>Ga0209491_10000491_pt1 | contig 78996 bp, 86 predicted proteins | sample BON02_FD_187213 | JGI IMG/M metagenome (GOLD analysis project Ga0209491, IMG submission 187213) | Freshwater microbial communities from Lake Bonney liftoff mats and glacier meltwater in Antarctica - BON-02 (SPAdes) (version 2) | ecosystem: Environmental > Aquatic > Freshwater > Ice > Glacier...
ATTTTGTCAATTTGAACAGTTAAAACTGCTAAAAAACACCAAATCATAAACTTTTTTCAAATGAATTAAAAAAAAACCATGAAAAGTGAACTTTTTACTAAATTAGTCACTTACCGACCAGACACTAATTACAAAGAATATTCTTATTTCTTTTGCAGAAAACTGAGTTTTTGTACTTAACCAATCACATACTCCTAGTATCATAACTTTAAATTTTAAATTGTTAAAATAATTTGTAGTTCTATTTTTAATACAGTAAGAATCAAGTCTTGGTTCTAAAAGTCAAACAATCTTGATTCTTTTTTTTTAAACTCCTGTACTTCCAAATCCACCAGAACCACGTTTTGTTTCATCTAAAATAGTAACTTCTTGCCAAGCAACTCTTTCATGTTTTGCAATGATTAATTGCGCAATTCTCTCGCCATCATTCACCACAAAATCTTCATTGGATAAATTCACTAAAATTACACCAATTTCTCCACGATAATCTGCATCAACAGTTCCTGGCGAATTTAAAACGGTAATTCCTTTTTTGGCTGCTAATCCGCTTCTTGGTCTTACTTGTGCCTCAAAACCTATTGGCAAAGCGATAAATAAACCCGTTTTTATAATGGCTCTTTCTAGTGGTTTTAGTGTAATAGATTCATCTATATTTGCGCGTAAATCCATTCCTGCAGAACTTGCAGTTTCATAATTTGGAGTTGCGTGTTTAGATTTGTTTATTATTTGTACGTTCATAGTTATAGTTTGAATAAAAATGTAATTGTGTCTAAAAATTCGGTTTTCCAGAAGTTTTCATTGTGTTCTCCTTCTGCAACAAATTTTGTTTTCATATTTTCTGATGGGAAGTTAACTTCGGATAAAATACGAAGTGTTTTTTTTTGTTCCTTCAACCATTTCTTGACCTTCTTTCTCACCGACTAAAAAATAGATTTTGGTGTTCTTCAAATCTCCTTTTTCTTTAGAGAAAGCATTCACTTTATCAGAAAACCAAAAAGAGGTAGAAAGAGCGCCAACTTTTCCAAAAGTTTCTGGATATTCTAAACCTGCATAGTAAGAAATTAATCCACCAAGTGAACTTCCAATAATTCCTGTATTTCCGCTATCGGGTTTTGTTCTATAATTTTTATCGATGTATGGTTTTAAGGTTTTTGCTAAAAAATTGACATAAATTTCACCTTTTCCGCCACCATATTTTTCATGTTTCCAAGGTGTATATTCTTCAATTCTTTTTTCGCCACCATTTTCAATTCCAACAACAATAAAGCTTTTTCTTGTTTCTTTATGTAATTTATTTAAGGTTTCATCAACTTCCCATTCGCCAATAAAAGAAGTTTTTACATCAAATAAATTTTGAGCATCATGCATGTAAATCACAGAATAATTTTCTTTTGATGAATCATAATCTGGTGGTACATAAACCCAAACTTTGTGCGGAATATCATTCAGATTTTCAATGACAAATTCTTTTTCTAGAATAGATACGTTTGCAGCTTTTGTTGATTTTCTTTCTACAATTTCCTTTGGTTTTTCTTCCTTTTTTTCTGCTGATTTTGTCGCTTTACAACTTAAAAAAAGGATTGCACAAGTAGTTAAAAACAATACTGATTTTATCATAATTATCGCTTTAAAATTTGTTTAATTTCTTTTTTCTCGCTGAAATAAATTAATCCAAAGAAAAGAAAAATAGTTAAGATAGAAAACCAATATTCGCCTCTAAATTCAAGAAAAGAAAGCGCACAAAAAACGATCGATGAAATTAAATAACCTCCAATTTTCTTTAAATCATAATTAACGTAATAGTATTTTCTTCCGAAGAAATAAGAAATCAGCATCATAGCTCCAAACGCAGCTAAAGTGGCGTAAGCAGAACCCATAAAACCAATTATTGGAATTAAAATAACATTCAAAACAATTGTAATTGCTGCTCCAATAATGGAGAAATACATTCCGTATTTGGTTTTATCCGTTAATTTGTACCAAATGGATAGATTGTTATAAATTCCTAAAAATAAATTTCCCAATAATATAAATGGAACAATTGCTAGTGCTTCAAAATATTCCGCTTTTCCTAATAAAATACTTGCAAAATCATCAATAAAAACGACAACGATTAACATAAAAAAAGCACCAAAAATTGTAAACCAAGTCAAGATTTTAGCATAATTTTCTTTTGCATTTTTTTTATCTGCATTATTGAAGAAAAAAGGTTCTGCACCCAAACGAAACGCCATAATATATAGCGTCATAAAAACACCTAACTTGTAACAAGCGGCGTAAATTCCCATTTCTTTTTCGCCCAACATATTGCCTAATAGTAATTTATCGAGATTTTCATTGGTTACAAACGCCAAACTACCTACCATAATTGGCAAACTGTAGATTAGCATTTTCTTTAATAAACCAAAGTCAAAACTGAATTTATATTTAAAAACAGCCGGAATTAAAAGTATAAATGTTGATAAACTTGCTATAACGCCAGCAACAAAAATATGCATGACTTTTGGATAGGAATTGTAGTAATTTATAATGAAATCTGGTAAGAAAATAGTATTCGAAATTGCATAAGGAACAAACCACAAAAAGAAGACATTCAGCAATGCAAAAATGGCAATATTGATGATTTTTATCGCTGTAAATTTTAACGATTTGTTAGTAACACGCAAATACGCAAAGGGAATTACAACCAACGTATCTAACGTAATTGTCCAAACCAAAATTTTAAAAAACAATGGATTTTCAAATCCGAAGAAAGCTGAAATTTCATTGTTAAAAAAAAGCATTAGAACCAAAAATAAAATTGTTGTCACAAACAAACTAATAAAAGAAGTAGAAACAACTTTACCTTTTTTCTCTTCCTTTGAAAAAAACCGAAAAAAAGCAGTTTCTAATCCATACGTTAAAAGCGCGTTGAAATAAGCAGCATAAACGTAATAATCTGTATTAACGGCATATTTTTCTGCATCTAAAGTTGAGGTGTGTAATTTCACCAAAAACACGTTAATTGCACGCGGTAAAACAGCTGCAATTCCGTAAATAATAGTATCTTTTAAAAAACGTTTTAAAGTGCTCAAACAATAATATTTGGGAATCAAAAATAGAATAATCAGCCCAAATTTAGCAGAAATTCGTTAGTTTTCTTACTTTTGATTAGATCAATATAAAATAGACATGAAAAAAGATATAAAAATAGCAGTAATTGGTGGCGGAAGTTGGGCAACAGCAATCGTAAAAATGTTGTCAGAAAATTTAGAAACTGTGGGTTGGTATATGCGAAGTGCTTATGCAATAGAACATATAAGACGAAACAAACACAACCCAAATTACTTGCGAGCAGCAGAATTGCATCCAGAAAAGTTAGACTTATCGGACGATATTAACACAATAGTAGAAAAATACGATCTTCTAATTTTTGCTGTTCCATCTGCTTTTTTAGGAACTGAATTGCAAAAACTAACTGCTTCATTAGAAGGGAAAATTATTTTTTCTGCTATTAAAGGAATTGTTCCAGAAACAGGAAAAATTGTTGGAGAACACTTTCATGTTGTGTATAATATTCCGATGGAAAATATTGGGGTTTTAACAGGTCCATGCCACGCAGAAGAAGTTGCAATGGAACGTTTAAGTTACTTAACTTTAGCGTGTACAGATGAAGAAAAAGCCAAATTATTAGGTAGTGTGATTGAGAGCAGGTACATGAAAATTAAAATTTCTGACGATATTATTGGAACAGAATATGCTGCAATGTTAAAAAATATTTATGCAATTGCCGCAGGAATTGCACATGGTTTGGGTTATGGAGATAATTTTCAAGCAGTTTTAATGAGTAATTCCATTCGTGAAATGAAAAAATTTATTAAAAAAGAACATAAAATGAAGCGAAATATTATGGATTCTGCTTATTTGGGTGATTTATTAGTAACAGGATACTCTTCTTTTAGCAGAAATAGAATGTTTGGAAATATGATTGGAAAAGGCTACACCGTAAAATCTGCAATGTTAGAAATGAGTATGGTTGCAGAAGGGTATTACGCAACAAAAAGCGCATTTGAAATTAAAGAAAGAAACGGAGCAAAATCGCCAATTATTAATGCTACTTATGCCATTCTTTACGAATTTAAAGATGCTAAAAAACAATTTGAAAAATTAATTGATATTTTAGATTAACAAGTTGTGTATTGTAACAAAATGTTTAAATTTGAACAATAATTATTATTTTTAGACATTTGTATGAAAACCATCCAAGAAGCTGTTGAAGCAACGATTAGAAAAACGCCTTTTATAGAAGAAGCACTCAATGAAAAATTAATAAATGTTTCATCTTTGGCAAGAATAATTTTGACAGATGTCTCATTAATTTTGAAAAAAGATGTAAAAGTTGGCGCAATTATGATGGCAATTAACCGACTTTCTCCAGCAAGTGAATTACGAATTAGAAAAAACATTAAAAAACTCGCTGTTAATCTGGGCGATTTTATTGTACGATCAGATTTATGCGATTTTACGTTCGAAAATACACCTTCTTTGTTGAAAGAAATTGCGGTTATTTTAACAAAATCATCAGAAAATAAAGATTATTTTTTAACGGTTTCACAAGGAATATTTGAAACTAATATAGTTACAAGTAGAAATTTACAACCATTTGTTCAAGATATTTTTAAGAAAGAAACATTAATAAGTAGTGTTTTAGATTTGGCATCAATCACTATAAAACTACCAAAAGAAAATTTAGAGCAATCTGGAATTTACTATTTTATTTTAAAGCAATTAGCTTGGGCAGATATTCCGTTGCAAGAAATAATTTCTACAACAAATGAAATGACGATAGTTGTAAAAGAAAAAGACATTAATCAAACATTTGCCATTTTAATGGAAATGAAACGTAAACAATAAAAAAAGCCAGATATTTCGTTTGGATTTTTCCACTATTTCTTTAAAAGAGTATTCCTAATAATTCATGAAAAGAAACTACTTATTCTTCTGTAACAACTCTTTTATTAGAATTATTTAGTGCTAAAGAAGTGATTCTTTTTACTTTTATTGTTTTCCCAGAAACAACACTATCTGCATTCACAAAATTAATTTTTGCAATTTTGTAGCCAACAATAAACTTTTTACTAATAAAGTCTTCATCGCTTAAACGTATATAAATAGTTGAATTTAAATCTTCATCATGAAAAATAATTTCTTTTCCTCTGTTGTTAATAAAAACAAAATATTTATTACTATTTCCAATTTGAAAAGTTTTTTTACTTTTTTCTCTTTTATTTATGTGATAATAAGAGTTTTAATTATTTGTTTTAAGATTTAAATAGTCTTTAAAAACACGACAAATTACTAGCTATTAACAATAATTTTCTTTTACTTACTCTACACAAGGAATAATTATTTTTAATATTTTTTGGATAAATAATATGAGAAGTAAGATAAAAACCCCCGAATGAGATTCATATTCAGGGTCTATTTTTAGTGTTGGTTTATGTTATTTTTGAACCTCTTTTAAAGAAATAATTCTTTTTATAATTTTTGTTTCCTCTGTATTTTCGCCATTTTCATCAGTTACATAAATTGAGACTTCTTTCCATTCAACTTCAAACGCTACTCCAATTAACTCTTCATCGTAAAGTGAAATTTCTACCTCTTCTTCTACATCGTAAAAAAGAAATTCTACCTGTTTTTCATCGATAAATTTAAAATTATCATCCACAGTAATTCCTTGAAAAATTAATGTTTTTTTCTCTGATTTTACTTCTAATTTTTGATGAGAACTAAATGCAGAGTTTGTAATAAAAAGGACAAGAAAAAGTGATTTTATAAATGTTGTTTTCATAATAAATATTTGTAATTGTAAATAAATTTAGTTTGAAGCTTTTGGCTGTAATCCACAATCTTGCTTCGGCTGATTGAAGTTATAAGTAACTGTCTAATATAATTTTATAAGTATAAAAAATTTATCAAATGTAAATTAATTTTCAATTCAAAAAACATTGTAAGTAAATTTTATCTGTAAATAAAAATACAATCTTAAAAAGACTTTTTGTAGTTTTACGGTCTATTTTAAATAAAGTAAATGAGTAAAAAAGATCCGTATGCATCTTTAAGAATTAAAGAATTCAACATTTTTTTATTGGTAAGATTTGCATTGGTTTTTGGTTGGTCTATGCAATTCATTATTGTAGAATGGCAAGTATATAGCCTAACTAAAAATCCGCTTTCTTTAGGGATTATTGGATTAATGGAAGTAATTCCCGCTGTTTCTATGGCGCTTTTTGCAGGTCATATTGTAGATCAAAAAGAAAAACGAAATCTACTTGCTATTTGTACCGCTTTATTTTCATTAATTAGTTTTGGTTTGTTCTTTTTAACATTACCAGAGGTGGAAGAAAATTGGCATTCAGATACTATTTTATATTCTATTTATGCATTGGTTTTTTTCGGTGGATTATTACGTGCGTTTTTTGGGCCAACAATTTTCTCATTAATTGCATTAATTGTTCCGAAGAAATTATATCCAAATGCGGCAACATGGAGCAGTTCTACATGGCAAATGGCTTCTGTTTTAGGTCCAGCTTCTGCCGGATTTTCAATTGCATGGATTGGCGTTCATTGGTCTTTATGTATTGTATTTGGATTGGTATTATTTTCGTTTTTTGCAGTTTTTTTAATCCGAAGAAAGCCAATATTAAATCCGAAGATTGGCGAACCTATTTTACAAAGTTTAAAAGAAGGAATCCAATTTGTGTACAAAACAAAATCAATTTTAGGTGCATTAACTTTAGATATGATCTCTGTACTTTTTGGTGGCGCAATTGCATTATTGCCCATTTATGCACAAGATATTTTAAAAGTTGGGCCAGAAGGTTTTGGCGCATTAAGAGCTGCGCCAGCAATTGGTGCTTTTTTAACAATGTTAATTACCGCTTATTTACCAATTAGTAAAAATGCCGGAATGAAATTATTAACGGCAATTTTTGGATTCGGAATCTGTATTATTGTCTTTGGACTATCAACCATTTTTTGGGTTTCAGTTGCCGCATTATTTTTAAGTGGTGTTACAGATGGCGTTTCAATGGTAATTAGACAAACTATTTTGCAATTAAAAACACCAGACAATATGCGTGGTAGAGTAGCGTCTGTAAACTCTATGTTTGTAGGTTCATCTAACGAATTAGGTGCGTTTGAAAGTGGGGTTACTGCAAAATTAATGGGAACTGTAACCGCTGTTGTTTTTGGTGGAACAATGACATTGATTACCGTTTTAACTACAGGAATTGCTAATCCAACTTTGCGAAAACTAGATTTGAGAAAAGATTTAGAAGAGCATGAAAACTCTTAAAGATTGGGTAAATTTCTAAAATTGCCTAAAGATAATGTCCAATCGTAATTTTTAAATTCCAAATCTTTTGGCTCTTCTGGTGTGATTCCATATCCAGCTAGAATTTTTCTAGCACCACAAATTCCTCCAAAATCTGCACGAAACCATGAAAATAAAGATACCGATTTTGCAGTTTCAGTATCTGTATTATAAGTAGTTTGCTCTTCCAAATAATTTGTAGACATAAAATCTAATTCCTTATCTAAATTTTCTGCCGAAAAAATAGCAACTGGCGGACAATCTTTAGCACCACAATTTAATGCGAAATGTATTCTCCAATCGACATCGCTCACACGTAATTTTCTTTGCCATTTTGGTGGAAACCATTTGCTTAAATATCCCCAACTCCATTCTATTTTAGATTTTCTAATAATACCATGTTCAATATCAGCAAAAGAGAGTGTTTCTCCTGCGATTTGTATTCTTTTTTCCGCAAAAAATTTACCCCTATCTTCATATAATTTAGGATTTTCTGTTAATGAAATTTGAATGTAAGCGTTGTAAACATTTACCCAAAAAGCAATTTTTTGTTTGTCGGTTTTTAAATTATTTACCAAATCGTCTAAATTAGTTTTTGATAAAATACTTACTTCCTTATCAAAAGATTTCTTTTCTTTGATGTTGGTTAGCAAAGTTTTGGAAACTTCGACATAATTTAAGTTCGATTGCGAAAAAATAGCAATTGTGAATAATGTTAAGGTAATTGTTAAAATCCGTTTCATAATATAATTCGTATTTTTTTTATGTTGATAAGCGTAATAATTCCCGTTTTTAATGAGAAAGAAAACCTATACAAGAGGTTGTCGTTTTTATGTGAACAGGCTAACAAGTTTCCTATAGAAATTATTGTAGCTAATTCTCCAGAGACCACAGACGATAGTTTAGTGATGTGCAAGAACTTTGATAAAGTTAGGTATTTTCTTTCTGACAAAAAAGGGCGTTCTTGCCAAATGAATTTTGGAGCAAAACAAGCAACTGGTGATGTTTTACTTTTTTTACATGCAGATGTTGGTTTACCAGAAGATTTTTACAATCAAATAAAAAAAGCTGTTGATACTAATTTTGAAGCTGGTTTTTTCTGTTTTAAGTTTGATAAAGAAAATTTTTTATTGAATATTAATAGCTCTATGACAAAAAAAGACGGTGTGTTTGCGGGTGGTGGAGATCAATGTCAATTTTTTACCAAAGAAGCTTTCGAAAATCTTTCTGGTTTTAATGAAGATTTCTGTATTATGGAAGACTTTGAAATTATAGGAAAAGTAAGAAAACAAAAAATTCCGTTTACTATTATACAATCTCCAGTCACAGTAAGTTCACGCAAATATGAAGCCAATTCTTGGTTTAAAGTGAATTTAATAAATGGGTATATGTTTCTAAAATATAAATTAGGCACTTCTCCAGAACAACTTCGTAAAACCTATAAAAGTTTGCTGCGAGAAAGTGTTTAGTATTTTTAGCTACATTATTTTTGGCTATTTCGAGCATAAATAAAACAAAAAACCCAAGCGATTAACTTGGGTTTCAAAATTATAATAAAGTAATTACTTACTTTTTGTTTGCTTCTTTTATATACTTCTCTAAAGCCATTGTCATGGAAGGTGTTTCTGGTGTTGGTGCAGCAATATCTACACGTAAACCCCTATCTTCTACAGCTTTTATAGTTGTGTTTCCAAAAACTGCAATTCTAGTTTCATTTTGTTTAAAAGTTGGAAAATTCTCAAATAATGAATCAATTCCTGAAGGACTAAAAAACACTAAAACATCATAAAAAACATTTTCTAAATCAGTTAAATCACTTACGACAGTTCTATATAGATCTGCTCTTTTCCAGTTTACGCCCAATTTATCTAATTCTTCTGGAATTAAAGGCTTTAATTTATCTGAAGATGGTAGTAAGAACTTTTCATCTTTGTGCTTTTTAATTAATTTACATAATTCTGGAAAAGTTCGGCTTCCTACATAAATTTTACGTTTTCTGTAGATTACATATTTTTGCAAGTAATAAGCAACAGCTTCAGACTGGCAAAAATATTTCATTGAATCTGGCACTTTGAATCGCATTTCTTCTGCAACCCTAAAAAAGTGATCTACAGCATTTCTGCTTGTTAAAATAATGGCGGTGAATTTAGTTAGATCAATTTTTTGATTCCTAATTTCTCTTGCAGAAATTCCTTCTACATGAATAAAAGATCTAAAATCTATCTTAACTTTCTGTTTTTCAGATAAGTCGAAGTAAGGCGATGTTTCTGTTTTTGGTTCTGGTTGAGAAACCAGAATAGTTTTCACTTTCATATGCTGTCTTTAGTTTAAAACATCAATTTAAATAAAATAAATAGCGGTGCTATTTCGAGGGCGCAAAGATACAAAATAAAATAAAACAACTTACTTATAATCAGGTTTTTGTTATTCAGCACTATTGCAACGAATCTTATGATTAAAAGTAAAATAGAACCATACAATAAAAAAATTGGAGATAAATTAGCATAAATTGTTAACAATAAAAGACATAAAAAACCAAATGAAATGGAATATAAATACCTCGATTTAGCAATTGAAAAAAAAGAAGTTTCGCTTTTTACAAAAAATAATGCTTTTATTAAAAACTCAAAAAACCATTTTAAAGAAAAGTAACCAATTACAAACACAAAAATTTTAAGGAAAAATAGAAATCCAGAATTTGAATGAAATTCAAATAAAAACAATAATTTATAAAGTACAAGCGACAGTGTTATTGTCGAAAACACAAATAAAATTAGATTAAAAGCAGAAAAGAAAGAATCATTATCTTCTGCTTCTTTCTCAACAAAATTAGTGTTAAATACTGCAAAAACCACTCCTTTTAATCTTTTTGAGTTCAAAGATTTTAACATTGCCAAAAGTGCTAATGCAAAAACAAAAATTATTGTTATAAAATTCTCGGATAAAATTACTCTTTCTAACGCTTGCATTTACTGGATTTGGTCTTTTAATATTAACACAAATTTAGTAATAAAAAAATGTATATTTGTTTTTATTCTCTCACAAAAATTAAATGTCAGACGCTTTAGTTATCATTCCTACTTACAATGAAAAAGACAATATAGCACAAATTATTAGCGCTATATTTTCTCAAAAAAAAAAGTTTGATATTTTAGTTGTTGATGATAATTCGCCAGATGGAACAGCAACAATCGTAACAAATTTAATAAAAGAGTTTCCAGAAAGACTGCATTTAGAAATCCGGAAAGGAAAAAGCGGTTTAGGCACTGCGTATATTCATGGTTTTAAATGGGCAATTGAAAGGAAATACGATTTTATTATTGAAATGGATGCTGATTTTTCTCACAATCCTAAAGATTTAATTCGGCTTTACAATGCGTGTAAAAAAGATGATTTTGACGTTTCTATCGGATCAAGATATTCCCAAGGTGTGAATGTAGTGAATTGGCCGATGAAACGTGTTTTGTTGTCTTATTTTGCTTCTAAATATGTGCGTTTTGTTACAGGAATTCCTGTTCACGATACTACAGCAGGTTTTGTTTGCTGGAAAAGAAACGTGTTAGAATCTTTGCAATTAGATAAAATAAAATTTGTTGGTTATGCGTTTCAAATTGAAATGAAATTTAAAGCGTGGAAACGTAAATTTAAAATAAAAGAGGTTTCTGTAGTTTTTACAGATAGAACTCGAGGAGAATCTAAAATGAGCGGAAACATTATTTCTGAAGCACTTTTTGGAGTGATAAAAATGCGATTTAACGGTTTACCAAAGTAAATTGTTTAAATGTGGAAGTTCAAGTAAAAATCAAAACTGAAAAATATAAGCTTTCACAATAGAATAGGAAAAAAGAAATAATATAAAATGACAAAATCAATCTTAATAAAAAATGCAAAAATAGTCAATGAAAATTCGGTTTTTGAAGGCGATGTTTTTATTGAAAATGAATTGATTGTTGAAATTGGAGAACATTTACATCAAAAAGAAAACACAACAGTTATTGATGCAAACGGCAATTATTTATTACCAGGAATTATTGATGACCAAGTTCATTTTAGAGAACCAGGTTTAACACACAAAGGAAACATTGCTACAGAAAGCAAAGCGGCAATTGCTGGCGGAATTACAACTTTTATTGAGATGCCAAATACAGTTCCGCAAGCGACAACACAAGTTTTATTAGAAGAAAAATTTAAAATTGCAGCCAAAGATTCTTACGCAAATTATTCCTTTATGTTTGGTGGAACAAACAATAATTTAGAGGAACTATTAAAAACAGATCCAAAAAAAGTTGCGGGAATTAAGTTGTTTTTAGGTTCGTCTACAGGAGATATGTTGGTGGATGATGAAGCGATTTTAGAAAAAATATTTTCATCAACAAAAATGATCATTTCTGTACATTGTGAAGATGAAGCGACAATCAAAAAAAATACAGCAGCGTATTTAGAAAAATATGGCGAAGATATTCCCATAAAATATCATCCACTTATTAGAAGCGAAGAAGCGTGTTATTTATCGTCTTCAAAAGCAATTGAATTGGCAAAAAAAACAGGAGCAAGGTTGCATGTTTTTCATTTATCAACAGAAAAAGAAACCCATTTATTTAGAAATGATATTCCGCTAGAAGAAAAACAAATTACTGCAGAAGTTTGTTTGCATCATTTGTGGTTTTCGGACAAGGATTATGATGAAAAAGGAACGTTAATAAAATGGAATCCGGCAGTAAAAACAGAAAAAGATAGAGCAGGACTTTGGAAAGCGTTGCTAGATGATAGAATTGACGTTATTGCAACAGACCATGCACCACACACTATTGAAGAAAAAGACAATACATATATGAAAGCGCCAAGTGGCGGCCCTTTAGTGCAGCATGCGTTAAATGCGTTTTTAGAAAAAGTGAAAGATAAAACCATTTCCATCGAGAAATTGGTGGAAAAAATGTGTCATAATCCTGCAAAATTATTTCAAATTGAAAAACGTGGGTTTATAAAAAAAGGTTTTTATGCCGATTTAATTTTGGTGAATCCAAACAAAAGTTACACTGTTTCTAAAGACAATATTTTATACAAATGTGGTTGGTCTCCCTTTGAAGGAAAAGAATTTTCATCAACAATAACACACACATTTGTAAACGGAAATTTAATGTATGATAATGGAAATTTTAATGAAGAAATTAAAGGAAAACGAATTACTTTTAACAGATAATAATGAAAAATATAGCGATTTTCTTTTTACTGACTTTTCTGTTTTCTTGCACAAGCAATACCATTTTTAAAAAACCAAAAGATTTAATTCCTAAAGACACTATGGAAAATTTAATTTTGGAAATGACAATTGCCAGCTCGGCTAAATATTCTAATAATAAAAATTTAGAAAGAAACATTAACTATATGCCGTTGGTTTTTGATAAATACCAAATAGATTCTGCACGTTTTGAGAGAAGTAATGTGTATTATACTTCAAAAATAGACGATTATAAGAAAATGTTAGAAAATGTAAGTTTGCGGTTAGAAACTATAAAAAAGGAATTTACAGATAAAAAAAATGTTAAGGATTCCATGCGAAGAGATTCTGTTAAATTGGTTAAAAATATTCCCATTTTAAAATTAAAAGAAGAGTTAGATACTAATAAAAAATACATTATAAAAACGAAAACAATTATGGAATTTTTGGAGGAAAATTAGCCACAATATCATGTATTGTTTTTTCCACCTTTTCAAATTTATAATTTAAAGTTTTTTCCACTTTTTCTGAGGAATAATACGATTTACTTTGTGCAGATCTTGCAGAATATTTAGACAATAAAGGTTCTTTTCCTGTAATTTTTGAAACTAGCCAAGCAACTCTCCAGAAAATTTCTGTTTGCCATCTTTTTGCCTCTTTAGAGGGTCTTTTTTTGCCAAAAGCGTCTGCAATTAAAAAGAAAATTTCTTTAAATGATTTGTTTTCAGAAATTAATATAAAACGCTCATTTTTAACATCAGCTTTCATCAACGCAATCATTGGTTTTACTACATCTTGCACACTTACAAAACCAGAAATACCTTCTGTATAATACTTAAATGTGTTGTAAACTTGAGTAAATAGTTTCCCAGAACCAGCGTTCCAAAATCCGCTTCCCAAAATAATTCCAGGATTTACAATAATTACGGCAACATCTTCTTGACTTGCACGCCAAATTTCCATTTCAGCGCCATATTTGGTGATGGAATAACCGCTGTTATCTAGCTCTTTATTCCACTCACATTCTTCTGTAGTTAGTTCGTTATTTTTTGCTTCACCAGCTGCTGCGATAGAACTTACAAAACACATTTTTTTTACGTTTGCGTCAATTGCTAAATTTACAATAATTGCTGTTCCATGTATATTTACTTTTCGCATTTCTCTGTAATCATTTTGATTAAAAGAAATTAATGCAGCACAATGGTAGACGTGTTTTATACCAATAAAAGCAGGAATCATGGCAGGAACTTCTGTAATGTCTGCTTTAAACCATTCTATTTTTGAATATTGGTTTTCAAAGTCATCCACATAAAAAGAAAACACTTTTTTTACATTTTCTAAACTTTTTTCGGTTCTATAAATTGCACGGATTTTTACATCATTTAAAGTTAAATGATACAACAAATGAGAACCTACTAAACCTGTGCCGCCTGTAACTAAAATCATACTGCTAATTTATGATTTTTTGATTGATAAGTTTATCTTTGCCGCTCGAATAATTTTATGAAAATGACAAACTTTGTTGAAGAATTGCGCTGGCGCGGATTGCTGCACGACATCATGCCAGAAACCGAAGACTATTTATTAAAAAACAAAACGGCTGGTTATATTGGTTTTGATCCAACGGCAGATTCTTTGCATATTGGAAGTTTAGTGCAGATTTTAATTTTGAAACATTTTCAAAAAGCAGGTCATAATCCAATTGCATTAATTGGTGGCGCAACAGGTATGGTTGGTGATCCAAGCGGGAAATCTGCAGAAAGAAATTTATTAGACGAAGAAGCTTTAGCAAAAAACGTTGCTGGAGTTCGTGAAAATTTAGAGCGTTTTTTAGACTTTGATAAAGCTGCGGATAATAAAGCAGAATTAGTTAATAATTACGATTGGATGAAAGACATTTCACTCATCGATTTTGTGCGTGATACTGGAAAACACATCACTGTGAATTACATGATGGCAAAAGATTCTGTAAAGAAAAGATTGAGTTCTGAATCTTCTGAAGGAATGAGTTTTACCGAATTTACGTACCAATTATTTCAAGGTTACGATTTTTATCATTTGTATAAAGAGAAGAATTGTATGTTGCAAATGGGTGGTTCAGACCAGTGGGGAAACATTACTACTGGGACAGAATTAATCCGTAGAAAAGCACAAGGAAAAGCGTATGCAATTACAATTCCGTTAATTACAAAAGCAGACGGAACCAAGTTTGGAAAGACAGAAGGCGGAAATATTTGGTTGAATGCAGACAAAACTTCGCCATATAAATTTTATCAATATTGGTTAAATTCATCGGATGAAGATGCAGAAAATTATATTAAAATTTTTACATTTTTAGACAAGGAAACCATTGAAAATCTGATAAAAAAACATCGTGAAAATCCGCATGAGCGATTGTTACAAAAAACAATTGGAGAAGAAGTTACTACATTAACGCATGGAAAAAATGCTTTTGATAACGCAATAAAAGCATCGGATATTTTGTTTGGAAAATCGACAGCTTCTGATCTAAAATCTTTGGATGAACAAACTTTTTTAGATGTATTTGAAGGTGTGCCGCAAGCAGTAATTTCAAATTCAGATATTGAAGATGGTTTAGATATGATCGGAGCTTTATCTACAAAAACTGACTTTTTAAAATCAAACGGAGAAGCAAGAAGATCTTTAAAAGAAAACGGAATTTCTGTTAACAAAGAAAAGGTAGATGAAGATTTTGTGATTACAAAAGAAGATTTAATCGCCAATAAATACGTATTATTACAACGTGGTAAAAAAACGTATTATTTGCTCGTTGTAGAATAATCCACTTTTAGATGTTTACTATTTTTAAAGATTGAGTTATACACTTAGTTGTTATTTGATAATCAGTTGATTGAGGTTTTATTTTGTGTTTAAAACGTAAACTACTACAGAGATTGACCTTAAAAAAATATTTAATAAAAGCAAATACCTAATAATGATAGGTTTATGGAATTACTTAAGCATATAACTCAATTTAAAGATTTAGATTTTAGTAATATTGCCATCGTTTTCGTATTATTTCTGTTGCTTACAGCTATTATTATTTTTAGGTATTTAATTTTTTCAGCAGCTTATTATAGTTTCTTTTTTATTTTATTGAAAAATAAAACTGCGAATAGAATTATAAATCGTAAAAAACCTAAAAAGAAACAACTTAAAACAGAAATTTTTTGGTCTGCTTTAAGTGGCGCTATTTTTGCCGCTGTAGGCGTATTTATGTATTATCTCTATGTAAAAGGATATTCTGCTATTTATATTGAAACTTCAAAAAACTCCATTTGGTATATTCCTTTGAGTATTTTTATTTTTCTATTTTTGCAAGATACTTATTACTATTGGTTGCATAGATGGATGCATCGTCCTAAAGTTTATAAATATTTTCATTTAATACATCATAAAAGTGTTCATACTTCTGTATTTACGGCGTTCTCGTTTCATCCTTTAGAAACCATTTTACAAGCTTTATTTTTGCCAATTATTATTTTAATATTTCCAATTCATTTTTATGCTTTGTTAGTTACTTTGTTAATAATGACGGTTACTGCAACAATAAACCATGCTGGTATAGAAGTTTATCCTTCAGGGAAATTTGGCGATTGGTTTAAAAAATGGATTATCGGAGCTACACATCACGATTTTCATCATCGTAAGTTTAATTACAATTATGGATTATATTTTACATTCTGGGACAGAATTATGCAAACCGAATTAGAACAAAAAAAAGAGCTGAAATAATCTGCTCTTTTTATCAAATAGCTTTACGAAATAAATTATTTCTTCATTTCCATCCAATTTTCAGCACCTTGTTTTTGTAATTTTTTTGGGTTTTTTTTCCAGGATTTTAACGTATTGTTAAACCAAGAATTGTAGAAAAGATATAATTTTCTATCACGAATTTCATGCGTTTTCAGATTTATAGAAACTCGTTCTGCATCTGCACCAACTGCATAAGCGCAAAACCCACCATATTGTGGTGTGTCTTTTACGGGGTTCTTTTTAAATTTTTCTAAATTTTCTGCAGCAATAAATTTGAACTTTACCTTATCATAAGTTGTAGAGAAATTTTCATTTCCTTCTTTTGCGTTATCATTAAAATATTCAACAACATCATAACCTTCTGCAATACATTCATCTTCTAGGTTGTATTCTAGCGCTAAAAAAGTAGTTGAAATTGTTAAAAAAAACTGTGATTGCTTTTTTCATCATTTTTATTTTGGTCGATCAAAAATAGCAAAATTACTTTACGAACGTTACAAAACCATCAAATTACAACCACGAATATCAGAATTATCAAAACGTCCAATAATTTTGAAACTTCCGTTTTTGTAAACTTTTCCTAAATCTTGTGTGGCAATAAATGAGCATGAATTGTAGTTTGCCAAATCAATTACGTTAATTCCGCCATTTTTTTCTGATTTTAGAATAGTCAATGCGTCTTCTGTATCTCTTGTCAGGATTTTCATCCATTTTGGGCAGTTGAAAATTCCATCTCCATCAGAATAAGCCTGACTTAACAATTCTGTCATTCCGTATTCTGAATGAATTTTAGTTACTCCAAATCCATCAGACAAAATTTGATGCAATTCTTCTCGAACCAACTCTTTTCGTTTTCCTTTCATGCCACCAGTTTCCATAATTATGGTATTTTTTAATTGAAATTGTTGCATTTCAATTAAATCTAATAAGGCAAACGTAACACCAATTAAGATTATTTTTTGTCCTTTTTTATCTAATTCGATGAGTTTTTTTGCTAATTCGTCTAAATTGTTGAGGTAAAAGCCGCTTTCTGAATTTTTTGATTTTTTAATTAAATCATCAACCATATATATTAAAGAAGATCCTTCTCGTTCTAAATAATTTGGCAGCAATGCTAAAAAGGTGTATTCTTCAATATTTCCGTAAAAATTTGCGAATCCTTTTAAATAACTTTCTTCATAAACAGAAATATCTGTTACCAAATGTTTGCTGGTAATATTTCCTGTTGTGCCAGAACTGGTAAATGTTTCTTGAATTTCATCCGCAGAAGAAACAATTTGCTGCGATTTAAAAAACTGAATCGGTAAAAACGGAATATCTTCTATGTTTTTTATATCAGTATAATGCACATACAACAAATCACAAAAAGAGCGATACACTTTATTATTTTCAAATTGATGTTTAAAAATTTTTAAAGCTACTGTATTAAAATGGTGCGCTGTTTTAATATTAAAAATATCGTGACTAAAATTCATTTCGCAAAAATAGAATTATTTGACGCAACCTTTTTAGAAATTTTGCATCTTATAAGAAAAGAACCAATTTAATGAAGTCAAAATTCGCTGTTTTTATATTTTTACTGTCAACTTTCTTCTTTTTTAGTTGCGAAGAAAATAATTCTGAAATTAAGAATACACTTGATAGAAAATGGAATGTTACGCAAATTATTGACGGAATGTCTCAGCCTAAAGACTACAAAAAAGGGGATTTTACTTGGACTTTTGACTCGGGTAATAAAACCATTTTTATACAGAATAATGTTGATATTTTCAATGCAAGAGATTTGCCAAGTTTTACAAATAACCAAGGAGGAACGTATTCTTTTGAAATTTTAAAAGAAAATAACACGAACTACTTAATTGTAGGAAACAGAGAAGGCACAATAAAATTTAACGAAAATGTTTTAACCATTGATTTCGGAATTGCTTTTGACGATGTTGCTTATGTTTTTAAAAGATAGATTATGAAAAAATTCAAATATTTAATCAACGCAAGTTTCTTATTACTTCTTTTGTCTTTTATTTCATGTGAAGAACAAGAAGAAAAGAATCCTTTTACTTCTGTTGCAAGAAGTTCAGAATTTATAGAAGCAAATAATAGATTTGCGATCGATATTTTTAAAAAAGTGGCAAATGAAGAAGAGAAAGAAAATTTAATGATTTCACCTGTAAGTCTTTCTTTGGCTTTAGGTATGGCATATAACGGGGCGGCAAATAAAACAAAAACTGCTTTTGAAGAAACCTTAAATTATAACACATTTCTGCCAAATGAAATTAACAATTTAAATAAGGAAATTATCTATAATTTAACTGATAACTCTCAAGGTTCTTTGTTTGAAGTTGCAAATTCTATTTGGACAGAAAAAACGTTTCCTGTAAAAGAAGAATTCATTAAAACAAATCAAGAATTTTATGCTGCAGAAGTTGAAAGTTTAGATTTTTCTGATTCAAATTCAGTCAATAGTATTAATAATTGGGTAAAGACTAAAACTCGTAACAAAATACCTAAAATTATAGAAGAATTAAGTTCAGATTTAAAAATGATTCTTATCAATGCTTTGTATTTTAAGAGTGATTGGAAATATACTTTTAAGGAAGAAGATACTAAAGAACTTCCTTTTTATGGAGAAAATGGTACAGAAAACGTACAAATGATGCATCTTACAAATGATTTAAGTTTTTATGAAAGCGGTGAATTCTCATCTGTAAAATTGCCCTATAAAAATGATAAATTTTCAATGACTATTTTTCTACCTAAAGAAAACAACACAACCTCCAATATTACCAACTTGTTAACAATTGAAAATTGGCAAAATTGGAATAAAAACTATACGATAATACCAATAGATTTAGAAATGCCAAAATTTAAGTTTTCTTACAAAAAAGAATTAAATAATCCTTTATCAGATTTAGGTTTAGATATTGCTTTTTCTGATAATGCTAATTTTATTGGAATTAGTGATATTAATCTTAAAATATCATATATACTACAAAAAACATTTATAGAGGTTGACGAAAAAGGAACAGAAGCTGCGGCGGTTACTGCAATCGGATTTACAACTACTTCAACAGGTTCATCAAATAAATTAATCCGTTTAAATAAGCCTTTTTTATTCGCAATTACAGAAAAAGAAACAGGTTCAATCTTTTTTTTAGGAAAAGTAGGAATGCCTAAAGCTGAACAATAAAATGAAAAAATTTAAATATTTAATCATCGCAACTTTCTTATTACTTCTTTCGTCTATTATTTCATGTGAAGATTCAGAAAACACAAAAGAAGAAGAAAAAACATATATAGTTGCATCAGAAAAAAGAAATTGCGTTGGAGTCGGGTCACAAAAATGTTTTTTAGTTAAAAATAATAAGCAGGACAATTGGCAGTTTTTTTATACCGCAATTACAGGTTTTGAATATGAAGAAGGTTTTGAGTATGAGTTGCTAGTTTCTGAAAAAGAAATCGAAAATCCGCCTCAAGATACTTCTTCCGTAGAATATATTTTGATAAAAGTAGTTTCAAAAGTTAAAAAGAGCTCTGAAAATTTACCAAATTAAAATCATAATAAAAGAAATTTTTAAAATTAGAATTATTTGACGCAACCTTTTTACAATTTTCACATCTTATAAGAAACGGGTAGGTTTTATGAAGTCAAAAATCCAAATTTTACTTTTCATTTTTACGACATTACTTTTTTTGAGTTGTGAAGAAAAAGAGAACTTAAATATCAACAAATGCAATGAATGTGTAGTAATCAGTAAAGATTTGTACAATAAAACAACTACAAATAATTATACAATAAATAACGTGACTTTAGTTGGCGATTTATTAACGGTTAAAATTGGAGCAAGTGGTTGTAATGGAGAATCTTGGAAAGCAACTCTAATAGATGCTAATCAATTATTAGAATCTTACCCAATTCAAAGAAATGTGAAAATTTTATTTGAAAACGATGAAGATTGTTTGGCTGTTTTTGAAAAAGAATTCACTTTTTATATCAAAGAATTGAAAGAAAATCAATCTGAAGCAGTTTTGAATTTAGAAGGTTGGGATTCTCAAATAAATTATAAGTAAAGAAATGAAATATATAAGTCTTTTATTAATAACGTTTCTTTTCTTTTCATGCGAAAAGAATGATGAAATTAGTATAGATTCAGAAAGTCTCTTGGTTGGTTATTGGGCAAACGCAGTATATAATAACGAGGAAATTACATTTTCCAGAAATGCTGCGTTACCTGATAATGAATACGGAATTGCCTTTGAAAAAAACGGAAATTTCACTGAAAAAAGTTCTGGATTTTGTGGAACGCCACCTTTATCATTTTTTAATATTGAAGGAACTTGGGAAGCAGAAAACACATTGATTAAAATTAACACATCACAATCAAACAACTCAAATTACAACTGGCGAATTATTTCTTTATCTGAAGCAAAATTAATTGTAAAAAGAGAATTGTCTGAACAAGAAAAAGAGCATCGAGAATTAATGAAGTTGTTCAATGAATTTAATTCGATGTCAAATAATTTTAAATGTATAGAAGAAAAAGATTGGGATTTTGTTGCTTATGGATCAAAAGCGTGTGGCGGACCTCAAGGATTTGTTGCGTACAACACAAAAATAGATGTAACAATATTTTTAAATAAAGTAAAAATATATACAGATGCAGAGAAAGCATTCAATATAAAATGGGAGATTACTTCAACTTGTGATAATCCACAAGCACCAAAAAACATTGAATGTAAAAACGGTTATCCAAATCTTGTATATTAGTTTATTTTTAAATAAACTTTAAATTATTAAACTAGAAGAACTAATACAGCAATGTTGTGAGCAAAAATTGTCCGCTCAATCTCAGGTTTATCAGCTTTATTCTGACAAACTGTTTGCGTTGTGTTTAAAATATTCTAGAAATTATCAAGATGCAGAAGATACATTACAAGACAGTTTTATTGTAATTTTTAGTAAAATAGAGCAATTTAAGCACAAAGGTTCTTTTGAAGGTTGGCTAAAACGGATTGCAATAAATGAGGCGTTGCAGAAATACAGAAAGAAATCTCCTTTGCAAATTGTAAAAGAACATGAAATTGTAGATGAAGTTAAAGAAATAGATTTTGATGATGAAAGTTTAGAGTTGGATTTTCTGTTATCAATAATTCAGCAATTACCAGATAGATACAGATTGGTTTTTAATCTTTATGTGTTAGACAATTTTTCTCACAAAGAAATTGCAAAAATGTTAGAAATTACAGAAAGTAGTTCTAAATCGAACTTGTCTAGAGCACGAAAAATATTAAAAGAAAAGATAGAAATCCATCAACAAGGAAAATTAAAAGGTTAAGTGGAAGAAAATAAAAACATAGATCGATTATTTCAAGAAAAACTTAAAAGTTGGAAAGCAAAACCAAGTGAAAAAGTTTGGACAGGAATTGAGGTGCAATTAAAAAAGAAGAAAAAAAGAATGCTTCCCTTTTGGTGGTTTCCTGCGGGAATTGCAGCAGCTTTAATTTTAGGATTTTTATTATTTCCTTTTTCTACGGATGAAAATTCTTTGGATAATAATAATCAAAATTTAGAAATTATTACAACATCACCAGAAAATAAAATTGATGAAAAACAAAAGAATAATAGCGATTTTAATGCTACTGAAAACGACAATATCATTCAACAAGAAATGATTGTATCAACTAAAAAACCGATTATAAATAACTCAAAATCAACAGAAAAAAAACAAGAATTCATTGCAGAAAACAAGAACTCATCAACAGAAAAAAAACTTGAAAACTTCACTGAAAAAGAAAGTAATCTTGATTTAAAAAAAGCTATGAAAAAGATTTTTAAATCAGAAACAAAATTAGATTCAGTCGATACTAAATTAGAAGAAAAAAAGATCTTTCTAAAACCAAAAAAAGATTTTTTAGCAAGTTTGAATGTGAAAGATTCTCTAAAATTAGACGATTTCTCATCAAAAAAATGGTCTGTTTCACCATCTTTTGCCGTTTTAAGTTCCAATTCATTTACTAACAATTCTTCTTTAGATGCGGATTTGAATACAAATTCTACCTCTGGAAAAAGCACGTATTCTTACGGTATAAAAGTAGCTTATGAAATTAACAATAAATGGACGATACAGTCTGGAATTCACCTGCAAGAAATGGGTTTTTCTACTAAAGATGTAAGAATTTCTGCAAGTTTATCAAAACAAACTTTAGCTAACGTAAACTCTGATGCGCAATTAAAATTCAACAGTTTAAATACCATGCAATCTGCAGATATAAATACATCAAAATTGGCGAATTTAAATGAACAAGGAGAGTTGAATCAAAGTTTTGGGTATATAGAAATTCCGCTAGAAATAAAATACAACTTATCTAATTCAGCTAAATTTAAAACAGAAATAGTTACTGGTTTTAGCTCATTATTTTTAAATAAAAATAGCATCAATTTATCATCAAATAGTTTTTCTGGAAATATTGGAGAAGCAAATAATTTAAACAACATTAATTTTAGTGGAAACCTTGGACTCGATTTTAATTATGCAGTCGACAAAAATTTATTTCTGAATTTAAATCCAATGTTTAAGGCACAGTTAAATACGTTTTCAAATAATTCAAACGGATTCCAACCTTATTTTTTCGGAATTTACACAGGCATCAAATATCAATTTTAATAAACAATAATTATAACACAAAAATCATGAAAAAAGTAATTTTAGTCATAGTCGCAGCAGTATTTTTAGCTTCTTGTCTTAATGATGACAAACCTAAATTTGGATTAGAGTTTTTACCCATAGAAAGTACAATAACACCAGATACATTGTTTTTTGGTAAGGTAGATACCATTAAACTAAAGTATAAATTACCAAATAATTGTTATTCATTTAATGATTTATATTACGAACAAAAAGATTCTACAAGAACTGTAGCGGTTAGAGCGTCTGTTCAATTAGATGTAACATGTAGTGATACCTCTATCGAAAAAGATTTTAAATTCACAGTTATGGCGAGTCAAAGAGAAGATTATGTTTTTCGTTTTTTCAAAGGATTTAATGCGGCAGGAGAATCAACTTTTGAGGATGTCGTAATTCCAGTAAAGTAATTATCAAGAATTTTGCTTAAAAAATAATTTAATTGGTATTTAGAAACGCTAAAAAATGAGGATCATCAATGGATAATTTATAGTGGTAAAAGACCAATGTATTTTGTTGCTATTTTTGATTTAAAAATAGCATCAAATGTAATTTTGAATAGTTTATTTATTTTATCTAAACGAACCGTGCAAGAAATTGTTTAACTTTTGAATGAGAAATTTAATTTAAACCTATCTGTACCAATATCGCCATTGATGAGTTTAAAAGTAAAATCAGAATTTAAATCGTTTAAATTAGCACCAATTCCAGAAGAATAGTTGAGTTATTCTTTGTAGATTTTTACGATTAATTCGTCTTTATCATTCATTGAAGCTCTGTACATACCTGCCGTATTAAATTCAAAAACCATATTACCGTTTTTGTCTAAAGCAACAATTCCACCAGTGCCGCCGAGATTTGTCAGTTTTTGCTGAATCACATTCTCGGCGGCATTTTTTAATGATTTTTGCTGATATTCCATCTGTGCAGAAATATCATACGCAACTTGAGCTCTTATAAAATATTCTCCCCAACCGGTTGATGAAACTCCGCACGTTAAATTATTTGCGTATGTTCCAGAGCCAATAATTGGTGCATCGCCAATTCTTCCCCAACGTTTGTTTGTCATTCCACCAGTGGAAGTTCCTGCAGCAATATTTCCATTTTTATCTAAAGCCACACAGCCAACTGTACCGAATTTACTGTCCTTAATTGTTTTGTCATAAAAAGCCGCTTTTGCGTCGTGATTTAATTCTGTTTTTTCTTTTTCTTTGATGCTTTCCAAAGATTTGAATCTATTTTCTGTGTAAAAATAACTCGGATCAACAATTTCTAACCCTTGTTCTTTTGCAAATAATGAAGCACCATCACCAGAAAGCATTACGTGTTCAGAATTTGTCATTATTTTAATTGCCAATTCAATTGGACTTTTTACATTTTTTACACCAGCAACTGCGCCAGCATTTAATGTTTTGCCGTCCATAAATGATGCATCCAATTCGTTTGTCCCTGCATTTGTAAAAACAGCACCTTTTCCCGCATTAAATAATGGTGATTCTTCCATAACTTGAATTGTTCGCAGGACTGCTTCTTGACTTGTTCCGCCATTTTTAAGAATTGCATGTCCTACTTTTATCGCTTCTTCTAATTTTGCGATATATTCTGCTTCTTTTTCATCAGACATATTTTTCTTTAAAATCGTTCCTGCGCCACCGTGAATTATTATGGCAAAGTCGTTTACTTTTTCATTTGATTTTTGTTCTGCGGATGAAGTTTCGTTAGCATTTTTACATCCGAAGAAAAGTATTGAAATTGATAAAATAAAAATTAATTTTTTCATAAGTTGATTGTTTAGAATTAAACAAAAAGGATTGTTTCTGTTTAATTTATTAGTCTGTGAAATTATTCGTAAATTCGTTTTTCGAAAATAAAGATTTTTTTGGAAAGAACTATTCACATTTAAGACTTAATGGAATAATTTCTTATTTCTATCTTGATTTGATAGTCAAAAGCAAAAAATCTCTATTTTGAGATTCCCGCAGAAGCGGGAAAGACATTTTAACGGATACCTCAAGAGGTGCACTTTTTATTTTAAGAAACAAAAAACGATTTACAAAATGGATAATTTCGGTATTGCAAAAGCATTAAAAGAATTAGGTTTAAAAGAGATCAATGATGGAACATCAACAGGACAGAATAATTTCTCTAATGGAGAAGTAATCGAAAGTTTTTCGCCGGTTGATGGAAAATTAATTGGAAAAGTAAAAGCAACTTCTAAAGAGGATTTCGAAAAAGTGATGGAAGCAGCAACAAAAGCTTTTTTATCATTCAGAAATATGCCTGCGCCACAAAGAGGAGAAATTGTACGTCAGTTTGGAAATGGATTAAGAGAAAAGAAAGCAGCACTTGGGAAATTGGTTTCTTATGAAATGGGAAAATCATATCAAGAAGGTTTGGGCGAAGTGCAAGAAATGATAGATATCTGTGATTTTGCAGTTGGATTATCTCGTCAATTAAACGGACAAACAATTCCGTCTGAAAGACCGGGACATGTTATGAGAGAACAATGGCATCCAATTGGCGTTGTTGGTATCATTTCTGCGTTTAACTTTCCGGTTGCGGTTTGGGCTTGGAATACTGCGTTAGCTTGGATTTGTGGTGATGTTTGTGTTTGGAAAGGTTCAGAAAAAGCACCTTTATGTACAGTTGCTTGTCAGAATATAATCGCAGATGTTTTAAAGAAAAATAATTTACCAGAAGGAATTTCTTCTATCATTAATGGAGATTACAAAGTCGGGGAAATGATGACGAAAGATACTCGAATTCCGTTAGTTTCTGCAACAGGATCTATTAAAATGGGAAGAATAGTTGGTACAACAGTGGCGCAACGTTTCGGAAAATCATTATTAGAATTAGGTGGAAATAACGCAATAATTATTACACCAACTGCAGATTTAAAAGTAGTTGTTCCTGGTGCCGTTTTTGGTGCTGTAGGAACGTGCGGACAACGTTGTACATCAACAAGAAGATTAATTATTCACGAATCTGTTTACGATAAAGTGCGTGATGCAATTGTTGGCGCTTACAAACAAATTAAAATTGGGAATCCATTAGATGAAAATAATCACGTTGGTCCATTAATTGATAAAGATTCTGTAAAAACGTATTTAGCTGCAATTGAAAAAGCAAAAGCTGAAGGCGGAAAAGTATTGGTTGAAGGTGGCGTTTTAGAAGGAAAAGGATTCGAATCCGGATGTTACGTAAAACCAGCAATTATAGAAGCAGAAAATCATTTTGAAATTGTACAACATGAAACTTTTGCACCTATTTTATATTTGATGAAATATTCTGGGGAAGTAGAAAATGCAATTGAAAAACAAAACGGAGTAGTACAAGGTTTATCATCAGCAATTATGACTAATGAACTAAAAGAAGCAGAAAAATTCTTGTCTTACGCAGGTTCTGATTGTGGAATCGCAAACGTAAACATTGGAACTTCTGGAGCAGAAATTGGTGGTGCTTTTGGTGGCGAAAAAGAAACTGGTGGAGGGAGAGAATCTGGTTCTGACGCTTGGAAAGTATATATGAGAAGACAAACGAACACAATTAATTATTCTGATGAATTGCCTTTAGCGCAAGGAATTAAGTTTGATCTTTAAGCCGTTTAAGTATTTTTAGATATTGTGTAAAAACCAACTCTTATGAGTTGGTTTTTGGTTTTATAAACAGAAGTAAGTTTAAGGATTAATTCAGTTTAAGATTTAATTTAGAAAGTACTAACTTCGTATTAATTAAATTGAACTATAAAAGCAGTATCAAACAAAATGAATTGGATTTTATTAATTATCGCAGGATTATTTGAAGTTGGTTTTGCCGCTTGTTTGGGTAAAGCTAAAGAAGCAAAAGGGATTGAAATTACGTATTGGTATGTTGGCTTTTTGATATGTTTAACAATAAGTATGTTTCTTTTGGTAAAAGCAACGCAAGAATTACCTATTGGAACTGCTTATGCCGTTTGGACAGGAATAGGCGCAGTGGGAACCGTTTTAATTGGAATTTTTGTATTTAAAGAACCTGCTACTTTTTGGCGATTATTTTTTATAACTACTTTAATTGCTTCTATTGTGGGATTGAAGTTTGTTTCTAATTAGCGGTTTTATTTATTGCCTTTAAAATAAAATCCTACTAAATAATTTAGCAATATTTCAAGTCGACTTTAAACTATCTTTAAACGCAAGAGTCTAAAGATTATGAAATCAGCACATATTCAACATTTATACAACAGAATTGGTTTTGGAATTACACCAAATCAACTAGCTATTTTGTTATCAAAATCTAAAAATGTTGTTGTTGATGAGCTGTTTTTAGAATCAAAAATAATTACTCCTTTAAAGGCAGATTTAACTTTTTTGGATAATTATTCTGCTCAAGATTTAAAAGATAAAAACAAAAGACAGGAATTGCAGAAAATAAGTCGTGCTAAAGTCATTGATTATAATTTTATGTGGTTTAACAGATTGTCAAATCCAAAAGAAATTTTACGAGAAAAAATGACACTTTTTTGGGCAAATCATTTTGTTTGTGAAAACAAGAATATTTTATTTGTTCAGAAATATAATAATACTTTAAGAGAAAATGCGTTGGGAAATTTTGGCGATTTCGCTAAAAAAATTGCCAAAGAGCCAGCAATGCTCAACTATTTAAATAACAAACAGAACAGAAAAAAAAGCCCAAACGAGAATTTTGCAAGAGAACTCATGGAACTTTTTACTTTAGGACAAGGAAAGTATACCGAAAAAGATATTGTAGCATCTGCAAGAGCTTTTACAGGGTATTTCCATGATTTTAATGGGGATTTTAAACTCCGAAAAAATCAACATGACAATGCTGATAAAACCTTTTTAGGGAAAACAGGTAATTTTAATGGCGATGCTATTATTGATATTATTTTAGAGCAAAAACAATGCGCGCGGTTTATATCAGAAAAAATCTACACCTATTTTGTAAACGACACCATAAATGAAAATCATATAAATGAAATGGTTGCGCTGTTTTATGGCAGTTATAATATCGAAAAATTAATGCGGTTTGTGTTTAATTCAGATTGGTTTTATGCTGATGAGAATATGGGAAGCAAAATAAAATCGCCTGTTGAATTTTTAATTGGCATGCATACAATTGTTCCCTATAAAATTGAACAACCCAGAAAAGCCATTTTATTACAGAAATTATTAGGTCAGGTTTTATTGCAACCACCAAATGTTGCGGGTTGGCAAACGGGCAGAAATTGGATTGACAGCAACACAATTGTAACTCGCTTGCGATTGCCTTCCGTTTTACTAAATAATGCAGAAATTACCTATTCAGATAAAGGAGATGAAGAAGCAATGCTAACCAATTTCAGCGAAAAAAAATTACGAAGAAAAACATTTGTAAAAGCAAAAATTGATTGGGAAACTTTTGATAAAAACTTTAAAGAAAGTAGTTTTCAAGATTTGGTAATACAAATTTTAGGAACAAAAATTAATGATGGAACAAAGGCCCAAATCCTAAAAAAACAAACTGTTTCTAAACGAGATTTTTGTATTCAAATCATGTCTTTGCCAGAATATCAACTTTGTTAATCCACCAAAATATGAACCGTAGAAATTTTTTAAAACAATCCACATTTGCATCAGGAATCTTTTTTGTGCCTCAGTTTTTAAAGGCATTTGAAAATTTACCAATCAAAACTTTCAGTAATAAAAAAGTGGTAATTATTCAATTAAAAGGAGGAAACGATGGATTAAATACGGTTGTGCCTTTTAATAATGATATTTATTATCAGAATAGAAATAATATCAGCATTAACAAAAATGAGTTATTAAGAATTTCTGATGAAATCGGTCTCCATAAAAGTTTGCAACCTTTAAAGAATTTATACGACAAAGGTTTTGTGAGTATTTTGAATAATGTTGGTTATCCGAATCCTAATTTATCTCATTTTAGATCTACAGATATTTGGCAAACAGCAAGCGATAGCAACGAATATTTACAAAATGGCTGGATTGGACGTTATTTAGATTATACAAAAGCCGCTTCTTTTAAAGCGATAGAAGTTGATGAAAGTTTGTCTTTAATGCTCAAAGGAAAAACCCAAAATGGTTTGGCGGTAACTGATGCAAAATATTTGTACAATTCCATTAAACAACCTTATTTTAATACTGTGATTAATCATTATAATGATGCACATTTAAACGAGCATAATTTAGGTTATTTATATAACACAATGATTGATGCAAAATCGTCATCCAAATATATTTACGAGAAAACAAAAACGCAAATTAGCAAGCAAGAATATCCGAAGAATTTATTTGGGAAACAATTAAAAACGATCGGCGAATTTATAAATTCAGGGTTAGAAACACAAGTATACTACGCAGGTTTAAGCGGATTCGACACACACGCAAACCAACCAAATACACAAGAAAGATTGTTACAATTGTATGCAGAGAGTATGGAAGTTTTTGTGGAAGATTTGCAAAAAAACAACCAGTTTGATGATGTAATCATCTTAACATTTTCTGAATTTGGAAGACGTGTAAAGCAAAACGAATCTAACGGAACAGATCATGGAACTTCAAATAATGTTTTCGTTATTGGTAAAAATTTAAAACAAAACGGGTTGTACAATTCTATGCCAGATTTAAGTAATTTGGATGCAAATGGAAATTTAAAACATGAAATCGATTTTAGAGAAATTTACGCTACAATTTTAGATAAATGGTTGCAAGTTGATGATACTGCGATTTTGAACAAATCGTTTTCAAAATTGAAATTTGTTTAATCTATTTTCTTTTCTAAATTTTAATTCTTTGATAAAAATCAGTAACTTCGTTTCACATCTTACGCAAAATATAAAATTGTTTTGGTGTAAAGATTTATTAAATTAATACTTAAAACTAAAAAAATGAGTACAATTAGATTAGGCGACGAAGCCCCAAATTTTACGGCACAATCATCAGAAGGTGAAATTAATTTTCACAATTGGCTTGGAGATAGTTGGGGAATTTTATTTTCTCATCCAGCAGATTATACGCCGGTGTGTACAACAGAATTAGGTACCGTAGCAAAATACAAAGCAGAATTCGATAAAAGAAATGTAAAGGTTATCGCCTTGAGCGTTGATGGTGTAGATTCTCATAAAGGTTGGATAAAAGACATCAATGAAACGCAAAAAACAACGGTTAATTTTCCAATTATTGCAGATGAAGATTCTGAAGTAGCCCATTTGTATGATATGATTCATCCAAATGCAGACAATAAATTAACGGTAAGATCTGTGTTTATAATTGACGATGCTAAAAAAGTAAAACTTATTATTATTTATCCTGCATCTACAGGTAGAAATTTTGACGAATTATTAAGAGTTATAGATTCTTTACAATTAACTGCATACCACAAAGTAGCAACACCTGCAAATTGGAATAATGGAGACGATTGTGTAATTGTACCTTCTGTTAAAGATGAAGATATTCAAGGTTTATTTCCTAAAGGCTACACAGAATTGAAGCCTTATTTAAGGTTAACTCCTCAACCAAATTTAAAATAAACACCTTACTATGTTTATCATAAAAGGGCGTTTTTACGCCCTTTTATGATAATTATTTTTATTATTAAAATTTATTGAAATTGGTATTTCATATAAATAAATAGTACAGTTTAACCTCATTTTTAAATGTTAGCCTGAATTTGGAGTTAACTTTAAAAAGACAAATAAATGTAATTTCTATTTTAAAATATCTTTGTTTTTCAGATAGTTAGAGTCAAGTCTTGTTTCCCTGCCTGTCGGCAGGCAGGTTGATTCTAAATGTGACTTGTGCTGAACTAGATTCAGTAAACGGTCTTGACTCTTTTGTCAGACAATAATGATTTTAAATGAACAATCTTAACCATACTTCACCTTTCTAAAAACACGCATCGCTTCTTTAAATTTGATATATGTCGTTTTATCTTCAATGTTTTTGATGTATTCTTTTGCTTTTTGAAGTTGATTTGGCGCATCTAAAAATCCGTTGAAATAGCAAATTAAGTAATTGGTTGGCATTCGTAAAACATCCTCGTATTCTGTTGTATAAAGTTTATTATTCTTTACAATTTTAGAAACAATTGCGTTATTCTTTTCGTAAATATGATTGATTCTTGTTTGATCGAACTTTGGTGGTTCAAACAAAAATTCTTTTACAATATCATGTTGCCCGTTTTCTTTAAAATTGATGATTGTTTTTTCTAACGGATATCGGGTTTCATTTTTATCAATTCCTAATAAAATGTATTCTGTAATGATAAAAGATTTTTTGTTATATTTAATTTGAACATCGTCTAAAGAAGAAAAAAACAACCGTACCTGTTCATTAATTAGCTCAATATCTACGCGCGTAAAAAATTCTTCGCCGTTGATAATTTTCTTTTCTCCCGCCCAACACAATACAAATTGCTCGTTAAAAACTTTGTATTGCGGATTGTACTCTGGTTTGTGATTGTTAATAAAATCGAAAACGCCATTTAACGTTAATTCAATATTATTACTCGCATTTTTTTCAATCGATTCTACAATTGCAGCATTTGTGTTTTTTAATTCGAAATCTCCAGCAATTGGCATAGAATTACTTCCTCTTCTGTAAAAAACTGTTCCTTTTTTATATTTCCAAGTATTTTTTAAGAGCGATGTAATTTTATTATTCGGATAAATAGTAACCAAACCAACAACTCTATGTCTTGGTAACGTTGGAAAAGGCACATTTTCATATTCGATTTTCGGCGGATTCGTTAAATACGCATTCACCAAATTCTGAATTTTACTATCATCAAAAAAATCGACACCAATAATTTTGTTTTCTTCATCTTCAATTCCGTTTACAATAAAAGATTTGTTAAACGGGTTCGAATTAGACAGCGCACAAATGTGTTTCAAAAATTTTGCTTTTCCTTCTTTATTGTCAAATGATAACTGTTGCTTTTTATCATAAAAACTGTTCTCATCTGTGTGAGAAAGTAGGTTTTTGATAAGTAAGCGTTTGTTAATCACGAGCTATTATTTATTATTATTCTAATTTTTTATTCGTGTTGTATTTCAATCAGATTTTGACTCTTTTTTATCAGAATTTATTAATTGTCTTTTTTGATAATTCCTGCACTCGCTTGTGCTGTAGAAAATACCACCAAATCTTCAATGTTAACATGTTGAGGTCTTGTAACTACAAAATGAATAATCTCTGCAATATCTATTGCTTGTAAAGGTTTGTAACCTTCATAAACGGTTTTTGCTCTTTCTGAATCGCCTTTAAAACGAACATTAGAAAACTCAGTTTCTACAGCGCCAGGATTAATTACTGAAACCCGAATGTTATGTTTGTTTAAATCGATTCGCATTGCCTTATTTATAGCGTTTACGGCAAACTTTGTGGCGCAATACACATTTCCATTAAGATATACTTCTTTACCAGCTGTAGAGCCAATATTTACAATAAAACCATCGTTTCTAGAAACCATCTGCGGAATTATTGCCTTTGATACATATAATAAACCTTTTATGTTTCCATCAATCATAGCATCCCAATCATCAATATCTGCATCTTGAATGGTACTTAAACCGTGCGCATTTCCTGCATTGTTAATTAGAATGTCAATTTTTCTAAACTCGTCTGGTAAACTATCAACGGCTGCAAAAACAGCTTCTTTGTTTCTGATATCAAATTGTAACGTGGTTACTTCTGTTTGTCTAGAAAGTTCTGCGTGTAATTCTTCTAGTTTTTCTTTTCTTCGCCCACAAAGAATTAATCTTATTTTATGTTTGGCAAAAAGTTCTGCTGTTGCTTTTCCTATTCCGGATGTTGCGCCTGTAATAAATGCAGTTTTATTCATATTTTCAGTGTTGATTATTTTATTGAATTGATACCTTAAAAGTAGAGAAAATGTAGCTTTAAAATTAACTTTTAATCAATTATTAACAAAGAAAAAACCGCCCTATTGCTAGAACGGCTTTCTTTTGAATTGATTCTCAAGAGAGAATCAAACAAAAATCAACTAACCAAACTTTATTTTAAAACTCTTCTTGTCTTTTCTTCTCTTTCTACTTTAATACGTTTTCTGTCACTATTTCTATTTTTTTCAATTGCTTGTTGTTTTCCACCTTTTAAATATCGAACAAAACCTCTTCCATAAAAATTGTATGTTGTATTTGAATTAATATGATATAACTCAATTCTATTATCATTACCAGTAAGAACTTTTAGTTCAAATTCTTCAACATCACCGCCGTCATAAATCAGATCTAAAATTTTTAAATTCTCATAACCAACTACATCAAAAACTTGGTAATTACCTATATAATCCCACTTAAGGTAATCAATATTTGTGCCAATATTATCTTGAGAACTATAAAAAGTTGTTATATTTTCTGGTGTAAATTGTAAGAAATTCTCATTATCAAAGGCATTCGGATTTCCTCCAATAGTTTCGGCTTTCTCCCAAGCAACATATTCTTGTAAAAAATATTCTATGTTTTCGTAAAACAATTTATCGTAATCAAATTTGTTTCTTTGATAACCTACTAAGTAGTAACTTACATTCTCAAAATTATCTCTAATTCTTATTTCATTTGCAGAAATTTGAGTGATATCAAAATCGTACCTACCGTCTAAATTGTGTCTTGTTTCTAAAAAACCGTTAAAGGTATTGTAGTTTCCCACAATAATTCCTAAACCATTTCCTGTTTTACCAATGTCAACAATGTTGTTGTTTGCATACATTCTCCCGTTTAAAAAAGAGATTGTAAACGCTTTTGATAAGAAAGGAATGTCTCCATTTCCAGAAGTTTTATTATAATCTATATACCATAAGTCGTATCCAGAAACTACTTCTTCTAATGAAATTTCATCTGCAAAACGATCTCCTTCATAAGATGTACAAGAGCTTAAAAGTGCCCCTGTAAAAATAATTGTGAAAAGTAATTTTATTGATTTCATAAGATTTGATTTTATAGTTACGATACATTAATTTCAAAATACGTGCCAAAAAAGAAAACCACTCATTCTGCGATTTTAGAACGGTGGTTTTGTGTTGATAATCATTAGAATATGTTTTTATTGATAAATATCTGATTTCACGATTTTAATATTTTCTGCTTTAAAATATTTTGTTTTCCCTTTTTGTTGATAGCTTATTATTGCTTCATCTTTTTTCACTTCGAAAGGAATCTTTTCTTTTTGAGGTGCTTTATTATTGATTTCCTGCTTCGTGTCGATATCAAGTATTAATTCATTTTTATTTCTGCTTGAAGGAGTATAATGTCCTGTCAGATAGGTTTTGTTTTCCTGTGTGCTTAATTCGATTTTTGCGACTCTATTTTTAAAATAAATGGAATCAAATTCAACTTCTGAAATCTTGGTATATTCAATCAAAATCCTTGTCCCGCTCACTCCAGGTTGTCCTCCAGTCCAATTATTATATGTGGCTTCCTTAATTTTAAATGGAGGATTTTTATCAAACTTTGTTGCTCCACATTGAATCATATTCAATGTAATTAATGTGATTCCGAGTAATTTTATTATTTTCATAATTCTTATTTCTTTGATGAATTTCAAATGGTATGCCAAAGTATAAAAAAAGAGCTTATCAAAATTGATAAGCTCTTTCAGAATTTTATATTAAATTAAAATCTAATTATTTTATGTTTCGGCTCCTTTATATAATTTGATTTCGTTAACACTTCGTCTAATTATTTAATGCTTCAGCACCACCAACAATTTCTAAAATTTCGTTAGTAATTGATGCTTGACGAGCTTTGTTATACTTTAACTTCAAATCATCACGCAATTCTTTTGCGTTGTCTGTTGCTTTGTGCATCGCCGTCATTCTTGCTCCATGTTCTGAGGCATAAGAATCTCTAATTGCTTTATACAATTGAGTTTTTAATGATTTTGGAATTAAAGCTAATACAATTTCTTCTTTTGATGGTTCAAAAATATAATCTGTTGGGGTTGCATTTTCTACTTCAATTGGTTTAATTGGTAAAAATTGCTCAACAACAGAAATTTGAGTGGCTGCATTCTTAAATTGATTGTACACCAATTCAATTCTATCATATTTATTATCAACAAATAATTGCATTAATTTCTCTGCAATTTCTTCTACAACTTCAAAAGTTAAATCATCGTAAACATCATTTCTTTTATCAATAACATTGTACGTTTTAGAAAGGATATCATTTCCTTTTTTACCAATTGTAAGTAAATCTACTTTAGCTCCAGCAAAATCGTTGTTAATTGTTTTTACAGTTTGTTTAATTACAGATGTATTAAAACCACCACACAAACCTCTGTTGGATGTAATAACAACTAGTAAAACGTTATTTAACTCTCTCTGATCAGAATAAGTGCTGCTTACTTCACTATCTAAAGTTGCACTTAAATTCTGTAGTAATTCAGTCAATTTAGACGAATACGGACGCATTGCAATAATTGCATCTTGCGCTTTTTTCAACTTTGCAGCAGAAACCATTTTCATGGCACTAGTAATCTGCATCGTGGAACCGATGGATGTAATTCTATTACGTATTTCTTTTAAGTTTGCCATTTTTCCTATCCTAAATCCTTCCCAAAGGAAAGAACTTTTAAAATCTTATTCTATATGTAATGCACCTATATTTTCCCCCTTCGGGAAAATTAAAAGGAGATTTTCTTTAATATTTTGCTGATATATCTTCTGCAACTTTTTCTAAAACTGCAATAACTTCATCCGTTAATTTTCCTGCTTTTAAGGTATCCAAAGCATCTCTATGTTTTGCATTTAAGTAAGACAAATAGTCTTTTTCAAATTCTTTTACCTTATTTACAGGAACATTTTTTAACAAGTTTTTAGACCCTGCATAAATAATTGCAACTTGATCTTCTACTGGAAAAGGATCATTTTGAGCTTGTTTCAAAATTTCAACGTTACGTTGTCCTTTAGATATTACGCGCATTGTTGCAGCATCTAAATCTGAACCAAACTTTGCAAACGCTTCTAATTCACGATACTGTGCTTGATCTAATTTTAATGTTCCAGAAACTTTTTTCATTGACTTAATCTGTGCATTTCCACCAACACGAGATACAGAAATACCTACGTTAATTGCTGGTCTTACTCCAGAGTTAAATAAATCTCCATCCAAGAAAATTTGTCCGTCTGTAATAGAAATTACGTTTGTTGGTATATATGCTGATACGTCACCTGCTTGTGTTTCAATAATTGGTAATGCAGTTAAAGAACCTCCACCTTTTACAATTCCTTTTAAAGAACCTGGCAAATCGTTCATTTCACTTGCAATTTTATCATCATTAATAACTTTTGCAGCACGTTCTAATAATCTTGAGTGTAAATAGAAAACATCACCTGGATAAGCTTCACGACCTGGTGGTCTTCTTAATAATAAAGAAATTTCACGATATGCAACTGCTTGTTTTGATAAATCATCAAAAACAATTAATGCTGGTCTGCCTGTGTCTCTAAAATATTCTCCAATTGCTGCTCCAGCAAATGGTGCATAAACTTGCATTGACGCAGGATCTGATGCATTTGCAGCTACAATTGTAGTATAAGACATTGCGCCTTTATCTTCTAACATGTTTGCAATTGCTGCAACTGTAGATGCTTTTTGACCAATAGCCACATAAATACAATACACTGGGTTACCAGCGTCAAAAAATTCTCTTTGATTTAAAATTGCATCAATTGCTACAGTAGATTTTCCTGTTTGACGATCTCCAATAATCAACTCACGTTGACCTCTACCAACAGGAATCATTGCATCAATAGATTTAATACCTGTTTGTAACGGTTCTGTTACTGGCTCACGAAAAATAACTCCTGGTGCTTTACGCTCCAAAGGCATTTCGTAGGTTTTGCCTACAATAGGTCCTTTACCATCAATAGGATTTCCTAAAGTATCCACAACACGTCCAACAACGCCTTCTCCAGCTTTTAAAGAAGCAATTCTTTCTGTACGTTTTACAATAGAACCTTCTCTTATAGAGGTAGAAGCACCCAATAATACAACACCAACATTGTCTTCTTCCAAGTTTAAAACGATTCCTTCTAAACCGTCTTCAAACTCAACCAATTCACCATATTGTACATTTGCTAATCCGTAAACACGAGCGATACCGTCTCCTACTTGTAAAACAGAACCTACTTCGTTTAATGAAGCTTTTGCTTCAAAATTTGTTAATTGTTGCTTTAATATTGCTGATACTTCAGCTGGTTTAATCGTTGCCATATTTAATTGCTTTATACTTTTGGCTTTATGCTTTAGGCTGCTTATTGCCTTTGGCTTATTGCTTATTACTTTTTATATTTTTGAAACGTATTGAGAGTTTTCAAACTCTTTTCTCAATTCATTCAAATGATTTGAAATACTTGCATCGTATTGCACATCTCCAACACGTAAAATAAATCCGCCAATAATTGCAGGATTTACTACATTTTCTATATTTGCTTTGTTGCCTGTTAATTCAACAATTTTTGCAGCTACTCTATCTTCAATTTCTTTTGTAATTGCCACAGCTGTTGTTACTTTGGCAACTTGAATATTTTTTAAGAAATCATAAATAATTCTATATTGTTTTGCAATAGATTCCAACATCGGAACTCTTTTATTATCTTCCAACAACTTAAAAAGACCTAAAGTTATTCCGTTTACTTTACCAGAAAAAATACTGTTTAACACATTTATTTTATCAGAAACTTTTAAAATAGGACTTTTTAAAGCAACTTCTAAATCAGGATTTTCTGCAATTGTTTTAGCAACTAAAAGCATATCATCATTTACTGCAGTTTCAGCATTATTTTCTTTTGCAAGATTTAATATTGCTTTTGCATAACGTAATGCTGGTCTTGCGTCTTTCATAATACTTTTAGTTTAAAGTAATGTCTTGTAACATAGAATCAACTAATTTAAGTTGATCATCTTTAGATGCTAATTCTTTCTTTAAAACAGATTCTGCAATATCTATAGATAATTCTGCAACTTGCTTTTTTAATTCTGCAATCGCTGCTTGCTTTTCTTGTTGAATAGCTGCTTGCGCTTTTTCAATTAAATTACCAGTAACCTCTTTCGCTTCTTCTCTTGCTTCTGCAATAATGCTTTCTTTAATTTCTCTTGCATCTTTCATCATTGCATCACGTTCTGCTCTTGCTTCCTTGATTAGTTTTTCATTATCAGCTTGCAAATTTTGCATTTCTTTACGTGCATGTTCCGCAGCTTTTAAAGCTTCTTCAATTCCGTTTTCTCTATCTTCTAAAGAATTTAAAATAGGTTTCCAAGCAAATTTTACCATTAATGCAATTAACAATAATAATAATATTGTCTGAACTACAAATAAACCTGGTGAAAAATCGTTTAATAAAGTTTCCATTCTATAAACTAATTAATAATTTTATTTTTTTTAATTTAAAAAGAAACTTTTTAATTAGGCTTCCTTTTTTCTTTTATTCCGATGATTATCGGATGAAAATTAAAAATAGGTTCTGTAACCAACCGTTACAGAACGCTATTTTTTGTTCTTGATTTGGATTATTTTCCTAAGAATAATGCACCAAATGCTAAACCTTCTAATAATGCAGCGATAATAATCATTGCTGTTTGAATTTTTCCTACTGCTTCTGGCTGACGTGCAATACCTTCCATTGCTTTTCCACCAATTTGTCCAAGACCAATTCCTGCTCCGATTACGATTAATCCTGCTCCAATCATGTTGTACATAATAAATAAATTTATAAAATTAAATTAAAAAAACTCTTATTAAATTAAATCTCCTCTTACATCTTCTGCATCAGAAACTTCATGTCCTTTTTTATCATGTTTATGCTCATGATCGTGTTCTGCTACGGCCATACCAATAAATAAAGCAGAAAGCATTGTAAATATATAAGCCTGTAAAAACGCAACTAATAATTCAATAACCATTATAAATAACGACAACACCAATGACAATCCTGTTGCTCCAACAACCCCTAAAGATTCTTTAAGAGTAAACATAATTGCAATTAAACTCATCACTATAATATGACCTGCAGAAATGTTTGCAAATAAACGCACTAGCAATGAAAATGGTTTAATTAAAAACGCTCCTACTAATTCTATAACTGCTAAAACAGGACGAATTAAAATTGGAACACCTGGCATCCATAAAATATGTCCCCAATATTCTTTATTTCCACTTGCAGTGTAAATAACTAGCGTGAAGATTGCCAAACAAGCAGTAACTGCAATCTGTCCTGTTACATTAAATCCTAAAGGTGTTAAACCTGCTAAATTTAAAATCCAAATGAAAAAGAAAACGGTTAGTAAGTATCCAGTAAATCTTTTATAATGCTCTTCTCCAATGTTAGGTCTTGCAATTTCATCTCTAACATAAATTACCAAAGGTTCTAAAACACGACTAAAACCTTTTGGGATTTTTCTAGTTTTATATTGTTTTGCCAATCTAGAAAACCACAATAACATTAATAAACCCATTAACAAAACACCAAATACACTTTTAGTGATTGAGAAATCTAACAATTTTTGCCCATTGGTTGCATGATTAGTTGCATCAAAAGAAACAGTTGATGCATTTGCATCTAATTCATATATTTTTGAGTGAATTTTAGCAAATTTTAATCCGTTTTTCTCTACAATTACAGTTCCATCATCATTATGATGAAATTCTGAAGACATAAAAGTAGTTAAACCATTGCTTGTCCAAATAATAATTGGTAATGGAAAACCAACGTGTTTTCTTTCTCCAGCATCATTTGTGTAAGAAAACAAATTAAAATCGTGAGCATCTTTTAGGTGATGGAGAATATACGCTTTTACTTCATTATCAGTATTAACTCTATCACCATCATTTATAGAAGTGTCTGAATCATTAGCAAAAGTATTGACTGTAAAGAAAGTAAGGCATAAAATTGCTAAAAATTGAAAAACTTTTTTCGGTATCTTCATTGCTTATAATATCAAAAATTCAGTGTTCTAAATTCGGCGCAAAGGTATGCAATAAATCAAAATTACAAACCTTTTTTATTGATTAGTTTTTTTGTCATTTTTGTTCAGAATCTGAACCACAAAAATTACTTCTGTTGATAAAAAAATAAAAAGTGGAATTAACAATGAAATCCTCTCTGTAAATGTTAATGAATCTATAGTAAATATTGGGTTATAGAAGATTACCGTAAACAAAATGAGTTTAACAATAAAGGTTCCTAAATACAAAAAACCCACCTGTGAGTGAAGGTTATCAACAGATGAAGCAAAGCGTAAATTAACACAAATTAACCCCGAAAAAAAGGCATGAAAGAGGTACATTTTTTCTAAAGAAAAGCGCAATCCTATACCTTTATTTGCCAAAACTTCTTGATGCACATATAAACCTATAAAATATAGCGCTACAAAAACTACCAAATAAACAAGCAAATCTTTAATCATTAATTTTTTTAGCTTGTCTTATTAAAAGATAAATCGATATAAAAACAGCTAATAAAGTAACTCCCTCCCTTAAAAAGGTAACTTCAAATTTTGCATCTAACCATTTGCCTAGTAAAAAACCTAAATAAATAGTTAAACCCATTTGTAAGCCAGCACTTGCTAGTTGAATTCCTTTATTTAGCGGCTTTTTTTTGGATGAGTTTTCCATTTTCATTAGATTGATTTAATTCTTTAACGGTATTTTTCATTACACAAGTTGCATTGAAATTTGCACCGGGTTCAATAGATAATTTTCCAATACAAACATCGCCAGAAATAAATGCAGTTGCTTTAATTGTTAGTGTATTTTCTACTTTTAAATCGCCAGAAAAAGTTCCTTCAATTTCTGCATTTGAGGCTTCTACACTTCCATTAATTGTTCCGTCAATTCCTATAATTACTCTTCCGTTTGTTTTTAATGTGCCTTCTAAAAGGCCGTCAATTCTAAAATCCCCATCAGAATTTATATCCCCAACAACCTTTGTGTTTTTAGAAAGTCTATTTCTTGCTATTTCTTGTGGGTTTTTATCAGAACTATTTCTCATTACTTTTGTTTTTTAAGTTGTGTTATCAATTCTTGTGCTTTTTTTCCTTCTTCGGTAGATGGATAATTGACTGCAATTTTTTCTAACGCAATTTTAAACGATTCTGTATCTTTAAATTTACCAATTGCATACGCTTTTAACAGCTCAAATTTTGGAATTAATGCCGATTTTTCTATTACTTCTAATGATTTATCTACTTCATTAACTACTTCTTTATATTCTTTCTCTGTGTACAAATAGTAAATTTCTTTGTATAATTCTTCCACTTCATTTGTGGTGTCTTTTTCTGTAATTTCTTTATTTGGGAATTTTATAATTTGCGCTTGTATACTTTCTGGATATTCATTCAAAACATAGTTTTTATAAGTATTTGATTCCACAGTATTTTCTTGCAACAAATACAGTTGATACAAATTGTAATAAATAGGTAAAGTTCTATTTTCGTTTGTATTAATTGGTTTTAACCTTTCTAATCGATTAACTGCCAACTCATTATTTTTAAATTGCTCTTTGTAAATTAATCCTAATTCGAAAAGCGAATTGTTTCTTTCTGTAAAAATGGAATCGATTTCTTTAACATCAGTCGGAATTGATTTCAAATAAGAATCCAAATCATATCTAGAAACCGATTGTGTATTTGAAATAGAATCTTTAGTTGCACTTATAATTTCGCGTTCATCAATCCAGCGCCAATTATCTTGTAAAGCTCTATTTCCCCAGACTTTTTGAAATTCAGTTAATCCAAAACTTACCGTTTGATTGTTATAAAAATACCATTTTCCTTTTTTCGCAGATTGTAGTGAATTACCGCCAAAACTATTCCCAAAAGCAATTGAATTTAATTCTTGTTGCGCTCTTTTTTCGTCCTCTTCTTTTAACTTTTTGATATAATCTTCAAAATATTCTTTTTGATCTTCTGCGGATAGAGATGCGATTCTTAAAATACTATCATTTACAGCAACAATGTCCTCGTTTTTAATCAGCGAAGCTAAATTTTTATACTTTCTTTTTACTCTTCGAATACGTAAATCATCTTCTTTAGCAACCTGAATTACACTGTCATAATAAGAACTCGCTAAAATATAATTATCATTTTTAAAATACAAATTGCCAAGTTGATTATAGGTATATGTTTTTTGTTTTTCTGTTCCGTTTTTAGCTCGTAAAGAATTATTATAGCTCTCAATTGCTAAAGAAATGCTGTCGTTTTTTTCTTGCAAAACACCTTTTTGATAATACAAACCTTCCAAATAAGCTCTGTTGTCTCTATTTTCAATTAATTCATCAAAACGGTCTAAAATTCCTACAGTAGATGAATCTTCTGGGAAATTTTTAGCCAACTCAATATTTGCATAAATTTTATACTTGTAAGGTGCTTTTCTAAATTTTGTTAACGCATTAAAAACAACTGCAGCAGAATCTTTTTTATTTTGATTGCTGTAAATCTGACCTAAAACAAATAAATTTCTTGCCGTTTGATTTTTATTTTCTTGTGTTTGTGTAGCTAAATTAAGCTGAATTATTGCATTCTGAATACTGTCTGTCGCCACATAAGCAATCGCTAACGCTGTTTGCGCTTCTTCTCTAATAGCATCGGGTAATTTACTTTCGCCTTTTCTAATATCTAACAAAAGTTTTAAAGATTCTATTGCAAATTTTTCATTTTGAAGTCTAATATTGGTTTTTGCACGCCAAATTTTAGTTTCATTTATTAAATTTGCATTTGGATAATTTGCAATAATATAATTAAAAGCTTCTAAAGCTGGCACAAAACGTTGGGTATAATATCTCGATTTTCCAAGCAATAAATAGGCATCATCAATCTGCGGATTTCGCTCTCGATTTTGAATATTCATAGAATGCAACTGAATTGCTTTTACCGCTTTTTCTTCTGCTCTATCAAACGGAGTTTCATTTTTCTTTTTTTCTTTACCATCTTCATTATCGCCAAAACCTCCAAAACCGCCATTATCAAATTTCGGAATTTCTATTGTACTTTCTTCTGGAAACTTTACTGGTTCAATTGGCAACTGTTCAAAATAATCATCTTCGTAATTGTTGTTAATTCCTTCAATACCCTGTTTATACGCTTCATTTCCGTTAAATAAAATGTTGTATTTTGTTGTTACCGAATGATAACTTCTGTTAATAAAGGTATCTTTTCTCGTAGAACACGAAACTAAAATGGCGAAAAAGCCAACCAGAAAAAGGATTTTTTTTACGTTTTTCATAAAATTTAAAACTCTTATCTACAACTTATTTTAATCAAAAATATTGTAAATAAGTCAGTAAAAATAGTGATAAAAATTATTACGCAGAAATTCATAGAAAAATAGAGAAACAAAAGACACCAATTTAATAATTTTGCACTAAATATTTTTTGCGTTTGCGCTTCTTTGGGGAAAACTATTACGCAAAGGTTTACAGATAAAAATAGACACGAATTTTAAAATGAGTTTCTGTCAAACATTCGTGAAAATTCGTGTCAAAATATGCTTTTAAAATCAGTGAAATCTGTTTCAAAAAAATCAAATCAAAATCAACCCAAAAATTACTCCGCAAAATAACTTTCTAATTCCCTCAAAGTAGCTTCAGAAGTAACAAGATCTTTAACCACATTTCCTTTTTCTAAAACAACAATTCGCTCACAAACTTCGGTTACATGGCTTAAATCGTGACTAGAAATTAAAATAGTTACTTCTTTATCTTCCGTTAATGTTTTTAGCATTTTCTTTAATCTTATTTGAGTTGTAGGATCTAAATTTGCAAAAGGTTCATCTAAAATAATTATTTGTGGGCTGCCCATTAGCGCTGCAATAATGCCAACTTTTTTCTGATTTCCTTTACTTAAATCTCTCAAATATTTTTTCTTTTGAAGAATTTCATCATTAAAAATTTCTGTAAATTGAGTCAAAAAAGTACTAACGTCTGCTTTGTTCATTCCACGTAAATCGCCAATAAAATCGAAATATTCTTCTGGTGTTAAATAACCTATTAAAAAAGATTCATCAATAAAAGAACCTGTAAAATTTTTCCATTCTTCGCTTTTATTTACTTGAATTGTATGGCTTGTAATTGAACCAGTTGTTGGACGAATTAAATCTAAGAGTAAATTAAAATAAGTAGTCTTTCCTGCGCCGTTGTTGCCAACTAATCCAAAAGATTGTCCTTTAGGAATCTCTAAATTAGGAATGTTTAAAACCTCTGTTTGTCCGTATTTTTTTGAAAGTTGATTTGTTTGTATCATCACTTTATCGTTTAATTTTCTTGATTGAAAGAATGTATCATTACGTATTTTGAATCTTGGTATTTTTTGGTAATTGCCTTCATTAAATTTTTATGAAAAGCAATACCAACGATACCTAAAATGGCAATGACGGCTGTTGCCATTTCAAAGTTTACTAACCAATTTAATAATGCAAATAATGCCATTGGAATTATCATTAACGGAATACCAATTAACCATTGTACAACGCCAGTTCCCTGAAAATTAAAGGCTGCTTTTTGATCTAAATTTATTTTTTTGCGGTTAAAAGAACCTCCATACATAATTATATGAGAGTTTACGCCAATATTATAAACCATTGCGGCAAAATGAACCAAAAGAATCTTCCATCCGAAGTAAACATAAGGAATTCCCAAAACAAAAAGCACAATCACAGTAATTGACATTAACGTGAATTTCGATTCTAAATAACGCCCATATTTAAAATTTTGAGTCATTAACATTTTGTAATAACCGCTGTCCCAAGCAGGAATAAATTGTCCAAAATTTATTAAAAATGTTCCTGTAGAAAAAATACCTACTAAAACAAACATAAAATTCATGTCTTTATAAACAGGGTTTGTATAAAGGAATAAACCATATCCCAAACCAAGCAGCAACATCCAAACAGAAGATTTTGTGCGTTTGTTTCTCATTATTAAACGTAAATCGTTTTTAATAAATGGCGCTACATTTCCTAACTTATCTGCCCAAGATAAATCTGTAGCTTTTGCAATTTCTACTTTTTGCGAAACGGCTTCATCTAAATAAACTTGATGCCACAAATGTGAATAATTTAATTGATACAAAACAATCAACAAAACAAGAGGTGTCAAAGAATAAATAGGGTTTTGAAATATAAAATCAAAACCTTGACCAACAAAACCAGCCAAATTAAAAACCTCATAACGTTGCATTAAAAAACCGCCAATAAATAGTGAGACTAAAATAGCAAGCGCAATTTTATTTTTATTGATTAAAAAGTTTAAGAAATTAGCAGATTGAATTAAAACAATCATGGTAAATAACCAACCTAAAACGCCTTTTATGCTGTACCCTTCTTTGATTAAAATAAAGGCAAACGGAACGTAAAAAAACAAACTTATAATATTGAAAAATGAAGTCGCAGATTTCCCTAAAACATAATGAACCAGTTTACTTTTTTTGATGGGTAAAAGTAGCATTGGTTTAATATTCATTATAGGTAATTTTTGCATAACATACCTAAAAATTAAATCGGCAGTAAAAGCAAAAAGAAGAAATGAGTTTACAAGTTGTAACGGATCTGATGCTGGAAATTGGTCTTCTAAAATATAGTAACCGCCAACCCCAATTAACAAGAAAGAAGCGATAAAATAAAGTCCAAAAAAAGCGATTAAAATATTTAAGCCGATACTTTTTTGCCAATATGAAGAACGAAAATACTGTTTCCTTTCTAATTTTAAAAAGTGTGCAATCATAAAGTTTTGGTTGTAAAAGTTGAACTATTTCTTCTCTTAAGTAACTATTAGTTACTTAAGTTGCTGTTTTGTTACAAATAATATAGAGTAAATATACATTTTATGAGTTTCCAACTAGTTATTAAAAGACATTAAACTAAAAATTAATTTACCATTTTATATTCTGGATAGGTTTCCATTAATAATTCTTCTGCTTTTTGCGGAATAATATAATTAACAACGTAAAATAAAAGACATAATAAAGTTGCTATTGCAGAAATTAAAGCAACCCAATAAAGTGCTAAAGAACTTAAATCAACATTTGTAATGTTCGTAAAATTAAAAAGCTGTATAAATACTAATCCTGTGTAGCTGTGTCTTGTAGTTCCAATCATAGCTTCTAAAAGAAAAACTTTTTCTTTCTTTATTGCCTTCCTTTTATTTTTTTTGTTGTTGATGGAGATTACAATTAAATCTACTATAACTAAAATAAATAAACCACCAAGTAAAACATATTCTGAATATGTTATTTGCAAAATGGTGAAAAAGAATAAAAATAAGGAAGCGGTAATCACAATTTTAGGAACTGTAAACCATTCTTTGGTAAAGCGCCATAAAATTTTCCAATATTTTTTATTCATGGCTTTTTGTTTTTGTTCGATAACATCCATAAAGCCAAAAATTCCGAATTTTTTGAAGGACATATCTCGAGCATCGTTAAATGATAAATGTGGCTGTGCCACCCAGATTTGCTCAATGTCATTTGCCAAATGATCTACTAATTCTGATTGCACATCATAAAAAACTACAAAATGCAGACGTGTAAATGTGTAGAGTTGGTCTATTTGTTGGTTGGTTATTTTCATGATAGCAAATTCTTGCGCATTTTTTCAATCTTTTTTATTTCGATTTTATAGACTTTATATCCTGATAAAGAAATTAATAAATGAAACGGAATCATAACAATTAAAAATGGTTTATAAAATTGAGCGGGAATAGGAAAAATTGCATCAGGATTTAATGACATCATTATAATTTGTAAAATTAATGTTGAAATTATTATAGAATTAAGACCGTAAATCTTATTCACAGATTTTCCCAGTTTTTTTCTCCAAGAAATAAATGATTCATAAATAAAGAAAATTGCTGGAATCATAAATATGCAATAACTAACTTTTACAAAGTTATTTAATTCTATTATTTGCGACAAATAAATGTAAAAAGAAAATGTAATTATGAAAACGATTACATTTCTGGAGTTTGTAAAAAAAGAAATAAAACGTTTCCATTGTTTATTTCTGTAATAAGTATTCATTTTTTTCCAACCTTGAGTATTTAGGTGTGAAAAAGTTCCTTTCCAACCTAAACTCACAAACGCTTCGTGAACTACTTTTTTAAAATCTTCTTGATTTTCTAAATTATTTTCAACGTAACTTACTGTGTGGTCAACCAGCTCAATACGAACATCCCAATATTCGACTCCGTATCTCTCTATTTGATTATCAATGTATTTTATTTGCTCTTTTGTTAGTTCCATGATTATGATACATTATATTTTATTACCGCAAATTGATGTTTTTCGTAGAAATAATAATAATTATATGTCGAAAAAAGAAAGCTGCAAAGTAGTCCAATATTTATTCCATTTAACGTTTTCAAATTTGTGAAAAACATCGAGAGAACAATTATTCCTGTTAAAACAGTTAGACTTTGCGTTTTTAGAATGAAGCCATAAGTAGTTTTTATTTTATTGTTTTTAGTAAAAAAAATATAGATGAAAGTAATAGAACTAATAATTATAACAACTTTTAAAACAATAAAAAAAGAATAGCTAGATGGATTTTGAATTTCAAAATTATAATTTGTTAAGATTAGAAAAGGTAAAAAATATGAAAGTATTAAAAAGATATATTGTTTCCAAAATATTTTTTTAGCTTTTTCAATAACAATTTTCGGTGCGGAAAAAACAATACCAAAAAAGAAACTAGATGTTTCTCTTAGATGCCTTTCCCATTTTGAAGTAGTTCTTAAAAAAGCACATTCAAAGGTTATTTCGTTTTCAATCATCAAAAACTCAATATCAGAAACTATATGATCTAAAACTTCTAATTTCACATCAATGTAATTCAAGTTTTTGCGCTCTAAAAACTGATTTATTTTTTCTATTTGAGGTTTTGTTAGTTCCATAGTATTAATTTAATAGATGCTTATAGTTGTTCTCAATAATTTTTTTTTCTTTTTGCGTAACTATTATTACAGAAACGCCTAATGAAAAAGCAAAAAACCAGTATAATGAAAAGAAAACTTTACTCTCTAATAAAATTATTTTGATTTCAGAAAAGATAACCACCAAGCTCATTATATAGGGTATGCCCATTGTAATGCCTTTGCCTAAAGTTTGTACTTGTGGTGTTTTTCTTAATTTTTTAGATAAGTTCTTGGTTGGTAAGTATAAAGAATATCCATAAATGCCAAAAACGCTTATAAAAAAAGTTAAAATAACAAACGTATCATTCATGTTTTTTGACAAAACATAAATAATAAAAAAAACAAAAGCTGTTATTGGAATTCTTTTTATGGTAGTAAAAAAACTGAAATATTCTTGCCAAACATTTTTAGTATAATTACTTTCTATAATTTTTACCTTATTAAGCACGAACTTTTTTGTAAATTCTAATTCATTAGACAAATATTGAGATAAATTTTCGTTTTCTGAAGTTGTTTCAAAATCAGAAACCAAATGGTCAATTAGCTCAATTCTAGTTTCATCAGAAATATTCGGATATTTTTTTGAAAGAAATTCCTCCAAAAAAATCAATTGTTTTTCTGTTATTTCGTTTTTCCTTTCCATTATTCCAAGCTAAATTTAGGATTCACCAAACGTTGCATTGTCTCCAAAAAATCTTGCATTTCTGCCAATTTATTTGCGGTTTCTTTGGTTCCACTCTCGGTCAATTTGTAATATTTGCGCAATCTGTTACCCACTTTTGCAACTTCTACATCTAACAAACCGTCAGCTTCTAATTTGTGTAATGCAGGATACAATGCACCTTCTGTAATTTGCAATTCACCTTTTGTGAGTTCTTTTACACGTTGTGTGATTTCATAACCATACATTTTTTCATTTCTGGCAAGCAGTTTTAAAATGATGGTTTGTAAAGAACCTTTATATAATTTCTGATTTCCCATTTTGAAAAATGTGTAATTGTTTATTTGTTTAATCGTGTAATTGTTGTGTCTAAACCGTCATTGCGAGGCACGAAGCAATCTCATTTTTAAGTAATATATATTAACAGATTGCTTCGTGCCTCGCAATGACGTTTGCAATATCAAATATACATAATTTTCTTATACATAGATTTCTTATGTATAAAATATTTAAAATAAAAAAATCCCAAAATATTAATTTTCAGGATTATGATGTTTTACAATGAGATTGTTTCATCATTTTTTAATTCTAACGAGAATATACCTTACAATGACAATCATTTTAATTTTTGAGCAAACAAAAACGTCTGATTTTTCCCCTTCGGGGAATTAAAGGGGCTTTTGGGTTTTCAAAACATCCCCAATAATCCGTTCTAAATCTGCTTTTGGCAATGCGCCATTTGACATTTGAGGTTCTTCTCCCAAAGGACAAAAAAGCATAGAAGGAATACTTCTAATTCCGAATGCGGCAGCTAATTCCTGTTCAGCTTCTGTATCTACTTTATAGATATTTATTTTATCGCCATATTCTTCAGAAAGTTGCTCTAATATTGGCGCAATCATTTTACATGGTCCACACCAATCTGCATAAAAATCGATAATTGCGGGAACATTTCCTTCAAAACTCCATGTTTTGTTTTTTTCATAATTATGTACTTTTTCTAAAAAAGCAGCTTTGTTTAATGTCTCTGTCATACTCTTATTTTTAGGATTTTCATTAATTATCACAAAGTTAAAAGAATATATCTCCTTTTCAAAATCTTACTAATGTCAAAACCACAGAAATTAAGTTAAATAATGTTAAATAGCTGTTTAATAGTTATAAATGTACTGTTTAATGTTATAAATTTGAAATATCAACCAAAATAAATTCTTATGAAAAAACAACTTATTCCCATATTAATCGCAAGTATCGTATTCGTGTCTTGCAAGGAAGAAATCAAACAAAAAAACACAGCAGTGAAATATCCACAAACGACAAAAAAACCAGTTATCGATACTTATTTTGGTGAAGAAATCACAGATAATTATCGTTGGTTAGAAGATGACAGAAGCGCAGAAACCGAAAATTGGGTAAAAGCAGAAAACGAAGTTACCTTCGATTATTTGAGTAAAATTAAATACAGAGCAGCATTGAAAAATAGATTAACAGAACTGTGGAATTACGAGAAATTAAGCGCTCCGTTTAAAGAAGGCGAATCTATTTATTTCTACAAAAATGACGGATTACAAAATCAGTCCGTTGTTTATCGTAAAAAAGAAAATGGCGAAGATGAACTTTTTTTAGATCCCAATACTTTTTCAAAAGACGCAACAACTTCTTTGGGTTCGTTGAGCTTTTCTGAAGATGGAAAAACAACAGCTTACGCAATTTCTGAAGGCGGTTCTGATTGGCGAAAAATTATTATTATGGATGCAGAATCCAAAGAAATTAAAGAAGACACGCTAATTGATGTGAAATTTTCTGGAATTTCTTGGTTAAAAAACGATGGATTTTTCTATTCAAGTTATGACAAACCCAAAGGAAGTGAGTTATCGGCAAAAACAGATCAGCATAAATTATATTATCACAAATTAGGAACTTCCCAAAAAGAAGATAAAATCATTTTTGGCGCTAAAGCGCATGAAAAACACAGATATGTTGGTGGTTATGTTACAGAAGATAATAGGTATTTAGTAGTCACGGCATCAACTTCTACGTCAGGAAATAAATTATTTATCAAAGATTTATCGGTTAAAAATTCAAAATTAACTCCCGTTATCAACAATTTTGAAAGCGATTCTAATATTATTGATACTCGCGGAAGCAAACTATATATTGTTACGAATTTAAATGCTCCAAATAAAAAGATAGTAACTGTGGATGCTAAAAATCCAACTTCAGAAAACTGGGTAGATTTTATTCCTGAAACAGAAAATGTGCTAAATCCTTCAACTGGTGGCGGATTTTTCTTTGCCAATTATATGGTTGATGCAGTTTCAAATGTAAAACAATATGATTTTGATGGTAATTTTATAGGAGAAATTAAATTACCAGGAATTGGTTCTGCAGATGGTTTTAGCGGAAAAACAAACGAAAAGGAATTGTATTTTTCTTTTACAAATTACAACACACCAAGTTCTACATATAAATTTATTCCAGAAACTGGAGAATATAAAGTGTATTGGAAACCAGCAATCGATTTTAATCCAGATAACTACACAAGTGAACAGGTTTTTTATACGTCAAAAGATGGAACAAAAATTCCGATGATAATTTCTCATAAAAAAGGGCTGGAATTAAATGGTAAAAATCCGACTATCTTATATGGTTATGGCGGTTTCAACATCAGCTTAACACCAAGCTTCAGCATTACAAATGCGGTTTGGATGGAACAAGGTGGAATATATGCAGTCCCAAATTTACGTGGTGGAGGCGAATATGGAAAAAAATGGCATGATGCAGGAACGCAATTAAAAAAGCAAAATGTGTTTGATGATTTTATTGCAGCAGCAGAATATTTAACAAAAAACAACTATACTTCTGCAGCATTTTTAGCAATTCGTGGAGGTTCTAATGGTGGTTTATTAGTTGGTGCAACAATGACACAAAGACCAGATTTAGTGCAAGTTGCTTTGCCAGCAGTTGGCGTTTTAGACATGTTGCGTTACCACACATTTACATCTGGTGCAGGTTGGGCTTATGATTACGGAACATCCGAAGACAGTAAAGAAATGTTTGCTTATTTAAAAGCATATTCACCAGTGCATAACGTAAAAGCGGGTACTTCTTATCCTGCAACATTAATTACAACAGGCGATCATGATGATCGAGTTGTGCCAGCGCATAGTTTTAAATTTGCGGCTGAATTGCAAGAAAAACAGACAGGAAATAATCCTGTTTTAATCAGAATTGAAACAAATGCTGGTCATGGTGCTGGAACTCCAGTTGCAAAAACCATTGAACAAACCGCAGATATTTTTGGTTTTACTTTATACAATATGGGTTTTGACGAATTGCCAAATCCGCCGAAGACAAAAATAAAATCGTAATTTGTAACAAATTTAAATTTTAGTACACTAATAGTTAAACAATCAAATCTTTATAAATGAAAACAATTAAAAAAGTACTTTTTGTCTCTGCAATTGCCACATTAGGTATTGTTGGATGCAAATCAGAAAAACAAGTAGAAGAAAAACCTGCAGGACTTGCCATAGAAAATATGGATACTTCTGTAAAACCATCGGATGATTTTTTTAGACATGTAAACGGAACTTGGATTGATAATACAGAAATTCCAGATGATCAAACTTCTTGGGGCGGATTTAATGAACTTCGTAAAAAAACAGATGCAGATGTTTTAACGATTTTAAATTCGGCAATTGAAAAAAGAGATTTCCCGAAAATGAAAGATTCAGAAGGAAATGAAATCGATTCAGATCAAGAAAAAGCAGTAAACTATTACCAAACAATAATGGATACTGTGGCAAGAAATAATGAAGGCAAAAAACCTGTGACACCTTATTTAGCAAAGGTAGATGAAATAAAAACCAAAAAAGATGTTGAGAATTACATCACAAATATGGCGCCTTACGGAGGTGGCGGTTTTTACGGATTTGGTGTTTACAACGATTTAAAAAACAGTAGCGAATATGCAGGTTATTTAAGCGCTGGCGGTTTAGGTTTATCAAGAGATTATTACGTTGATGATAAGGTAAAAGATAAATTAGAAAAATACCAGCAATTTGTTGCGAAAATGTTACAAGAATTTGGTGATGATGAGGCTACTGCAACAAAAAACGCAGCAACAATTGTAGCTTTCGAAAAAAGTTTGGCTAAACCAATGATGACGAAAGAAGACCAAAGAGATACGCGTAAAATGTACAATCCAATGTCTATTTCAGAACTGCAAAAATTAGCACCTGCAATAGATTGGAGTGCGCATTTAAAAGGAATTGGAGTTCAAGATCTAGACAGAGTAATTGTTACAGATCCTGCGTATTTTAAAGCGATGAGTACAATTTTTGAAAAAAACTCTGTTGATGATATTAAATTATTACTACGTTGGAATACTATTAATGGTGCTTTAGGTTCTTTATCTACGGATTTAGAAACTGCAAATTGGGAATTTTACAGCAAAGAAATGCAGGGTGCAAAAAAGCAACGTCCAAGAGACGAACGTGCTTTAGGAAGCTTAAATGGTGCTGTTGGTGAAGCTTTAGGGAAATTATATGTTGATGAGAAATTTCCGCCAGAAGCAAAAGTAAAGGCAAAAGAAATGATTGACAATGTGATGCTAGGTTTTGAAGCTAGAATCGCTCAATTGCCTTGGATGAGTGAAGTTACCAAAGAAAAAGCATTAGAGAAATTACATAAATTAACCATTAAAATTGCGTATCCAGACAAATGGAAAGACTATTCTAAATTACAAGTAAAAGGATTAAAAGAAGGTGGTTCTTATTTTGAAAATGCAATTAACGTAACCAAATGGAATTATGAAGAAAACATGGCGAAATTAGGTAAAGAAGTAGATAGAACAGAATGGGGAATGTCACCTCAAACGGTTAACGCCTACTTTAATCCTGTGAATAATGAAATCGTTTTTCCAGCAGCAATTTTACAACCTCCTTTTTATGATTATAAAGCAGATGAAGCTGTAAATTATGGCGGAATTGGAGCAGTTATTGGTCACGAAATTTCACATAGTTTTGATGATTCTGGTGCTCGTTTTGATGGTGATGGAAACCTAAAAAACTGGTGGACAGATGAAGATTCAGAGAAATTTGGAGTGATTGGAAAACAATTAGTAAAACAATATAGTGACATTATCGCTATTGATAGCATGCGTTTAAATGGCGAATATACGCTAGGTGAAAACATTGGAGATTTAGGTGGCGTTCAAGCAGCTTATGAAGGTTTACAAATCTTTTTAAACAAGAATGGAAGACCAGAAAAAATTGATGGTTATACACCAGAACAACGTTTTTTCCTTTCTTGGGGAACTATTTGGAGAACCAAAATGCGTGATGAAGCACTTAAAAATTTAATCATGACAGATTCACACGCGCCAGGAATGTATAGAGCTTATATGCCATTGAAAAATGTAGATGCTTTTTACACTGCGTTTGATGTGAAAGAAGGAGATAAAATGTATCTAAAACCAGAAGAAAGAGTAAGAATCTGGTAAGGTCGCAGACCTTTTTGGTTTTTTTTCTTTGTGGAAATTATCTGAATTAAATTTTATTTTTGAAGTTAAAACCGATGCGAAAGTGTCGGTTTTTTCTTTGCAAAATTTTTCAAAAACTATTTAAATAGTATTATAATTTTTTGGAAGCCTGCCTGCCGAAGGCAGATTCCCTTAAAATGTCTTGCTTTCACTACTCGCTTCACACAAAAAAGCGTGAGAGCTCAAACAGATCATTCTGGAAGAATCTTTTTTTGGAACCTACTTTGGTGTGAGACCCTTACAGGTTGACAAACTGTATGTGTTTCTTTGCGAAAATCAGAAATATATTTACTTAAAATTTCACTATTTTTGCACAATGCTAAAAGTCACAAACCTTTCTTTCGGATACATCAAAAACAAAACTGTTTTAGAAGACCTTACTTTCTTTGTAAAAGCAGGAGAACATTTGTGCATTATGGGCGAAAGTGGTTGTGGGAAATCTACTTTATTAAAGTTACTTTACGGACTGTTAGATACAGACAAAGGCAAACTTTTTTGGAATGAGGAAGAAGTAACAGGTCCGAAATTGAATTTAGTTCCTGGTTTTGAATCGTTCAAATATGTAGCGCAAGATTTCGATTTGATGCCTTATATTTCTGTATCAGAAAATATTAAAAAATTCTTATCACGTTTTTATCCTGCGGAAGCAGAAAAAAGAACTTTAGAATTGTTGGAAGTTATAGAAATGGAAGATTTTGCTGATGCAAAAGTCAAAAATTTAAGTGGCGGCCAACAACAACGGGTTGCAATTGCAAGAGCTTTGGCAAAAGAACCAAAATTATTGTTGTTAGACGAACCATTCGGACAAATAGATAATTTTAGAAAAAATTCACTTCGTAGAAAATTATTCAGCTATTTAAAAGCACAAAATATTGCTTGCGTTGTTGCAACACACGATAAAAATGATGCGCTTTCTTTTGCTGATAAACTCATCGTTTTACGAGATAAAGAAATAGTGGTAAATGATTCTCCAAAAACAATTTATCAAAATCCGAATTTGAAATATATTGCTACTTTATTTGATGATGTGAATGAAATTGACATCGACGGTAAAAAAGCATTATTATATCCGCATCAAATAATTATTGAAGAAAATTCAGTGAATAAAGCATTCGTTACAAATTCATACTTTAAAGGATCTTATTGGTTAATAGAAGTCCAATTTGAAAATCAGAAGCTATTTTTAAATCATTTTTCTGATTTGGAAAAAGGAAAAAATATTACCATAAAATTCAATATTCCTGCTTTTAAAGCAAATACAAGTTCGTAGTTTTCCGTAATTTTGTGGTATGGGATTACAGCCTCCTTTTCGCAAAATTATTCATGTAGATATGGATGCTTTTTATGCATCTGTAGCGGAACTGGACAATCCAGAATTACGTGGAAAAGCAATTGCTGTTGGCGGAAGTGAAATTCGCGGAGTTGTTGCTGCGGCAAGTTATGAAGCTAGGAAATTCGGCGTAAAATCTGCCATGAGCAGCTTTTTAGCCAAGAAAAAATGCCCACATCTAATTTTTGTAAAATCAGATTTTGTACGTTACAAAGAGCTATCTGCTCAAATAAGAGAAATATTTTACGACTACACAGATTTGGTAGAACCGCTTTCTTTGGATGAAGCGTATTTGGACGTTACCGAAAATAAAAAAGGGAATCCTTCTGCCAATAAAATTGCAAAAGAAATTCGAGATCGCATTTACGCAGAAACAGGTTTACGAGCATCCGCAGGAATTTCAATAAACAAATTTATTGCAAAAGTAGCTTCGGATATTAACAAACCAAACGGACAAAAAACAGTTCACCCAAGTGAAGTAATTCAATTTTTAGAAGAATTACCCGTTAATAAATTTTACGGAGTTGGTAAGGTTACAGCAGCAAAAATGTATAATTTAGGTATTTTTAAAGGCGATGATTTAAAGCAAAAATCGTTAGAAGAATTAACAATTTTGTTTGGAAAATCTGGTGGACATTATTTTAATATTGTACGCGGAATTCATAATAGCGCTGTAAAACCAAACCGAATTCGGAAATCTGTAGGCGCCGAAAGAACGTTTAATGAAAATATTTCTTCAGAAATTTTTATGTTAGAGCGTTTGGAGATAATTGCTGATGAGGTAGAAAAAAGAATGAAAATGTCAGAAACCAAAGGAAAAACAATAACTTTAAAAATTAAATATTCAGATTTTACGCAACAAACAAGAAGTAAGACAGTTTCTTGTTTTATGCAGTTAAAAAGAGATTTTTTTCCAATAATAAAGGAATTGTTATTTCAAGATAAAATAGGTAATTCTGTACGGCTTTTGGGTATTTCATTCGGTAATTTAGACACAGAAGTAAAAGAACCGATTTGGGTTCAGTTGCGATTTGATTTTTAGAATCTTATTTTCATTGCGAGAAATTTTTCTGCTGAAAGCGAAAAATGACGAAGTAATCTTTTAATAATATAGAAACACCCAGAGGTTAGATACTGAAACAAATTCAGTACAAGAACCTTTAAGGTTTGTAAAACAACAACAAATGAACTACAGTTATTGGGAAAATAAACAATGGTTTGCCAACATCGATTTTACAATTGTTGGAAGCGGAATTGTAGGTTTAAATTGTGCGTTACAACTCAAAAAGAATCACCCAAAAGCAACTGTTTTAATTCTTGAAAAAGGAATTTTACCCCAAGGAGCAAGTACAAAAAACGCTGGTTTTGCATGTTTTGGAAGTTTATCTGAATTGGTTGATGATTTAAAAACGCACACCGAAAAAGAAGTTTTCGATTTGGTAAATAAACGTTGGCAAGGGTTGCAAATCTTGCGAAAAAATTTAGGTAATAAAACAATCGATTTTCAGCAAAATAAGGGTTTTGAAATATTTAAAAATCAGCAAAGTTTTGATGAAGTTTATGCCCATAAGAATGAAATAAATAAATTATTAAATCCTATTTTTAATGCAGCTGTTTTTTCGGAAATTGATAATAAATTCGGATTTGAAAAAGTACATTCAAAATATAGTGTAAACAATTTTGAAGGGCAAATTGATACTGGAAAAATGGTTAATCAATTGCTTTTCAAAGTTCAGAATTTAGGTGTTAAAATTTTAAATTGTATTTCCGTAGAAAATTTTACAGAAACAGGAAATCAAATCGAAATAAAAACAAATCAGAATAATTTTAAAACAGCCAAATTATTTATTGCGACAAACGGATTTTCAAATCAGCTTTTAAATGAAGAAGTAAAACCTGCAAGAGCACAAGTTTTAATTACCAAACCAATAAAAAACTTACATATTAAAGGTACTTTTCATTTCGATAAAGGATATTATTACTTTAGAAATATTGACAATCGGATTTTATTTGGTGGTGGAAGAAATCTCGACTTTAAAAAAGAAGAAACAACTGAATTTGGAGAAACAGAAATCATCCAAAACGAATTAAAACGAATTTTGGAAGAAACCATTTTGCCAAATACAAGGTTCGAAATTGATTACAGTTGGAGCGGAATTATGGGAGTTGGAAATAAGAAAAATGCAATAGTAAAACAAATTTCAAACAACGTTTTTTGTGGTATTCGTTTGGGCGGAATGGGAATTGCAATTGGTAGTTTGGTTGGTCAAGAATTAGCGGATTTGTTAGATTAGAAAATAAACGGCTCGACTGCGCTCGAGGAGACAATAAAATATGGATAAAACTTTTGATACAATTATAATTGGTGGCGGTTTAGCGGGATTGTGCAACGCAATTCATATCTCTAAATTTGATAAAAAAGTATTGTTGATAGAAAAAAACGAATATCCGAAACACAAAGTTTGTGGTGAATATATTTCTAATGAAGTATTGCCATATTTAGACTTTTTAGGAATTAATCCGTTTGATTTTGGCGCAGTAAAAATTGATAAATTTCAATTGTCAACCACAAAAAACAAACTCATTTCTGCGGATTTACCTTTGGGCGGATTCGGAATTTCACGTTATCAATTGGATTTTATTTTATCAGAAAAAGCAAAAGAAAACGGAGTAATAATTTTACAAGATTCTGTAATTCAAATTGCTTTTGAAAATGATGAATTTACTATAGAAACCAAAGAAAATAAAGGTTTTAAATCGAAAATTGCCATTGGTGCTTTTGGAAAAAGGTCTTTGCTAGATGTAAAAATGGAACGCGATTTTATTCAGAAAAAATCACCTTATTTGGGTGTGAAAATTCACGTAAAAGGAGATTTTCCAACCAATCTAGTTGCACTTCATAATTTTAAAGGTGGTTATTGTGGTGTTTCTAAAGTAGAAAATAACAGTATTAATTTATGTTACATTACTGATTTTGAATCCTTCAAAAAACATAAGAATATTGATGATTTTCAAGAAAATGTAGTTTTCAAAAACAAATTTTTAAAAGAAATCTTCAAAAACTCAAAATCTGTTTTTGAAAATCCGTTAACCATTAGTCAGATTTCATTTGAAACAAAAAAACCGGTTGAAAATCATATTATTATGTGTGGTGATTCCGCAGGAATGATTCATCCACTTTGCGGAAACGGAATGAGTATGGCAATTAGAAGCGCCCAAATTGCGTCTAAATTAATTCTAAATTATTTGAATGGAGAAATCTTAACAAGAAGTGAGTTAGAAAAAAATTATATCCGACAATGGAACAAAACGTTTAAAAATAGGTTAAAAACTGGTCATTTTATTGCATCTTTATTTCGTCAAGATAAAATAGCAGATTTTTTATTATCAGCATTAAAAATATTTCCTTTTTTATTGCCGCAAATTATTAAGAGAACACACGGAAAAATAATGAAAATTTAAGCTTTAAGAATGGATTTTTTCATCAGCACAAAAAAAAGAACAGACAAAGAGGAGTTGATGGACAATTTCTCTATTGGTGGCGATTTGTTGCGTGACACGCTAGATAAACTGGAAAATATCAACCGTTGGTTGGGAGGAAATAAAGTTACCGTAAATGGTTTGGCAAAAATTTTAGAGAATCATCCCAAAGAAAAAGAATTGACAATTGTTGATATTGGTTGTGGTCATGGAGATATTTTACGTGATGTAGCAAAGTTTGGTAGAAAGCGCAATTACAAATTCAAATTAATTGGCATAGATGCAAATCCCACGGCAATTGAATATGCAAATGAATTATCTTTAGAATATCCAGAATTGAGTTTTGAAACGCAAGATATTTTTTCTGACGAATTTAAAAACAGACAGTTTGATGTGGTTTTAGCGACTTTATTCTTACATCATTTTAAGGAGCCAGAATTGGTTTCATTTATAGAAAATACGTTAAAGCAAACTAAAATCGGAATTGTAGTAAACGATTTACACAGGCATAAATTAGCGTATTATTTGTTTATGCTCTTGTCTCTTTTTATCAGCAATAAAATGATTATTGAAGACGGATTAACATCTGTTTTAAGAGGATTTAAAAGAAAAGATTTAGAAGAAATGTCTACTAAATTAAATGTAAAACAAGAAATTCGTTGGAAATGGGCATTTCGATATATGTGGATATTAAAATAGTACTATACGATTTGTATATGCTTTTTTGGTATATTTGAATAAAATTAAAAAAGATGAAAACAGTATCATTAAAAATAGACGAATCCATATTTGAAGAAACTGAAGAAATTTTATCTTCTTTAAAAAAACCAAGAAATAGGTATATTAATGAAGCATTAGAGTTTTACAATAAATATCAAAAAAGGAAATTGATTGAACAACAGTTGTTTTTCGAATCGAAACTTGTTGAAGAGAATTCAATGAAAGTTTTAAAAGAATTTGAAGCCATAGATGATGAAGATTAAACAGTTTGATGTTTGGATTGCTAATTTAAATCCAAGAACGGGAACAGAGACTGGTAAAACAAGACCTGTTGTGGTTTTACAAACAGATTTATTAAATAAAATAGAGCACAAATCTTGTATTATTTGCCCAATTACTACAAATGTAAAAGAGAAGGCAACAATTTTAAGAGTGCATTTAAAAGAAGGAATGGCAAATCTTTCAAAAGATTGTGATGTTATGATTGACCAATTAAGAGCTATTGATAACAACCGATTGAAAACTAAAATTGGAAGTTTACCAAAAGAAGTTCAGTTAGAGATTAGGAAGAACCTTAATATAATTTTAGATTTGAAAATTTAATGAACGTAAAAATAATATCCGTAGCAAAACAGCTTCCAAAATATTCAAGAAAAACGTCTGAAATAATTCCGTTTTTAAAAATATGGATGCATGATCAAGAAGAACGTTTTCAGCGCAAAGTAATTAAACTTTTTGAAGGTGCAGGTGTTGACAAACGCTATTCAATTATGGATCCAGAAGATGTTTTTATGAATACATCTTTTGAAGAAAAAAATGAAATTTATGCTAGAGAAGTAACCAAATTAGCAGAGAAAGCAGTAGAGAAATCGCTGGAAAAAGCAAAATTAAAACCTACTGATATTGATTATATAATTACCGTAAGTTGCACAGGAATTATGATTCCGTCTGTAGATGCCTATTTGATTAATTCGCTGAAAATGAAACAAGATATTGTGCGTTTGCCAGTGACAGAAATGGGTTGCGCAGCAGGCGTTTCTGGAATTATTTATGCGAAGAATTTTTTAAAAGCAAACAAAAATAAACGAGCATTAGTTGTTGCGGTAGAATCACCCTCTGCTACATTTCAGTTAGACGATTTTTCGATGACAAACATTGTAAGTGCTGCTATTTTTGGCGATGGCGCAGCAAGTGTAATTTTGTCGTCTTACGATGAAGATCAAGGTCCAAAAATTGTTGATGAAGCGATGTATCATTTTTATGATGCCACGCACATGATGGGTTTTAAATTGGTAAATACAGGTTTGCAAATGATTTTGGATAAAGAAGTTCCGCAGAAAATCTCGGATCACTTTCCTGCAATTGTTCATCCTTTTTTAGAGCGAAATAACTTAACAATTCAAGATGTAAATCATTTAATTTTTCATCCTGGAGGAAAGAAAATTGTGCAAACTGTTGAAGATTTATTCGGCGTTTTAGGAAAAAATATTGACGATACAAAAGAAGTTTTACGCTTGTATGGAAATATGTCTAGCGCAACAGTTTTATATGTTTTAGAACGTTTTATGGATAGAAATCCTGCGAAAGGAGAACGAGGTTTGATGTTGAGCTTCGGACCAGGGTTTTCTGCGCAACGAATTTTGTTGGAATGGTAATCCCATTGTCCTTTCAGGACATTTCCCAAAGGGAAAATTAGGTACTAAAGAGCTGTGAGGTCCGATAAATATATAAAATGAATGCAATAAAAATCATAAAAAACTTACCTTACACAAAACCTTTTTTGTTTGTAGATGAATTGACTGAAATTTCAGAAAACGGAATTACAGGAAACTATACTTTTCAAGAAACCGAATTTTTTTACAAAGGTCATTTTAAAGACAATCCGATTACTCCGGGAGTAATTCTTACAGAAACAATGGCGCAGATTGGTGTTGTTTGTTTGGGAATATTTTTATTGAACGAGACTCTATCCAAAGAAAAAAAACCACAAATTGCCTTAACTTCAAGTGAAATAGATTTTTTTTTACCTGTTTTTCCAAAAGAAAAAGTGACAGTTGTTTCAGAAAAAGTTTATTTTAGATTCAATAAACTAAAATGCAACGTAAAAATGGTAAATACTAAAAACGAATTGGTTTGTAGAGGTACAATTTCAGGAATGATTATCCCATTGTCCTGTTAGGACATTTCCAAAAGGGAAAAAGTTAAAAAGTATTTTTTGATATATTATTTTCATAAAGGATTCAAGATATAGATTTATTAAATTCGTGATTCCGATAGCTATCGGAAGTGTAAAAAAAATCATATTAAAGCTACTAATACTGAATCAAGTTCAGCACAAGTAAATTCAGCATAAATGAAGAATAGAGTCGTAATTACAGGTTTAGGAGTTGTTGCACCAAATGGGATTGGAGTTGTCGATTTTACGAATGCAATCAAAACTGGTGAATCTGGGATCACCTTTCATCAGAATTTAAAAGATTTAAAATTTTCATGTTGCATTGGAGGAATTCCGCAAATATCCAAAGAAAAAAAACTACAATATCTAACAGAATTACAATTGCGTGGTTTTAATAGTTCTGGAATTTTGTATGGTTGCATTGCAGGAATTGATGCGTGGAAAGATGCTGGTTTTTCGGTTGATGAAAACTCCGAATTAGATTACGATTCAGGAATGGTTTTTGGCGCAGGAACATCTGGAATTGAGAAGTTTAGAGAAGCAATTTACAAAATAGATGAGCAACAAGTTCGTCGTTTAGGAAGCACTGCTGTTGTGCAAACGATGGCGAGTGGAATATCTGCATATTTAGGTGGAATTTTGGGTTTTGGAAATCAAGTAACTACAAATTCTTCTGCTTGTATAACAGGAACGGAAGCTCTATTAATGGGTTTTGAGCGGATAAAAAACGGAAAAGCAAAACGAATGTTAGTGGGAAGTTGTAGTGATGATGGACCTTATATTTGGGGCGGATTTGATGCAATTCGGGTAATGACTTATAAACATAACGATTCGCCAGAAAATGGTTCAAGACCAATGAGCGAAACGGCTTCAGGATTTGTGCCTGGAAGTGGAGCAGGAGCTTTAGTATTGGAATCTTTAGAAAGTGCTTTAGCAAGAAATGCCACGATTTATGCAGAAGTTTTAGGTGGAAATGTAAATTCTGGCGGACAACGAAATGGCGGAACACTGACAGCGCCAAATGCAAATGCTGTTCAAAAATGTATTGTTGATGCGATTACAGATTCAGGAATTTCTGCCGATGAAATAGATGCGATTAATGGACATTTAACAGCAACATCAAAAGACAGTTTGGAAATAGAAAACTGGACGAAAGCGTTACAAAGAAATGGAGCTAATTTTCCATATATTAACTCAATTAAATCGATGATTGGTCATTGTTTGGCAGCTGCAGGTTCAATTGAATGTGTTGCTACAGTTTTACAATTGAAAGAGCAGTTTTTGTTCCCGAATATAAATTGTGACAACATTCATCCAGAAATTTTGGAATTGATTGACGAAGATAAAATTCCGCAGAGAATGACCAAAAAAAACCTAAATATTATTGCAAAAGCAAGTTTTGGTTTTGGTGATGTGAATGGGTGTGTTATCTTTAAAAAATATTTGAAATAAAAATGAAAAAAGAAGAACTAATTACAAAGTTAAAAACGATTGTAAAACCCTATATTCAAGATGAAGAAGCATTTAGAAATCTGAATGAAGATACAGATTTTATCAACGATTTAAAGATAAATTCTGCAAATTTGGTAGATGTAATTTTAGATGTTGAAGACGAATTTAAAATCGAAATAGACAATGATTCGATGGAGAAAATGTTGTCTGTAAAAGCAGCAATGGAAATTATTGAGACCAAATTAGCCCAAAAGTGATTGGTAACGACATTGTTGATTTAAATCTCGCCAAAACCCAAAGTAATTGGCAACGAAAAGGATTTTTAGAAAAACAATTTACAGAAAGTGAACACGCTGAAATTTTAAATTCAGAAAATCCTTTTTTAAAAGTTTGGCTTTTTTGGAGTATGAAAGAGGCGGCTTACAAATGCTATGTTCAAGAGTTTCAAAAACGTTTTTTTGCACCAAAAAAATTTTCTTGTAAACTAGTTTCTAATCAGAAAGGAATTGTAGAAATTGAGAATAATTTATACTATTTAGAAAATTTAATTTCAGAAAACTATATTCATTCTATTGCAACAAAAAAAAACAATTTAAAAGTTATTTCACAGTTGTTTTTTATTGCTGAAAAAATTTTTTCAACCAAAACAATTAATCAAAAATTAGTTTCCTTTTTTCCCGCTGAAGTTCAGCTTCAAAAAAACGAAATAGGAATCCCTTCACTGTATCAAAATCAGGCAAAACTACCTGTTTCAATCTCAAAATCACACCATGGAAATTATGGTGCTTTTGCCTTTTCAATGTAAAAATGGAACTTAAAAAAGCACTTTTTCAACAATGCCAAGAATACGTAAATAATCGATTGGAAACAATTCAAGATATTATTTCATCGAATCAGAATGCGTTACAGTCAGAAACGAAAAGCTCTGCTGGCGACAAACATGAAACTGGCAGAGCAATGTTGCAATTAGAAATGGAAAAAGCGAGTCAGCAATTGGCATCAATAACACAAATGAAAACTATTTTAGAAAAAATTGATGTTGCTAATCCCGAAAATTCGGGACTAAAAATTATTCATTTGGGAAGTGTTGTTTTTACAGAGAAAGCAACTTATTTTCTATCGATTTCTGCAGGAGAATTTACAATCGAAGAAAAACAATATTTTGCCATTTCGTTTTCATCACCTATTGGTAAATTGCTATTGGGAAAGGTAGAAAATGATGTTGTTGCTTTTAATGGGAACGCTATAAAAATCAATAAAATTTTATAGAAAATTAATAGAAAGATTTACAACTTCTTTCAATTCTTGAGATAAAATCTCTGATTCCCAAGGATGAGAAGTATTAAAAACGTGATCTGCATTTTCTATAATTCTATAATCACTTTTGGAATTCCAATTATGTAGTTTTTCTGCTTCACTAATTTTTACTGAAGTATCATTATTACCGTGAATAATTAGTTGAGGAATCTCTAGATTTTCAACTGCTTTTTGAATATTTAATCGGTTTTCATTTTTAGTGAAATCTTGATAAAATTGATAAAAATGAGGCATTTCTTGATGAGTTCGTCCATTTTTTACATAGTAAACTCCATTTTCTTTCCATTTTTTTAAATCATCATCTTTTGGAAATCTACTTTTATAATCAGAAACTCCAGCTAAAGTGATAATTTTTTTAATTCTTGAATCTTCGTTTGCTTTTAATAAAATAATTCCGCCTGCACGGCTGTGACCAATCAAGGAAATATCATTGGTATTGGCTTCATTTTTAAATTTTTTATCTAAAGAAATCCAATCTAAAACAGTTTCTAAATCATCTAATTCTTTGGTGTAATTATTATTTCCGAAAGCATCTAAATCTGGAAAATCAATTGGTTGTTCAATTGTTCCTCCGTTATGAGAAAAATTAAATTTGACAAAGAAAAAACCTGCTTTCGCAAAACTTTCTGCCATTAAATTCCAAGCGCCCCAATCTTTAAAACCTTTATAACCGTGACAAAAAATAACTATTTTTTTAGGTTGATTCGTTTCCTGATAAAAAGCATCTGCTAGAATTGGTTTCTGATGTTTACCCTGTAGAACTATATTTTTTGTGATTTTCATACTAAATAAAATTTTTAATAATTGTGTAAATACTAATAAAACCAGTAATTAAACACAATACTAAATTGATGTTTTTGGTAATAATTTTTGCTTTATTCTCAATATAAGCTGCATATTTTCCGTAGAAAAATAGTATTCCGAAAGTTCCAATTGCCGAACCAATTGCAAATAAAAACATCGAAATCAATTCAAAATTAAACCAATCAAACCGATTTAAAGAAGCAGAAATTCCAAAATAAAACGGAATGGCGAACATATTTAAAGTCGATAAAATAATTCCCATTAAAAAGGAATTGCGTTTCGAGTTTTCTTTCTGCTTAACTATTTTATGTCGGTTTTTAAACTCTCGATAAAAATAAAAAGACAACCCTAAAAATATAAAAGCGGCAACTTTTTCTATTGTACTTAAAAACTCTGGGAATCTTTCTATTTGCTCTGCAATTAAAATCCCTAAAAAAGCTTGAAAAACAATAACAAAAGAAACCCCTAAATTGTATTTTCTAGCCCCATTTTTTCCAGTTTCTAAACTAATTTTTAAGGTTGTCATGTTTAACATGCTTGGTGTGGAGGAACCAAAAAAAGAGGTAAATATTGCAGCGAGAAGAATTAAAAAACTATCCATTTATATAAATAAAAATTGCATTCCCCAAAGCAACTAGACCGGTAATTAGTCCTAAAATGAAATCCATTTTAGTTGCAAAAAAATCCATTTTATATTCTATTTTTTTAGCAACAAATGCATATAAACTTAAAAAACTAAATGTGCCTAAAGCAGATCCTAACGCAAAAAATAAAGCACCAAAATAGCTAAATTCGAACAAATGTGAGGCTATTAAGAAAGAAACTACAGTAAAATAAAATGGAATTGCAAATATATTCAAAGAGGATAATACAACTCCATGAAAAAAAGCAGTAGATTTTTGGACTCTTTCTTTTCTTTTTCGTTTTTTTTTTAAAACGGATTTTCTGAAAAAATAAAAAGATACGACAAAGAAAATTGCAGTAGCTACTTTTTGAATTAAATTTATATATTCTGATTTTTGCATCAAAATATTCGATAAGTAAATACCAATACTCGATTGAATTATTAAAACGGTAGAGATTCCTGCAGCCAAATACAATGTAGATTTCTTTCCACTTTTTAAGCTAAATTTTACAACCGTCATGTTTAGCATACTTGGCATTATACTACCAAGAACAGAAACAATAAAACCAAATAATAAATACAATTTCTTAATTTTTAATCAAAAATAAATCAAATCTTTTAAATTTTAACCAATAAAAAACGCATCAAAGTTCTTTGATGCGTTTTGTATCATTCAATTTAATTTTTATACCACTCCTTGTGCTAACATTGCATTGGCAACTTTAACAAAACCAGCAATATTTGCTCCTTTTATATAGTCTATTGATCCGTCTTCGTTTTGTCCATATTCTACGCAAGAATCATGAATGTTTTGCATAATTTCTTTCAACTTTCCATCTACCTTTTCTCTATCCCAACTTAAACGCAATGAGTTTTGGCTCATTTCTAATCCAGAAGTTGCAACACCACCAGCATTAGATGCTTTTCCTGGCGCGTATAAAATTTTTCCTTTTTGAAACTCCTGTATTGCTTCTGGAGTAGAAGGCATATTTGCACCTTCAGAAATACACATACAACCATTTTCAACTAGCATTTTTGCTTCCTCGCCATTCAACTCGTTTTGCGTTGCACAAGGCAAAGCAATATCACATTTTACAGACCAGGGTCTTTCTCCTGCAATATATTTTGCAGACGGATATTTATCTACATATTCACTAATTCTTCCACGTTTTTCATTTTTAATATACATTACGTGAGCTAATTTTTCTGCATCAATACCATCTTCATCAACAATAAATCCTCCAGAATCTGATAAAGTAAGTACTTTTGCACCTAATTCAATCGCTTTTTCTGTAGCATGTTGAGCTACGTTACCAGAACCAGAAATAACAACTGTTTTATTTTTAAAAGAATCGTTTTTAAGTTTCAGCATATTTTGTGCAAAATAAACCGTTCCATAACCCGTTGACTCTGGTCTAATTAAAGAACCTCCATACGTTATTCCTTTTCCTGTTAAAACTCCGGTAAATTCGTTTGTTAATTTTTTATACATCCCAAACATAAAACCAACTTCACGAGCGCCAACACCAATATCTCCAGCAGGAATATCTGTATTTGGACCAATATGTCTGTATAATTCGCTCATAAAAGCTTGACAAAATCGCATGATTTCATTGTCTGATTTTCCTTTAGGATCAAAATCAGAACCACCCTTTCCACCACCCATTGGCAATGTTGTTAGCGCATTTTTGAAAACTTGCTCAAAAGCTAAAAATTTTAAAATACTTGCATTTACAGAAGGATGAAAGCGCAAACCACCTTTGTATGGACCAATTGCAGAATTCATTTGAACTCTATAACCTCTGTTAACTTGAATTTCTCCATCATCATCTATCCAGGTAACGCGAAACGAAATTAATCGTTCTGGTTCTACCATTCTTAATAAAATATTTTCCCCGTAATAAATATTATTCTGAACAATAAAAGGGATGATGGTTTCTGCCACTTCTTGAACAGCTTGTAAAAATTCTGGTTCATGGCTGTTCCTTGTGTCAACCATCTTCATAAATGCTTTTACTTTTAAATCCATATCTTTTTTGTAAATTTTGCGAAATATTTATTAATAATTAACACAAATATAGTTGTTTATTCAAATTTTAATTGGATTAATACTAATGTTTTTCTACAATACACTAAATTTTATATTTCAATCCTTTTCGAAAGCAGGTTTTTATTGTTTCAAGTGGAGTGTTAAATTCCTTAAAAAAAGACTAGATTTGTACCCATAATTTTTTTTAAAAATGTTAGATAAAGTAAAAGAATTGATTGGTGATGTAAATGGTTTTAAAGCCACAACCAAAGAAGAAGTCGAAACTTTTAGAATAAAGTATTTAGGGAGCAAAGGAATTTTGAAAGATTTATTTGCCGAATTTAAAAATGTAGATGCTCACTTACGTAAAGATTTTGGTCAAGCACTAAATCACTTAAAAGATGCTGCTGATAGCAAAGTGACTCAATTAAATGAGTCGCTAGATAATTCATTTGAAGAAAAAGGGATTTATGGAGATTTATCTAGACCATCTGAACCGATTGAATTAGGTGCGCGTCATCCAATATCTATCGTAAAAAACCAAATTATTGATGTGTTTAACAGAATTGGTTTTACCGTTTCTGAAGGCCCAGAAATAGAGGATGATTGGCATAATTTTACGGCGTTGAATTTACCAGAATATCATCCTGCAAGAGACATGCAAGACACATTTTTTATTGAGCAAAATCCTGATATTTTATTAAGAACACACACTTCTTCTGTGCAAGTGCGTTATATGGAAAACAACAAGCCGCCAATTAGAACAATTTCTCCTGGAAGAGTTTTTAGAAATGAAGATATTTCTGCACGTTCACACTGTATTTTTCACCAGGTTGAAGGTTTGTATATTGACACTGATGTTTCTTTTGCCGATTTAAAACAGACATTGTTATACTTTACCAAAGAAATGTTTGGGAAGTCTAAAATTAGATTGCGTCCTTCTTATTTTCCATTTACAGAACCAAGTGCAGAAGTTGATATTTATTGGGGTTTAGAAACAGAGACTGATTATAGAATCACAAAAGGAACAGGTTGGTTAGAAATTATGGGTTGCGGAATGGTGGATCCAAATGTGTTGAAAAATGCAAATATAGATCCAACAAAATATTCTGGTTACGCATTCGGAATGGGAATTGAGCGTATTGCAATGTTGCTATATCAAATTCCTGATATTAGAATGTTTTATGAGAATGATAAACGGTTTTTGGAGCAGTTTAAAAGTGTGATTTAAAAGCCCATCCTGGCCTTCCCGAAGGGAAGGAACTGTTGTGTGTATTTTGTGGAAATATTTAGGTAAATTAATATCTTACGATATTTAAAAAAACCAATAGATTATGCAAGTAATCGATAATTAGGTTCAATTCAATAAATTATTAAACAAATTCTCCCCTTCGGGGGAAAGGGGGTTAATGAAAAAAGACATAAAAATTCCTGAAGTTACAGACGTAGAAATAGCAATCGTTTATGAATTTAACGAAATCTATAAAACAGATGATTGGAATGTGTACATTATTAACAATAAAAATATTGATTTAGAGTTGGTTGTAATTGTTTCTCAAGGATTTTCTGAAACAAAAACCACCTCTTTATTACGTAAAAAAATTGATGTTTTAGCGGCAAACTCTTTTGCGAAAGTTGAGTTAATTCAGCCTGAATTATTTGCATTAAACAATCGTTTTCAAGTTACTTTCTTTGCTGACAACGCGCTTTTTGAAAAAACATTTTTGTTTAAAGAAAATACTGTCGATGAAAGTGTTTTGAAAATGATTCCAGAAATTAAGAAACTTGGGGTTTTAGCGAGTTAAAAAAAATAAACGCAGAGTTCGCAAAGATTTACTTGTAAGTTTTATTAATTTCTTTGCGTTCTCTGCGACTTCTTTGCGTTTCTGCGGTTAAAATCAACCAAAAAATCCAATTAACAAATACAAAATAGTAGTTATCACTCCGCCAAACAGCGCATAAGGCAACTGTGTTTTCACATGGTCTATATGATCACTCGCAGAAGCCATAGAAGAAATTATAGAGGTATCTGAAATTGGCGAACAATGATCTCCAAAAATTCCGCCACCCAAAGTCGCTGCGACTACAATTGCAAGATCTGCACCATGAATATTTGCCATAGGAATTGAAATTGCCATCATAATTGCAAAAGTTCCCCAAGAAGTTCCTGTAGAAAATGCAATAAAAGAACTAATTGTAAACACAACTGCAGGTAATAACTCTGGAGATAACCATTCTTTTGTAGTGTTTGCGATATAAATACCTGTTCCTAATTCTGAACAAGCGTTGCCAATTGCAAAAGCTAATAACATCAATAAAGCCAATGGCATTAACTCGCTAATTCCTTTTAATGTTAAATCTACCGCTTCTTTTGGTTTTAAAATTCCTTGGATAAAATACATGCAAATTGCGACTAATATCGCCGTAATAACAGCATACAAAACTGATGATGATCCAGAACCTTCGCCAATTGCTTGTGTTGCATGATCAAAAAATGAAGAATATTCTTTTACAGAATTCCAGCCCGTATAAATTAAATTGATTGGCATCATTAACACCATTACTAAAAGCGGCACAATCATATTATACGCTTTTGCTTCAATACCTTCTTTTGGCGGGAACGAAGTAACAGCGTCAGAAACCATTGGTTTAGAACCTTTGTTCATTAATAACCCAGTTTCTTTGGTTCTTTTTTCAGCTTTTTTCATCAAGCCAAAATCCTTATTTGATAAAATGACGATGAATAAAATAAGAATCGCCAAAAGCGGATAAAAGTTGTATTTAATAGATGAAATCATTAGAGAAAATGGTTTGTCAATTCCCTGCGTTAACAACAAACCCATAATAAATGCGCCCCAAGCATTAAACGGAATTAAGATTGATGAAGGCGCAGAGCTAGAATCTGCGATATAAGCGAGTTTTTCTCTCGGGATTTTTAATTTATCAAAAATTGGACGATATAAAGTTCCTACAGTTAGCGAACTAATACTCGTTTCTACAAATAAAAGCAACCCTGTAAAAGTGGCTAATAATTGAACCATTATTCTACTATAACCAGATTTCTTCTTTTCTAATTTTACTAATTTTCGGTTGATGATGTTGATAAAACCTTCGACTCCTTTAGAGTATTGGATAAAAATTAATAATGCGCCAACTAGTGCGCTAAACATTATGGTTCTTGTATTTCCTTCAGATTTAAAGACGTTTACCAAACCCTCAATCATGGCAATGGTGCCATCTAAAAAATTCCAATCTTCAATAATTAACCAAGAAAACCAAATACCGAATAGCAACGCAATATATACTTGCTTCGTTTTCAAAGCTAAAATAATGGCAATAACTGGAGGTATTAATGAGAGAAATCCAAATTCCATAAATTAAATTTTCTTTAAAAGTAATACTAAATTGGAGATTTGGACACTTAATATTTTGTAAACTGCTATTATATTGAAAATTAATAATGTCAAAATTTCACGATAAAATTACACTTCGACTTCAAAAGTTTATAGAAGCTCAAAAATATTTTTTGTATCAACTGCTCCAAATCCGGGAAGAATAAATCTATCACCAAAAACAGATTAATTCTTTTCGAATGATAAATAAAAACCATGTTTTATGGTTAAGTATTAGTGGAAATAAAATTACGGCGTATTTGTTAGAAAATGAACGCATAAGAATTCTATTTTATGCTTTTAAAAGCGCACCAAATATTTTACGCTTGTATGGAAAAGAAATAAAAGTAGGTGATGCAAGTTGGAACGGATTGATTTCTCTTTTGTTAGAAAAGCCAGTGACTCGCCAAGTATTTGATATTTCTAATGATTTTGATCAAACTTCCTGCGGGATGTCGATTCCATTTTTTGAACATAAAAGTGAAAGAAACGAACTTAATGATTGGGCAAAAGAGATTGTAAAATTTAGATTAAAATAATAAGTTTGTCACACTTATGAGTTGAACACAGCCTATTTTAAATTATGAATTTTTTCAGATAGTTAAAATTAAATCCTGATTCGTAGTTCTAAAAGTGAAACGGTTTTGTTTCTTCATTAAAAAATAATGATTTATTACTTGTCTATTTTTTTTATTTCTGTGATAAAAGTATCTAAATCAATATCTTGCTTTACTAAATGAATAGACTCTTTACAAACTATCTCTATATTTCTACTTTTAAAATTTAGACCAATAGCAATTTTTTGCAATAAGTTAACCTCTCTTAAATCTTCTTCACCATCCACCAATAACATTCTTGTTAAACGAAATAAACGTTCAATTCTTTCTTCGTAACTAACAGGTGAATTAATTGGAAATTTCTCTGGATTATTTAAAATTACTATAGATTCTTCTGCAGTAATATTCAACCGTTTTCCTGCATTTATTATTAGCGCTTCTTCTAATTCGCAAATATCGCCATCTGCTTTTGCAATTTTTACAATATTTGCGAAATGACCTATTTCTTCCTTGTGTTTTCCGCTTGAGTATAAATCTGAATATGACATTTTAATAGTTTTTTATAAATGTAATTAAAATAATGTGCAACAAAAGTTTCACTTCTGTTAAAAAATTCGAAAAGCAAAAAAGAATGTTTTGTTTTTTTCGTATTTTGCTGACAAATATAGTCTTTATGATAATTTAATCGTAAAAAAAACTTTACAATGAACAACTTCAATTTTTTCAACAGAAATAAAATTATATCAGCATTAAAATCAACAGAATTCGACCTTCTAGTAATTGGTGGCGGAATTACAGGAGCAGGAATTGCTTTAGATGCAGCTTCACGCGGAATGAAAGTCGCATTAATAGAAAAAAATGATTTTGCTTCTGGAACATCAAGCAAATCGACAAAATTAATTCACGGAGGATTACGTTATTTAAAACAATTCGATTTTTGGTTGGTAAAAGAAGTCGGTTCAGAAAGAGCAATTGTGCACAAATTAGCGCCACATTTAGTTGTCCCAGAAAAAATGATTTTACCGTTAATTGAGGGAGGAACGTATGGATCTTGGCTAACATCTATCGGCTTAAAAGTGTACGATATTTTAGCATCCGTAGAAGGCGAAGACAAACGTAAAATGTTAGACAAAGAAGAATCTTTGGCGAAAGAACCTTTGTTGCCAGAAACCATTTTAAACGGCGCTGGTTATTACGCAGAATACAGAACAGATGATGCGCGTTTAACATTAGAAGTTTTAAAAACAGCATTAAATTATGATGCAAAAGCGTTGAATTATGCGGAAGCAACGGAGTTTATTTACGAGGAAGAACGAGTAGTTGGTGCAAAAGTAAAAGACACTTTTTCTGATGAAACTTTTGACATAAAAGCAAAATATGTAGTAAATGCTTGTGGTCCTTGGGTAGACGAGTTGCGACAAATGAATCACTCAAAAACAGGGAAGCGTTTGCATTTAACAAAAGGCGTTCATTTGGTTGTTCCTTTTGAAAAATTACCCGTAAAACAATCGGTTTATTTTGATGTACCTGACGGACGAATGATGTTTGCAATTCCGCGCGGTAAAGTGACTTATTTTGGAACAACAGACACAAATTATCAAAAAGATAAAGACAATGTAACAACCAATTTGGTTGATGCAACGTATTTAATATCCGCTGTTAATAATATGTTTCCTAAGATTAACTTGTCTTTAGCTGATGTAGAATCTTCTTGGGCTGGTTTGCGACCTTTAATTCACGAAGAAGGAAAATCTGCCTCTGAATTATCAAGAAAAGATGAAATTTTTGTTTCTGATTCAGAGCTAATTTCTATTGCAGGTGGGAAATTAACAGGTTATCGAAAAATGGCAGAACGAATTGTTGATTTAGTTGCTAAAAAATATAAAAGACGTTTTGACCAGGAATTTGCAGAAGTTAAAACCGAAGATATTATGTTGTCTGGCGGAACTTTTGAGAATTTTAATGATGTAAATAGTTATATTGATGCAATACACAACAGAATTGCAGAAGTAGATTTTACCGAAATTGACGCAAAATATTTAGTTTACAATTACGGCAAACAAACAGACACAATTCTTAAAAAGTTCGATGAATTGACTGACGAAAATCAGCAAGAAAAAATGATAAAATCAGAAGTTTGGTTTTCTATACATTATGAAATGACGTGCACACCAACAGACTTTTTTATGAGAAGAACAGGTCGTTTATTTTTTGACACGCACAGCGTATTTTTCTATAAAGATTTAGTTATTGGATTATTTGAAACAGCTTTTGATTGGGATGAAAAAACGACTGAAAAACACCAAAAAGAATTAGAAAAGGAATTGAAAATTGCGACTACTTTTGAGTAAGGATGTAAGATTATTGAGTTAATTTTTAATAGAATAAAAATATGGGAAAAGAGATAATTTCAGATAAAAAAGGTATGCCCAATAATCAAATTAAAAAGAAATTACAGGAAGCAGAAAAAAGTGGATTTACGAATTTAAGTAAAGAGCAAATATTGGCAAAATTAAAATCTAAATCTTTTTTTTTATAATTTGACATTAACTAAAAAGTTAGAAAACTCTATGTCACTATGTGTTGAAATTTTATTCTACGCAAACAAAGTAGCAAAAGCCTCTTCAATTTTACCAACCAAAATCAATTTAATTCCGTGATTTTTAGAGGATATTTTATTGTATTTGGAGGCTACAAAAGTTTCGTAACCCAATTTCTCTGCTTCTGTAATTCGCTGATCAATTTTAGAAACTGGTCTTATTTCTCCTGCTAAACCAACTTCTGCGGCGAAACAAACATTCGGGTTTATTGCAATGTCTTGATTCGAAGATAAAATTGCGGCAACAACTGCTAAATCAATCGCTGGATCGTTTACAGAAATTCCGCCAGTAATATTTAAAAACACATCTTTTGCACCTAATTTAAATCCGGCTCTTTTTTCTAAAACAGCCAAAATCATGTGCAATCTTTTCAAATTATAACCTGTAGAAGAACGCTGTGGCGTTCCATAAACTGCCGTAGAAACTAATGCTTGTACTTCTATCATTAACGGTCTAATTCCTTCTAAAGTTGAAGCGATTGCTGTTCCGCTTAAGTCGGCATCTTTTTTGGAAATTAGAATTTCAGACGGATTCGAAATTTCTCTCAAACCTGTTGAAAGCATCTCGTAAATCCCTAATTCTGATGTGGAACCGAATCGGTTTTTTTGAGAACGTAAAATTCGGTAGGTATGATTTCTATCTCCTTCAAACTGCAAAACAACATCAACCATGTGTTCCAAAATTTTTGGTCCAGCGATATGTCCTTCTTTATTAATATGACCAATTAACAAAACAGGAGTTGCTGTTTCTTTGGCGAATTTTATCAACTCGGCAGCCGTTTCTCTAATTTGAGAAATACTTCCAGGTGATGCTTCAATATTGTTGGTATGTAATGTTTGTATAGAATCAATTACCAAAACTTGTGGTTCGGTTTCTTCTATACTTTTAAAAATTTGTTGTGTGTTTGTTTCGGTTAAAATTAAGCAATTAGAATTTTGAGCTTTTAATCTTTCTGCTCGCATTTTTATTTGCGATTGACTTTCCTCACCAGAAACATACAATACTTTCTGATTGATGTTCAAAGCAACCTGCAGCAGTAATGTTGATTTCCCTATTCCGGGTTCACCGCCCAAAAGAGTTACCGAACCTTTTACTAATCCACCACCTAAAACAGTATCTAACTCGTTATTATTTGTAATAACTCGTTCTTCCGCATTCAATTGAATATCTGCAATTCGCAACGGAATTGAGTTTTGTTTTGCAGTTGTAGATTGTTTCCAAGAACGTTTTTCTTCTTTTTGAATAACTTCTTCAACAATAGTATTCCATTCTTTACAAGTTGCGCATTGTCCAGTCCATTTTGCATGTTGAGCGCCACAGTTTTGACAGAAAAAAGTTGTTTTTGTTTTTGCCATTTTGAAATTGTTTCTATGGTTTCAAAGTTACAGGTTTCAGTGTAATCTTTGTGTTTAGAAAAAATTATTTTGGAAGTTTTTGACTTTTATGAAGAACAGCGTGTATAAAAATATTTTTATTTTCTACTGTATAAATAACACCGTAAGGAAATCTATTTGTAAAGGTTATTCTAAAACCTTTATATCATTTTTGAAAATAATTTGGATTTTCCTTAATATAGTCAATTGTTTTAGTGATTTCTTGATAAAATTCAATTGCTAATTTATTTTTTTGAATCATACCATTCAAAAGGTTTAATTACCTCTGCTTCTGGTTTGATTATTATTTCAAACCCTAGATTTTAAAAATAATTCGGCTTTTAATTCATCCCAATTTCTACCACTTTTAGGATTTTCGAAATGACTTTTTAATCTTTGCTCTAAAATTTTTTGTGTGCATCTGAAATTTTATCGGTTTTAGAAGTAGCATTATAAATAGATTCAATTTCATTAAAAATAGTTGAATCTGTTTCTAAAATCCATTTTGTGATTGCTATTCTTTTTTCGTCTGTATTCATGAAACAATGTTTTATATAAGCTGATAATATTAGAAAGTATCTATTCTATTTAAAGTCTTGATGAACTTTGAAAAGTATTAAAAATTTGAAGTATTTTAATGTGTTTTTGATTAATAATGCTGTAAATAATTTTGTAATCTCTTACTATAATTCTTCTAAAAGGTTTTCCAGCAAATTCATCTATTTGATATTGTTCAACAAAATCAATATTAATTCCTGCTTCATAAATATCATTAACTACATTTAAAGCTGTATTTTCAGACAATGTTAGTTCTATTAGATTTTCAAAGATAATTTGCAAATCATTTTCTGAATTTTCTGACCATTCAACTTCAATTTTCATTTACCAAGAAAGCATTTTTTTTTTCAATTCTTCTGAAGATATAAATTTACCTTTTTCTGCTTCTTTAATTTTTTTAATATAAATTTCTTTTGATAAAGGTATCCCTTTAACGGTATATGCAACAATTTCAGAAAAATGTTTTTCGTTTTCTGATGCTGTTTTGTAGATAGATTCAACTTCATTCAAAATAGTTGAATCTGTTTCTAAAATCCATTTTGCAAGTGCTATTCTTTTTTCATCTGTACTCATAAGAACAATATTTTATCAAATATAACAATTTTAAAATAGAATGCTTTTTATAAATAAACCAACCCAGAAAGGGTTTCAAACCCTTTCTGGGTTAAATGGATTTTAAATAAAAACAATTTATGAATACAGAAAACGGAACTGTTTATTCTTTCGGAATTAAAGTCTGTTTTCTGTTATAAATCGGTAAAAACAAGAAAGATAATCCGCCGAAAATAATCATCATTGCAGTTTGTGTTGTCCACATAATCCAGCCAAAAGCAGTTGCTGGTTCTTCTGGAACGCCAAATAATGCAAAGGCACTTGCAACGGCAATTGGGTACAAACCGATTCCGCCATTTGTAGCAGCAATACTTAATCCACCAGCAATAAAACCAATTAAAATTCCACCAATAGGAACTTCTAAACCTTCAATTGCAGGTATTGTTGCCCAAAACATTAACACATACATTATCCAAATAAAAACGGTGTGAAAAAGAAATGCCCACTTTTTCTTCATTCGAAAAATACTGGTAACGCCTTCTATTAATCCTGTAAAAAAAGTTTTTATTTTTAGTAAAAAACCCGATTTTGCTTTTTTAACAAAGTTGTAAAAAACAAGTATTGCAGTTGCTAAAATCGCGATTGTGATACTCATTTTTAACGGATCAAAATTTTTGAAAACAAGATTATAAATAAAATCGAATTCAATAAAAAAAGCGATTAGAATAACTAGAAACATCATAATTAAATCGGCAATTCGTTCTGCTACAATTGTTCCGAATCCTTTTTCAAACGGAATTTTCTCATAATTGGTCATTACGGCAGCTCTAGAAACTTCGCCAGCTCTAGGAATTGCTAAATTAACCAAATACCCAACCAAAACTGCCATAACACTATTTGCATACTTGGGTTTGTAACCCATAGGCTCTAAAACAAAGAGCCAACGATAAGCACGAGATAAATGGCTTAAAATTCCGAAAAATAGGCCAAAAGCAATAAACCAATAATCTGCTTCTTTAAAATATTGAACTAATGTGGAAATAGAAATTTTCGATAAAGAATACCAAACTAAAAAACCACCTAATAAGAGAGGTAAGGTTGTTTTTAATACTTTTTTTACAGGAAAAACCAATTAAGTTAACGTGTTATTTGCTTCATTTGGAAAAACCAAAGAAGGCTTAAATTTCTTTGCTTCTTCAAATTCCATAAAGGCGTAAACAATTAAAATTAAAACATCACCAACCGCAACTAAACGAGCTGCAGCGCCATTTAATGTAATTTCTCCACTTCCTCTTGGTCCAGGAATTGCATATGTTTCCAAACGATTCCCATTGTTATTATTCACAATTTGAACACGTTCTCCTTCAATAATATTTGCAGCATCCATTAAATCTTCATCAATGGTAATGCTTCCTATATAATTTAAATCGGCACCAGTTACTTTAACACGGTGGATTTTTGATTTTACAACTTGTACTAACATTTGGCAAAAATACGATATTTTAATATTTTCAATGAAGATTGATCAATAAAAGAGACAAGACCGCTCCTATGTTTGTAAAAGTATTAAATCTATTTAGTATTTTAGATTTGTATTAAAGTGAAAAGAGTGAGAGTACACAGATCGCTAAATAACTCTAGAAGTATATTTTAGCGGAGAAATCACCTCACTCTTTTTTTATCTTTTAGAGTTTGAACAGAATGTAAGGAATATCTTTTTTGAAGTTATATCCATAATATCCAATCAGGAGAAAAAACGAGGAGAGGTAATCACTTTATATAATTTAAACCTTATATAAAAATGAAAAAAGTATTAAAACAAGTATTAGGAGTTGATGTAGCTCAAAAGGAATTAGTAGTAACATTAGGAAG
>Ga0209491_10000492_pt1 | contig 78905 bp, 79 predicted proteins | sample BON02_FD_187213 | JGI IMG/M metagenome (GOLD analysis project Ga0209491, IMG submission 187213) | Freshwater microbial communities from Lake Bonney liftoff mats and glacier meltwater in Antarctica - BON-02 (SPAdes) (version 2) | ecosystem: Environmental > Aquatic > Freshwater > Ice > Glacier...
TGATTCTCTTTTCTTCTCTTTTCTTCTCTTTTCTTCTTCTTTTCTTCTTCTTTTCTTCTTCTTTTCTTTATTCTTTATTTTAAACAGCTTTTTAAAAATACACCGAGTGCAAATCACCACCTCACTTCTGTAAGTACTTCACCTACATTTTTTACGCAGCAATTTTTTTAACTTGCAAATACCCATTTCGGACCTGCTGCTTAATCCTATAAATATTAGTATGCTTGCTACGCTTACACTTACCACAGTTCAATTATACTTCTTATTAGGTACAGCGTGGGGTGCTGGTTACAATACTTCTAGCATGGATAGGTTCGAAGTTGTAAATTTTTTGCGCACAATTTTTTTACTTGCGCAATATGAGTTCTACTAGTTCTACTAGTTCTACTAGTGCAGTACTACGCTTTAGTGTAATATCAAACTCTGTGTACAGCTGAATACTTGCATAGTTTTATTTAACCTCGCACCACAGTGAGTCGCAGACGATAGTCAAGCGAGCTGTCAGACTGCTGGGCAGTCTGTTATAAATATCTATATGATCTACACATGGTTAGTTACTGTTGAGCGCAAGGATACAGATGCTTTTAAGTATGCACGATTGGGCAAGGTACAGCACACTAGAGTAGAGTTAAGCTATATGGGATTCAAGTTGTACACACTAGAAGACTACTATACGTTTATAGCTGCTCATCATCGTGAGTCAATGATCACACTAGCACAGCTTCAATTGGATTATATAAGATGTATGCACTACGATTCAACTACAAAGATAGTCTAGAACCTATACTCTGTGACACTCACACGTTCACGGCTGGGGTGACACTGTACATACGTGGCATACACACTGTACAGTTGGACAGCTCTACACTAGAGTTTGAGTCAGCTAGTCAGCGTACCTATGCTGTACTGTTGTTGAGTGCAAGCACAGTGTATACGGTTAGTGTAGTTGAGGCATAGTGCATAAAGACTCATCTTTTGTTCTACCGTTGTTTAACGCCGAAAGCAACACGGCGGAATGTGCTTGTACGCATGGTTGAGTAGTTTCTTTTTATGCACTAGCACAGTGTACACGTATAGCGGCTAGTGAATATATGCGTAGTTTAAGATGTAAAAAATCTGCGTTCAACGCTTCGCGCAAGAATAATCTTGCGTTGGCGCTTCGCGCTTGTGTTCTTAATCTGTGTTGATGTTGTTGATAAACTGTTTGAGCAGGGTGCTATTGGTCTCACCGCGCACCTTTGGAGCGTTGGCACCGTCAGCCGGATCTTCTTTTGCAGTGCTGTTGCGCTTGAGTGCATTTACAATTGCATTGCCACTACTGGTATTTGAATAGTTGTTCTCACCTTCGTCGTCTTGATCACAGTCAATAATACGCAGTGTGTCTACATCAAAGCCTAGATCAATTTTTTGTCCTACACCTGAACTGTTACGTGTCTTCATCAGCTGTAGCTGATAGCGACTACGCTCACGCATTGCACGACTTGTAAAGATACCAAACACGTTGTCTGCTGTTTGAATCTTACTAAGTCCACCTGAGATATGACTGTGATCGAATTCAATTTCTTCTACAGCTCCACGATTCAACTGTGCTGCTGTAACAAACACTGTCTTCAATTCCATTGCTAGGTTACGCAGTTCTTCTGATACATACTTGTCTTTGATGTACAAGTTCTCTGCGCTTACTTTCATACTTGCAGGCATCAACAAATCCAAATAGTCCAACAACAGTACATCAACATGTCGGCTGGTCTTAATCTCGTATTCTTTGATATAGCTGCGAATATCGTTTGCAGTCTTACCTGAAGGCATGTACTTGACCTGTATAGCACCGCTCTTCTTGCCGATCATTTTTACTTTAAGTTCAACGTCGTCAATCTGTTTAAAGATCTCACGTGTGCTAATACCAGTTAACATACTGTCGATACGCATACTCACTAGACTCTCTGCAAGCTCTAGTGTTATGTACAACACATTCATGCCCTTCAATGCCATGTTAACACCGATGTTGGCTAAGAACAAACTCTTACCTGCACCTGATCCACCTGCAAAGATGTTAAGCTCGCCTCTGTTGAAGCCACCAAACAATTTCTTGTCCATAGCAGCCCAACCAGTGCTCACCTGTCCGTTTGTATCTTTAATCGCTTCAAGTCGTTTGCGTGGATCAGCAAAGTAGTCTGTACCTAAATCTTTTTGCAATCCAATCTGTACTGCCTTCTTAACTAGATCCTCAACTGGACCATATTCGCCCTTCTCCAGTAAGTCGGCACTCTTAAGGATAGCTGCTTCAAGTGCTTTGTGTCTTGAGAATGTTTCAAACTCTGCCAGCAGCCAATCATAATGATTCTCTTGCAACATCCCTGGATTTTTTAAATCAGTATTAGTTGCTGCATTGATCATTTCAAATGTAGGCAGCGCATTATGATCAGTTACGTAATCATTAAGAAACTTTGCTGCTGGAGCAAGCCTACGATCAAATGCATCTGGATCAAATACAGCTTGGCAGCGTACGAAGCTCTCTGCATCAGTAAGCATCATTTCAAGATATACTCGTTGTATATCATAACCATAGTTTGTGTTTTGTCTAGTTGCCATATTACTATTATACTGCCGTATGCCAGGTGTTGTCAAGAATTATTTTTTGTTTTGTTTGTGCTAGCACTGCGCCTACGCAACTACCAGGGTCACCTGGGTTCTGCGGAACATGTATACTATTCCACATAGGCTGAATCTTATCAACTGCTTGCCGATTCAGTGCGCCACCGCCTGCTGTTCTTTATATTCAGTGTAGGGCCATGTGATGAATGCCCAAATCTTTTTTAAGTAAACCATTTCTTTGCTCTCAATCTAATTTTAAGTGGGCTAGTTTCAGCAGCACTAGCAATGCTGTATAATGTATATAGTCTGCCGTACTTAGCCACAGCGTCACCGATATCGTTAATGTCAGCATCCCATTCCGGTAAGCTAACACCCCATCCGCGTTCGATAGCAGCTTCAATTAGTTTGCTACCTGCCTTGTCTCTGTCTGGTACAACATAAATGTCTTTAGCTAGTCTATTAATTAGCAGTGCTTGTTGATCGCCAATTTCACTTCCGGTTAGCGCACATCCGTCTATGTGAATAGCGTCTACTTGGCCTTCGCATACAATAGCAAACACCTTGTTATGACCTTGCTCGTCTAGTCCGTATACGTACCCGGGCTGTGTTTCTGTAAGGTATTTGGGCTGTTTGTCTGCTATAATAGTTCTAGCAGACCATCCTACAATACGTTTCTCGTAGTAGAACGGAATGATCAGTCTGTCACGATAGCCCAAGCTAGGACTCCAATAGTAATCTGTATCATCTAAGTTTAAGTTGCGTGCAGCCATGTATTCTAAGATAGCCATACTAAATTTATTAAACTCAGTAATATCTGATACCTTAACAGCATCGGGCGGTAATGGTACAGTTTCAAATGTAGGAATATCAATCTTACGTTGCTTTACTTCTACACCTTCATTGATGCGCATTACATCTAGTGTTAGCTTGTTGATTGCATCATCAGGTGCACCTAACCAAACAAGTAGCCGACGCAGTCCTTTGCTAACACCGCGCCCGGGTTGCCAGCTGGCTTTGAATCCACAGTTAAAGCAATGGAAGCTAACAGTATCACCTTCTGAGATAAGTCCGCCGCGACCTCTAGTGTCAGCAGTGTTGCCGTTGTGATGACAGCAGGGCGCATTTCTTGACATCCAACCGCTTGGTGTAGTTTTTACTTTACTACCTTGTGTATAATATGCAATTAATACATCCGAAACTATTGACATTTAATCCTCAATTATCCGCACTTGCCATCCATCTTTTGACGGCTTGTTATTTCTAATAGTATTATACAGTTTATAATAAGGATAATTATTATCCTTGCACCATCCTCTAAATGATTTTACAACTTCTGTATGACCGTCTGGAAATGTTACTTCATATGTTTTTGACTTTTTAAGCCAGGCAAGTGTGTTGTTATAATGTCAGAAACAATACTCATGCTATTATTATAGCATTAATGTATCCATGTGTCAATCAGTTTTGGAGTATTTTTTTACCAGAAAATGTATTAAAGCCTTGGCCTTCGTACTTGTCGTTTCCTGCTAGATGCACAAGGATCTTCTTTACAACTGGATTAGTAAAGACTCCTCTAAATTTTCCGCCAGCAAGATCTCTAACTTGATATCCTCTACGCTCGTGCAGTATAGCAAACCAAAAACCGTCCCAGCTCTTAGGAAGTTCAAATATTTCGCCAGTGTCGTATGCACTAGTAATATGTTCTTTTAGGTCACCTATTTGTTCATGATGCTTGTTGAATATAAGTAATCCAGTTTCATAGTGTGCCATACCTTTTAGTCTTTCAAAGTGTACACTAAACAAACATTTTTCTGATAATGATTCTAATGCCCCTGGATGGACATTGTTTATAGTATAAGTGTCTCCGTCTAAGTATATAAGATAATCGTGATTGCTGTGTAATGCATGTTCGATTGCATAAACTTTATGACACCACTTTACTGTCTTTTCTATTTTATGAATTAACTTTTTGTTAGTTTCTGATTCAAGACTAATGTTACAATTTTTTTTAAATGCAAGTAACTTTGGACTTACGTCATTTAGATTAATTATTTCAATCCTTGGATCGTCAACTACTAAATTATGCTCAGCATATATTCGTAATGTGTATCCACTAGCTGGCCAATACTGTTGCCAAGTCTCAATTAATTTTTTCCCATACAAGTAGTAACCGTCTTCTGAAAACGTAGTTATAACTAGAGTAGACATTTAATTCCTTATTAAAATTTTTGTTATTTTATCTGCAGGATCTGCTGATGCTTGGAATCTTACAAAACTAAACACTCCGTTAAAGTTTACAGGTGTAGGTTCTGTTTCAGTTCCGACAAGTGTTATAGTTGTAATGTCTGTCCAAACTGTTGTGCCGGTAACTTGATTTTCTAACGTAGCTTGGACAACTACATTACCAATATAACTGTCAGTGTATACTACAGCAGTATGTAATGCATCGTTGCCGTTTATACCTGGCTGTGCGTTAGTTGATTCGCTATTCCATACACTATTATCTTCAGTAAAAGTAATAATGCTAGTTGCGGCTGCGGGCCCTGGAAATGCTGTTTCACTTACATAGATCGTTCCGTTCATTCCAAAATTAGTATTTGAATAAGTTAACACTGGAACATTAGTGGTGTTGTCTATAAGGTGTACGTTGTAAGAAAGATATTGTTGATCAATGTTTAATAGATCGTTGTCAGTAACTGTAACTTTGAATAGTCCTCTAGTAGGAGCGCTATCGTCGCCGGTAATAAGTTCGCCGTTGTGTTCAATTACTAATAATCTATTTTCATCAAACGCTTGGAACTTGGGTGTATAGTTTGTAATGTCAATTGGCTTTTGATCAGCATTGAGTATTTTAAAATCAAGCACATTGTCAATGCCTCTATATACGTTTATATGTCTTTGATACACTGGTCTGTACTCCGTAATGAATCCTGCGTCATTAGTAATAATGGTCGTTCTGTTATTGACTAAATATCTAGGTGTTAATTGCATCTAGTATTTATCGAGAAATATGTTATTAAAAGATATTGAAAACAACTTCCCCTTTATCAGCGTAGTCACTTATGGTGGCAACGAGTACGTCGGCATCATTGCAAATCAAGATGCATATATAACCAGCATGTATATATTCACCTCGTTAAAGACTAACTTAGAGAAGGAAGCATTTTTAGAAATGGGCAATGTTTGGTGGTGGGAGTCAAATAGGATGCTGCCTATAAACATTTTCCTAATAAAAGAAATGCAGGCATTTAGTTATGCAATGATGACTATGAACAGCAAGGATGTTAGAGTAACAATAGGACCGTGTGTTAATCTAAACGATCTAAATTTTAAACGTATCAAACGTAAAAGTGTACAGCTGATACGCAAAGTTAGGTAGACAACTGTTCGCATATTAAATTCATGTGTACAACACAAGCTGCTGCGTAGGCAATACCGTGGGCCTTCTTAAAGTAATACTCGCCGTTGGTCGGCTTAGTCCAAACTCCCTGCATTATCTTTCCCCAGCTTTCGTTCGCTAGATGTCTCTTGGCTGGACGAATGATCGCCAGCGTCGCTGCTAACTGTGATACCGATGTAGGTTTCAATTGCTTCAATAGTGCGCCGTGGCCGTTCAGATGAAATACTTTTTCGCTGAAGTCCTCGTGCTCCAATAGTTGCCATAGTGGTTCCTTCTCCATTAATTCTGTTAAATGTGTTTCGTCTCTAACATCTTTATAGATGCTGACGTTTAGAAAGTCTAGTTTAAAGTAGCCACGTTCTTCAGCAGTCTTGTAGTCAACGGTGGCTAAGTTGTCTACAGGGTTGTGTGGAATTTCAGTTGCATAGACTCCTGTGTTATGCTTCTTGTCTGAGTCAAGTTTAGCAACACGGTGCTTGAGTTGTGCAAGCACAATTGTTCTGTCAGCAAAGTCTATATCAATATCCATTTACGCCTCCTTGCACTTTGCGCCGTGCCAACGCAAATAATTTTGTTTTGTTATTTGCTTTCCGCAATGCTCGCAAATCAGGCATTATAGTTTACCTTGTTCTCTTAGTTGTGCTCTAATTTGTGTAGCACTTATATTATGTATCTCTTCGCCTAGGTCATGTTGCGTAAATGTATATCCTACGCCACGACCATAACTAATATCTACAATGTTTGGTACTTGCATTATAACATATTCGTTGTTATATGTAAAGCCCTCATTAAACAATGCAGCAATAATATTATTCTTTACAGTTTCAAATTCAAAAGGATTGTCGTCTTGTTTTGTTGCAGTTCTATCAGCGCCAGCGTCAGTTCCAACAATGCCGCCAACATCACGAATTTGAATACAAACTTGTCCAGTCTCTAGCAATGCTTTTTTAAATAGTGCAGTGTGGCCAGGATGCCAAGGTTGCCATCTTCCTAGCATCTGTGTTGTAGGTTTTTTATAATCAAACATTTTGTCCCCAAGTTATTTTATTCCAAATTCTTTCATGAGCATAATATAACAAGGTATTTGCAACAAGCTGAATTAATGCAATAGATCCCGCTGCGGTAATATTTCCTAATATCAAATATGAAATTACAAACGTTGCGCCGCTTCCTGTGAACCTCCAAGTAATTGTTTTAGTAAGGCTTCGTTTATTTGAGTCCATTGTGTTTCATGTAAGAAGTTATAACTTGCATAAGTTGTAGGTGTGTGTCATTAAACCATTTAGCAACATGATAATTAAAGTTGTCAGGTTTCTCAAACATCTTGTTAGTGTCTTCAAATCTACCTGCTTTAATTGTGTCCATCCAAACTGTAAAGTCTGGATTAAACTCCGCTCGAGCTGCTTCTGTAGGACAAACAAAGTCTGCAATAGCAATCTTGCCTGCCTTAACAACACCGTCTGCTAAGAATTTCATACGCATTGCTTGCCGCATTCGACCTTCAGGAGTAAAGTCCCAGTCGTCGTATTCTTTGCGTACTGCATCTGCATTAAGCCATATGCCGCCTACTAGTTTAGCAAACGGTTCTGCTAGTGTACTCTTACCGCTTCCGGGCAATCCAAATATTAAAATTTTCACAAATTACTTTCCTTAGCTACATCTTTAACAAGTTGTACATCAGTGGGTTGTTTCTTAAATCGCATAGCCCAATGCTGCGGATCAACAATATTATATATCATACTTAATTGTTCGTCATTAAACTTACCTAATAATTCTTTTCCGCTCTTACAATTAAGAACCAACCACGGACTAATCTTTCCGTCTCTAATATTCCACACTGCCTTGTTCAAACTTACATAGTTAAAATAATGATTCCACACGCTGTTGTTTTCAGTAGCCCATTCAACCATAGTATTAACGCTGCGCTCTAGGGCAGTTTCAACACCTTCTTTTTTAATTAGCTCAACTGCATATGCTTCATACATTTCTTCTCTGCACCATTGGTCAAGTTTAACCCCTGACGTTACTACATAATTGATATACTTCTCAGGATATAACGGTTTTACATTTGATACAAAACTACCAAACTTTACAAATGCATTATAGTAACTGCTCTTGCAAAACTCTTCGTATGTTTTATCTTTCTTTGACCCAGCACTTAATTTATAGAATTGATTAAATGCAATGTAACCTAACTGTACTCGCTTCTCGCCCTTTTGTAAAGCTCTACGTTTTTGCTCACACATATGTACTATGAGAGTTTTCTCACGGCTATATCCTGTTCTGCAATATTCGCAAACGTATGGTTTCTCAGAGCTTGATATCAATGTCGTAATCTTCTGCGAGTTGTTTAAGTTCTTTTTTTGTAGATATTCCAGCAAGTTGTTCTACCTCTTTCATTTTCATATTAGGATATACTTGAGATAACAATTTAATTGCTGCGTTGTTACCGGCTTCTTTTTTCTTAAAGCCAATATAAGGATGGTATTCGATCTTACCTGTTGCTCCACTTGCACACAATAGCTGCCACATTAGATGTTGATGTCCGTTCTCTTTGCCAACGCCAATGTCGTTAAAGTGTTTGTTATAATATTCATTAGTTTTAAACACAGCAAGCTCTTGTGCTTCTCTATTACCTTGTACAGCACTTACATATCTGTTTAGCAACCAAAAGCTAACTTGCTTCTTTTCTTCATCAGACAATTCTTTCCAAACGCTTTTTGCGTTCATGTCAACTGCTGCAAGTATGTCTTTAGTTGGAAGTTTCTTATCACTCATGTTTATATTTTACACTAATTAATTAAATTTGTCAAATGAATACCAAACAATATCATCAATTACTTTTTCAAAATCTTTGTAGTATTAGGCAATGCTTGCCCGTAAGTATTACTACAACCAAATGCAACTAATCTCATTTGTTTTCCTTCACTGTATAATAAGTTACTACCAACTTATCTAATAGTTTTTTTATAGTTGGATATGTTAAACTTAGTTCGCACAGCTCTTGCCATTCTTGATAACACAACAGATCGCCCTGTGCTCTTGCAATACCAGCAGGGTCACCGCCGATGATCCAACGGGGAATTTTATTGTGAGGAGCATCTCGATAACGAGCATACACAACGTTGTCGTTCCGCTCATATATCAATGCTTCACCGGGGATCATCCTAGCCAACTGCTGTTCCTGATGAGCGTCGCTTGATGTCATTGTGATTAAACTCTGCCCAATACAACTCAAATGCTACTCCGTCTTCAACACCTTCGAACTGATGAATCTTACCTGGTTTAACTTGTGTAAAGTCGCCTGCTTCAAGAATAGTTTCATCAATTAATCCTTGATCGTTGTGCCAAACACGCACAATCATCTTGCCCGACTCTACAAAGAACCCGTTCCATTTAAATTCGTGTTCATGCTCTGAACATTTATATCCTGCTTTGAACTTGATACGATGAAACTCTAGTACACCGTTAGCGTGAATCATCTCTGTTGATCCCCAAATTTTTCCTGATTTAATACTCATATTGTTTCCTTACATTAGCATAGTAAAATCTATTGTTTCACTTTGTCTACTGATATCTTTTACAAAAAATGCACACAATGGATTCTTGCCATCCGTAATAGGAACACTTAGTAGTTGTCCGTTTTTCATTTTAGGAAAGTACCACTTTACATCATTGTAAAAATTTACAACTTTTAATGTACCAAAGTCAAATTTGAAACTTTTTAAAGGATTAAAAAGAAATACTTCAAACCCTCTATCATTAATACTAGTTAGTGGCAGTACTTCTAAGTCGTTACCACTTTGAGAATCGCCTACTGCAATATGCCAATCGACTGGCATCATTACTTCGTGTCCGTTAATTTCTAATACAATAGCAGGAGCGCTAAATGATTCTAGAAAGATAAGTGGTACAAAAAAGAAATCTGGATCTTTAGGATCACTATTGTCTAATACACTAAAGCGTACATCTTCGTCGAGCTCATCAGGAAGATTGTTAAGCATAAAGCATTCGTTATCTAATGTTAATATTTTCATTTAATTCCAATCCACTTTTTCAATTGTAAATGGGTACTGTGCTTCGGCATAAAACTTCTTACGCTGAGTCAAGTGCCGCTTCGCAAACTTGCACGTTGAAGTCAAGTCCCATATTTGTACGAAGTCTTTGTCTTTTGCTTTTCTTACACCCCGGCCAATGCTCTGGATAACTCTAACAAAACTTTTGCCAGGTTCAAGAAGAACAAGATTAAAGATCCGCGGTATATTAAGTCCAACAGCCGCAACACCATAGGTTGCAATAATAACCTCGTTAGTGCCTTCACGGATAGTGTCATACGTTTCTTTTCTATCTTTAACTTTAACTGCGCCACTTACAAAAGTGCTGCCAGGCATAAGTTTCTGTAGTTCTTGACCTGCACTAATCCGATCTACCAAAATAAGTGTGTTACCAGTCTGTGATACCTTGTTCATCATCTTACCAATGTATGCTAGTCTTGCAGTATCAGTTGTTAGATATTTTAATTCTGATTGATAATCAGTGTGTACCACAACATCAATTAACTGACATACATTAACATGGCATTCTGATAGTACGCCTTTGTCTTGTAATGACTTTGCACTGATACTTCCAATCACCGGACCAAGACTAGCATGAATGCTTTCAAACTCAAACTTCTCTTTAGGTACAGTGCCAGTTAGTCCCCAACGAATCGGAGCGTTGCGCAAGTTACGTGTAAGCAAGTTTTTAAGAACTTCTGCTTTAGCTTGGTGACAATTTGCAACAACAGCATCATTTGCAACATAATTATGATCATTTTTAATGTGTAAATTGTAAACCTCTGGTAGGTTACTAATTACTGTTTTCTTAACTAGTTTCATATAATTTCCTAATTTTATTTTTTGTATTATCGTCAAAGTTGTCTAAGTTAGTAGGAGGCTTTTTGTTAATAAAATATTCTTTATTTGCTATTATAACAGCATATCCATTAGTTGTACTCCATTCTTTTGCAGCATTAATCTTTGCTTTAGTTTTTTCGTCATACATTAGTTCTTCTGGCTTTACTTCTATTAATGTCTTTGTATCATGATTTACAAAGTCAACAATGTAAATGTGTTCTTTATTATTATAAACGTAAGGAATTCTGATAGTTTCGTATTCTGCATCTTTATCAAAGTATTGGTATAATGCTTCCCAAGAACTTCTATATTTTTTATTTTTATAAAATGTATCCCAATGCGTATTTCTATTATTTGAGTTAGGAGTAAAAGTACCGTTTAATATTTTTTCTTTCATGATATTACTACGATGAAGTTTGTCTTCGGCTGACATAATTGTTCCATACATGCCATTTTTTGAACCAGTGTTGGCTGCACTAATCTTTTCTTTAGTTTCGGCTAGCATTGTGTATGCATACGGATAGTCGCCTTTTGTTCCTTTGTTCCATGGTATTCCTGTATTTAAATTGTGTTTTATTATTTCTTTATGCATCAACTGGCAATTAATTCCACCTTGCTTTGAGGTAACACTTCTTGCTTGTTTTTCTGCTGCAATACGAGTAGATTTGTGTATACTATAAATATCATCAAAATTTTGTCTCCAACAATTGTGTCCAGTTAATACTCTTTTCTTACACAATCGAACATCTTGCTCCGAAGTTAATGATAATCCGTTTGATAATTCAATTTCTTTTCCTGTTATCTTAACTGCATATACAGTTTGATTAGCTGTAGACAATAAACTATTAAACTTATTAATATCAAATTTTTTCGCCATAAATACCTCTCCGTTAGCTATATGTATTTATGTCTACAATTTCTAAATCTTCAGTTAATGCATCTGCTCTAACCCATCCATGATTAGTTAAAAATTTATGGTTTGCGGTGACTTGTATTATTACCCCATTATTAAACTCTAGTTCTAGCATTTTTTCACTATTGCTGTGAGATAAATTTTTATGAACTCTAACAACTGTATCTTCTTTGTATTGCTGTGTTTTTTCACAAAGATTTATTACTTTGTCGCCGGGGATTAAGTCCTTGATGGCAATTTTACCTAACGGAGTAGTAACTAATGTGTCGCCTGCAAGGCATTCATCAACAATAACAGCGGTTACACCTTCAAGGAACTCTGCAAGACTTAACACTGCGCTGCCGTCCTTGTTCTTCTTGTCAAGAATATTCAAACTCTGCCAAGTGCAAATAGTGTGAGTCTTACCTAGCATCTTTCTGTCGCCGAAGTACACTCCAACGTCAAGTCCGCAATTAATATAGTCTTCTTCAGTTTGTTCAACAAGTGATTTATTTGGAACAATGATTAGGCTACGTCCATAGGGCTCTACCATGTGCGACAATGTTGCTGTCGTAATCGTCTTACCTGCACCAGTAGCAATCTGTTGCAAGCTCTGTGGGTTAGCAAGGAAATTATTAATTGCTTCGACTTGATAGTCACGCAGAATAATTTCTGTACCTGCTACTGGATGTCCTTCTGGCCAACATACGCCTTGGTCTGCCCAGTAACGTTCGGTTACTGGTACAAAGTTTAATTTAATAGGGTGTCTGTTATCTTGGATGTCTACGATTTCTACATTGTTCTTTTGTAGAATATCACAAACAACGTCAAGATGATTAACGTAACCACTGCCGCCGATACCAAAGAACGCAACCTTGCCATCCCATCGTCCAAGTTTGTACTGAGGCATGTGCTTTGCATATGGCACTTCAAACTTTAATGCGTTTGCAATTTTACGTCGAACGTCTACCTCTAAGCCTTCTAGCTTAATGTTGACTTCGTCTTCAATAATTAATCTGCAACTTGCCATTAAATTTTCTCTATTACTTGTGGTGTACTGTATTTTTTAAACGGACTAATATCAGTGTCATAATGAATAACTAAATCTAATTCTTGTAAATATGTATCCATCTTAGTAGAACGAATACTCCCCATTAGTATAGCTGCCTGAGGACGCCAACTAGATTTTAGTAATGTCTTTGACATCTTATTAATATTAGTATACACTATTTTAGAATTAATTGCAAGAGGATTGTTCAGATTATTGTCTTTAATATATTGATTAAATTCAATATTTTCTGCAACATCATTTTCTTTTCTGTAGAGTGTACAGAAGTCATTGTTGCCAAAAATATTTCTAAAACTATAATGCACTGTTTGTAAACTACTAAAATCATTGCCGTCATTCAAACAAACCAATAAAGGATATCTATTAAGTTCTAGTAGAGACTCTGCTACTCTATCAAATGTATGTTCAGTATTGTTAACTAATATAAGCGGGCGTGTTCTTTTTACAATTTTTTGACTAAGTGTTGTTAGTTTATTAATGCTGCTATTTAAATCACCTTCGTCAAAATGTTTAATACCAAATAGTTGGCTTCTATCTTTATACAGTGCTAGATTATCAACATCAGGATTTCCGACAGACGATATCATATAATCTATTGCTTTAGTGTGTAAGTTTTGTAATTTAAGTCCGTATATACCGGGAATATAATTGTTTTTGTTGTTATGCATCATTTCCAATAAATTGTATCTTTCTTGTAGTTCTAACTCTATTTCAAAACTTTTATCTTTTAATTCATTTATTACTTTATGTAGATTAATTTCGGTAAAAATAAAATAATGTATTTTTTCAACGGTGTTATATAGTCCTCTTTCTTCTATGTTAGAAAGAACTTCTATCGCTGATATTAATTTTTTATTGAATGTAAATCGAACACCGATATATAATTGATCTTTAATTAAGGCTGTGCGAATCCATCGAGCCCTATCGATATGCCTAATAGGTATACGAGTATTTTTGATTGCTTCGTGTATTGGATATTCTAATGCTGTAAATTGATCAGCATAGGATAGTAGTTTTTCTTTTACTACTTCATACTGTCTATCAGTTAACCCGACTCCTTTATGCACTTGTCGTGCAATACTATTGAGTATGGTAAAATCACTAGGCTGGATTGTGAAGGTTTCATTACTGTCAAACCCAGTTAATAATTCAAGATATGATTCAATTGTTTTCTCAGTCATACTAGTAGTATAACGTATTACAGCTTATCTGTCAAGTGGTTAAGTGGAATGCCTTGTGATATTTCTTGCACTGTCCATTCAGTATGTGCATAGTCATTAAGCCACTGTTGCCTATCTGGCATTAACGGTGCTTCTATATCGTGCATGAAGTCTATGTCATTACCTACGTCATACGCCAACGAGCTGGCGCCTACAAACGCTGGAATGCCGTTACGTATACTATGTATGCCCGGATTGCTAGAGTAGCTTACAATCGCGTGTATGTTATTAAAACGCATGTCGTAGTCGTCATATGTGCCGTTTAACTTCATAGGATGTTGCCTACGTACATTTTTAAATTCATGTTCAATGTTAGGCAAGAGACAACGAGGATGGGGCCGGAATAGTATAGGACGATCGCTATGCTTTCGAATTTCTTTTATAGTGTTCATTATCCACTTACTCATAGTTGGCATATTTTGCCATTGCAAGCTCTTGTCATGCTGCCCGCAGATAAGAACAAACTCTCCGCCTGTGCTCCAAGGCTTTAACGACAGGCCCAATAGACGATGGCGATCATTGTTATTATTAGTGGGCCCAAAGTAAGCATCTCTATTAATCCCATTTAGACCTACCTTCCATGTTGTTCCACGCTGTATGCCGCCAACTTCTAAAACTATAGTTGGCTTAGCGTTAGTAGAGTTTTTCTCCCAGATAGCTTTGTTAGCAGCCATTCTTCCACTAAACAGTACGCTCCAAATAACATCAACGTCGGCGTTATTGCTATTATCGACGCAAGTAAACCCAAGGCTGTGACAGCCTTGCCTAAAAGCATTAAAGACAGGTTTACTGTTTAGTGCGCCGTATTGTGTCCAAAGACTAAACTTCATTCCAGTATGCTTCTGTTCTATTAACCATTATGTCTGAACGCTTTGATTTACCATCTTTCTTGCGCTCGCCTTTCATATGGTCCATGTATTTGCCTAGCTCAGTATTAATTAACGGATGTCCGCCGCCGCCACTTTTAGCTTCACTCATATACATTTGTGCAGAATAATCATAATCCGCATTAAACTGTTTAAACTGTTTCAACACTTCTCCAAAGATATAACTGTCATGCCATTCGGGTAATAAGAACATGCCTTTCTCAGCATCCTCATACATACGTTCAAATTCTTCTAAGAAACTATGACACACAGGATGATTCATATTCAGTCCGTAGAATCCACATTCTGGCCATGTCTGTGATCCTTTGCCTCTACCAACATACGTGATATATTTGTTTTCGGGTAATAAGTTTTTAAATGCAGCATAACTCCAGTTACTGTGAATATAACTATCTGCATCCATCCACACTATCCAGTTGCCTTCCCTTTTATTGCATGCATCAAACACTGCGTACACTTTGTTTGCAAAGCGAACTGCATCCCACTTGAATGCTTTTTTACTATCTTTGCGTTTGCTTCTAATTGGATCTGAACTTATATTGCCATTAGCTTTTGGAATGTCTTTCCAAGTTTCTTTAAACACATTTAATTTAAGTAAAGTTGCTTTTGCATCTTGTATTATAATCTGTCTAGGATCTGGATTTGCAGGTGTACAATCTTCTGCGTAGACAATTAGTTTGATATTTTTGTCAACTCGCTGTGCAAAGCTGTCTATAAATCGTTGCCCGTATGTTGTTAATCCTTCGTGATGGAACGTAGTTACTACTGTTATTGTCATATAAATTTTCTCATGTGATTCCAGCAACTGCCATCTTCTAGTTCACTAAACTTCCAATGAAACATGCTAATTCTTTCTAACCATTTTTGTCTGTCAAACTCTAAAGGTGTTTCTATTTTACTAAAATCTGTATTGCTAACTTCTGCGCACTGGCTATCAATAGGGTCAGTTAAGAAACAATGATATCCTTGAATGATAGGTCCGACGGCTGCACTACTGTTATGATTAATAACAGCCCACGCATTATTCAAGTCTTGTTGTAATGCAGTTCCGATATTACTTATAGTAACGTTTCTCATATATTGCAATACTCGCAATAGCGACTGTGTATAAGTACGCGCAGTTTTGTCTCCCGGATGTGTTCTTATCACTATTGGCCTATTAGTATATTTACGCAGCTGATTAATTATATTTACTGTCCATTGCTGCACGTCTGTACCTTTGAGACTCCATCCTTTATTTCGTTGTAATAATAACACAATATGTCGGCCGTTAGTTTTATAGTTCTTTAATTGTATTGTAGTATCTTTAGAAATTTGTTGCCATCTAGTCGGGTCAATCTCTGTATCGCAATATATCCCTGTAGTAGGAAATATTCCATTAAAACTATATCGTATATAACCGTGCGGGTTAGTTTTATCTTTATATAAAAAAAGATTAGCATCACCTGATACTACAGTTTGTGTATCTATTAATTGTTTTCTTAACTTTAAATGGGGGCTACTAATATCAGAATATACCCATCCCTGTATTATTGCTACGTCAGAAGGTTGGGCAATATCACTGTTACTAACTATTCCGTTATCGCCGCAAGCATTTACGCCTTGTATAAATTTTCTTAATATTTCAGGCTTTTGCAGATTAGAGTTCCTTGCCGGAACTGTTTTTAAATAACTAATTACTTTCATTTAATATACTCCACGCATAGCCTGTCCGAATTTCACGCGGAGTAAATTGACAGTAACTAAGGTGCGCTGCAAATGCAGTAACTTCATCTGCTGTCGGAATGTGCAAATTGTTAATTTGCTCTATTGCTGTATTACATAACATTCTAGCTGAATTTGGAGCAAGTGCTATGGCAGGTAATCCGTATAGTATTGCTTCAGTAGCAGCAATACTATTGTATGTTACTACACAATATGCGTTCTCCATAGCTTGTTGAATTGTATTAGTTGTTACCCGTTCAGTGCGACCTGGCTTTAGTCTAATCGTAATCGGTCTATTGGTGTATTTTTTAATTTCTGCAACTGTAAAAGTCATCCAAGAATCAAGATCATGTCCGTAAAATTTCATAACTTTTTCACTAGGAGGAACAACTAAAATGTGTTTTCCCGGTTTATGTTTTTTATAACGCCACTTTAGTATACTTAACCTATCAGTGTCTCTTTCAATTATCGGTCCTAAATTTTGTAAATTATTTTTAGTAATACGATGATAGTCTTTACGTGTTGAAGGTTGCAAATATCCAGTGTCAATTGCATAATAATCTATATTATTTTCTATGCAATACCGTAACGCTTTCTGGCTTCCGCCGCCAAGGCCTCTTATTACTAAGGTGTTGTTTGTGCCTTTTTGCAAGTCGAAGCTGCTAATCTTGCCGCCGGCTCCTATAATAAAATCTTGCAAATAAGAATCATATTCTAAGCCTTTTTTACTAAGATCAAAGTCATCTGCTGTTGGTGCGATCGCCGCCACTTTTATTCCCATATTTTCTTCCAATATCTGTCTTATTGTCTCTTTTGTTTTATATATTTCTTCATCAGGATCTATAAGATTGTGTAAGTAGGCAGCTAACAGTGTTTTAGTTTTCTTAGGTAATGTTAAATCATCTATTTCAAATGTTCTAGATTTTAAATTTTGTATTTCTTGAGTTAACTCATTTACTTTAGTTGCATACATCTTAGATTGCATTTGGTACCACTCAGATGAATATTCACAGTTTTTATAATTATCAAACCACGGGCCACCTTCAGTATAATGTAAAAACTTAGGTTTACCATCTGTAGGTTCTTTGTACCAGCCAACTAACCAATTCCATTCGTGACTTAGTTTGCCTATTTCATTATCCTTAAGCCAACTAAATCTATGCAGATATTTCCCATCAATTTCTGGATTATTCACAAACTCTGCTGATAGTTTAGCATTACTAGGATGAGCACAATTAATTAACATCATGCTTGACCAATTCTTACGTGGATACACAGTTTGTTTCTCACCATCCATTTTTGTACCTTCTTTAGGAGTATAGTCGTGGTGAGCACACATTACAGCGTACTTGTCATTACGTTGGTCAAACAATTTTTTAACATCTTCTAATGCAACAAAGTCACAATCAATAAACAATGCCCAACCCATAAAATCTTGAAGAGTAGGCACTAAAAATCTAGTAAACGTAAATTCTGTGCTAGCCAGTTTGTCTTTTTCTCTCCAATAGACTCCTTCGCTCTTTAAAACTTTTTGCTTCAATGGTATTATTTCAACAGGAACAGTTGCAGTATCAAGTATACTTTTTTTGCATACTTGATAAGCAATATCTTCTCGGCTGTCCCATCCTATAAAAATTTTAAACGGTTTAATCTCTTCGTTCAATGTCTTCCTCCACACATGCTTCGCCGTATTGTATTTCTACAAGTTTTAATGGCTTAGTAGTTTCATTAGCTAGCATATGCCATTGCGTCTTAGGGATATGTAATGCTTGATGTTTAGTGAATGTTCCTACTAACTCAGTATCAGTACTGCTGTCTAATGTGTACACACTAGCAGTGCCTTCAACAACAAACCAATGCTCTGCACGATGTTGATGTCGTTGCATTGATAATGTTTTGCCCGGACCTACAGTAAGTTCTTTTACTTTAGTGTGTTTATCGTATTCGTGTATCACACGATAGTATCCCCATTGTCGTTCTGTCTTAGGTGCTTTCCATTCAGTAAGGATCCAACTTGAGCTATTCTTTTTATCCTCTCCGCCGACCCCAAACACAAACTCTAAGTTATTGTCCACTAAGTCCATCTCTGGAATGTTTTCTTTAGTACGATCGCCGCCATTGGCAAATATAATTGTAGCGTCTGGATACATTGCTCTAACACCAGTAATAGTATTTTTACTGCTGTCATCTGCATCAGGGTAGCACACAACTTTATCTACAACTGCTAATGATTCTATAATGCGACAACGTTCGTACACGTCCATGAAAGGCCTACCTTTTTTACGAGTAAGCCATTCGTCTGAATTTAGACCAACAACTAAATGGTCGCCTAATTCTTTTGCTGCTTTGAAGTAGGCAATATGCCCAGAATGCAATGGATCAAAAGCCGCCTGTAACTAGAACTATATTCATATTACGCCTCCTTTCTTCGTTGGACGTCCAACAAACCAACCGGGTGGCTGGGTGTTTTCATAATGATATTTTGTTTCACCTAGATAATTATGATAAATTTTCATTCCTTGTATTTTATTACACGTAGTTCGCCGGATTTCAATTTGGGCTGGGTCTTCAAATTGTTTTTTATTTCCTTCTCTCCATCGTTGTAATGTCTCTTCAGAATATATCTTGCCTGGTCGGGTTGGCATAATCTGAAGTGCTCTTTTGGCTCGCATCTTGGCCTTTACTTCTTCTGAATGAGTTTTTCCATAATATGGATTATTTTCTCCAATTAGATATTTAGAAATATTATTTCTTGTGTTTGAGATTATAGCATTATAAGTTCGAGAACTAATCTTGTATCGTTGTTGATACGAGTTTTCTTGATTGATTAAACATCTAATAGCATATGACATTTTCATCTTATCTTTTCCAATAGTCATTTTTACTAATAATCTATGGCAAATAAAGTGCTCCCTAGCAGTCAATGCAACAATATTTTCTTTTTTGTTACTTCCGCCAAGGCTTTTTGGAATAATATGATGTTTTTCAACATACCCTACTCTAGGATTGGTTTTCCTATTCTCAATAATGCGATAGTAACACTTTGAATATTTGTTTGTAATAAACATACTGTCTCCTGTATGTTTTATTTATCTGACTTGGGATCAAATCCGCCAGTGCAAAGTACAATTTTCATTTTTTAATAATTCTCCCTTTTATATATCCGCCAGTGCAAAGTACAATTTTCATGTAGTTATTTATGTACGCAGTTAATACCTACCAACCAAAAATGTAATCTTTTCTAACATTGATTAATTCTATTGCGCCTAACGATTTAAGATAATCACCTGCACAATATTCAGTGTCACGATGTTGTTCACAAACAATAATAGGTTTGTATTTTAATAATGTTTCTGTAGCACCCTTTAGTACTTCTAATTCGTGTCTTTCGCAATCTATTTTAATTAATCCAAACTTAGGAAGATCTAAATCGTCCATACGTTTTAATTCAATAGTACCTGTGCCTAGTGTATTCATATCAACATGACTCTGGCCAGTATTTTCACTGTCGTAAATCATATCAATAAACCCAGTAGTACTGCTAAGTGCAAACCGATTTATTTCTACAGGTAGATCTTTTACATTTAATTCTAAACATTTGTACACATGATCAATTGGCTCGTATGCAATAACACGATTAAATTTTTCTGTTAATGGCCTAGCCCATAATCCTACATTAGCACCAACATCAACACATATATTAAAGTCTGTAACATATTTGTATGCAGCATCTCTAACATCATCTTGATATTCTGCGGGGCCGCCATTCATAATACGCTTTGCAATCAACCGTTCAAAATGACTATCAGTATCAGGCATCCAATAATTGTAAACTTGTTTCATTATTAGACCTTTTGTAAATACACAATATATTTTGTAACATGTCGCGGTGGACCTTTTTTTACAGTAGCATGTCTCTCTGTAATTTCTTCACTAATAATTTTCCAACCAAAATCTAAAATTGATTTAATATTGTTTTTAGTAATTAACGCTTTTACATCTTTAGGAAGTGCCGATGTATTTCCAAATGTTTTTTTACTATGTAAAGTTTGTAGTTCTTCTAGATACTTTTCTGAATGCATTTATATGTTCCTATATGCTAGCATCTTCCATGCCTGCTACTCTGAGCTTAACTACGTTTGTAATTTGCCATTGCTTTTGATCAAGACCTTTTAGAAGACCTAGCCATTTATTGCGTAGCAATGCAAACTCGTTAATAATCTTTTCATAGTCAACAACGTCTGCCTCACCGTCAACGTATTTTTCAACGTCACGACTGCTTAATGCTCGTTGATAGTTTTCGAGGTATTTCTTAAAATACGAACTACGCAATCTACGTAGTTCGATATTTAAATAGTTGAGGATTGCTTCGATCTCTTGGAGTTGATTAAAGCGTTGTTCAACAATGCCTGGCATTTCAGCCGCAGCACGTTCTACATTACCTTTGAGTTTGACCTCATGTTTTGCAGACAACAGTTCGTTTTCATAATGCGCTACTGCATCAGGAATTTTAGAAATGTCACGCGATACGATTGAATACCAGCCCATTATTAATCCTCATCTTCCCATGAATCGTCATCAGCAAAATTTTCTTCGTCGATATCTAAGAAGTAATTAATTGCACCGTCTAGCACCGCATCAGAACCTAGTGTATTAGTTAGGGTGTCATCTGCTACGCCGTAGTCAGCTAGCAAATCAACAAACCGCTCTGCTGCAAGTTCATGATTCTTTTTATCAATGTACTCTTTAAATAAAGTCCACACTTCTACAATTTGACTCTCGTCCATAGATTATTCCTCAAAAGTTTCTTCGATTAAATCAGCTGTATCTTCAACAACTTCACCGGTATTTACCACAGTAGCTGTTTTTTCTTTGTACTCTGACATAATCATTTCAAGTTTAGGACCATTCCATTGCTTACGATAATCGATATGCTCGACACCAGCTAAGTCAATGTACTTGAGTCGATTGCCTTGCTTAACCAATAAGTTTTTCTTCTCAAACAATTCAACTAAACCAGAGTAAGGATTCATACCAGTTTCATAAGGAATCTTAACCTGCACACCTTCAAACGGTTTTGCATAGCGTGTCTTCATTACTTTACAACCAGCGCGGATACCCATAACTTCTGTGATCTTATTGCCGTCTTCGTCTTCTTTTAACTTCATCTTTTTCATTGCAACAACAATACTTGATGCATAGATAAAGCCACTACCGCCTGAGATCTTATCATCTGGGTCAAACATGTCCTGCGATGCATATGTGTGGTTAGTACAAACTAGTCCAACATTGTAGCTGCCGATCATGTTTACAGTGTTACGAACTAATGAAGTAAGTGCTTTAGGCTTACGACCCATATCGCCCTTCATATCACCCTTTTGGAACTGATCGACGTCAGTAGGTGTTAGTAACATACCCAAGCTGTCAATAACAAACAATACTTTAGGACGATCTTCTTCGTTCATTGCTTTGTAGTCAATCATGAAAGTTGAGATAGTTTTTGCTACGTCATCAATCATTGCCATATTAAGTTTAAGCAATTTGTCTTCGCCAGTCTGCACACCTAGTGCATGCAACCAGCTTTCGTCAAGTGCATTCTCTGAGTCAACTAGGACTACATAGATACCTTGCTCTTGTGCGTTCTTTACAATGTTGCCACTGCAAAAATACGACTTGCCTGCACCTGATTCGCCTGCGAATACAGTTACTTTACCCAACGGAACACCTTTGTTAAAGTCTCCTGAAATAAGCAAGTTTAATGCGTATGATCCTGTTGAAATCCAATCAGTAGGATCGTTAAATCCAGCACTCACGCCTGAGATACTTTTAGTCAAGTCCTTACGGAACTTACTAACATCAAATGATTTAGCCATTATTTCTCCTATTTAAAGCCAAGATAACTAGGGCGTATGCTTATAGCACAGAGGCCCCAGCCGTGTTGTTTATTAAGCCTGCTGTTGACGTGCGCGGATCATCGCTAGGATGTCGCCTGCACCACCAGTTGCTGCCGGGGCAGGTGCTGCTTGTGCTACTGGAGCAGGTGCTGCTTGTGCTACTGGAGCAGGTGCTGCTTGTGCTACTGGAGCACTTTGGCTAGTTGCAGTTGCACCTACACTTGCGGCTTTCATAGGATCGCCTGTGCGAGCTTGCATACCGCTTGGTCGGAAGTATTGGCTCCAACGATCTGCATCATATGCTTCACCATCTACTGATGCTTCAAACATTTCTTTCATCACTTTAATAGCAACGTCGTCTGGCTTCTTAGGAAGGAAGTCATTCATGTTATACAATCCATGAGTCTGAACTGCTAACATTTCTGCATCACTCAGTGGACGATCTCTACGTGCCCAAGTGCTTGTACCATAGTCTGCGTATCCACCTTTAGACGTTTTGTTAAGACGGAAGTCTACGCCTGCAGTATAGTCTGTTGGTAATTCTTCCATGTCTGGATCCATTAATGCTGCTTTAATGATCTGGAAGATCTGAGGACCAATGATGAATCGTCGAATTGGATTTTCTGGCTTTTCTTCTTGCAAGGGATTTTCTGTTACAAACCCTTGGAAAATGTAAGAACGTTTTTTCCAGTACTTACGACCCATATCTTCTAATGAAGCGTCCTTAAACCAGCCGCGAACTTCCTGTAGAATAGGACATGCTTCGCCGTACATTTCCATACATGGAACTTGTACTTGTACAGGGCGTGAATCAGTTTCACCTTTAATGCCTGCAAATGGAAGTTTAATAATCAAACGCTCTTTCCAGAAGAAAGTGTTTTCAGTGTCGCCATCTGGAAGGAAACGCATCGTTGCCGATTCGCCTTCTTTAATATTCCAAAATGGGTAAATTGCGTTATCACCGCCGCCTTGGGTATTATTGCCCCCTGTGCGTGATTCTTGCTCTTTGAGCTTTGCTCGGATTTCTGCTAATGATGCCATAGTTAATGCCTCCTAAAATGTTGCCTATGTGCAGTAGCGTTATTGCTACTAGTGCCTTAAAGTGTATAGCACAGTTACTACTATACACTGATATTTAGCAGACGTCAAGTGATATCTGCTGAATTTTTGAATTTATTTTATATGCCTGATAGTCTACGGATACTGTTTAGTTCGTCGTCTTGTTCGACTGTTGGTTCCATCATAGTTCCAGCAGTTGGTTCATCAAACTCAATTTCCTGTATTGCAGGGCCTGCATTAAGTTCTTCGTACTTTGCATTGATTGCTTCGATAAACGCTTTAGCCGGGTTAATGTATTGTTCGCCGTAGTCTTTTTCTATTGCTGTTAATATTGCTGTTTCGCCTTTTGGAAACTGTCCTGTTTCACGATCGAACATGCTAAGGATGTATTCAGTCACTGGTGTCTTTTGTTCTTTTTCAAGTGTAATTTCATCACCGTCGGGGCCGTCAATCTTGTCGCCTTTTTTCTTGCCGTTCATTTTGGCCTGTTGCACTGCTTGTGCATATGCATTGCCTTCTTCAAAATCATCATCTTTAGATTCTGCAAACTGTCCCATCATTTCTTCAAATGCATTATTAATATCTGATTCATACGCTTTAACTCCGCCAGGTGACACTTCTGTGCCAACTCCAGAGACAGTATCAGCCTCACCTAGTAAATCTTCAGCTGTTAGTTCTTTTGCTCTTGTTGCTTCACTTACTAGTTTGTAGATGTATGGAAACACATCTGATAGTTCTTCGTTAAACTGTTTGATAGTTAATTGATCAATCCAGTTTTCTTTAACATCTGCAGGAACATCTTCCATAACTGCTACTTCAAAAGAACAAAATGCTTCTGCATAGTAGTTTGGTTTTTGTAGACTTTCGATAGTCTTTTTAACTGACTTAATACGATCGTTTACTACACTAGTATACCCAGCTAAACTTTCTGCCATTACAGCACTGCGGCCCATGTAAGATTTAAACTTGCGGAGTTTATTCATTTCTTCTGATAAGCCAACAATGTGTGTACCAAAGTCATCAAATGGTTTGCCGCCTTCTGCTACGTGACGTGCCATTGCTCTTGCACCACTTAGATGCTTAAATGGATATATGAAGCGCTCGCCGTCTGCGCTTTCAATATATATCTTTCCAATACTGCGTGTGCGGCCACCTGCAAGTTCTGTGTTAACACTTTCAGTATGTTTAACTACTATTCTTGCTCCATCAACCTTTTGATAGCTCACACGGTTTGTTCCGTACATCTTTGATTCACTCATTGTTTCTTCTCCGCGATTTTGTGCTAAAAATTTATAATCTCTTTTGTCGAGGTTTGACTTGTTTATGTTACGAGTGTCAAACGTCATTAATCTTTTCTTGCTAAACTGTCTAATTTCCTTTAGAAAATTGTACCAATTTTGTTTTGTAATTTCGTCTTGTTCTGAAACAAAACTATCACTGTACATAATTTCAACACTTTTTTCAGATAAACTTATGCTAATTTTTCCTAAGTTTGCAGCACCTTCTTTGTAATCAAAATCAAAGAATCGTGCATCTGTAGGAACGTTAGTAACTTTGCCTTCGCCGTCACCTAACGTAACACTTGGAAACCGTCCACGTATTTTATTAAAAAGTTCTTCTGCTATTAGATCTAAATTTTTCATTGTAATATATTTATCAATAGTTTGTGCTTATGAAGATTGGCATTGGTGCATCGTAATCTTCCATATTTTCAGCTTGTGTAAACGTGTTATAGATTCTAGGATCCCAATCTTTTAATACCGCCATCATTCTTATAGCAAGCAGTGTGGCACTAACAAGATCATCACTTTGTCCTGCTTTTGATTGATAACTTGATCCTGTTGCAACAAAGTTTTTAAGCTCAGATATAAATGGCTTACTGTGTATAATCATTTTGTCATTTTCAAGCATAGTTTTAAGTCTACTACAAGCAGTAATTTTACTACCATGTGTAGTGTTGAAACCTTTACGGAATTTCCTGACGTGCCCTTTTCTAATTGGTTCGCTCACAAATAGACCTGGAATGTTCTCTTCACCAAAGTCGTTTATAACGATTAGTGCTGCTTCGCCGATACCGTTGTTTTCAACACTCCAGTAAATTCCGTTCTGGTTCCCTGTTTCCTGTGCAAGGTACTTACATATATCTGCAAGCACTCTTATCTGCCCGGGAATAGCAGTGGTGTTATGTTGCCATTCTGCAACTTGTTCATAACTTGGTAATTCAAATACTTGTATTGCAGCATTGTCGCCACCTGTGCCCATACTCGGATCAAGTGCTACTGCATACGTATATTGGCTTGTAGGTTTCTTATACCAGCGTGTTTGTCCCATATTAACTAGCGGAGTATCACCTGCCATGGTAGCAAGTTTAATGCTGCTAACAAGTGTTTCGTCAAATACTAGGAATTCACAGTCGTATTCACGACGGAATCGTTCTTCGCCGATACGTCCTAGTTCTTCCTGTTTCCATTTTTCATCTCTATCTGGATGTTCTGTCCAATAACTACGGAAGCTGTGGAAGCCGTTAATTCCTAATTCTTGTTCATTGCCGTGCTCGTCAAACTTATCTTCTGCCTGTTTCCAAATAGTAGCAAATGTATCTTCATCTGAGTTTGGTGTGCTTGTAAGAATAGCACGGCCACCAGTTGCTAGTGTAGGAGATATTGATGTCCAAAAGTCTGTAGCTACGTTAGGCTGCACAAACGCAAATTCGTCGCATTGATGAGAGTTAATATTATTTGCAATTATTACATGATTTTCTGCATTAAATATTTCATAAGTATCTTCTAAAACCAAGTATGTTAAGTCTGCGACAGTTTTAACAGTAGTGTGCGAATCTACCTCGTCACCTACACATATATCATTTACTTTTGTTTCTGTGCCATTAATAAAAAACCGATGTTCTAACGTTGCAGTAACAAACGTACTGTCTGTAAATGTTATTTTACAAGATTCTTTATTTGCATTTTCATTTAAGAAAATGCCTTCAAAGTCTTCCCACCCGTTAGGAGTTAATATTTGATATTCTGTATTAGGTGCGTATATTTGTTTCATTAAACTCCTTTACCAATCTTGCTCCGCTTACTGGTGCTGATTCATGCATATCGGTATTAATCATCTTAGCAAACATGTTAAACTCGTACAATGATTTATCAATAGTATAACTAGCGTTAGTTAACAATAGCCCTATTGTAATACTACATGCACTGTGTTTTGATACGTTTTCTTTCCACGGAAGCATTTGTAAATTATGTACACTTCCTATAAGCAACGGACTAACATGATCTTTGTATCCTTGCATGATAGAAAATATATGGTCTATGTGATACGCTCCGGCGACTCCCGCAAGTCCAGTTTTATAACCTAATGTTATTGCTGACCTGTGCTGTTCGGTGACATACGTTACTATTGACTTATAACGATAAAACTCATTACGTTGTGACGGTTCTAATATAAGACCATTAGCTGCTTTTGTTGCGTTACCTTTAGTAATTGCAAGAGTTGCTAATTGCGAATAACCGTTACGGCCAAACGCGTCGATATTGCTCATATGCGTTGCTCTAGTTTTTTGACCTTTTTTACTATATCCGCTAATGCCATCGGCGTCTAGCTTAGATAGTGTTTGTCGGGCAGTAACTTGCGATGTTTCGTAAGCAGTTAATCCAGTAACATCGTCAATTGTACTTAGTCCTTTTTTAATGTTTGCTGTTCGTGCATTGCTAACTCCCCGAACCCCCGGGTGTAGCTTGTCGTACTCTGCTACGCTCATGCATAACACCCGCTCAATGTACGATGTCTTAATCATACTAAGACGTTCGTTGCTCACAGGACATAATATATAATCTATGCCTGATTGTAATGACAATTCGTACAAGTGCGCGTTACGTCTTCGATTTCGTTTCTTAAATGCTTGTATTTTTATATCCATACTGTATTTATACAAATGCAAACTTATCACACGATAATTATGTTAGGGTTGTGTAGCCTAATGTACAAATCTCGAAGAGTTATATCTTCTTCAACAAGGGTATGCTTATTACGAACTTTAACAGTAGTTGTATCACCATCTAAACAATAGAGTAACGAGATACTCATACCACGTCCTGTGTTGCCTGTTGTAGTAGCACTAACAATACGACTTCCATTTTCAAATTCGATTGAGCCTTTGTTGTAGTTAGTAACACCTGCTCTAATGTGATCTGGGCATAACTCATAAATGTAACGGATGCGCTGCATAATCTCTTGCGCACCTGTGTACTTGTGTGCAGCAATAAGGATTGTTTGATCGGGTACAAACATTGCATACCATGCTAAGTAGATTGCCGCACATGTAGTCTTGCCTGTTTGACGAGGTAACATGTTGATATTAAAGCGAAAATTATGATAACTTTGTAACAAGCGTTCTTGATACTCATACGGATCAAATAGCAACTTGCCTTTTACTGGATGTTGTATGTATGCAAACTTACGAGCAAAATACAAATAGCCGTCTACAGGATCCATACACTTAAAAAGGTCAGCAATCTGCGCTTCAGTAAACGTTTCCTGCCTGTTTGCTTTTTTAATTAATACGCCGTCTAATGATTTTGCCATACGTTTATTTAACCTATTTTATCACTGTAATATCCGATGTCGAAGCGCAGATCAAATAGCTTGCGTCTATCTTGTTGGATTAAAATATGCGTAGGAGCAGCATGTTTGCCGTATCTAGGCTCGCTCCATAACCATTCATATTGCAAACTAGTATCTAGCTTACTACAAAGTTTCTTTAACCGTCTACGATTATAGTTGGGCACAATGTAAACAATTGCTTGGTTATTTTCTAAGTGTTCCCACTTCCCACACCATCGTGTAACTTTAATTTCGCCCTTTTTCCACGCTGCTGCGCTCCAAGGACAAACAGGCTTTATACTATCAAAGTATGCTGTCCAATTAATATCGTCTTTTACCATATAACTATTTACTCAAGCAAATAGGCCCCGAATGACCTATTTGGTTAGTACATCTAATTACTAAGACTTACTATTTTTACTTGCCGCGGCCACGTCCAGCCATTAACTTGTCTTTACCACGTCCGGCCATTACTTTACCACGACCTTCAGCAGTTTTTGTATCTTCAACTTTCTTTTTACCACGTCCACGTCCGGCCATTACTTTACCACGACCTTCAGCAGTTTTTGTATCTTCAACTTTCTTTTTACCGCGGCCACGGCCTTCAGTAGTTTTCTTCTCAGTCAAAGCTGCCCAAAGTTGAGTTTTAATTGATTCAACTGCCATTGCGTTGTCACCGTCTTGTGCTTTAGCATATGCTTTCTTAGGACGGTTAAGACCACCAGCTAAGTCATTGAGCATATAATTAGCATCTTTATATTCTTCGTCTGGACTGTTGTCCCACTCTGCAACTACTGCATCATATTCAGAGGTGTCTTCACTGCATGACATTTCTTCATGTACGTAGCCGCAAACGCTGCAAGGTTTTCCTGGGCCTTCCATTTCGTCGCCGCCTACCATATTAATAAAGTCAGCCATGTTATCTTGATTAGGTGCCGCTGCTCCCATTGGAGGCGTCGGTGCCATCATACTACTTACAGGTGCTGCATCTGACATACCTGCATTTTTTAGCAGCTTCATTAGTTCTGCAACTTGATCAGCAGTGTCAGCTGTCATTGATACATTCATTGAAGCTGATTCGTTCATTGCTTTTTTCATGTTATAGTCCTTACTTTGATTTTGTTGTGTTGGTGCTGTTGCCGGCTTGCCACCATTTGGTGCTCTTCCAAGAATAAATTGATCGTTGATGTCCGGCTTGCCGCCGGCGCGTGTTAACCATTCTTGATCTTCCGGGCTTAGTTTTGAAAACTTATCTGCGTCTGCCCCAGCATACGGATTTGGTGTTTTCGGAGCTGCTGGAGGTGTTGCTGCTGTTGCTGCCGGATCTGCTTCATCTGGGTTATTACCTGCTGGAGGTGTTGCTGCTGTTGCTGCCGGATCTGCTTCATCTGGGTTATTACCTGCTGGAGGTGTTGCTGCTGTTGCTGCTGGTGTTGCTGCTGGTGTTGCTGCTGGTGTTGCTGCTGGTGTTGCTGCTGGTTCCGCTGCTGCTGGTCCACCTGATTTTGCTATCAGTGCTTTAATAGTGTTAGGACCAGTTTGTCCATCGGCTTTTAAACCGTTCGCCTTTTGGAAATCTTGTACAGCTTTAAATACACCGTTACCGTATATACCATCAATTTTACCTGGATCAAACCCAGCACGTGATAATGCGGTTTGTACAGTTTTAACTTGATCCATTGGCTGCTTGCCGCCATCTTGGTAATCTTTCATCAAGTTAGCTGATGTGATTTGACCTAACTTAGCAGGTAAGTTACTAGTTTGTTGTCCAGGACGTGCTGGTGGTGCTGTTGGGCCTCGACCACGCCGTTTGGGCGCTGCTGGTTCCGCTGCTGCTGGTTCCGCTGCTGCTGGGTTAATTTTTGCCAATGTGCTGTTAAGTCTTTGTAACTCAGTGCCACTCATTTCAGCTCGTAAATCAGCAGTAAGATCTGCGTTTCTATACATAGTTTTATATACATCAGACACGCTTTTAAATTCTTCAGGTGATTTAATCTGAGCCAATGCTTTCATTATAGCCTGTTCATCTGTTCCAAATGTTTTGCCAGAGCCTGCATTATAGAGGCCTTTTGCTAATTCCTGTGCGGATGCCTCCAATAGTGTATATTCGCTATATAAATTTGTAATATTAATAAAATCTTTAATATCGCTCATGATATTTCACCTTTCGGTGCTGCTGCCATTGGGTCAATGTCGCGTTCTTTACGAGACATTTCTAATTCTTTTAACAAGCTCATTATACGTTCGCCGCCTACGTCTGCCTGTGCGCTTTCACCGCCCATATCTTCAGTTGCTAAAAGTGCTTCATATGGCTTATTGTCTGCTGCTTCCTCTTGCTGAGCCTCAACAGGATCACCTTCGCCACGTACAATAAGGTAACTATGCGGAATTCTGCAATTGTCAACTAGGTAATGTTCAAGTACGTGTGCAGTAACAGGATACTTTAATTCTGCTTCGTAATGTGTAACTTCCATATTTTGTAATCTTGGAAAGTCTGCAGGCTTTGCTGTAATTGGAGCTCTCTTGCCGGCGCTCAGTTTTATTACTTCGTACTTTGCTAAACTGGCCTTCATACGATCTACAAATCCTTCGGGTACCTCGCCTGCTACTCGGATTTTAAATTTGTAAGTTTTTGTAGACTCGGTTAACAATTCTTTAAATGATTTCATGACATGGGTTCCCTGTTATACTTATTTATCCATGTTTTTAAGTTTTTCGAGTAAACTGTTGCGGTCTGTTACTACGTACCCGTCGCCATTTACTACGTCACCATCTGGATTTGATTTTTGATCTATTGCTTGTTTTTTAAGTTGTAGCTCAACCATTTTTAATTTCTTATCTAGTTTAGCCACTTTAGCATCTAGACTAGTTTTAAGCATTCCGCCGGCTACTTCAAAAACTCTACTTGCATAACGGCTTTCTACGTTCATACCCAAGTCCATTAAGTCTTCGTATGAGGCCATTGCCTTATCAGCAATTTCGTTAAGTTCGGTATCAGCCATTTCGCCTAAGCCTTTAACACTCGGTAATGCTGCTGCAATTTTATCAAATTCTGCAATATCGCGGAAAGTGTTATGCTGGTCTACTACAGCAACTTTTGCTCTACTCTTTTTTTCTTCTGCCTTTGCATCATCTACAATTTCTTTAGAGTCAGGCAAATTTAGTAATTCTTCAAGTTTTTTTGTCATGCAGACTTTATCCTTAATATACACACTTATTTAGTATGTTATCGTCTACCGCCGTGAAAAATATCGTGTTCAGTTACTATGCGGAATTTTATACCGTTTTGTTTGCAATATGCATTTGCTGCTTCCCATTTAGCAGCGTTAACTACAGCGTGTAATTGATTGTGTCTACTCTTTCCTGCTTCTTTTAAACTAGTTTGATTTGAAGGTTTTACTTCAATAAGTTCGACAAACTGTTTACCAGTTTTATCTGCATACGCAATAAAGAAGTCTGGTACATAGATTGTGTGCTTGCCAGTTAACGGATTACGATATGGAATACGTATTGCTTCGCTTGCCCATTGTGTAACATTAGCATTTTCGTCACAAAATTTCATAAATGCAAATTCCCAACCTGACCGATATGTTGGAACTTTGCCGCCTATATATTTTGCTGGATTTTTGCAGTTGAATTTACCTTGTGCAAACCTTGACATGTTATACCGCTATGTTTCGCTTTTCCAAAGTATTGGTATTTGTAGTATTTTTAAATCCAAGTACACTAGTACTCAATCTATTATAATTTAATACTTCTGCAACAACTGCACTCAGTTTTGCTTCGTCAAAACCTTTAAGGGTATCTAATAGTACAAATACTTTAATATTGTCTAACTTTGCTTGTTGCAAAAGAATAGATCCAGTACTAATAGCTGCTGACTTTTCAAAACCTCTTTTTTCAAAAAATGCAACAACTGCATCAACTTCATTAGATGCAAATTCTAGCTTTGCAGTAAAATACTTATCAAAGAATGAAGTTACACGTTTGTCATTTGTTTGTGTAGTAACTGGTAAGCTGCCGTTATTCATTTATAATCCTAATTTTTTATCTAGTGCAGCCATGGCACTTGGATTGTTTTTAGTTGCGGCATACGCTGCTGCGCCCAGTGCAGCTGACCCACCACCTGCTGCTTGGAAATTTTTAATTGATTGACGTTGTCTTGCACTATCTAATGCTGCGGCATTGGTTTTAAGAGCTTTTATTGAACTAGTTACAGCTGATGCAAGGCCAACACCTGCTGCCGCTAATAGTACATCTTTGCCGCCACCTTTTCCGCCGTTCTTTGGAAAGAAAGTCTGTGCTACACCACTAACATTAATTCCAGTTGCTTGACCAATTGCTCCTGTAAGAATATTAAATCCTTCTTGACGTAATCCTTCTTTTGATAAATTTCTTATATTACCAATTAACTGAGCACCCTGTAATATACTAAGCAATGGATTATTATATGATTCGCCACTAGCAATAAATTCATATAGGTCTAATGCGCTACCTATTGTGCCGCCTAACCCTAACTTGGCTCCACCTTCTAATGATATAGGACTAGGTGTCGTATCGTAATGATCTTGACCAAATCCGACAGGATCGCCTTGCGGGCCTGTAGTAATACTGTTTTGGCTATAAAACACTGCCTCATATGCTACTTGTATACTGTTACTCATAGTGCCAGCGCCGTCGCTGTTGTTAACACTATCGTGACTCCAGCTAGTTAGTATTGGGTTTACTAATGTATATGTAGTGTACTCACCTCTAGCTAGTACACTTATTTTAATGCTTTTAAAGAAAGGTACTCCTGGATTGTTTACATCCATACCAAACTTATAATTATTACGAGAGCTACCTTGGTACGTACTGTGAGGTGCAACAGCATATGCTCTACCAGAATCTTTTTGTTGATTACCGTCTGCAAAATAGTATCTATAATATGCTTGTAATAATGCAGTGGTAATGCCTTCATTGTCATCATGTAACTCAATGTTTACAGGTTCATAACTTATTGAAGTTTGTGCATTTTTTACTCTGTTATATTTTTTCTTAGTTTCTATTTGAACACTAAATTTAGGCAAGTCTGCACTTTTTACAAGCATACCTATTTCGTTTAACGTAGACCCCGTAAACAACTTAGGAGCAATTCCTTTTGCAACATCTGATACTTCAAACTGCACATGATAAAGGAATTTAGTTTTTGGCGCAAGGGCCATATCTCTATCAGTATACAGCCGTGCAGCATGTTGCCAATCGGCCATATTGCCTTTGGGACTTAATATACCGTTTGAAATTGAATCTAATAAACCGTTAAACTTATTTGCCATACAAATATTTATCCTTTAGTATTAAGTACGTATATAAAGGTAAAGGGAGCCGAAGCTCCCTTTTGTTTTAGACTAAATGATAATAGTATTAAACGCCGCCGCCTGTAACGGAAGTATTAACTGTACGTCCAACTGCTGTACCAATACCAGTACCGTTTGGTGATTGTAATGCGTTATCGTAACGGATGTTAAGTGTAACACTAACTGGATCAGTTGAGTTAGAATATGACAAACTGTTGTAGTTTGCACTTTCTACATAGCAACCGTAAAGTTCAAAAGTTTCAAGTACGTTTGGTGTGTTAGCACCGTTGCCGCCATCTAAGATTTCAATGCGTGTTACGAATTTATAATCTTGTCCTGATGCTGCACTTGATTGCTCGTAAAAGTCGAACTGCTTCTGTAGCTGCTCGCCAACAAGTTTTTGCACATTGTTGTTAACATCTTCACGTAAGTTAAGCGTAATTGGTTCCCATGTATGTTTACCTGCTAGGTATACTCTTGAGTTATATACGTCAATTGTCATTTGTTCAAAACTTACGTTAGGACGAGTTACGTCAATAACTTGTTTTGTAAGTTCTGTAGTCGGTGTTGATACACCAAAGTTTTCCAGTGACACTCTAAAGCGATACTGGAGTTTTGGCATCAATAGTCCCTGACTACTAGCGGAATCTCCGCTAGCTAGGGGAACTGATATTTTTGATAATGTTGAAATAGCCATTTAGTCTGCTCCTGTTCTATAAGTATTTATCGTTTAAAGTCCGTTGATTTCGCCGGTGTTTTTCAAGCGTAATGGAATGTAGATAAATTCAACTGCTTTAACAGGTTCAATAGCTATGTCTAAGTATAGTTCATTTCTATCAATTCTGCTTGGAGTATTATTTGACTCATCACAAACAACTAGGTAATCATAAAGACCACGTTGTCCAACTAATTCAAGTAATAAACTCTCTGCTGCTTGTTTAATCTCATTGCGAGTAATAGTATCATTTGGCTCAAAGATGTAAGGTTTAGCAAGCGTGTTTAGCTGACTACGTAAGTAGATAACCAGACGTGCTACGTTAATACGATCTAATGCACTTGTACCTCTTGCACGAGTTTTCTGTCCAAAGTTAACAAGTCCGGCACCACTAATAAACGTAATTGGGTTTATGTTGTTGCTGTACAATGTATCGCGTTGACCTTCGTTTAGTGACACACTTTGGAATTCGCCTTCGCTTGTGATATAACCAGTTGAACTTGCGTTAGTAACTCCGCCGCGTCTTGTACCTGCTGGTGCAAACCATGGATAGCTAACCTGGTCGCTTAGTGCAACTGTTCTTAACATCATGTGCGAAGCTGGAACTACAACGTTGTTACCAAAGTTGTCACTTGTAAATCCACATGGATAAAACACGCCTAGGTATTCATCGCGACTAACAAGACCATCATCGTTGTCTTCTACTGCTAGGTTAACGTTAGTTGCCCACTCGTTTAAGCTAGTAGCATCTGGTGTTAAACGGAATGGACTATCACCTAGGATAAATGCTGTTAAGCCTCTATCGTAGTTTAAGCTGATCATTTCGCCGATTAGTTCTGAATAACCTGGGCAAGCCATTAAGTTGAACAAGCGTGATTCATCATCACGTATTTCGTCATTTGAGTTAACAACTGCTTGTAGAGCTTGTACAACAACTTTACGCTGTGCCTTGCGTCCAAAGCTACCTGCACCATTTTCTTGGTTACCTGATTCAGTAACCCAACGGTGCGGATAGTAACCTGACATCGGGTACTCGCCTGCATCACCTAAGCGTAGGTTGTCTGCATTTGTATCAATATAGTTGCGCTCAAAACGTTTTACGTTGAATCCACTTCTGCGTAAGTTCCATAGTAGCATACCTTTTGGATATAGTGCTGCTTGTGGTGCATCCGGGTCTAAGTAGTTGCTTACACGTAATTCAGCAATACTTGCGTCTGTCATAACTTCAGTTGTTCCGCCGCTTACACTGTAACGTGCATCAGCAAATAGGATACCTTCTTCAGTAGTTTGATCGCTAGCATCTAGCGGTGATCCCCATTTTTGCGCTGTTGTACCTGCAACGTTATTGTTATAACGATAAATTGTTGGGTAGTTTTCTAAGTCAGCTGTACTAACCCATAGATCACCTGTTACTAGTGTGCTGCCATCTGATTGTACTAGTGGCATACTTGCTGCAACAATTGGACCTTCGGCATCTGCATCTGGAAACGCAGTTGCATCGTTATATCCAACCCATGTTGTACCGTTGTGATACATAACATCAACTTCGTCAACAATCGAGTTGTACCATAGTTGTCCGGCAGCTGCCAATGAGTTTGGTGCATTATCGCTTGGTGTATACGTTAGTATGCGCCAGTTAGTTGCAGCAAATTGTTTTGGTGATGTGTCAACAGTTGTACCGTCTGCATATGCTAAGTTAACAGTGCTGTTTGATGCAGTTGCAATATACGGAGTAAATCCGATAGCGTTTAACAATCCGTTGGTGTCAACAAAGTTAATTTCGCCACCTAATGCATGTGTAATTACAACTTTATTTTGCGCATCAACTGTTGCACTTACGTTAGCAACACCTGCTGATGTAATTGCACTTGCAATTAATACTGCGTCGCCGCTTGCACTGCCTGTTGTTGCAGGCACAGTTACTGTTACTGGACTACCCATTGTTGCAACACCCGCAACAATTGTAACAACTGACATAGTGAATGTTTTAGTTGCTGATGAACTATTGCCTGGCGCTGCGCCCGTTATTGCTGCACTTCTTATAACAGTTGCACCACTTGCTTGTCTACGATAGATTGTAAATGTGCCCAATGGTTGAGCGTCTGCTGCAACGTTTGTTTTAGCAAACAATTCACCAACTGCTAGGTTTACGCCGCTGCCAGTACTGTCTAAACCGTACACTGCTGCTGCATTGTTGTCGTACATTGGTGTTGTTTTTTCGTCCCAAAGTAATGTCTCTGAATTCCAAAGTTTTACTTTTAAATTTCCGCCGCCATTTGGAGCAGTTGTTTTAACCCAAATACTACCTGTTGGGCGAGTATATGTATCAGTAATTTTAAATTGTGGAACACTTGTATGTGCCGATACTTGTACTGCTGGTGGGTAATAAGTTCCTGAGCTAATGCCTAATAGTGCTAATTTAGCAGTATCGCCGCCAATGATGACTGGACCGCCACGTGTACTATCATCTGCACCTGAACTTTCACCAGTGCTATAAATTTCAAGGAATCCGTCTACTGCTGCTGATGTAATACCAACACTTGCTAAGAAGCTAGTAATTGAACTTGCAACGTCAGTAATTGTATTTGCACCAACTGAAATAGCAGTACCGTTGATTGTAATATCAGCCGGTGGACTGCCAAGTGTAGGATTAGCTATAGTACTTTTAACAGTTGGCCAGCTTGCTGTCCAAGCATCACTGCCTACTTCAACCCATGCGCCTACTGCATTTTTAAACCAAGTGCGGTTTAATGTAGTAACTGCAACAATTGCATAGTCACCAATAGCACCAATACTAGCTAGTGGAGTATAATCTTCGTCTTCATAGTCAACTACTCCGTCTGTTGTTGTAATAACAATTGGAGTTTTAGTTGTAAACGTTTGACCACCAATTGTAGTAAATGCTGCACCGTTCCACTGTTGAATTCCGTATTTTGAATTTTCTGTATCGAACCAGTATGTATTTGCTAATGGATCTGCACTAGGAGCAGTTGCAGTTGGTGCTAATTCAGCTAAGTCGATATCTGCACGTACGACCCATGCTCTGTTACTAACACCTAACAAACTGTAGGCTGCTTGTAAGCCGTATTCATTACGCTCGCCACCGTGAATTGGATTGTTGTTTGCATCAATTTGGAAAAGTGGATCACCAAATGTATCCGCTAAATCTCTTTGTGATGTAAGTAAGTAAGGTTTCCCTGCGTTAGCTTTTAATGTGCCCTGTGCAGTTCCTGTTCCAGCTGCATTAGTCTTATTACTTGCAGATGCAACAAAAACCATTGGTACTGTACCTGGTTCAGCCGGAGTGTAGAAACTCTCGTCAATTACGCTAACCTGTACGCCTGGTGATGTCAATGCCATATCGTTTTCTCCTATTGGATTGTTATTGCTAGTATTTAGCATACTACGATAAATTTATACGAGTTATAGTGGTATAAAAGGGACCGAAAAGGTGAGGTAAATACAATATGAGACCATTATGCCAATGTAACCAACGTCCTGCGGCAATAAACTATCGTAAGGACGGAAAAATACACTATCGTAAGTTATGCGAGCGTTGCTTACGTAGCGGAGTTAATCACGGCGTACCTAAATGGAAGCAAGCTGGTTACGAAAAGAAACCACTGTGCGAAAAATGTGGATTTAAATCAAAACACTCAGAGCAGTTTAATGTATTTCATATAGACGGCGAGTTAAACAACTGCCGTATTAGTAATCTTAAAACTATATGTGCTAACTGTCAACGCACTCTTCAAAAGGAAGGCGTTAAGTGGAAGCAGGGCGATTTAGTACCTGACTTCTAATTTAAGCGTCTAAGAATTTCATTAACTGATCTATGTTAAACTGTAAGTCTTCCAAGGTGCCGTTATTATCAATAGTATAATCAGCCATCCACTGTTCTAAGCTCATTGAGTCTTTTGCTTCAAGTGGTAAGTAATCACTACGATCAACCCAGATAGCATAATCAAATACTTCGGTGTTACGCATAGCATGATATTCTTTTTTATTGCGTAGGCCGCAATAGATATCATACGCATTAAACATTTCGCGTCCTAGACGCGCTGGGTCAGGAACATTATAAGCGCAGATAGCATCATACCATTCTGCTCTGTGATTATGCCTGTCAGCATAACACTCTTCCTCATTAGCATATCCATACTTTTCCTTTAAGTCGTTATAGATAAAACGTTTTGAACAAAATCTACTACTACTTTCAAAACTGTAATTATACTTGTCACGCAGTATTTCGCATACAGTATCTTTGCCGTGACGTCCGTGACCGATAATTAGTAGTTTAAGTTTGTTCATACAAATGATCCAATGTTTCTATTAGTATAACAGAAATTAAAGCATTGTCAAGTAGTTTTTAACCTATTAAAAATCCGAATCCGGTGCCGCCGGCCATTGCCATAGCAACTTCATTTTCAAGTTTATCCATTTCAGCTTGTGCTTCTGATTTTAAACTTGATCCGTTAAGACTAGTGCCGCCTTGTGGTCCTGCAATAGTAGCAAATTTTTCTCTTGCTTCTCCTAGCATATATTTGCAAGTTGCAAGAGTATAATCTTTAATCCACTGTTGTGCCATATAATCGTTTAGTAATTCTTCATCTGGACGATAATTATAGCAATATAACATTAGAGTTTCATTTGCTCTAGGACGCTGAAGCATGGTAAGTTTTTTACTAGAACTATTCCATTTAAATTCAATAAAGCTACCAAACATACGGCCTACTAGTTCTTGATATTGTGAAAACATATCATATGTTGCAAGACCGCCCATATTACTAGAACTTAGCAAGTAAGTATTTGTATACGCCATGTTAAACGGTTCAAACAAACTGCCGCCATCACCGCCGCCTGTACGAGCGCCAATGCTTCTACGGAATATTTGTCTTACTTCGATTACTTCTTGAGGCAGGATGTATTCGTTTTGATCAAGTATAGTTGGCAGGAACAAATACGATTCTTCAACTGAATTATTGCTACGCTGTCTAAATCTAGTTAATGATTTTTTTAGTGCCGTTTCATAATGAATTGGATCGAGTTCAACATCGACCATACCTCCGCCTAGCAGCGTGTGTACGTAATCATATACTTCTTGTTTTGTTGTTGCCATTTTAATGTCTCCCTAGTATTTATCGTTACAGTGGTAAGACGCTAAATATGTATATGCCACGATTAAGTTTATATAAACCACAAAAAGGTAACGACTACCACTTTATAGACAAGCAAGTGCTTGAAATGTTTACTGTTGGCGGTACCGATCTTCATATACACAAGTACTTAGGTACAGATAATCCAACGGATGCAAATGCAACTGCGGATCAACCTCAATACGATAGTGTAAAACCAACTAATATACAAGACTTACTATTTCTTGAAAATAGGGATAGAAAGTACGATCCAGATATCTACACATTACGTGGAATTTATAACGTACAAGATATTGACTTTAATTTAAGCCAATTTGGATTGTTTATGACCAATGACACGTTGATGCTTACTATACATATTAATAGCAGTGTTAAAACAATTGGTAGAAAAATTATAGCAGGTGACGTAATTGAATTACCTCACTTAAAAGATGAATACGCACTAAACGATCACAGTGTAGCACTTAAAAGGTTCTATGTTGTAGAAGATGTTAATCGTGCAAGTGAAGGATTCAGTCAAACTTGGTATCCGCACTTGTATAGACTTAAACTTAAACAAATTATTGACAGTCAAGAATTTAAAGAAATACTTGACCTCCCTGCAGAAGAAGAAAATCCAGGTGGCAATACATTACGTGATTTGCTTTCAACATATGATAAAGAGATGCAAATCAATAATGCTGTTATAGCGCAAGCAGAAGTAGATGCTCCTAAATCAGGATACAATACTAATCATTACTTTAGCCTACAACTAGATGCAGATGGTAATACCCAATTAGTTGACACTGATGCCGATAATATTCCTGATACAATGCAAACAGTAGAACGTTCTGGATATAACGGTTATTTACTAGGAGATGGTATTCCAACAAATGGAGAAGCATTTGGATTTGGAATTACGTTTCCGGGTGTGCCTATTACAGGAGATTTCTTCTTACGCAATGATTTTGCACCTAATAGATTGTTTAGATATGACGGAGTGCGTTGGGTTAAGCAAGAAGATAATGTTAGAATGACACTAACAAACACTAATATACGCAGTACGCAAAAAGGTACGTTTGTTAATAATACTAGTACCGACACTATCGGTGGTGAAACAACTACTGAAAGACAGAGTTTGTCTCAAGCACTTAGACCACGGGCGGATAATTAATGCAAATTTACAAATGTACACATATCGAAAGCGGAAAATGCTATATAGGTCAAACTATACAAAGTGTTGATCGCTGCAAGTATGAACACCTTTCACATTCAAAACATTCTAAAAAAACATATCACTTTCATAATGCGTTAAGAAAAGACGGTGGACCAATGAAGGGGAAAACTTGCTCAGAGGAACATAAAAGAAAAGTAAGTTTAGCAAATAAAGGCAAATTTAAAAACAAGACTTGGAAGCTAATCGACGGCAAACGTGTTTGGATGGAGGCAGAATAATGGGATATCAACATTTTTACGATGGTCAAATACGCAGATACATAACGCAGCTTGTGCGTATGATGAGTAACTTTAGTTATAAAGATGGCAAAGGTGCTCTCACTCAGATTCCAGTTATGTACGGTGATTTAACTCGGCAAGTTGCCAACATCATTAGAGAAAACTCAGAAAATAAGATTCCAAGCGCACCAAGAATGGCTGTATATATTACTGGTCTTGAAATGGATGTCAATCGTCTAAGTGACAGCAGCTACGTTAACAAAGTAAATATTAGAGAACGTGCATATGATGCAGCTGGTAAAGAATATTTAAATACTGAAGGTAAAAATTTTACCGTTGAAAGACTGATGCCTACTCCATATACACTAACTGTTAATGTTGATGTGTGGAGTTCAAATACAGATCAAAAGCTACAAATATTAGAACAAATTTTAATGTTGTTTAATCCAAGTTTAGAGATTCAAACAACTGACAACTACATTGACTGGACAAGTTTAAGTGTTGTTAATATGACAGGGCTAACATTTAGCAGCAGAACAATTCCTACAGGAACAGAAAGCGATATTGATATTGCTACGTTAACTTTTACTACACCTATTTGGATTAGTCCACCAGTTAAAGTTAAACGGCTCGGAGTCATTACGCAAGTCATACACAGTATTTTTAATGAAAGTGCCGGAACAATTGATCTTGATTTGTCAAGAGGTGGAGTAGGCCATACAACAAATCCTTCAGCGACGACAGAAGCTGATATTAGAACTAAAATAGTAAAAGATCAAACCGGAACAACTTCAATAGATAGCGGAGTTAAAGAAGTAATTAATCTTGAAAGCACTTGGATAAGTGATGTTGATGCTTCTTTAATATCTTCACATGATAACTACAGTCTACTAGTATTAGGCACAACTGCTAAATTAGTTAGAAAAGGTATTGTGGGTGCAGAAACTTGGACAGGATATTTAAAATCTATGCCGTTTGAATTTGATAGTGGTATTACAGAGTTAAGATTAACTAGACGAGATTTAGATAACGAAATCGTAGGCACTGTTGTGGTTAATCCATTAGACCAGTACGAATTAGCAATTGTATGGGACGGCGATACATTACCTGCAGACACAGTAATGTCAGGCCCGGGTGTTGATCGCAATAAGATTGATTATATTATTAATCCTTATAAAACTAATCCTACAGACTTAAAAGCAAGTAATCCTCGTATACTAATACTTGCTGATATTAACGATAGTGATAATGTAGGCCAAGATGCAGGATATGAAACGCCCGACAACTATGCATACGATGGCCCAGATGCTTGGAAAAATAACGACGGTTCAGACTTTGTTGCAGGCGCTAATGACATTATCGAATGGGATGGTGTTCGCTGGCATGTAGTATTTGACGCTAGTACGCAGGACGATACTGTTGTGTATACATCTAATCTTAATACCGGCAAACAATATAAGTTTGAAGCAAGCGAGTGGATACTAGCATACGACGGTGAATATCCAAACGGCACATGGAGACTTGCATACTAAGATAATTATTAGTATGAGTCCAAATACTATCATTTGCAGTGGCGCAATTGTATACGCCCTTAACACTAAACGCTTTTTATTCTTACATAGAGTAAAAGGTCGTTCGGGTGATTTATGGGGATTAGTTGGTGGCACAACTGAAAAAGCCGAAACTCCTTGGGAAGGCCTAAAGCGTGAAATCTTTGAAGAAATTGGTGAAATTTCTATTAAGAAAACAATGCCCTTAGAAACGTTCATTAGCAACGATACCCAATTTCACTTTCATACATATCTGTGTGTAGTAGAAGAAGAATTTATGCCTCTACTAAATAACGAGCACGACGGTTATGCATGGGTAGAGTTTGGTAAATGGCCTCGTCCACTACATCACGGATTAAACAACACCTTACAAAACAAAGTTAATTTAAAAAAACTTGAAACAGTTTTTAAAGTTATAGATTTATTAGATTAGAGAATATTAAATGAACGACACAGTTATTAAAACTGATTACGGATACGAAATTGTATGGGCAGACGCCGAAACATATTGTGGGAAAATTTTAGTATTTGAAAAATCAAATAGTAAAATGCCTTTGCACTTTCACAAGGATCGATCAAAAAGCTGGTTTGTTAATGCTGGTAAATTTAAAATACAATGGATAGACACTACAGACGGAAAAACGTATGCTCAAGAATTGCTAGAAGGTAGTGTATTTCACATACCAGAACTAATGCCAGTTATGCTAGAGAGTTTAGCAGATAATAGTGCAATAGCAGAAACAAGTAATAACAACAGCAATTATTTTAGGTTAAGCTAATGTTAAAATTAAGTCAATCAACTAAATTTCAAAAAGAATTTAAAAGATACAAGTCTGTTATTGATAAAATAGAAAACGAATCTGTGCGCCAACGTAATTATAAACTGTTAGACGAATTAAGACACCAATGCAATTTAATTGACGAAACACACAGTACAAATAATAAAAGTATTGATCCAACAAAAGTGCGTGAAAATGTAGAAAAAATGGTCAGTATAAGAATGACATTAAATCAACTAGTAAAAGATTTTAAATAACGCTTAATCGCTTAATAGTAATTCCGCCTACCATTGCCACGTGCAATTGACACTGATATCTGTAAGTTCCGAATATAGATTCCGGAACTCTCCAATATAATGTTCCGCTAGATTTATCTTGAGCTGCTGCTCCGATAGATACTACCCCTGTAGTTGACACATGTACTAATCCAGTATTATAAGGAGCACCTGCAGAATCTTGTATTTGAAAAGGATGTCCAGGAACAGCACTTAAATCAAATGCAATTGTTGTTCCTGCTAGTACATATATTGTAGGATTATTGCCTGCATAATGACTATTAAATGTATATACTGACGTTCCTACATTATCAACTCTTAGCATTGCAATAGCAGGCTCGTATATCTTATCAATGGTTAAACTTGCAGTCGATGCGTCTGTTAATGTTGCAAACGTAGTAGAAGCGGCAGCGGAAGTGATTGTAATATTACCTTCTGCATCGCTGCTAGTAGTAATTCCGGTGCCGCCAATAATTTGTATACTTTCGTTAGATGATATAATTCTTAATGTAGAATCATCAGCAGCTATCGAAAATAACTCTGCAGATCCCAATGGTATTCCTGTAGATAATAATATAGCATTATCTACGTAAGCCGCTGTAGCATAACCTGCTAAACTAGGTATTGTAGGAGTATTTATTAAATCGTTATAACTGCCACTAGTTGCAACTGTTGCAAAAGTTGGTTTATTATTAACATTATCCCATTCAACTCCGCCTGTACTACTAACTCCGGCAGCAGTTGCTTTTGCTAAAAAATTTGTATTTGAAACATTATTAAGATCAGCACGAGCAATTTCAAAACCACCGGCAATTTTTCCGTTATACACTCGAAGGCTACTAGAATCACTATTAAAATAAACTTGACCGTTAGAACCTACGTTACGATCTAAGAAATCGTTAGGTCTTGGTATAATTCTAATTCTATCTACAATTGGTGCTGATGACGCCATGCTGTTGCTGTCTCCTATATTGTATTTATTACCTACAAGCCAAAATGTATAATCAGTAAAAACTTGTACAATAAATATGTTAGAGGAGCTAATTCATATCTAAAAGATTATTGAAAAATTGCTTATAAAATAAACAATTAAAGGAAAAGATATATGACCGAATTTACCCCAATTCGAGATAGACTACTTGTTAAAAAGATTGAAGACGAGTTAAAAACTAAATCAGGATTACAGTTATCTGATGACACAAAGGAACGTCCTACTAAAGGAACTGTGCTAGCTGCCGGTGACGGCAGAATAAATGATGACGGAAAAACATTACCGATGATTATCAAGGTAGGAGATTTAATTTTATATCCAAAATATGCAGGGCACCCAATTAAGTTAGATTTTGAAGAATATTTAATTCTCGATGAAAACGAAGTGCTGGGAATTTTAAAAAAGGGAGATAATGTAAATGGCTAAAATAAACTCAAGAATAGTAACTTTTGGAGACGATGCTCGAGATCGTCTAGTAGTCGGGGTAAATGTATTAGGTGACGCTGTAAAAATTACCCTAGGACCAAAAGGACGCAATGTTGTTATCCAGAGACAGTTTGGTGCGCCGCACGTTACAAAAGATGGTGTAACTGTTGCTAGGGAGATATTTTTAAAGGACAAGTTAGCTGATACTGGTGTGCGAATGATTAAGCAAGCAGCAAATCATACATCAAATGAAATTGGTGACGGTACTACCACAGCAACAGTACTTGCACAAGCTATGATTCGTGAAGGCATGAAATTCGTTAAGGCTGGCATTAGTCCGATTAACCTAAAACGTGGTATTGACAAAGCTGTAGCTGCTGCAATAGAAGAATTAATAAAAGTAAGCAAAGAATGCAGCGATTTTAAAACAATTGCACAGGTAGCAAGTATTTCTGCAAATAACGATGACGAGATGGGAAATTTAATTGCTAATGCTCTTGTTAAAGTAGGCAAGCGTGGAGTTGTTAGTGTTGAAAATAGTACTACACTAAAAGATGAATTTATACAAGTTAGTGGACTGTCATACAATCATGGATATCTAAGTCCTCATTTTGTAAACTCTGACAAGCAACGCTGTATTTTAGAAAACCCATATATATTAATTTGCGATCGTCCAATTATGAATATGACTGATGTGTATAACATTTTAGAAAAATTAGTTCATACTAAACGCCCATTTTTAATTATAGCCGAAAGCATTGAAACTGACATTTTAGCTACACTAGTTATCAACAACCTAAACGGTGCTATTGTGACTTGTGCTGTACGTGGCCCGGATTGGAAAGGCCCTAAGCGAAGTGCGTTAATTGAAGACCTTGCAATCTTAACAGGAGGTAAAGTTATTAGTGACGCTACCGGTAAACGAGTTGAAACTGCCGAAATTGAAGATTGCGGTCAGTGCAACCGTGTAGAAATTACTAGAGATACTACAACAATTATCGGCGGACACGGAGATAAAACAAAAATACAAGAACGTATTGATAGTATACAACTGCAAGTTGATTCTGGAGAACTTGACGGAGTGTTTGGGATTCTAGATTTGGAAGAACGTATTGCTAACTTATCAGGCGGAGTGGGTATTATAAAAGTCGGAGCAGCTACTAATATGGAGCTTGGTGAAAAGAAAGATCGTATTGATGATTCGCTTCATGCTACAAAAGCTGCCATTATCGACGGAGTTGTTCCTGGAGGAGGTGTTGCATACATTCGAATTAAAAATAGGCTTAAAGATCTTAAAGGTGCAAACGATGAACAGACTGCCGGTATTCAAATTGTACTACGTGCAATGGAAGAACCGCTACGTCAAATTGCAGTAAATGCCGGAGATAGTCCAGACGTTGTTGTTAATAAGGTAATCGAAGGTACAGACGAGTTCGGATATGATGCTAGCAATAGCTCTTTTGGTAATATGTTTGATATTGGTATTATAGATCCAACTACAGTAGTAAAAACTGCATTAATAAATGCAGCTAGCGTAGCTGGTCTGTTATTACTTACAGATTGTGCTATTTATGAAGACGAAGACGAATCAGACCTTAGTATTATTGGACCATCGCCATCAGCTGGTCAAGATCTTTCTCAACATTATCAAAGTACATTTTAAATAAGGATAAAAAAGCAGAGTTAAACTCTGCTTTTTTTTATGGCTTAGTTGGCCACTGTGGATCCCAGGGATAACCTTGTTGTTCCGTTACATCTCGCAGTGCCTGGCGATAAGTTCCCCATTCAGCAATTTTTTCTGCGATCATTTTTTCTTGAATTGAAGGAAATTCAGTATAATCACTTTCAACAAGTAATTGAGTTCTCTTCTTGAGAGCCGCTTCTTCCAATTCTAGCTGATTGGGCGGTATTGTAATATACCACTCCCCAATTCCTTCAGTAAGTTCGCCGAACTCGCCGGCCTTCAACCGAACATACATGTCAGACTGAAAACTATCGCTAAACGCTTCAGTTGCATAAAATGGAATCGAATTCTGACATCCTTTAAACAGTACGGTACACCAAACTGCATCTACGCCTAGCATACTAGCAGCCTTAGTAACTTCTTGAATATCATCTATTGTAAATACCTTTGACATAATTCCTCCTAGTATTAATTGTATCTCTAGTTATTTATCCCAGTTGTTAATACTCCTAGTTTTGGGCGTTTATCAAACGCATATTCTGGGTAAAACGGGCCATTGACATCGATATAGTGAAAAAATGCCTGCACTTGATAGCTGGTGTTACTTGCTACAAACGGATCTCTCCAATGCTCAACATCACATCCTCTATAAATTATAGCATCTCCCGGATCTTGATTAATTAACATATCAGGTTCAACATACATCCCCCAACGATAATCTGCAGGGGTTGATTTATAGTTAAATCCAAAACATACAGTTGTGCTTATTTCGCAACTTGGCCTATCTCGATGTCTATGCAACTCCATACCTGGTCGATATACGCGGTAATATGTATAAGTGGGACATAGTTTTAAACCGGTATTTTTTTCCATGTGCGGTTGCAAAAAATGTATCATTGTTTCCATTAATGTATCGCCGTAGACTGAATGAGAATTTTCTACTTGCGCAGTAGTACCTAAATCTGGTGAAAATTCTGTTTCTTCTTTTAGTAGAGCGTATCGTGTAATTATACGGCATAAATCAATAGGAACTAATTTTTTTACATCAATGTATTTGTTTTTTTTAAATAGATCTGGGTTATTCATTTAAATGGTGCTCCTAAACTCCAGCTAACTAAACTATATCTAGTACCGCAAGTAACTGGTGTTACTTGATGAGGGACGTGTGAAGGAAATACTATAATTGATCCTTTTGGTCGAATTTCAGTACAAGTATGATATTGATCTGGGCGATGCGCTCCTAAATCAAATTTTAAGTTACCTCCTTCATAGTCGTCGGGATTGTTAAGGCTAATAGTTACACTAAGTTTGCGTATTTTTCCAATCATATTGGAATTATCTGTTGCCTGATGATCCTCTGGAGATGTTTCTCCAAAATGATTAGTATACGGAGATCCGTTGGTATTTTTACGAATGGAGTCAACTTCAGGGTTAAATAGTCGATACGGCAATTCTGATGAATCAGAATGCCAACCGTAGAATTGATCAACACTGTACTTTGTAAATTGCATGTCTTCGGTATAATCCCAATCAAAGTTCCAGGCAGCACGCTGATTGGCTTCTCGAATAAAAGGCCATACAAGATCATATAAATTTGGATCATTTAAAAATGTTACCGACGAATCTCTAAGATATACATTATCAATGTCAATGCCTTTGTTAACCAAATTTGCAGCAGTTTCAGTGTTTGAAGGAATTTTATCCTTACCAGCTTGCTTTTGTCTCCATCCTCCAGTTGTTCCTGCTATTACATGGTCTCCAAATTTTTTACGCTCGTCGTGCATTTTCCTTAAACCCATTTCGACTATTTGGTCGCAGATATATTCGGGAATTGCCGATTTAAAGTACCAGTAATGATATTTTAGTATCATTTAAATATTGCTCCATGAACATGTCCTACTATAATACGTTTAACTCCATTAGTTACAGCGTTAATTTTGTAAGGCATGTATGATGGAAAAATTAAACAAGCGCCTTGATCGTTCAATTCCGATTGTGATGTATCGATATTTAAAAATTCAATATCACCGCCATTGTATGTTGTAGGATCAGACAAATTGATTATAAAGGTAATTTTTCTAGAAGGGGCCATCGGCGTTAATTCTAAATGCATGTTATAGAAATCGTCTTCTGAATATGTAAATACTTGGGGGAAGTCTTGGTCAATAATTCCTATAAGATTGAAATCGTAAATTTCGGTATTTGCATTTTTTGTAATTTCTCTAATATTTAGAAAAGGAAATCCAGCAGTGTCGCCGCGCAACTTTTGTCTTTTAGATTGATGAAATTCTTTAGATCCTATAACAGTTGACGGTAGCCATAATTCTTCAACGCAAGTAGATAGAATCTGATCACACTCGTCCTTAGAAAACATCATAGCTTTATTGATTGATGTAATTTCTAATGTTGGTATGTTTGTTGTAACGAGTTCTGCCGGGTCAGTAAAATTACTGTCGGACAAAGTTTCTAGATTGTCAGTAGTCATTGAGGCACTCCAATTTGTTGTGTTGATGTTTATTCTAATATTTATTAGTTTACATAGACTAGTATGTAAATTATGAGTTATCGCTTTCAACATTGTGTAACTAGCAGCTTAATAAATACTTCATAATAGAAGGTAAAAAATGAGTACCCCGATTTTAACAGACTCAAGTATAACACATGCTCAAGTTCAAGTAACGCCTCGAGAGAATGAATTTATTGAACATTATGTGTTAGGGCCGCACTTTCCTTGGTTCTGGCAAGATCATCAGACATTTAAAGACGATCCAAACTTACCTTTAGAAATTAAAGAAAATCTTAAGTTTTATAACGGACCGTTCTTAAGTCATACACTACTACATCGATTCGAGGATGAGAGTGTAAAGCATACCGAACGAGATAGTAAACACATTAGTACACATTTTGAGTTTTTTTTAGAAATATTTCACCGATTTATGTCCAACAATGGGCTTAAATATAGTAATATATTTAGAGCAAACTTAAATTTAACTTGGCACTCTAGCGACTTACATTCAGCACCCCATTTAGATCATACCTGGCCGCATAATAATTTTATTATGTATCTTACTACTTGTAAAGACGGACATACAATTATATGGTCAGAAGATTTTTTAACAAGCTACATGATACCGTGTGAAAAATATATTGCAGCAACTTTTAGACAACAATGGCATGCACAGAGATACCCTGCACCAAGTTCTAAGCGAGTTGTATTAGTAATTACATATATATAATATTAGGAAATTTAAATGAATATAGTTATTGTTGGCGGAGGAACAGCTGGATGGGCAACTGCTATGATGGCTGCTAAACGACATCCAGCCCATAGTGTCACAGTTATAGAATCTTCTAAGATTGGAATTATTGGGGTCGGCGAAAGCACTACTGGTCGTATGACTGACTTACTGATGAACTTGTTTGACGATTATGGCTGTGACATGAATGAGTTTATCGAAGAAACTGGCGCAACTTTAAAATATGGTATTGAGCACAAAGGATGGACTGATAATATTGATCAGTCATACTTTGGTCCTATTGACGGTAGTTGGACACACGCTAGTGCTCCTGATCCTATATTTTCTTGGGGACTTAAAAAGTTATCGCATGATAAATTACTAACTACTGCAAAATGTGGATATTGGATTGATAACGGTATATCAACTTTTAACAGAGATACTATGTCATTCTTAACTCCTAATAATGCTATGCATGTAGATGCGCAGTTAGTAGGAGAATATTTCAAAAGAAAATGTTTAAATAATACAAATGCTAGACATATCGACAGTGAAGTGGTAGACGTTAGTCTTGATTCAATTACAGGAAATATTAAAAGTGTTAAATTGCGCAGCGATGAGATAGTCAATGGTGATTTTTTTATCGACTGTACTGGATTTTCAAAAGTATTAATGAATAAATTAGATAGCAAATGGATAGGGTATCGAGATCAACTGCCGCTTAATACTGCTATTCCTTTTTGGCTGGATTATGAAAAAGATGAGATACCAGCTATTGCTTCTGTTGCGTGGGCACAAAAAAACGGATGGATGTGGCAAATTCCGCTGATGGATCGTAAAGGGGCGGGCTATATATTTGATGATAGATTTACTACTGTCGAAAAAGCTCAAGAAGAAGTTGAAACAATATTAGGTTGCCCGGTCGACGTACGAAAGGTTATAAAGTTTGATGCAGGTCGACAAGAATCATCTTGGATTAAAAATTGTCTGGCTATTGGTCTATCGTCAGCATTTTTAGAGCCATTAGAAGCAACTTCGATTCATTCAACAATTGTACAAGCACACATGTTCTTGTATCAATACGTAAAACCCACGATCGAAGAAACATTAAACGACGGTGCAAGAAAAATTCACAATCAACGAGTTCGTCAGATGTATGACGATATCAAAGATTTCTTAGTCATGCATTATATGGGTGGAAGAAGCGATAGTGACTTTTGGAAGTACGTTAAATTTGATATTGACAAACCAGAGTATATATTGAATCTTGTTGAGTTGTCAAAATCAGGGATGCCTAATACGCACGAATTTCCTAGCTATCAGGGATCAGCAGGTTGGCCTCTTTATAGTTATGTTATGGCAGGGCTTGGGCTGATAAACAAAGAAGCTGCATATGCAGGATTAAATTTTAATCTTTCAGGATATGGCAATTGCGAACAGGCAGCTGCCCATGCATATTATGAATTACAAGATACATGGAAACAAGATGCTAAAGCCTGTTTAACCTACAAAGAATTTATTCAACATTTTAGAGAGTTAAGATTTAAAAATGGCTTTTCAAATAAACAATATTAAAAACGAAATACTCGTTATAGATAATGTTGTGCCTGCTACTTTTCAACTAGCAATTATCAATAGAGTACAAGGTGTAAATCATTTCCCATGGTTTTTACTACATCGTATCGGACATCCTGATCACTATGGGATAGGAACAACTTCTAATTATGTTGATCCAAATATAACTGATGACGTTGGGTTCTTTCATATGGCATTTGATGGTAAAACTACTTCTCCTCATTATGATTTTTTTAGAACAATTTTAGAATTTTTTGCAGAGAAAACAAATATCAATGTAGGAAATTTACTAAGAATAAGACTTCGTTATACACATAAAGGGCAAGGTCATACTGAGCACAAATATGCAGCCCCACATGTGGATTTTAATACTGGAAAACCTTACAGTACGCTTATCTATTATGTAGATGACAGCGATGGCGATACTATTATATTTGATAAAATTTTTGATTCTACTCAAGAAATATATAATCCAGCATCGGCTGATCCTCTACCAGAGTTGCTAAGGATAACTCCTAAAAAAGGGTCAGCATTATTTTTTAACGGACATCGATATCATGCAGGAAATTATCCAATAACCTGTAGTTCTAGAATAGTAATTAATTTTGACTTTGAGCAACTATGACACATCCGTATAAAAACTATTTCATTTGCAGAGATAGCTATTTTGAAAAACCAGAAGATGTTATTGAATTATCAAAAACTCTAAACTACGCTAGATCTACATATTATCCAGGAGAGCGTACTGGCAACTTGTTAGGATTTGAAGATCCGGAAATTAAAAAATTTGCCGACTGGTTTGCCAATAGACTTAGTCATGATATATTTCCAGGTATTAGCATGTATGAATTATATCTATGTTTTCATGTTAATGTTCCTTGTAGTGATCCGCGCTATAATAAAGGATGGATACATAATGATTACGGAAATCTAGCAGGATTAGTATATCTAACACCAGGCGAAGACAACCTAAATACAGGAACTTCAATTTTTAACAGCGACGTTAATGAATTATCAAATATTGAAGAATTGAAAACTGATGCTGCTGCATTAAAAGAGTTTTATCTTTACAATAAGATCACACCCGAGTTTATTACAGGTTTTGAAAATAATCGTCAAATGTTTGAGGATCAAGAAACTATTAGGATAGGCAATAAATTTAATAGAATGATTGCATACGACTCTAAATTTTGGCATAGACCTAATAGCTTCACTACAACATTAAATACCCCTAGACTGTCGCTACTGTTTTTTGTATCACAATTTAATTATAACTAAGTAGTAAACAGGACATATTATAAATGCACACATTAAAAAAGATTTCAGTAGTTGGTGGGGGGACCGCAGGATTTGTTTCTGCGTTGATTCTAAAAACTCGTTTCCCTCATTTAGACATTAATATTATCCGATCTAAAAAAATTGGAATCATCGGAGTAGGCGAAGGTAGTACAGAGCACTGGAATGAATTCATGCAGTATATCGGAGTTCCGTTTCAAACTATTATTAAAGAATGCGATGCTACCTTTAAATGTGGAATTATGTTTAAAGGATGGGGAGACGATTATATGCATAGTATTGGGCCAGAAAATGATATTAAAAATGGACAATATGCATCGGTCTATGGCAAATTAATTGGAGAGCAATCTCCTGCAAAAACAATAAATCCTAGTTTTTCTTGGAATAGCAGAGTATATGCAAATAGATTAGACCCTGCTTCTGGGTCTCCGTGGAATCAATATCATTTCAATACCAGTAAACTTAACGATTTTTTATTAAAGGTATCCCTTAATAAAGGTATTACTATGGTAGACGACGAAATACTAGATGTTGTATTGTCTGAATCTGGAGAGATAGATTATCTTGTTGGCGAACTAGCCCAATATCCTGCTGATTTTTATATTGATAGCACAGGATTTAGTAAAGTATTAATATCAAAGTTAGGTGCCAAATGGCAATCGTACGGCGAATATCTCAAAATGAAAGCTGCTATTGTATTCCCATTGGGAGATACTGACGAGTATAATATGTGGACCCTGGCACAAGCAATGGACTATGGTTGGATGTTTAAAATTCCGGTATGGGGTCGTAGCGGAAATGGATATATTTTTGATAGTGATTATATAACTCCGGAGCAGGCTAAGGAAGAAGTTGAAAAATTACTAGGGCACGAAATTCAAGTTGCAAAAACTCTTAAATTTGATCCGGGCTCATTAGATCGAGTGTGGATTAAAAATTGTTGCGCAGTTGGGCTGAGCGCTAGTTTTGTTGAACCGTTAGAAGCTACTAGTATAGGTACAAGTATTCAACAGGCATTTTTACTAATGCACCGATTGCCAAATTATGACGAAGCAACAATAAACAAATATAATAAAGATGTTAACGATATCTTAATTAACATTAGAGATTTTGTTATATTGCACTATATTACAAAAAAAGATAATACTCAATTTTGGCGTGATATACAAACAATGCCAGTTCCAGAAAGTCTTACAGAAAATTTAAAAAAATGGCGTAAGAACTTGCCTATTGCTGATGACTTTAAAGGCACTACTGATTACAAATTATTTAGCGAAGCGCATCATATTCATATCCTTGCTGGATTAGACCTGTTTGATACAGAGTTAATTAGACAAGAATACAATATGATGCATCCAAAGATAAAAGAACAGGCTGAAAATTTTATTAGAGAAACAAGAACATTTGAAAAAATAAACCCTACCGTAGGACACAAGCAGTACATTGCCCATGTTCGTAGTACCAAATATTAACTAAAGTTCATTGCAATTGATATTCTTGGATCTACATTTGTTCCTTGTTCTACACAATGTCGAAGATACGCTCTAAATATAATCAATGTACCTGAAGTTGGAGTGTATGAAATCCTAGAATAACTTAATGTATTCTTTTTAGTGAGACTTTTAAGTGGGAACATATCTGGTTCTTTAGGATCTTCAAATATTATTCGGCCTGAGCCTTCTGGAGCAACAGGGTAATATACAGCACTAAAAATATTTGCATTGTGCGTGTGAAATTCTTGCCAGGATTCTTTATTAGAGATATTCATCCATGCGTAGTTAGTTTCATAAGTCCCATCACAGTTATGCATCTTTGCAAATTTATGTACATGCTGAGTTGTAGCTGCAATAAGTGGATGTATTACTGGGTCGTCAAGAAGATTATGTGTTTGGTGAGTGTTATACGTTCCCCCTAACCACTCTAATCCTCCGCTAGGAGTATGTTTCTGAATGTCTAAACAATGTTGTTTAATTTTTTCATTTTCTTCAGCAGACATTAGAGCATCTTCTGTATAAACAGCTACTGGAAACCACATTTCAATTTTTTGCATCATTATCCGCCCATATGTTAAATGAAACAGATATTCTATTTCTATTAGATTTATTTTGTTGTACAGTATGTTGTAACCACGATTCAAATATCAACATTTCCCCCACTACAGGGCTATATTTTACATGACTGTAATTGTATTGATTATCTGCTTTTTTAATTCTGTCAAAAAAAGTATTTGATGCTCTTCGAGTTTCTAATGGATTATGAAATAGAATATCCCCAGAATTTTCTGGGACTTCTAAATAAAACACTCCGCTTATCAATGCGCCATAATGATCATGTCTAACAAAATATGAGCCGGGTTGATTGTATTGTAACCAAGATGTTATTTCTACATAGCATCGTGGATCGTACCCTATTAGATCTAAATACTCTCGAGATGCATTGTTAATATAATTTAACAAAGTTATATCACCTAATTTTCCTAAAAAGTCTTTATCTTTATAAAATGTGGTTAGCAATTCACCAGGTGCCGTTGGGTGAGAAAAATTAGTATCCGTAATAAACTGATTAACCAATTCGGTTGTATTTTTTACTATTTCATCGTCTACTACATATGTAGCAATAGGAATTGGAAAAACATTATCAAATTTCATAGCGGTAACAAATTAAGATTAATAATTACTCGATTGGTGCTTTCTATAGGATTACTAGCAGTATGATACTGCAACCCGTTGATCCACACTAATCGATTAGCTTTAGGAGTTACTCTACTTTGCGTAGTAAACGAGTCTGGACCTAACGGCAGCGTACCAGTAGGCGTAGCCCATTCATTAAATATTCTAGTATCTCCATCACTGTCATTAAGATAAAAAATAAATGATTCGTGAGGGAAAAAATAATCAACATGCGGTATGTTATAGTTATCACTGGTAAACCCTTGCTTTTGAAATTTTAAACTAAGTCTTGCTCTAACTAGATGCTGCTGAGTAAATCCAAATTCTTTATTAATTTTTTCAAAGAACGGTTGTAAATATTCATAAGTAAAACTCTTAACATTCCATTCTTGTTCAAAAACTGAATGGTGAAATCCCCAAGTTTCTTTAGCTAAGGGATCTTTTATTAATGCAGAGTCGCTAGGATCAAGAGAGACATGTTCTCCAAAGAACCAAGGAAATTTTGGTCCTAGTACAAGTTCAGCTAGTTTGTTAAACTCTGCACTATCAAGAAAATTATCAAAAACTTGTAAACTGTTGCTCATGCTGATCATATAGTATTTATGGAAATATTTTTTACCAAGAGTAAAAGTGATAAGTACTATTATTAATGAAGGCAAAACTAATGAGTCAAAACAGTTACGAACAATACTGGAAAGATGTACATAAAAATAAATTTAAGTTTGCATCTAAAACTAATGTATCAGTGCTACCATGGGATATACAAACTCATTATGCTAACCTACAAGAGATACTTGATATTTTTAATTTATCTAGTGGAAATGCACTAGAACTAGGATGCGGAACTGGATACGATTCTAAATTTCTTTTTGAGCAAGGTTTCGAAGTTACTGCTATAGACATTTCTGAAGATGCTATTGAAATAGCAAAACACAACACTTCCGAAATTGATATTGACTATATAGTAGGAGATTTTTTTAAGGATCTACCCAACAAACAATTTGATTTGGTATACGATAGAGGGTTTTTACATAATTATCAAAATAATTTTTTAGAAATCTTTGAAAAATTAAACGATGTGATGGCCGAACATGGAAAATATATTTTTATCACCGGTAATCCAAATCAGCCAATAATCGATACATGTATGCCTCCTCCAGTCTTTTTAGGAGCAATCGAAAGTTACTCTTCGCATTGGTTTAAGGTTGTATTCGTTAAAGAAATAGTATTTAAGGTTGACAAAAATTATCAAGACTGTCTAGGATATATATTCTTATTAGAAAAAAGATTACCAAATCCTACAACCGATACAATAGTGAGAAATAAGTAATATTATGAAAGTAGAAACTCTAACAATAGTAGGAGGCGGAACAAGTGCATGGATGGCTGCAGCCTATATATCACATAACCATCCTGCAATTTCAGTAACTGTTATAGACAAAGAAGTAGGAAATTCAATAGGAGTAGGTGAAGCTACACTATTAACTTTTCAGCCATTTATGGAAGAATGCGGATTTCCTATAGATGATTGGTTTACAAAAATAGATTGCGGATATAAGTCTGGAATTTTATTTGCTAACTGGAGGGAGAAGGGTAATAATATTTGGCATCCTTTTTTTAAAGGTAATAGAAGAATTACAGAACACTACCATTTATGGGACGTATGGTCTCTAGTTCAAGAATTAGATTTTAAAACATATAGTACGGGCAGCTATAGCTCTAGTATACTACACAATACTGTTGACTCTACTAATCTTCACAGTTATGCTTCTCACATTGATTGCGGAAAATTGGTTTTATATATTCAAGATCAATTAAAAAATAAAATTAAAATTATAAAGTCTGATGTAATTATAGTCAATAAAGATGACAAAGAAAATGTAGCTTCTTTAGAACTTAAAGACGGAAGTATAATCTCATCTGATTTATACTTAGATTGTACAGGATTTCATAGTATATTGAGGAAATCTAAGAATAAAGTAGATTTACTAGGAAGACTATTTGTTAATACTGCTGTAGTATGTCAAGTACCATATCAAGATAGACCAAACGAATTTAAACCATATGCAGAATGCGAGGCTGTTGACCACGGATGGATTTGGAAAATTGGGGTGGCTTCTCGTATTGGTAGCGGGATGGTTTTTAACAGAAATATTACTGATCCTGAAGAAGCAAAGGATTACTTTGTTGAGCATTGGAATAATCGAATCAAGAAAGAAAATGTTAGAATAATTAATTGGGATCCTTTTTATAATACAGATCCATGGTCCGGAAATGTAGTTCAAATTGGGTTAAGTAATGGATTTATAGAGCCGCTAGAAAGCACAGGCATAGGTTTGATTACAGTAGGAATTACTCAACTAAGCAATGCAATAATGGAACAATGGTATGGTGATAATGATGTTGCTAATTTTAATTCACAATTGAATACACTGTATGAAGATTGTATTGATTTTGTAAGTATGCATTATGCTAACAACAATAGAACTAGTAAATTTTGGAATTATGTTAGAGATACATTTGTTCCTTCAGAAAGAATGTTACATTATCTCGACAGATTGACTAATCCTAATATTAAAGTTCCTGTTGACGGGAAATATAATTATATGTTTGGTGGAAGCAGTTGGTCTATGCTACTACAACAACTTGGTTACGATATTGCTCCTCGTACCATTCCGTACTCGAAAGAGTATGCTACGGAAGTTATGGCTAGAAACTATATTGAGTATGAAAAAAATAAACATATCTGGAGTCGGCATCATAGCAGCGAAATTGATAGAATTATTGAACTTGGCAAATTATGAATATAGTTAATTGGTCTTTTATTACCAGCCAGCAGGTTAATATAGATCATCTAACATGCATTACTAAATTATTGGACGAAGATTATTATCCCTTCAAACACCTATCATCTGATATAGTTGCTAATAGGAAAGGTGCTGCTTTTTTAAAATGCCCTGCGCATACTGATTTTTTAAAAAACACATTTATCTTTTGTGCGCCATTTGATTTAACTATAGAGTTAGATATTTGTAATGAAACGAATACAGTTAAAATATACTGCGAGAATATTTCTCAAGAAGCATTTGAATCAATTATTGATACTAGATTTTTATATGATAAAAATCGCGGAGTTTCCGAATATCCTCTGTTAGGAATTGATTGGCTAACTGTATTCATTGCTGATCAATCAACTATAATTCAGGTATTCCCAGCATTTATGCATCGAAATGATTTTACAGAAAAAACTACTATTGTTCCTGGCGAGTACGACATTAGTAAATGGACCCGTCCTATTGAAACAGTCTTTGAAATTAAAAATATCAAAGAAAAAATTATTATTAAAAAAGGTGATGCTATTTCTTATATCAAATTCATAACAGACGATATTACTAAGTTAGAACAGATTAGCACACCGTGGAACGATATTATTACATGTCATAATATTGTAAATTCAAATAGACTTAGACCGTTAAAAGAACGATATAAATCATTAGAAGAGATAAAATTAAATCAGGAATGTCAGTATGATTCAAAAAATAAATGAAATTGTTATACTCGGAGGCGGCTCTGCTGGTTGGCTTACTGCACTATATTTAAAAAAAGTTTTTCCGGATAATAACTATACACTCGTCGAGGATCCCGCTACTCCTCCAATAATTGCAGGAGAAAGCTCGGCTGCAATTTTAACTTCATTTTATAATTTTTTAGAAATCGATCAAACTGATTGGGCTATAAAAACACATGCATTACCAAAATTAGGTAGTAAATTTATAGACTGGAACGGTGTTGGTACAAATTTTATTCATGGTTTGATTTCAGATCAATATCGCACTGCTTATGATAGTAATTTTTTGTCAACATTTAATTTAAATAGAGATTTTATATCCTGTGCTCTTGCAGAAAATATAAAAATGGAAAATATTTTTTATTGTTCTGAAATGATCAAACAAGATAAATTGCCAATAATACAAAAATCTAACAACACGTTTGAAGCACTACATCGTTTTATGTGGCATTTCAATAGTAGAGAAAACGCTGCATATTTAAAAAATCTAGGGCAACAGCGAGGAATTAAATTAATTAAGAAAAAATATGTTAAATCTAATCTAGATGCATTGGGTAACATATCATCTGTAACTGTTGACGATGCTACTAATATTGTCGGGGATTGGTTTTTTGATTGTAGTGGATTTGCAAGGTTATTATTACAAAAAACTCTAGGGGTTACTTCAACGGATTATTCTAATTTATTTCCAGCTAGAAGTGTTGTGGCTTGGTGGGACAGTAATACTACATTAGTAAACTATACTGCTGTGACTGCAATGAAATATGGGTGGTCTTGGAGAATTAATTTAGACGATCGAACCGGCAACGGGTATGTGTTTGATCCCGATCACATTACCCCAGATCAAGCTGTGGAAGAAATAAAAAATAAATTTAATACTGACATAGTGCCAGTTGCAAATTTAAATTTTACACCATCATTGGTAAAAGAATATTGGAAAAATAATGTAATTGCTATAGGAATTAGTAGTGGGTTTTTAGAACCGTTAGAATCTAATGGTCTTGGGCAGGTAATTACACAATTAATACTATTAGAAAAATTTTGGAATCCTACTGAAACTGGACTATTCGATCAAAAATTATATAATGATGAAGTAACTAGTCAAATGAAAGAAATTATTAATTTTTTATCATTGCATTATAAAGGACATCGTAGAGATACAGATTTTTGGAAAAGTCATTCGTTTGATTCCAATAGAACCAACGACTATCTAAAAGAAAAAATTGAACAGTGGAATGAAGGTATTCTTGTTGACAATGATCTTACTGTGTATCCGTTTGAAAGCTACGTTACTGTAATACAAGGGCTTGATTTAATTAATTTAGACAAGCTAAAAAAGCGATTATGTACTCGACCTAACATATTTAAAAATTTTTATAAATCGTATAACAATACAATGTTAGAAAAACAAGAAATTATTGATCAGAGTTTAGATTTAAAAACATGGTACCGTTTAATGTTTGACAAATAATTTTAGGATGATTAATAATATGACAAAAATAAATTTATTCTCACCTATCTTTTACAAGTCTAGAATGGATCCGTTACTGTATAATAAAGATGAACTTTATTTAGATTTAAAACACAATTACACATTAAACAATTCTAGAAAAGTTGAAGAAGCTGCGGCGGATTATTTTCCCGACACTAATTTTCATGTATATTATAAAGATTGGGATAATTTAAATTATAAAAAAATAGATTTTACTTTGCTATACAATCAATATACTCAAGTAATTGAAGAATTTTTGTCTACTATTGGTTTTAATAATAATATAGAATACAAATGGTATACTGTTAATATTAATGTAGCTAAAAATGGATTCTTAGATGAACATGACCATAACGGATCAATTCAGGAATATAAAGATTGGCCACATCAATTTTCTTTAGTACACTATTTTTCATTAAAACCACATCACTCTACTACATTTTTAAATCCAATAGGAGCTTGCACAGGGTTAGGAAAAAATTAGATAATACTGCTATAGAAAATTCATCGTATTTTCAAAATTTTAACTTGCCTATGTTGGAAGATGATATTATTATCTTCCCCTGTTATATTAGGCATAGAGTTGATGAAAGCAAAATAACTACAGATGATTTACGAATTACTGTTGCAATAAACATAACAATTAAAGAATAATTACATCACAAAATCAACGCTACCTAAGAAAAATTAATATTTTACAATAACTACGCCAGAACCGCCGGTACCTCCGTGTGCTCCGGATCCGCCGCCTGTGTTTGCTCCTCCGGGGCCGCCGCCCACAATAACACCGCAGGTGTTGCCTGTGTTAAGTGCTTGTCCGCCGCCCATAAATTGACGACCTTGAGCGCCGCCTGTTAACGGATTATTAGGGTTTGGCGCAGCTTGACCTCCGTAAGGTCCTGCATGATGATAGCCACCGCCGCCACCGCCGCCAACGCCTCCGGCATAGGTTCCCCATCCTAAATGGCCACCACCACCACCACCGCCGCCCCAGTAAAGTGTTGGTCCTAGTGTGTCTGCTGCACGACCTACTCCGCCGGTTACTTGATCACTTCTAAATGATCCTCTATAATTTTGTCTACCATCCGGAGCACTAGCGCCGCCACCACCTGCTCCACCACCACCACCACCGTTGTGAGTGTTTTCATTATCTACGTTAAATCTAACACCGCTTCCGCCTGGATAACCTTGGCCGCTAACACTCAATCCACCATAATTGCGGGTGCGACTGTCAATGCCATCACCTGTGTTGGCACCTCCGCCCCCAGAACCGCCTGGGCGCCCTGCTGTGGGTGTGCCTAAGCCCCCTGGTTGAGAATGGTTCCAAGTACCTCCTTGGCCGCCGCCCGTGCCTGTCAAACTTGAAAATACCGAGTTTGATCCGTTATTGGTGCCGCCACCGCCGCCGCCTACTGTTACTGCATATCCTGTACCGGCTGTTACTGGAAAACTACGATTAAGTATTACGCCACCGCCACCGCCACCACCTCCCCAAGAGCTGCCGCCGCCGCCGCCACCGCCAACAACTAATACTTCAACAGTACCTGTAAATGTGGGCGTAAAAGTATGGCCGCCTACACCAGTAAACATATGAGCAATGCCACCTCCGGGAATATATGTTATTGTGTCGCCGCCTGTTCCTACAAGACCTGGACTGTATCCAGTTACAGGACGCCAACCTGCATTATCATAAAATTCTAGTGTGTTCTGTCCGTTTGTTGTATTGAGTCTAAGTTTTGCTGTACCTACACCGGTACTTGTGGCATTGCTTGGTAAACTCAGTGCCGATGTTGCTGTAAACGTAGTATTTTTTAAAATTGCCATAGTGTTTTTTCCTTAATATCTTACAATCACAATGCCTGATCCACCGTTTCCAGCAATGCCGTATGCGCCCCCACCTCCACCACCTGTGTTATCTCCAGCACTGCCGCCATGATAATGTTGATTTCCGCCGGCTCCAGAATTTAACGCCATTCCGCCGCCAACTCCGTTGCCGTGGGGCGAGCCTGGATAGTTTGGGCCGCCGTGTGTTTGAGTTGAGCCGCCACCGCCGCCGATGCCGCCACTAGATGATAGAGTACTGTTACCATGGTGCGTTGCACCGCCACCGCCACCACCCCAGTATAAGGTATATCCCATGATGCTGTTAGCTATTCCAGGGCCGCCGTCCGCTAACAGCCCTTGTTGCTTATCATCTTCGCTACTAAAACCAGGACCTCCTGCACCGCCGCCGCCACCTGCGCGGTGACTGTCTTCGCTTTGACGATTAAAACGGATTCCGCTACCGCCAGGAAAGCCTTGTCCTGCAACTCCAAAGCCTCCCAAATTTTTATTACGACTATCATTAGGACCGGTATGTCCATTAGAACCGGCGCCGTTTGATCCTGGGTTGCCGCCTCCGCCTGATCCCCCTGGGCGTCCAGCATATCCGTCCCAAGATCCACCACCACCACCACCTTGGGCAGTGATAGAGCCAAATACACTATTTGATCCGTTAGTTGACGATTGTGCGTAAGCAGGTGGTCCTGCTGCTGTTCCAGCTACTGTGATTGGAATGCCAGAACCGGCACTTACAGGAACCGCTCTGCTACTTATTATTCCTCCTGCACCACCGCCTGCTCCTAAATGTCCACCGCCTGAACCGCCACTAGCGATTACTAACACTTCAACAGTACCTGTAAATGTCGGAGTAAATGTGTGTGCTCCTGCTGAAGTAAACATATGTACTACACCGTTGGCTCTTCCTACATTTGATCCTGCGTATAAAATAGTATTTCCACCAGTTCCAATAGATCCTTTACTAATACCAGTAATTGGGCGCCACCCTGTTGCGTCATAAAATTCTAATAAATTGTTTGCATTATTAAGACGAATCATACCTGGAGTAGGCGATGGTCGCTGAGCAGTATTACCACTAGGTATAGTTATAAATCCTGTGTCGTTGATAGATGTGTTTTGTAGAGTTGCCATTTATTAATTCCTTAGTATCTAACTACGACTATGCCAGAGCCGCCTGCGCCATGTGTTGATCCACCATTGCCGCCGCCGCCGCCGGTGTTAGCTCCACCATTGCCGCCAAATCGAGCATGGCTGTCACTGTTAGATGCATTTCCGCCTTGATTATATGCCTGGCCGCCGCCTCGACCATTACCTAATCCTGGACCAAACCCCGGAACATAGTGAGCAGCGCCACCACCACCACCACCTACTCCGCCGTCACCACCACCGCCATCACAAATGTGTGGGCCGCTTGCGCCGCCGCCGCCCCAGTAAAGAATTTCGCCTAAAATATCGTGTGCAATACCGGGACCACCGTGTGTGGCTTGCTGTTGATTTTCATCTTGACTGGCTAGTCCTGGACCACCTGCTCCACCACCACTACCACCATTATGTGTGTTTTCACTGTCGTCGTTAAATCTTACGCCACTACCGCCAGGAAATCCTTGTCCAGTAATACCCGGTCCTCCGGAGACTCTAAATCTATTTCCAGTTACTCCGTCACCACTATTGCCACCTCCGCCGCCTGATCCGCCTGGACGACCCGGAGTGTTACTATTCCATACTCCGCCAGTGCCGCCACCAGTTGCGCTGTTAGGACCAAAGTTGCTTGCGCCGCCTTGTCCACCTGCGCCGGCTCCGCCGCCTACAGTTAAAGGAATTCCAACACCGGCACTTACAGGAAATGCTCTGTTAAATACTACGCCACCGCCACCACCACCACCACTCCAACTGTTTGCTCCTGCTCCTGCACCACCTGCAACTACTAATACTTGTACCCAACCGGTAAATGATGGTGTAAAGGTGGCTGCTCCAACTGCGGTAAATTCATGTACAATACCATTACCTTTTTGATATATAGATCCGCCGGTGCCTATTGTGCCCTGACTATAGCCAGTAACTGGGCGCCAATTAGTTCCGTCGTAAAATTCTACTAAGGCAATAGTTGTATTATATCTCATCATTCCATATGCTGGACTTGCTGGGCGCTGTGCAGTTGTACCCTGAGGTAACGTTAAGTCTGTAAAAGATGATGCTAGGAGATTAGCCATTTATTTGTTGCCTTTGAGTTGATAAATTTCGTCATTTAAACTCTTAACTGCTTCAATTAGATATGCTGTTAGTTTTGTATAATGAATTCCGTCATCTTTTACAAGATTAGGTAATACTTTTTCTACTTCTTCTTTGATTAAACCTGCTTCGCCTTTAGTACTACCATCTTTACGATCGTATGTAACACCCACTAGTTGAAGGATTGCATCGAGTGCATTTGTAATAGGAGTTATATTTTCTTTGTACGCAATACTTGAAGTTTCAGTAATAGTTGTAAATCTACCAGTACCTGCTGTAGTTGCACCAACATTAGCACCGTCAATAGACCCGCCGGAGATTATAGCCGAACCAGCTGTAATTGCTGTTACGCTTAGTCTTCCAGTGCTCGGTACAAATGATAGTTTTGAGCTTGAGGTATTAACTTCAGCAGTTGTGCCACTAGTACCTGTAATTATTGTAGGATAGTATACTGTTCCATCAGCTACTTGATCAGTAATTGATACAAATGGAGCAGCCCATGTTAATACACCGCTACCATTAGTTTGAAGCATTTGAGTATTGTCGCCGTCATTTGCTGGAAATGTCAATGTATAACTAGCACCTAATGTTGCAGGTGATTTAAAAGCAACATATGCACTAGAATCATCATCAGCAAGTCTAAGTGCGCTACCGTCGTTAATTTGCAAATGTGCTGTAGATTCAACTATTCCAGTACCGTTAGGTTCTAGTACAACATTTGTATTTAAAACAACTGATCGCAAACTGTTATTTAATGCAGTTAATGATCCTAATATAGACCTTCCTGATATTCCTGATGTTATTCTTCTAGCCATAATCTATTTTCCTTTAAGCGGTTACTGTTTCTATACCGTATACCATTGCTACAGTGTTAGCAGCCGATGAATAAGCATATATTCTTCTTCCTGCTTCAAAAACTAAACCTGTTCTTTCTAACACACCACCTGGTAGAATTTGTGCATCATATTCAAAATAATCATCTGCTGCCGGTGTTGAAGCATTTGCCGGTTTTGTAGCTGCTAATCTAACAGTTATTGATGTTGCATTCTTATTACAAAAACTTACTGTTACTACACTAAAAGTACTAACCGGTACTTCGTAAACTTCTGTATCTGTTGTTGCTAATAGATCTGCCGATCCTAATATTCCGTTTGCCATTTTTAATCTCCGTCCTTATCTTAAGAAATAGTTATATGCTAGAGGTAAACCAAGTACAGTTCCACTGAATACCACGTTCGCTCTTATATTTAGCACACTTCCGCTCAGCGTTGTAATAGTATCGGTCCCAATAAACACGTCACCTGCTGTCACGCTGTTAACGTTAAGTGTTGCGCCGCCGCCACCAATTTGTGCTTCGATGTATGCTTTAACTGCACGTTGAGTTGGCACTACACTATCACTATTAGCAGTAAAGAATGGGTCAGTGCTAAACTCGTTAATACTTGCACTGTTACCGCCTAGTGTTACTTCGCCTAGTGATAGTTCTTGCAGTCCGGCAATATTAAACGCATCAGCATTCAATGTTGCAACACCAGTACTTTGCTCAATGCTAAACAAATCGCCAACTCTAAAGTTACCGTCTTGATCAGTTGCTGTAAAGAACACTCGTCCGCCGTTTGCGTTAACAGTTTCGTTAGATTGAACTGGTTGCTGTAACGGGGTATTTGGATAGTTAGTACTCGTAAATCCACCAGTACCAATGTCTAAGAAATCGTGACCTGTTAACCGTGCTTGACTAAATCTAATACGTAGTTCTACAGTGTCACCGTCTGGTAGTGAGTCTTTAACTGCTATAGCAGGACTAAGTTGTAAAAAGCCTGTGTATGTTCCTGCATTAGTGCCTATAAAACTAATAGTATTAACTAGTTTATAAAATTCACCTGGTAAACTAGCAAATTCAATATTTGACCCGTTAACTGGTCTAGCACTTAGGCGTCTAACAGCAATAAACGTTCCGGTTTGTGGGAAGTCAGCACCACCATTTGAATTTTGTGCATCAACTTCTGCTGTTGAACTTGTAAAGCCTGTACCCCTGTTAACAAATGTTGGCTGTCCTAATACTCCGTCACCTAGTCTTGGTACTAATATAACATCGACAATATTGTTAGGATCTGTTACTGTAACACTTGGAGCAGTTGCGTATCCTGAACCAGGTTCTATAATTCTAACTTCAAATATTTGCTCATTTGCTACACTTGCGCGACCTTTTGTAGTTGCGCCAATCTTAGCGTATACTCCGCCTGTGCCGCTTGCATTCGGAAGTATCACAAACTTACCTTCTCTAGCAGGATTACCAAATGCTATTGCATTGTAGCCGCCTGTAATAGTTGTAGTAAGAGTGTATGCTTGCCAGTACAATCCGTCTTGCGAGTATAGAACTTGATCAGTATCATCTGATGTTATAACAAACATACCTTGTCCATATGCAAGTCTACGTTCGGTTACAGTCAATGGCAATGTTAGTGCATTTTCATACCATGTAACACCGTCTAAGCTGAACATAATACCGTTAGTGCCACCTAGTGCCACAAACTTACCGTTACCCCATACAATGTCTGTTACTGCTGCAAATACTGCTGGAGCAGTTGCGCCTATCCAAGTAATACCATCTGCACTATATGCTGCACTAGTAGTTCCGATATTAATAGCAACAAACTTGCCTGCGCCATATGCTATGTGATCGAATCCTATATTACTTAATGCATCTGTTGTTAGTGTCCAAGTAGCGCCGCCGTTATCACTATATGCAACATCTCTGTCTGCACTACTAATAACAACAAATCTATTAGTTACTGAGCCTACAACATTTCCGTATGCAATTCTAGTTTCTGCACTAGTATCCATTCCTACTGGTAGAGTTGATGTATTCCAAGTATCAGCATCTTCACTGTATGCAACAGTACTATCGCCGTCAGCTACAAGTACTACAGCACTTGGCTGGAAGGTTGATGAACCATCATTTTGTAAACCGCTTGCAATTCTGCTCCAAAAACCTGCCCCTAGTGAAGGAAGTGTTTCTATACTCCATGATTCGCCATCTACGCTTAACGCACCATTTGTACCTGCACCAATAGCAAGGAACTTACCTGTTTGTGCTAGTCCGGTAAAGTCATAGTCGACTACTGCACCACTAACACTGTTAAGTGTAGTTAATGTTACAGTAATATTGTTAGCTGTGCTTGCGCCACCGACGGCTGTACCTGCAATAGTTACAGTATTTAAACGTGTATAATCTGTACCAGCATTATTAACTGTTAGGTAATATTTACTGCCGTTACGTGTTACATCAAACGTTAATCCACTGCCGCTGCCGCCTGTTGCGCTAATGCTAGTATATTGAGCTGCTGTTTCAATATATTTAACATCGCCCCAAGTAGTGGCTGCTGGTAATGTTATTGCAGCATTTGATTTTGCAGGAGCAGTAAATGCAATTCTTGGTTCAATTTTATAGGTCGAACTTGAGTTAGGTGCAATAATAGGCGTACCTGATACATAATGATCCCATCCTGCTATTCCGTCGCTTTCTCGAATAACTGTTGCTTCTTTAGTACCAGAATTGTATGTATTAACAATAGCGTATTGGCCGTTTGCTGAGCCACCGCTAATAACTATTTTCATACCTGGATATGTACTACTTAGATTGCCGTCAGTTGCAGCTAGGAATATGCCAGTGGTACTTCCGCTTTGTGCAGTATTGCCTACTACTAGATAGTTACTACCGCCTATGATTACATCGGGATCTGCATCTTGATCTACAAATGCATAATTTACAGCATTATCACGGAATTCATCAGCAACTAGTACTTCACCTGTTCCTGGACCAAATATATTTATTGCTGCTTCAGTATAGTCATTACCTGCATGTCCGTATTCAAGTACAAGAATTTGATTTTGGTCTACATTAACAGTACTAATAGTAGCATTGTACTGTGTACGATTATCAACAATAGCTGTTACTGGAGTTTCATCAGCGTCGGTGCCTTCTGCAACAGAGCCAAATTCACCGTAACTATTGTTACCGTTAGTAGCACGTATACGACCACCATTTTCTGCCAAGTAACCGATATGCGAGTAGTATGTAAACACTGACACAAGTTCTGCTCTACCATTATTAGTAATCCACGCACCAATACCGTCACTAATAACTTGTGTAAAGTCGTTAGACACGATTGAGTCATTGCCACCGTTGTGTAAATGGCCATCAATCTTTTGACCAATTGCTGCATTACCAAATGTAGTTAGACCTTGAACATATGGCGATCGTGAAATAATCCATGTTGTAAAATCGTCTGGTCCCCATCCTGGATCAAGACTTGCGTAAGCGCCAGCAGTAACACGACTTGTACCATATATGCCTGCAGGAGTTAAATCACCGTTTAATCCTAGTAATGTGCAATCTCTTAAGCCAGTTGCATCTCTTAGATAGAACATGTCTTCTTCTCGGCTACCTGTTACTGCATTAGCATAATAACGAGCAACATAGCGTGACTTGTAGTTACCTGGATATTTTAAATCATATTTTAATGCATCAATATACGTACCGACGTCTCTTAAACATAACGATAAGTTGTAAGTATAAGAACTAAATGTATTAGTAATGTATGTTGTAACATTAGTTGGTATGAAACTGTTAGCAGTCTGTATTGCACTAAATGTACTTTGTATTGTTGCAGTTTCACCTGTTGCAACTGGATAAACTTTAGCAACTGTTCCTGCACCGTTAGTAACGATTGCAATTACATCATCTGCATTGCTTTCGACTGCTGCCTGGCTTGTTGCTTCTGCATCTGCAGATAGCAACGATTTTAGTTCTGTAAGAGCTGCCAGTGTTGCTGTTTTTTCATCTCCATCGCCAATTTGCAGAGTACCGTATGAGTAGTAACTATCACCAGCAATAACTGATTGATAATTTCCACCATATAATATGTCGAAAGTCGCAGCGTCAACAATATAGCCAACATCGCGCTGGCATGTTGCTTGACCGCCTGCGCCTAGTGCAACCCACTGTGCATTGTAGTTAGTGTTTAGATAACTTGAAATGCTAGAAACATAAGTTGCTCTATTTGCTATAAATGTTCCAGCAGTTGTACTATCAGCAGCTACCGAAGTACCATTGTCTGGGAATGTATAAGTAGGTACTGCTGTTAACCCATTTTCAAGTATGTCTAAAATAATTGCATAAGATCGAGCAATATTAGAATATAAGCTAGAATCAGTAACTTCAATTGTCAATCTTCTTGCTTCTTTAATAGCAGCAATTGTTTGTTTTAACTGATTGTTAACAACATTTTGTGCAGATGCAACTGCTCTATAATATGCTGCGCCGGCAACACTTGATGCAAAGTTAGAACCAGTAATTAAATCATAACTTACAGCATCAATAATGTAACCAATATCACGAGCACAGGTTGCTGAATTATAAAAGTCATCAAAGTTTACATAGTTATAATTCATCCATGCAGTAACTTCTGATATAATAAACTCTCTATTGCGCTCTAGCTGTAGCATTGCATAGTATGCATTTTGATCTTCAACTTGACATACACTACCTTCATTAGTAGCGCCAAATATCATTTGATCAATTATAGTAGCACTTAAATTAATTCTAGCAATTGCAGTAGTGTTACCACCTACGTTTGCTACTGCTTCTGTACTTAGTGCATATTTAATTGCAGCTCTAGTTACTGCTTTTTGATTTAATGTGTAAACTTCAGTAGCAGTCTTTCTTAGGTATGCATGTGCAGATTTAAGTGTCTGCCAATTAGAGTTAAACATAAAGTCAAATCTAACTGCTTTAAGAATAATACCAATGTCTCTTGAACACTTAGCACTATTGTATACTAAGGTAGGATAGTTGCTGTTGATCCAGCTAATGGTATCGGCCTGTATAGTAGCTGCTGCTGAATCTAATGTGCCGCTTGCACTAATTAGTGCAGTAGTTGTATTAACACTGTTTGCAGGAGTTGGGTCAACTAGTGTAGTTGTTGTGCTTACAGCAGTTGGACCGTTGTCAAGAATATCAATAATGTCTTCAACATTATTTGCAATCTCTGTAATACTACCAACATTTCCAGTTAATACTTGTGCAACTGTAGCTTGATAAGGACTTGCAATTGAACTATTACCTGCAACACTTTGTGCTGTAGTTTTTAAGAAGTTCAAAGAGGCAATGGTAGCTGCTTTAATAGATGCTGGAATTTGTGGTATTGTATTATCATCGCCGTCCCAATATGCTAGACCAGTTTTAACTGCTTGTGCATTGCCGCCATATGTTAAATCATAAATCAATGAATCTATTACATAACGTGAATCTCTGCGAGTGTCAGTTTTACCATAACGCAGTGTTGGGTATTGATCAGCTAGATACGCAATTACTTCTTCAACAATAAAGTTAATATTTGCTTTAATATTTTCTATAGCAGTTTCTTGTGCAGATCCAATAAATGTTACAGGTTCCGTTAAGTATGCAGTATGCATTGTGTTTAACGAGTAATCTGTTTGGTACTTCATTACATTGACTAGGTCTGTAACATTAGTTGATTGAGCTGTAATTGCGTGGGGCCAGTCTTGAAACTGTACTGTTGTATTTCCTGTTGTTGGAGTTACTGATGTACCTACAACAATATCACTTACAACGTCTGCAATTCTATCATAAATTTCAATAGTGTACGTACTGTCACTTGCAGGAATAGTTCCTAATGCTGCATTAATTTGTGTTGAACGAAGTTCTTCTCCCATTATTGCACAGTATGCGGGAACAATTATTGGTAGCACTTCATAATGCTTACCTGTTGAAACTTTAAGTAGAGTTTGCGGAACATCTCGAGCAGGGATACTACTTACTAGTCCAGTGTCTATTGCATTAATAATAATATTAGCAAGTGAAGTAAGACGTGTTAATGCGCCTGCTTCTGCTGTAATGGTAATGTTAATATATTGATCAATAATAGCAGTTGAATCATCTGTTACATTTTGATATATTAATGTAGGAGCAGTATTAGACAATGCGTTACCAATAAGAGTAAGCATATAGTTATATGCTGCAACTGATTGATCACCTTCTGCTATTAAATTACCGTAAGCGCCTGTTCCGTTATTTTCTGCTGCTGTTGAGTAAGGTCCGTCGGCTAATGCATTCAAGAACGTCTGTGCGGCAGCACGAGTTTTCAAATTGCCGCCGTGTGCCATATCGTGTACTATTCTATCAAGTACAAATCCCACATCGCGCTCACATTTTATAGTGTCATATACAAAGTTTTCCCAGATACTTCCGCCAGTAGCATTATCTACTTGATCTCTAATCCAAGAACTCACTTCTCTTTGTATAAATGATCTATTAAGTTCTATTAGCTGTTGTGCAACAGGATTCTTAGTTCCTTTTTCAATTTGCTCAGCTGCATAACGGATAGTTTTAAATGGTCTATCAATTGTACCGCCACGTGTTGGAAACGGTAAATCATTACCATGTTCTGCTACAAAATAAACATCTTCTATATTAGATAAGAACTGCCAAGCTGGAAGTCTGGCTGTATTTACTTTTAATACTTGGCCTTCTAGGCCGACTGGTAATCTTGTTGGAGCACTTCCACTATAGTAAACTAAATCGCCTGCTGTAGTAAGGACACTTTGTTCTGTTCCAATTGCAAGAATACTCCAGTATTGGCCGCTGTCTGCTAAGTCTGGACGAGATCCTTGTGCGCCGCCACCTGGCTGAACTGCTGTTTCTGTTGAATAGTCATCGCCTTCTGAAATGTGTCCAAGAACACAATAGTAGCTGTTATCGCCGTAGCGTACAACATCACCTTGATAATATTCTTGGTCGTCAATCCATACGCCTCTCCAGCGGAAACCTTCATTAATTAGTTTCCAGTATTCTGCGTTTGGAGGTTGTTGACCTGTTTCATGGTCTTGTACACAAACATATGTAAATCCACCTAAGCGTATTACTTCACCAACTTTATAATGTTGATTAGCGCTGTCTTCATTCCAATCACCAATAAAGCGGAACCCTTCTGTAAATAAATCCCAATCATTTGGATTATCAAACGGAATACTTCCGGTGTTTGATGTTGTTGAAATATATTGGTTTCCACCGTAGCGCACCACATCGCCTGACTGATAAGGTACAACAGGACTCCAATCATTTTCATATTGGAAACCTTCTACAAACTTAGTCCAGTTTGCTGAGTTTGCTCCAAATGTACCTGCTGACGTATGTGCAGTTAAACAAATCCAAATACCAGCACCATAACGAACTAAGTCGTTTAGTTTATATCTAATGCTTGCAGTCCATTCGCCTTTGTATTCTGTACTTTGATTAAATATATCCCAGTAAGATGAATTAGTTTCTAATCCGTTGGAGATAGTTGCAGCAGATACGTGTAGTGTATTACAAACATAAGTTGAGCCGCCGTATTTTACAAAATCGTTTATACGGTAGCGAGTACTAATAGCCCAGTCGCCTTTCCAGTCAATCCCTTCAGCATAAGCATCCCACTTACCTAAATCAACTTCAAGACCGTCCGTAGCATCAATAGCAGTTGCTGCTGAGGTGTGTATAGTATTACATATATAAAGTCTTGCACCATAACTAACTATGTCATCGTATATATAATTAGTATCTACCGTCCAATCACCTTTCCAAGTCTGCCCATCACTTACAAGATTCCATTTTGCTGGAACAATGTCCAAGTCTGAAAAGAAATCTGCTTGACTTGCATGTCCTATTGTACAGATATATGTTTTGCCACCAAAAGCAATAACATCATCTTGATAATAAACAGTAGCAGTTGCCCACTGGTTTTTCCATACAAATCTAATTCTACCTAGTTTAAATTCTGCCATTTTTATTACTCCGCTAGTATATTTATCATTATGTTAACCGTTGCTATTATTGCATGGTATCGTCGAATTTTTTAAGGAACAACATTTGTGATACAATTGTTCCTGAAATATTTGTTTGTTCAGTTGTTATATTTCCGGCACCGTCATCAGTTTGAAACGAGCCTTCAAAATTTACATTGGAAGGAATGTGTAAATAACCTCCAATTGTGCTTATTTCGTTATCAGTGCCGCCTATAATAACAGCTCCTGCTTGTAATCTATTGACTTCTAAACTCTCACCACCAACTGATAGTCTGTTTGCAAGGAAGGATGCAATAGCTCGCTGTGTTGGAATAACATTATTTGAATCTGCAGAGAATGTGCTGTCTGTTGAAAATTCATTAACAACTGTTCCTGATCCGCCTAATCTTACACCGCCTAAGGCAAGTGCCGATAGCCCATCTAATTGGAAAAATTGAGCACTAATAGTAACAACACCAGTTGCTTGTTCAACACTAAACAATTCGCCTGCTCTAAAATTTCCGTCTTGGTCGGTACTTACATAGAATACTCTACCACTATTTGTTTCATAAACTTCGTTTTCAGGCGATGCAACAAAAAATCCGCCGCTTGCATATAGTGTTGGGTAGTTAGTTTCTTCAAAATTGCCCGTTCCTATGTCTAAGAAATCATGTCCACTAATTCTACATTGACTAAATTTTTCTCTTAATGTTATTGCTGTCCCGTGTTCAGTATTATAAAAAGTTTCTAAACTTGGCGAAATTGTAAGTTGTACTAGTCTAGTTTCGTTTCCTGTTCCGTCGTCGCCTAAGTCTGTTACTATTACTCCACTAAAGATAGACAAATCATTAGGTGTGTCTGTTACAGTATTTAAAACTCCCGCAATTTGTATTTGTACTCCGGGACTTGGAAGATTTACAATACCGGATATAGTGATTATATTTTCGTCAGGGACAATGTCTGCATAACCGTTACCAGATATTGTAATGGTACTAGTAGTACGTCTATATCCTGCACCTCTATTAATGAAGTCTGGTTGACTTAATACTCCATTACTTATTCTACTTTCATAAGCTACTTCAGTAACAAAATTAGGATCGGTGATTGTTAGTACAGGTAAATTACTGCTCGAATAACCACTACCACTATCCCATATTTTAATAGTCTTAAACGAACCTACAATAACATCTGCTCTACATTTTGCACGAGCACCTGTACTAACATGAGCAACAGCACCTGTACTTCCAGCTGAGGCAAGTAATACCCATTTGCTAGTTCCATTAACATCTCCGTATGTTAATGCACTCCATCGCTGCGAGGCAGGCAGTACTCTATTAGTCCATAGGATACCGTCTTCTGAAGTAGCGCATTGATTTGTTGCTGCTGCGGAATCTAGTCCAATAGCAAAAAATATTCCTTGTGCATACTTAATTTCACTATATGTTAATACTGCACTTGCAGTAGTTCCAGCATACCAAGTTACGCCATCAAAGCTATATGCAGTTGTACCGTCAGCTGCTAATAATAAAAATCTATTATTTCCGTATGCTAGAGATGCTGCCGTCCAATCTACGTTCGGTAATACTTCGTCGTTTCTAGTCCAAGTTACGCCGCCATTTGTTGACGTTGCTGTTGCAAGATCGTTCCTACTTACAGCAACAAATCTGCCTTTACCATAAACAACTTTTGACCATTGACTAATAGTACTGTCTGCACCACCGGTATCATCTGGAATAGTTGCTGTTGTCCAAGTAGTGCCGTTTGCACTTACTGCAACGTCATTTGTATCGTCTGCTACTAGAACAAATTTTCCGCCGCCGTAAACGCCATCTGTCCATGATGCAGTTATTGGAAGATCAACTGTTGTCCAAGTTTGTCCATTTAGACTTGAACTTACACGACTTTCATTATTAGCTACTGCAATAAATCTATTGTTGCCGTTAATTAGTGCTCTATTGTCACCTATAAATGATAAACTAACTTCAGTCCAATTTTGACCATTTTCACTATATCTACTATATTCACTATTAGTTAAAGAAACAAATATTCCTGTTTTGCCTGTACCTGTAAAAGTAAATGTTTGAATACTGCTTGTACTATCTAAACTTACATCTGTGATTGTAATAGTTATATCATTAGCGGGGGTTGCTCCGCCGAGCGAAGTACCTAAAATAGTTATAACATCATTTATATTGTACCCAGCTCCTGTATTTGTAAGAGATACTAAATAAGATTCACCTTGTCTGACCACTGTAAATCTAGCAGCAATAGGATCATCATCATATGTGTTGCCTGACCCTGAAACAAATACAAGATCTATTTCTTCGCCAACAATAAAACTACTTCCGTTAGCAGAAATTGTAACATTTATAGTTTTGCCTGTGTTAGTAGATATAGCTGTTGCAACTGCTGTTGCTCCGCTAGTTCTTCCTTTAATATTAAAAGGCACACTAGGATTAGTTGCAAACTCTGCTGTAAATTGTAAAGATGTGTTTGATATAATTTCAGCTAGTGCTATACGTGTATTAGTATCATCTCTCCATATTAAATCACTGCCAGCAGTTATATTAGTATATGTTTGCGTAGTATCGCCATAAACTACATCAACATATGATCTATTAGTAAACAAGTCAAAAGAAGCTGTACTGTATGGTGGCGCACTTACACTAATACGAGGTTCAATTCTATATCGAGTCGTAGTGTCTAAATTTGCTGCAAGGGGAGTACCCGGAATAATATTATCCCAACCTAGTTCAGCATCGCTGTCTCTACGTACAGTTACTAGTTTTGTAGCAAATACAAAATTGTCAATGTAACCGTATTGGCCTACTCCAGTGCCGTCTATAATAATGATTCTCATACCTTCAATTTCTGATAAAAACTGAGTTGTATCATTAGTAGATAATACAATAGTACTTGATGCTCCTATTGTTGCTTGTGAACTTGCTTGTTTAACTACGTATCCAGAACCGCCTTTATTACTAGAACCATCCGGTGAAATTAGTCTAGCTTCGAATAATGCACCGTCTCTAAAATCTGTATATTCAACAGTTGCATCTTCTCCAGCACCGACAACAGTTGCCGTTGCACTAGTATAGTGTTCTCCTGCATTAGAATATTCAAATGCTATTAATTCATCTGCATTGCCACCAGCAATTGCTTCTTTTACCTGTGCTTGATTATTTCGATTAAAGAAAGTTGCAGTTTGAGGAATCTCAGTACTGTCAACACCATCAGCAACGGATCCGTAACGTCCGTAACTGTTATTGCCGTTTGCAGCACGGATAATGCCGCCATTTTCGGCAAAATAACCAATTTGACAATAGTAACTAAACACTGACACAAGTTCTGCTCTTGCATTATTTGTGATCCAAGCACCAATACCATCACTTAAAACTTGTGTAAAGTCGTTAGCTGTCATAGACCTGTTACCGCCATTGTGCAATGCGCCGTCTACCTTCATACCAACACACCCAAAACCAATATTAGTAACGCCTTGGATATAAGGAGAGCGATTAACAATCCAAGTACGCTCATCGTCTGGTCCCCACCCTGGATCAAGACTTACAAGTGCCCCGCCTGTTGGCTTTTGATAAAGCTCAAAGACTCCCGGAGGATTAAGAGTTCCTTGTAATCCTCCTGTTGTACAATCTCTTAAACCTGTGGTATCTCTTAAGAAGAATAAACTATCAAGTTGAGAACCTGTGACCGCATTTGAATATCTTCTAGCAGCAAAAGTCGTAGCATAGTTGCCAGTGTATTGCAAATCTCGTTTTATTGCTCTTATTAAAGAGTGTATATCGTTTTTAGTTTTTATTTCAGGGAATGTCACACTAGGATATTCTAATCTCAAGAACGCTAAAATTTCTTGTTGTACAAATTCTTCGTTAACTTCTAATGCTAGTCCAGCATTAACAATTGGCTGATTTGTATTTAAAATATTTGATCCTGTTATTGTAGGATTTATTTCGCCATCTGCAATTCTAAAAGAAATATAGTTAGTAAACGTAGTAAATAAATTTACTACGGCGTTTGCGCCGGCTACACTTGAGATTGGAAAAGTATCTTCAGTTAATATTTCGCCAGTATTTAAATCTACTTGAGCTATTCCTGTAATATCAAGAACTGGAGTAAATATTTGTGTAATTTGCAATACACTATTTCCAGATGTAGGAGTTATAGGACGTCCAATAATTATATCTGCTAGTATTGTAACTAAATGATCTAAGTATGCTGTAACATATTGAAAATCGTTTTGATATTCGGCTATAGCCGAATTAGCTAATACCGTTGTTGATCGCAATTCATCACCGTTAATTGCGCAGCCTGCCGGAACAATAATAGGACCAATTTCTTCAAATTTACCGGTACTTACTCTAACAATAGTAGGAGTTAACGGCGGAAAGTTATCTTCTACATACTCTGCTGCATATCGAATTGTTTTAAAAGGATTTTGAGATGTACCTTTTCCGGTATCATCAATTCCATTAGTTGCTACATATACAGTATCTGCATCAATAACAATATCTCTCCAATATGCTTCTAAATCACTCGAAACAGATAATAGTTGAGCAATCTCTCCAATAGCTAATCTAGTATCGCCGAATGTACTATCGTCAAAAACAGTACTGCCGTCATTATCAAGTAGCCTTGTTGGGCCATAGGTTAGCATATCACCTTTTGTATTTAAGGCCGCTGGTCTACCAGCTTGTAGTAGCAAGTCCCAGTAAAAATATCCGCTACCGTTATCTTCAGGAGCATCAATAATTGAAGACTCGTGCTCAAAATTACAAGTATACGCACTACCTTTAAAGTAAACAACATCGCCTACACTATAATACTCGTTAAGGATCCATTCGCTTTTGAAACTTTTCCCTGGTAAAATTAATTCCCAAATAGTATCATCAAGATAATCTAATGTACTTCCATCATCAAATCCATCAGCAATATCTCTTAACGCTAGATAAAGATTTCCGCCTCGTAATACAATATCACCAGTCTTATAAGCTGTAGATGCACTATTAGCCGATGTTAAAGATACTGATAATGTGTCTAAAGTGGCAGTAGCATTTACATTGCTAATAGTTGCAGTTGGTTTCTTTAAAATTGTAAACTGGGTAGCGTTTAATACAGTAACTACTGTTGTATTTGTTTGGAATACTCCAGTACCGCTAGTTTTAGTTAATACCATTCCAGGTATTAACCCTGCTGTACTTGCAACAGTAATAGTTGTAGGCGCCCACGATCCTATAAAACTATAACTTCTTGAAACTAGTATCCAGTTAACGTTGCCATTATCGTCATATGGTCTTGAGCTTGTATTGTTGTTAACTGCATAGTACATAAATCCTCTGTGTCGGACAATGTCGCCTATGTTATAATAAGTTGAAGTATTCCATTCTCCGTCGTACTGAGATCCAAATACTTCAATTTCAAATTTGGTATCATCTAAACTAGAACCACTAGATGTATGTATATCTATACAACGGAAAACTGTTCCGCCATATTTTACTAGATCATTTAATCGGTATTCTGATCCAGCTACCCAGTCACCGAGAATTTCTATGCCTTCGTGATAAACTTCCCTA
>Ga0209491_10000496_pt1 | contig 78768 bp, 81 predicted proteins | sample BON02_FD_187213 | JGI IMG/M metagenome (GOLD analysis project Ga0209491, IMG submission 187213) | Freshwater microbial communities from Lake Bonney liftoff mats and glacier meltwater in Antarctica - BON-02 (SPAdes) (version 2) | ecosystem: Environmental > Aquatic > Freshwater > Ice > Glacier...
TTGACTGACGAGGGATATCTGATAAGCCCCGGGCTTGTAGGAAGATCTCGTTAACGACCTTGGTGTCAGATATTTAACGCCGTTCGCAGCCGGCTATTCACCCTCTGGCGGCAATTCGATATCCCAACGATCGCGACAGTCGCGGCAGCGGTAGGCGACCACATCGCCAGCCAGCCATTGGCCGTCTTCGCGCGGGGGAGTCAGCAGATGGCACGTACCGCCGCAATCCACGCAGATAATGGTCTCTGAGGGGGCCTCGGCGGGGCCATATTCCGATTGGTCGCCCGCGTCGCTCACGCGTTCATTCAACCATTAATTTATGTGCAAGTTGTGTCCAATAGCGTGAGTGACGCAGGCTCTCAACACCTGGAATCGTCTGGACAGTTGGATAGACCGCTCATGAGATCCCTTCAGCGGTGATTCGGCTACGAACCACCTCGAGAACTTGGCTGGCTATTGCGATCGCCCCCAGTGCGTCGGTGTGCGTGGCCTGATCGAGGTCGGCGGGGTACCGACCTTCGATCGACCAGCGGGTCAGCTCGGGGAGATTGATCGCGTCGAACTCGGTTCCCATGCCGTGGGGCAAGCGCTGCGCCAATCGGTCGAGGTCGTGCAGCTTCGGCGGATCGATGTCACGCGAGATCAGCAAGGCCTTCAGCGCTTTCTCGGCAGCTTGGTGTGCCCACACGCAAGCGCCGCGGGCAACCACGTCAGGATCAGCCGCGGTGTGCTCGGCGAGCGCGAGGTCTTCATCGGCCCAGCGCAACCATCGGCGAGCTATATCGAAGCGGTCAGGCGGAGACAAGGACTCGCCCTTCACGCATAGCGACCCGCACAACACCTGGAAGGCGCGCTTCCTCGTCGAGGTGTGCTGGGTCGACAACGGTGATGTCGACCGGAACCGGAAGGTCCCGGAGCTCGTTGAGCACACGGACCGAGGTGTCGTGGCGGCGACCGACTATCGGCATGACGACGAGCAAGTCGATGTCCGAATCGGGGCCGTCGTCGCCGCGCGCAACGGAGCCGTAGAGGACGACGCGACTGGCATCGCACCGCTCGACAATCCGGTCGGCGACTCGTGAGGCCCATGCAACGAGCGATCGGCCGTCGTACAGCACCTTGCCATCGATCAACTCCACACGCGCATGTCTAATGGGCACATCGCCGACTCCCCGGCAGTCGGTCACCGTGCGGTCGATCGTGGTGGTCGGGATGCCGTCAACCATCGCGAGGTCGGCGGGCCCGAGATCCTCCCGCCAGATTGTGATCCCGTCAAGTCCGCCGCGTCGAACTCGCGCGGAGGTCGGGACGGTGACCTCGATCGACTCAGACATGGTGCCACTCAAGCCATGGAGATACAGCGCTGATGCGTGCGAGATGACTGCTCCGTGGCCGACCCGCATGACGGCCCCTGCAAGGGCGCCGTACTTTCCGATGGGCAGTTGTGGGATCCGATACAGACCTCTGCCCCACCGTTCGAGCTGACCACGCGCCAACATGACCGGCAGGCGAGCGGGGTCGACCCCCGCCGTGTCGGCCGTGTCGGGCGTGATGAAGCCATGCTGGCCGACAGCAACGGCCAGCAGATGTGAAAGCGTTGAACCCTCGTGCATACCAAGATCATATCACTTAGAGATGATCTTGACATCCGCAGGTTCTATCCCCATGCGACGCATCCCCCGCTGCCCCGGGGGATGCCCAAACTCCTTAATCCGGGATCCGCGTGGGTTAGCGAGCGGAACTGATCACGAGCTAGGTAAAAACTACTCACTGCATCAACCTTGAACAGCCCGACCGCATGGTTAGAGCCCAACGCGTTCGCATTGCGCGGTGCTATAGGAATTTGTGAAGTTCTTCGCGAGTCAGATCGCAGTCGCGAAGAATTTTGGAAAAAAGCCCCGGACCGATCGTCTCGCCCGAGTGAACTGGCACCACGGTTGTCCGTCCGTCCTCGCGCCGCAGGAAATGGTGGCTTCCCTTCACGCGCATGACTTGAAATCCAGCCTTTTTCAACACCCCAACAAGATCTTTGCCAGTGATGCTGGGCAGAGCGGTCACGCCTCGACTGTCACCCGCTGAACCCCAACAAAATCAAGATTTTCAACCGACTGTCCCTCAACTTCGAGGCACAGTTCAATGGCCTCACGGACGCGAGACATCAGCTCGTCAAGGGATTGGGCTTGAGTATGACACCCAGGAAGCGCCGGCACCGAGCCCACAAAGTAGCCCTCGGAATCACGTTCAACAACAACATCAAATTGGCGGGTCATAGCTGCCTCCATCCTAATATTCTACACCTTGAGCCCAAATGCGGAGGATAGGGGCGATCATCTATGGGGCAATGGACTCGTTTACTGGGGTCCAGTCATGTTCATTCAACCATTAATTTATGTGCAAGTTGCGCCCAATAGCGTGAGTGCATGCGAGTAGTTGCGGGCGAGTTGCGCGGGCGGCGAATCAACGCTCCCGCAGGTAAGAAAACCAGGCCGACAACCGACAAGGCGCGCGAGGCAACCTTTAATGCCCTCGGCAGCCTCGATGTGGTGATCGGCGCGCGAGTGGTCGATGCGTTCGCGGGCAGTGGCGCTCTCGGCATCGATTCAATGCCCTCGGCAGCCTCGATGTGGTGATCGGCGCGCGAGTGGTCGATGCGTTCGCGGGCAGTGGCGCTCTCGGCATCGAGGCGTTGTCGCGTGGCGCGCTTCACTGCACGTTCATCGAACGCGATCGCGAGGCGCTAGAGGTGTTGCGCGCCAACATTGAGACGCTCGGTTTGGTGGATCGTTCGACTGTGATTCGCGGCGATGCACTGGTGTATGGCGGCACAGTGCCCGAGGCGACGCTGATCTTGGCCGATCCGCCGTACGAGTTTGCGCAGTGGCCCGAGCTGCTCGATGGCGCGCTGGCTGCGCTGGTCGTCGCGGAGAGCGACCGCGAACTGGAAGCTGAAATAACCCAGTGTGCTGATTGGCAAGTGGTTCGCGCCAAGCGTTACGGGCGCGCCTATGTGTCGTTTATCCAGCGGATAGCGTGAGAGTCGATATGTCCGTCGCGTTTTACCCCGGCAGTTTTGACCCCTTTCACTTGGGGCATCTCGACATCGTCGAGCAGGCCGTGGCACTTTTTGACGACTTGGTCATTGGTGTAATGCACAACCCGGCCAAGCCCTCTGGCATGTTCACGCCTGACGAGCGCGCCGACTTGATTCGCCAATGCACCGCGCATCTGGGCAAGAGCGTGTGCGTCGATAAGTTTTCTGGCCTGACGGTGGCGGCCGCCGCGCAGGTAAACGCGAGCATGATTGTCAAGAGCGCGCGCACGGGCGCAGACTTCGAAGTTGAGCAACAGATGGCGCAGACGAACAAGGGTGCCACCGGCATCGAGACCGTGTTGCTGTTTTGTCGCCCTGCGCATTCGTTTATTAGCAGCACATATATTCGCCAATTCTCAAACGCGCAGGGGTCGATCAGCGCGCCGATGGTTTCGGCGCCAGTGTTGAAAGCTTTAGAAGCCAAGCAAGTTAAGGGAGCAAAGTAATGGGCAGAAACGATCGCGACAAGTATGACGATATTGACGCTGACATCGTCGACGAGATGATCCCTATCGAGCTGGGCGACACCGAGTCGCTGCTCAACCAGGTCATCGACAAGATTGCGACCGCGCCGAACGTGCCGCTGTCGAGCACGCCGCGCATCGATCGCGACTATGTCGTCGGGTTGTTGCAAGACGCCGCCGCCTGCCTGCCTGAAGAAATTCGTCAGGCGAGGTGGATGCTCAAGGAGCGCAATGAGTTCATGCAAAAAACCCAGCGCGAGGCCGACGAAATCGTCGAAGCCGCTCGCGTGCAAGCAGAACGCATGGTGCAGCGTACCGAAGTTGTTCGCGCCGCCGAGACCCGCGCTCGCCAAGTGCTCGAGTCGGCAGAGGCCGATTCGCGTCGTCTGAAAAACGAGACTGAAGATTTTCTCGATCGCCGTCTCGGCAGTTTCGAAATCTTGCTAGACCGTCTCACTCGTACGGTGGCGCAAGGCCGCCAGCGGTTGTCGATCATTAGCCAGGGCGAAATTTCCGACGAATTGTCTGACGAATCTGGTGGCTTGCCGCGATCGAGCGACGGTTTTTTTGATCAAGATAAAGATGAGAACGACTACCTATAACAGTTGATTTTAAGTCGTAGAAGGTAAACATCATGTCCTCACCGCTCGTCGTTAACATCGCCGAACTGCTGCGCAGGCCAGGCAGTAAGCGCGACATCGAGATCGAAATTAAGGCTGAAGTTTTCGCCTTCGCCGATAGCCGCATTGATGACGCTTCTGATGTCGGCGTGCAACTCCACCTCGAGAGCCTTCAAGATGGCATCGTCGTGCGCGGCAAAATATCCAGCAATTGGCATCTTGCATGCCGCCGTTGCTTGCGCCCGGTCGCCGATGTTGCCTTGGCCGAAGTCGACGAGTTGTACCAGCGCGTGATCGTCAACCCCGATGCGTACCCGCTTGAGGGCGAGCAGCTAGATCTCAAGCAGATGGTGCGCGAATTGGTGCTGCTGAGCCTGCCCGACGGCCCGCTGTGCCAGGCCGATTGCCCAGGTATTTGCTTGCAGTGCGGCAGCGACATGCGTACCAGCCCGTGTTCGTGTCAAAAATCGGTCGGCGACGAGCGCTGGGCGGTGCTCGACGAACTCAAGTCGCAGTTGGGGGAATGACGCCTGCGGGCGATAACCTCACTAGTCGTTGATTTGATGCTTGCCACAGGGCAGGCGCAGTACTGAAAGCCGAGCGCGCGATGCCAGTTCCAAAGAAAAAGAAATCGAAAATGAAGGGCCACAGCCACCAGGCCGCCGCTTGGAAGCTCGGTGCGCCATCGCGCAGCGTGTGCCCTCGTTGCGCGAGCACCAAGTTGCCACACACGGTGTGCGCTGCATGCGGTTGGTACAAGGGTCGCGTCGCCGTCGACGTTAGCTAGTTAGCCACAGCGCAACTATGTTGCCTGTTGCAATTGATGCCCTCGGTGGCGACAAAGCGCCAGCCGAGATAATTTCTGGCGCGCAGCAGGCTGTCGCTGCAGGTATTCCTGTAATTCTCGTCGGCCCCTCTGATCTCGCGGGTCGCGGCAAGTTGCCGTTGCACGTTGCAACCGAGTTCATCGACATGCACGAAGAGCCGGCCGCCGCGGTGCGCGGTAAAAAAGATTCAACGCTCGTAGTTGCCGCCGACCTGGTTCGCGACGGCAAGGCCAGCGCGATGATCTCGGCCGGTAACACGGGCGCGACGATGGCTGCGGCGCTGTTACGCATGGGCCGTATTAAGGGCGTCAAGCGCCCCGCGATTGCTACGCCGATACCCGTGCCAGGCTCGACGCCGACTGTGTTGTTAGACGCTGGGGCGAACGCCGAGGTCGAGGCGATGTGGCTGACGCAGTTCGCGGTGATGGGCTCGGTGTTCGCGCAGGCCCGTTACGGCATCGATGTGCCGCGGGTCGGACTGCTCTCGATTGGTGAAGAACCCGGCAAGGGTGACTCGCTGCGCAAAGAGGCCTACGAACTGCTCGGCGCGACGAAGGGCATCAACTTCATCGGCAACGTTGAGGGACGAGACATTATGACGACTGCTGTCGACGTTGTCGTCACCGATGGCTTCACGGGCAACGTCGCACTCAAAACTTTAGAGGGATCAATGAAGGCGATCGTCAAGGCGTTGTTCGAATCGATCGGTGCGCCGCAATACAAAGAGCACGCCGACGCGATTATGCCCGCGCTGCTCGACTTGTATTCGAAGTTCGACCCCGACACGACGGGCGGCGCGATTTTGCTCGGCGTCGATGGCGTGTGCATCATCTCGCACGGCTCGGCCAGTGCCCGCGCAATTTTAAACGGCGTCAAGGTTGCCAAAGACATGGTCGAATGCAACATGGTGGCGCGCCTCGCCGCTGCGATCGCCGACCAATGAACGCGCGTTAGGAAACAGACGCCGATGAACGAAAAATTGCACGAGTTGTCGGCGCGCATCGGACATTCGTTCGCCAATGAGTCGTTGCTCGAGGTCGCGGTGATTCACCGCAGTTGGATTTCTGAAAACGAGGGCTACGAATCTAATGAGCGCCTCGAGTTTCTCGGCGACGCGGTGCTCGGTTGGGTCGTCGCCGACATCGTCTATCAGCGCTACGCCGATTTGGCAGAAGGCAAACTCACTGATCTGCGCAAGAGTGTCGTCAATGCGACCGCGCTTGCCCAAGTCGCCGACGAGCTAGATGTGGGCGAGTGCCTGTTGCTCGGGCGCGGCGAGGCCGCTGCCGGCGGCAACCATAAGACATCGATTCTGTCTGATGCGCTCGAGGCGATCATCGGTGCGGTCTATTTAGACGCGGGCGCCGTCGTCGCCTACGAGGTCGTCGGCAACTTGATGAGTGCCAGTATCGACGACGCAGTCGAGAACATCGACCGCCTCGACGCCAAGACGCGCCTGCAAGAGATGACCGCGCGACTCTTTGACGCCGCGCCGCACTATCGCCTCACAGACTCTGGTCCAGACCATGAAAAGACGTTCGTCGCCGTAGTTGTTGTCAACAATCGTGAGCTTGGCACCGGCGAAGGGCGCTCGAAGAAAGCGGCCGAGCAAGTTGCAGCAGAGATCGCCTGCGACACGCTCGACGGCGAACACAAGTAACCCGCGTGCCCGAACTACCCGAGGTCGAAACCGTTCGACGCGGGCTGGTTAAGCACGTTGTCGGCAGGCGCATCGAGCGCGTCGAGGTCGGTCGGTTGCGCACCGTGCGGCGCACCAGCCGCGAGGCCCTGATCGACGGGCTCTCGGGTGTCGTGATTACGAGTGCTGGTCGCCGCGGCAAATATTTGCTCTGCGAACTTGATTCGGGCGAGACGATGATGATCCACCTGCGCATGAGCGGCCAGGTTTTGGTATCGCCGCGCGGCGCAACAAGGCCGCCACACACGCACGTCGTCTTGCACCTCGCCGCCACGGCCACGCAACAACCCCAAGAGTTGTGGTTCGTCGACCCGCGCACGTTCGGCGAGGTGGTGGTGTTCGACTCAGCGCAGGCCTCTGTGATCGTGCCCGAACTGGCGCGCCTCGGTATCGACCCGATCGCCGACGAGTTCACGCCCGAGATGTTGTTCGAACGTCTGCACAAGAAACGCGGCAAACTCAAAAGTGTGCTGCTCGACCAGAGTGTTGTGGCGGGCATCGGCAACATCTACGCCGACGAAATCTTGCATCTCGCCAAATTGCGGCCAGATCGGGTACCGCTTCAGCTCGCGCGCGCCACGGTGACTCGCCTGCACGGAGCGATCGTCAGTGTGCTGCGTGCTGCGGTAGAGGCTGGCGGGAGCACGCTGAGAGACACTCAATACGTAGACCTCGAGGGCGATACGGGCAACTTTCAAGATCAGCACCGCGTTTATGGCCGTGCCGGCGAGCAGTGCCTGACTTGCGGGGTGGCGCGCATTTCGCAGACCACGGTCTCTGGTCGCACCACCTGTTATTGCCGTATTTGCCAGCGCTGAATCTGTGAATTTTGCGTCGTGCCAAAGATGCGTCGCGGTGATCATGTGCCGCGGCGAGGATACGTCGCGCCAAAGATGCGTCGCTGACGGGTGATTTAAACTATTCTCGTCGGTTGAAGTGTTCCTCAAATCCTTAACTCTCAAAGGCTTCAAGTCTTTCGCCGATACCACGGTGATGGAACTCGAACCTGGCGTCACCGTCGTGGTCGGCCCCAACGGCTCGGGCAAATCCAACGTGGTTGACGCCATCGCCTGGGTGCTCGGCGCCCAAGCACCGTCGGCGGTGCGCAGTCAAAAGATGGATGACGTAATTTTCGCTGGCACGGCCAAGCGGCCGGCCCTGGGTCGCGCCGAGGTCACGCTGACCATCGACAACTCAGCGGGCCTGCTGCCGATCGAGTTCACCGAGGTCACCGTCAGCCGAATTTTGTTTCGCAGCGGCGAGAGCGCGTACGCGATTAACGGTGTCGACTGCCGCTTGTTAGACGTCCAAGAACTTTTGTCGGATGCGGGCGTCGGTCGTCAACAACACGTCATTGTCAGCCAGGGCCAGATCGACTCGGTGCTCAACGCGCGGCCAGAAGATCGCCGCGCAATCATCGAAGAAGCATCGGGCGTGCTCAAGCACCGCAAGCGCCGAGAGAAGGCGCAGCGCCGACTCGACAGCACCGAGGCCGACTTGATGCGCGCGCAAGATTTGTTGCGCGAGGTGCGCCGCAACTTGAAACCACTCGAGCGCCAAGCCGACTCGGCGCGTCGACACGGCGCGTTGATCGCCGAACTGCACAGCCTGCAAGTGTTCTTGGCGGGTCGTGAGATTTCTAGTTTTCGCAAGCGGCTCGGCAACTTGGCCACCGACAAACTCGAAGGCGAGCAGGCCGAGCGCGGTTTGCGGGCGCGGTTGTCGGCCCTCGACACGGCGGTCATGGCCGACGAAGCGCTGCTCTCGGCGCGCGGTGACTCTGGAGTTAATGACGAACTAGTGCACATCGAGCAACTGCGTGGCCGCGCCCGAGGTTTGCTCGCAGTGTTGTCTGAGCGCAAGCGTTCGGTCGAGCGCGACCGCGGTCAACTGATGGATTCTGGCGTCGTTGCCGCGCTCGAGGCTGACGCGGCGACGCTGAAGATCGAATTGCAAAAAGTGATCGAACAACTCACCGCCATCGAGAACGTCGCGGTCTCTGGCGACGGGGACAGCATGAGCAGCCTCGAAGATGCGCGCACCGCGACAGAGAAGGTCACCGAACTAAACGGACGCGTGCGCGGGTTGAACGAAGAGATCGATCGCCTGCGCGCAGTTGTCGCCAACGAGTCGCGCGCCGAGATCGACCTGTTGCAAAGACTCGCTGGCGCCGACACAACTCGCATCGCCGCCGAGGGTGCGCTCGATGCGGGGATGGCCGTGCACGCCACCGCGTCGTCGGATTCGCTGTCTAGTAACGCGCGCGTACAGGCGCTGCAGTCTTCGCTCGAAACCACTCGCGCGGGCAGTTCTGTGCTGCGCGGTTTCGACGGCAGTGTCGGCACATTTGGCGATCTCTTAGAGATCGACGGCGAACGCCGCTCGGCCGTGCAGATCGCGCTCGGCGAATCTCTCGCGGCCATGGTCACAACTGATGCAGATGCCGCCCGCCGCGCATTGCAGCAGTTGCGCCAGGGCAGGCACATCGGCGCGGTGTTGGCTCTCAATGCGATCACGCGCGTGCCAACAGCGCCAACGATCGACAACGGCGTGAGCCTGCGCCCCAGCGTGCGCGCCAAGTCGGGCGAGCACGAGATGCAGATCAACCGCCTGCTCGATGTGTTGCTCGCGCGCGTCGTGTTCGTGCAGTCGTGGACAGACGCCGTCGATGTCGCGCTCGCGCACCCAGACGTGGTCGTCATCACCGGCGACGGCGAGCGCTTCGCCTCGTCGGGCATGAAGGTTGGCACCAGCACGATTACCGCCGCCGCACTCGAAGAGGCCACCAGTCGTTCATTGAGGGTGGGCGAGGCCCTGCGCGTTGCTGAAGGCGACCTCGCGGCGTGTCGCATGAATGTCGTGCAGGGCCGCGACGCCCACACCGCCGCGCTGAGTCTGCTCGAGCGCCATCGCAATCAGGCCGCGCGCAGCAACGAGCAACTCTCGCACGCCTATGACACGCTGCGCTCGGTGCAAGCCGAGTTGCAGGCGCTGCTGTCGGTGTTGCGCAACGACCTCGAAGTCAAGACCGCAGGCTTGCAAGAGCGTCGCCAGTTTCTCGAGTCGCGCCTGGCCGACATTGACACGCGACTGAGCGCCGACGTCCTAGCCCGCAACGCCGCCGCCGAGCGCCGCCGCCGCATCGAAGCCACGCTGAACGCGATCGTGCGCCTCAGTTATTTTGTAGAGCGCCACAGTTCGTCTCTCGATACGCGCCAGGTCGAATTACAAGAGGTGCGACGCCGCCAAAGCGACGAGGTGCGGGCCATCTCGCAACGTCTTGACGAGTCGCGCCGCGAGCGTTCTGGCAATGAGCAACTACTCGAAGAGCGCCGCGAGCGCAACCGCCGCGTAGAGATCGAGGAGGCCGAGGTGCGCATGCGACTCGAAGCGGCGATCGATGCGTTGCGCCGCGATCAGCAAGTCGAGCCGCAGGTGGCGATCGACGCCGAGCTGCCTGCGCTGCCAGAAAATATGACGCCCGTCTCGCGCTTGCGCGAACTCGAGCGCGAGTTGCGGATGATGGGACCAATCAACCCGCTGGCCCTTGAAGAGTTCAATGAATTGCAGACCCGCCACGCATTCTTAGACGAGCAACTCGAAGATGTTAAGAACTCGCGCCGCGAACTAATCAAGGTGATCAAGCAGGTCGATGTCGAGATTCAGTCAACCTTTGCAATGGCCTTCGCCGACGTGCGCGACAACTTCGAAAAACTGTTCGGCATGCTCTTCCCGGGCGGCGTTGGCAAATTAACGCTGACATTGCCGAACGACCTGCTGAACACCGGCATCGAGGTTGAGGCCAAGCCGAGCGGTAAGAACGTCAAGAAGTTGTCGCTGCTTTCTGGCGGCGAGCGCTCGCTCACGGCGCTGGCGTTTTTGTTCGCCGTGTTCCGCAGCCGCCCGTCTCCGTTCTATGTGATGGACGAAGTCGAGGCCGCTCTCGACGACGTCAACCTGCACCGCTTCTTGAGCCTCGTCAACGAGTTTCGCCAAGAGGCCCAGTTGTTGATCGTGACTCACCAGAAGCGCACCATGGAGGCGGGCGACTGCTTGCTGGGCGTGACGATGCAGCCTGGTGGTTCTTCGCGCGTGATAGTTGAGCGCGCCGCCGCCAAGTCGGCGTGAAAATAATGCTCGCGCAAATTGCGCTGATCGCGCAGAGTAGTTCGTTAATTGTCCTGGCGCTGTTGATAGTTGTCGCGGTGCTGTTCGGCGTCGGGGTAGTGATCGTCAATCGCCGCCGCGCCAAGGTGATCGCGCCGCATGTCGCGCCGCATGTCGCGCCGACTATTGCGCAAACGCCAGCGACGGTGCGCGATCGTTTGTCGAAGGCCCGTAGCACTCTCACCGGCGCGGTAGGCACGGTACTGACCCGCAGTCATGTCGATGACTCGACGTGGAATGACCTCGAAGAGGCGTTGCTGCTAGCCGACGTCGGCGTGCAGGTGACGCAGGCACTGCTCGACGGTTTGCGTTCTAGAGTCAAGAGTAAAGAGGTCACGACGCCGCAACAACTAATTGACGCACTGCGAGCCGACATGGCGACGCGGTTGCAAGGCGCTAATCGCGATCTAAATTTCGACAGCACAGTCTCTGGCCCGAACATCTGGCTGATGGTCGGCGTCAACGGCGCTGGCAAGACCACGAGCATCGGCAAGATCAGCGCGCAGCAGATCGCTTCTGGTCGCAGCGTGTTGTTGGCGGCGGGCGACACCTTTCGCGCCGCGGCGGGCGAGCAGTTGCAGGTGTGGGCCGAGCGCTCCGGCGCGTCGATCATCCGCGGCGCCGAGGGTAGTGACCCGAGCTCGGTAATTTTCGACGCGGTGCAAAGCGCGGCCTCGCGCAACATCGACATCGTCATCGCCGACACCGCCGGCCGTTTGCAGAGCAACACCAACTTGATGGAAGAACTAAAGAAGGTTCGCCGCGTCGCCGAGAAGGGTGCTGGTCAGGTGACAGAGGTGCTACTTGTGATCGACGCCACCACTGGTCAGAACGGCCTGGTGCAGGCGCGCCAATTTGCCTTGGCCGCGCAGGTTACCGGCGTGATCTTGTCGAAACTAGATGGATCGGCTAAGGGCGGCATCGTCTTTGCCATCGAGACGGAACTAGGCATTCCTATTAAGTTGGTCGGCCTTGGGGAAACCATCGACGACCTAGTGGCATTCAACCCTGGTGAATTCATCGACGCTATGTTTGAGGCATGATGAAGCGTCTGGTGTTGGTGTGTGCACTGGGTGGATTAGTGCTATCGGCTTGTTCGCCTTCGAATGATCCCGCGAGCGATACCACTGTCGAATCAAATACTGAATCAAGTGTTGGTTCGGTGGTTGCGATACCCGGGATAGACGTCGTTATCACCGACGAACAGGCGGCAACACTCGTCGGTAAAACCGAGGCCGAGGCCGAGGCCTATGCGCACGACAGTGGTTGGGCGTGGCGGGTAGGGCGCCGCGATGGCGAACAGTTCGCGCTCACCATGGACTACTCGGAGGGTCGTGTCACGGTGTCAATTGACGATCTAGTTGTAACCGAGGTCGTCGTCGGCTAGGACCATTTGCGCCGCTAACCTTGCGCAGCACCATGTTTGACACGCTCGGCGATCGTCTCGGGGGCGTATTCAAGCGCCTGCGCAACAAGGGTCGCCTGACCCCAGACGACGTCGACGAGATACTCGGCGAAATTCGCACCGCACTGCTCGAGGCCGACGTCAATGTGGGTGTTGTGCGCGATGTAATCGAGCACATTCGCGAGCAGAGTGTCGGCGCCACGGTGGCGACCGCGCTCAACCCCGGCCAGCAGATCATCAAGATCGTCAATGCCGAACTCGTGGCCATGCTCGGCGGCGAGACGTTAAAAATCTCTTACGCTTCGCAGCCGCCGACTGTCGTGCTGCTGGCAGGTCTGCAGGGCTCAGGCAAAACCACAAGCGCGGCCAAGTTGGCGGTGTGGTTTAAGTCGCAGGGTCGCCAGCCGATGCTCGTGGGCGCCGACTTGCAACGCCCGGCCGCAGTCGAGCAACTCAAAGTTCTCGGCGCGCAAATAGACGTGCCCGTGTTCTCGCTTCCGGGCGACCCGGTCGCGACGGCGGCGGCTGGTCTTGCCCACGCCCGCAGCATCGGTCGTGACGTATTAATAGTCGACACCGCCGGCCGCCTCGCGATCGACGAAGAGATGATGCGCCAGGTGCGCGACATCTCGCAGGCGGTCTCGCCGATGTACACGTTCTTGGTTGTCGACGCGATGACGGGCCAAGACGCCGTTGCGGTTGCCAAGGCCTTCGACGACACTCTCGCAATCTCGGGCGTGATCCTCACCAAACTCGACGGCGACTCGCGCGGTGGCGCCGCGCTATCTGTCAAGCAAGTCATCGGCAAACCGATCGCTTTCGCCGCGACTGGCGAAAAAATCGATGCCTTCGAGCAGTTTCACCCCGAGCGCATGGCCGGTCGCATCTTGGGCATGGGCGACATGCTCACGCTCATCGAGCAGGCCGAGAAGGTGTTCGAGAAAGACGCCGCCGAGCAGGCCGCCGCGAAATTGTTCGACGGCGCATTCACGCTCGACGATTTTCTCGACCAACTGCAGCAACTCAAAAAAATGGGTCCGCTGTCGGGCGTGATGGAGATGATTCCCGGGATGCCCAAAGAGGTGAAGAACGCCGAGATTGGCGACGACCAGGTCAAGCTCACCGAAGCCATTATCCGCTCGATGACCCCACAAGAACGGCGTAAACCAGAACTGATTAACGGCAGCCGGCGCACGCGCATCGCTAAGGGCAGCGGCACGCAAGTGGCCGACGTCAATCGTCTCGTCAAGCAGTTCGCCGAGATGCAAAAGATGATGAAGAAGATGGGCGGTCTTGGCCGCCAAAAGCCAGCATTTGATCTCGGCGCGGCGTTGGGCTCGCGGCTTCCGCCCCGATAGCCTGACAGCCATGTCCGTAAAGCTTCGCCTCACCAGAGTGGGCAAAACCAAGCAACCGCATTACCGCATCGTTGCCGCCGAGTCCCGCCGTTCACGCGATGGCAAGTTCCTCGAAATCGTGGGTAACTACCACCCGAAGAGCGACCCATCTGCACTCACAGTCGACAACGCCAAGGCCATCAAGTGGCTGAGCCAGGGCGCAATACCCAGCGAGCGCGTTAAGAAGTTGCTCGAAATCTCTGGCGCGTGGGCCGAGTTCACCGCAGCCAAAGCCGCCAAGTAATTCGCCGCGCATCTCGTGTCTGACCTAGCCAACACAATTCCTGCCCCTGTCGCTTCGGCGGTGCTCGAGCACATCGTGCGCTCAATCGTCGACGATCCAGAGGCCGTCAAGGTAGAAGGTTTCGAAGACGGATCAAAGATTCTTCTCGAAGTGCGCGTCGGCGAAGGCGACCTGGGTCGCGTAATCGGCCGACGTGGACGTACTGCGCAGAGTATTCGCACCGTGGTTCGCGCGGCTGCAACTCGCGACGGCGTAGATGTCGATGTCGACTTCGTCGACGACTGACCGAACCCCGCCAGCGGGCCTTTTACACGTCGGCCGCCTCGCCCGGCCCCACGGTGTTCGTGGCGCAATGTATGTTGACTTTTTTTCTGATCACGACGCGCGCACATCGCCTGGCTCGACTTTGTGGGCTGCGGGTCGCTGGTTCGTGATCGCCACTTCCAAAAAACAGGCCGACCGTTGGCTCGTCGAGTTTGTCGACATGAAAGACCGCAACGAGTCGCAGCTCTTGTCGAACATCGATCTCTACGGCGAGCCAATCGACGACCCCGAAACGCTTTGGGTGCACGAGATGATCGGCAGCACTGTTGTCGGCGTCGACGGCACAGAGCACGGTACATGCGTAGCGGTGATCGATAACCCCGCGCACCCGATCATCGAACTGGACAGCGGTTTTCTCGTGCCAACGCCGTTCGTGGTCGCGCACGAGAACGGCCGCATCACGATTGATCCACCAGAAGGGTTGTTCGAATCATGAGCGCGCCAGCAATTCGCATCGACGTGTTCACGATTTTTCCCAAACTCGTCGACGATTTTTGTTCTGAGAGTTTGCTCGGCCGCGCCCGCACCGAGAATCGCGTCGACCTGCGCTGTCACGACTTGCGCGCGTACTCGACTGATATTCATCACAGCGTCGACGACACGCCGTTTGGTGGCGGCGCGGGCATGGTGTTGCGCCCCGAACCAATATTCGCGGCGGTCGAGGCCGTGCAACCGAATCGGCCGTTGCTGTTGTTATCTCCCGGGGGCGCTCAGTTCGATCAGCGCATCGCCAAGCTTCTTTTGGCCACGGGCGGTTTCAGTCTGCTGTGCGGTCGCTATGAGGGCGTCGACCATCGCGTTCGTGAACACCTAATTGACGGCGAAATTTCGATTGGCGACGTCGTGCTCGCGGGCGGAGAAGTGGCCGCCTGCCTAATCATCGAAGCGGTGACCCGCCTCGTGCCCGGTGTCATGGGTAACAGCACCTCGCCGCTGACCGAGAGTTTCGCCGGCAGTGGGATCCTCGAAGAACCGCAGTACACGCGCCCGGGAGAGTTTCGCGGGTGGGCGGTGCCAGAGGTGTTGCGCAATGGCGATCACGCCAAAATCGAGCGCTGGCGACAGGCCCAAGCGTTGCACCGCACTGTGGCCGCGCGCCCAGACCTGATCGCTAAGCGGGGATTGCTCACAGCAGCCGAGAAACGCCTGTTGGAAGACATACCCGCTGTGCCGTATCCTTCTAGTTTCCCCAATTAGCAAGTTAGGAACTGTTTCCATGAAGTCCACAGACATCGTTGACAACCAATACCTCCGCACCGACATCCCGCGCGTGGGCCCCGGCGACGAGGTCAAGGTGCATGTGCGAGTCGTTGAAAGCGGCAAAGAGCGCGTCCAGATTTTTCAGGGGAACATCATCGCCATCGCTGGTTCGGGCATCTCCGAGTCGTACACGGTTCGCAAGATCAGTTACGGCGTAGGCGTTGAGCGCACCTTCCCGATGCACAGCCCGTCGGTGTCAAAGCTAGAGGTTGTCAAGCGTGGCGACGTTCGTCGTGCCAAATTGCGCTACCTGCGCGAGCGCACGGGCAAGTCGGCAAAGATTCGCGAAAAGCGCGAAATTTAATTTGCCATTTTCGTCGCCAGCCGCACACATTGAATGTTGGCGTAGTTGAACACCGACGATCTAGAAAATTTCGAAGCCGAGCGCGAACTGCAGTTGGCCCACGAGTACCAAGATGTCGTCAGCATGTTTCGCTTCGCCGTCGAGACAGATCGCCGGTTTTATCTGGCCAACAATGTTGATGTGAAGGTGCTGTCCGAAGGGCCACGCCCAATAGTAGAAGTGGTGTTGACAGACGCATGGGTTTGGGACATGTACCGCAAGAGCCGATTCGTGCCGCGAGTGCGCGTGCTCAGTTTCAAAGACCTCAACGTCGAAGAGTTGCCCCGCATCGACCTGTAGCGACTAGTCGCGCAACTAGTCGCTCAACTGCCGCGGCGCGAACCGCGCGCGGCAAGTGGGCCGAAGATTTAGTCGCCAGATGGTACGAGCGCAACGGCTATCGAATAATCGCGCGCAACTGGCGTTGCTCGCGTGGCGAACTAGATGTCGTGGCGTTGCTCGGCGACACACTGATCATTTGCGAGGTCAAGGCGCGGGCGAGTAACGCATTTGGCACGCCAGCCGACGCGGTGACCCTGACCAAGCAACTGCGCTTGCGGCGCGCCACGGCCGCGATGCTGGCCGAAATTCGTGCTGAGCAGAAATTGAAAGTGCGGAGCCTGCGCTTTGATGTTGCCTGCGTGCTCGGCACACAACTAGAGATGTTGATCGACGCGTTCTAGGCGCCACAAACGTCACTACAATACGCATTACTTTGACCGAGGAGGATCTGCATGGCGACCAACCGCCCATCACGACCACTATGGGCACACGAGACCGAGTTGGCGTTGGCCAACTTCGACGTGTCAGGTCAACCGTTGCCGATCGAGATCGTGCACGCACTAGCGGCGATCAAGTTTGATGCGGCAATTGTCAATGGGGCCGATCTAGTCGGCGACGATGCCGCTCGATTCGCGGGGATCGCCGTGGCTGCCTCGACAGTGGAGTCAGGGGAACACGACGAACACTTCCTCATCGACATCTTCCAGACTGGCTCCGGTACGTCGACGAACATGAATGTCAACGAGGTTGTTGCCCGTCTGGCAGGTGAAGCCTCGGGGCTGGTAGTTCATCCGAATGATCATGTCAACGCCGGGCAGTCGTCCAACGATGTATTCCCAACTGCTGTCGCCATCGCCGCCGTTGTTGGGATCCAACGGTCGTTGCTACCGGCAGTATCCGAGTTGGCGGCGTCACTCGAAAATGCCGCGGCTCGGTTTGCCGACGTGGTCAAGGCTGGTCGCACGCACCTCATGGATGCCGTACCCATCTTTCTAGGTGACGAGTTCGACGGTTACGCGGCCCAGTTGCGCGAAGCGAGCGAGCGCCTGCAAACTTCGCTGCCGCGCCTCGGCCGGGTGCCCCTCGGCGGTACCGCGGTCGGTAACGGGCTCAATGCCGCACCAGAGTTTGGCGCAGCCGTTGTCGCCCGCATCGCCGACCGCTATGGCATTGACCTGTCGATTGCGCCGAGTCGATTCGCGTCTCAGGCATCGCGCGACAGTCTCGTCGAAGCATCAAGTCATCTGCGGGGACTGGCGGTGGCGCTATTCAAGATCGCTAACGACATTCGTCTGATGGCGTCGGGTCCGGCAACTGGCCTTGGTGAGATACATCTGCCCGAGTTGCAGGCGGGCTCTTCAATCATGCCGGGCAAGGTCAACCCGGTGATGTGCGAGATGGTTACCCAAGTCGCGGCTCAAGTGTTTGGAAATGACGCGACGATCGCCTTCGCCGGATCGCAGGGCACATTCGAGTTGAACACGTACCAGCCATTGATGGCCGCCAACCTGCTCGAATCAATCCACGTGCTCACCAGAGCCTGCACGCTTTTTGCCCAACGCTGCGTGGATGGCATTGAGGTCGATATCGATCGTTGCGCGTTCTACGCGGGCGTCACGCCAGCGATTGCCACCAGGCTCAACATGGTGCTCGGTTACGACCGCGCTGCCGCCCTTGTCAAGAGGGCACTAACCGAGCATCGTCCGCTGATCGACATTGTCATCGACGAGGGTGCACTCAGCGCCGAAGCGGCCACCGAATTGCTCGATGCAACCGCATTGGCGAGAGGGAATCGACCGACTTAATTTTCAGCGACAGTTCATCGCGCAACTTCGCTAACTGACGCGATTATCCCAACACGAGTAGTGCCAGTGGCGCCGCAAGTCAGCCGCGTCGGCCGGCACGCACACGTAGTGCCCCATGCCGATCGGGATATCGCCGTTGCATCCGGGGCACGCGTACGCCTTGAGGGCCTCGTACGGTTGCACGCGCTTCACCTCGACGGCGCCGAAGGCCCCATCCCACATGCTCATCTGGCCTCTGGCAGCATCAGCCCCTCGACGCCCACACCAGCATCGCCGCGATGATCAAAAATGCGCCGCCGACGATTGCGTAGTCGCTGGCTCGCTTGACGTGTTTGCGAGTCGGATTGAATCCCATCCGTCAAGTATCGTCGTTGCGATGGAGACTCTTGAAATTCTGCGTCAAGACGGCGTCGTTACGGTGACGATGAACCGCCCAGCCAAGAAAAATGCGGCCAACCAGACGATGTGGGCCGAGTTGCTCGAGACATTTCGCGATGTCGCCAGCCGCGACACAGACCGCGTGATGGTGCTCACGGGCGCGGGCGGGGCGTTTTGTTCGGGCGCTGACTTGAGCGGCGGCGGCGATCAGCGTGCCGACCGACACCAACTGGCGTCGATGCGCGGCATCACCGATGTGTGCCTGGCCCTCGCGCGCATTCCGCAACCGACTATCGCCAAGGTGCGCGGTGTCGCGGTTGGTGCAGGATGCAACATGGCGCTGATCTGCGACCTGGTGGTGGCTTCAGACACCGCGCGGTTTTCGGAGATTTTTTCCAAGCGCGGGCTGTCGGTAGATTTCGGCGGCTCGTGGGTATTACCGCGGCGCGTTGGTCTGCACCGTGCCAAAGAACTGGCGTTCTTCGCCGAGATAGTGGGTGCCAAAGATGCCGAGCAGATGGGACTCGTGAACCGCGTCGTCGCCGACGCCGAGATCGACGCATTCGTTGCCGGCTGGGCCAATCGACTCGCCGCGGGTCCCCCGATCGCGCTAGCGCAGACAAAGCGACTGCTCAATAACTCGGCCAACGTCACGCTCGAAGAGGCACTCGACGATGAGGGCGCCGCGCAGACGATCAACTTTTCGACCAAAGACACGGCCGAGGCGATGAAGGCATTCATCGAGAAGCGCGACCCTCGTTTCACAGGTCGGTAAAGTTGTAGGCGTGCGTCGCCCAATTGTTTGTGCCGTCACATTTATTTGTTTGGCGTTCGGGGTTGGCGCGCCCGCGTTTGCAACCAGCACCACCGAGCCGCCCCCAGAAGCGATCGACGAGCAGGGTGGCATCGACGGTGCGCCGGTGGTAGTCGTGCCGTTAAACCCGTCGGCGGTGACGACTATCCCGAGTGGTTGCTCTGGCCCGAGCGAACCGCAGGTCGTATTCGTCGGCACGCTGACCAAACTCGACGACACCACAGCAATTTTTTCGGATCTGCAGACGCGCGCCGGTTCGATCGGCGGCTACTCAACGATCGACGCCTCGGGTAGCGAGACGGTCAGCGTGCGGTACGGCCGCGAAACGAAGTTTTTATCAGAGTCGAAGCGTTACTTGGTCGGTGCGGCCAGCGCGGTTAACTCGCCGATTCTTGTTTCTAAAGTGCGCGAGTCTGCAGAACTATTCGGCGGTGGTGCGAGCGGCGCCGTGAGCGACCAGGGCGCCGCCTGCCCAAATTTTGAAGACCCAATCCGCACGCTTAACGACGACGGCACAACTATCGACACGGGCATTCTTTCGCCGCTGCTGCGCAATCAATGGCAGTTAGTACTGGCGATCGTCGTCGCCGTTGGGCTTGTTATGGCGCTGCTAACCGGCGCCGTAATCGTCAAGCAACTATTTCGTTGAAAACGCGGCGGTGGCCGCCGCGCGCAACTCGCTAACGGCGTGACCGAGACCCTTGGGGTCTTTGAACAGCGCGCTTCCGGCAACCAGCACATTGGCGCCCGCGGCGGCCGCGCCCGCAATTGTCTTTGGCCCGATGCCGCCGTCGACCTCGACGTTGACGACATCGGCGAGCCCAGCATTGTTAATCATCGCGCGAACTTCGGCGATCTTGGGCTCCATCTCGGCGATGTAACTCTGGCCGCCAAAGCCCGGGTTGACCGTCATTACCAAAACAAGGTCTACGAGATCGAGCACGTGCTCAATCACGCTGGCCGGCGTCGAAGGATTAAGCGCCACCCCGGCGGTTGCGCCGAGTTCGGCGATGTTGCCGAGCGTGCGGTGCAGGTGTGCGCAGGCCTCGGCGTGCACGATCAGTCGCTGACAGCCAGCCTCGATGTAACGCTTGGCCATCACGTCTGGCGTAAGCACCATCAGGTGGGCCTCAAAGGGCAACTTGGTGAGCGCGCGAGTCGAGGCGATCACGTCTGGGCCAAACGTCAGATTGGGAACGAACTGCCCGTCCATCACGTCCCATTGGATTAGGTCAACGCCCGCGGCGTCAAGGGCCAAGATCGCCTCGCCGAGTTTCGAAAAATCGACCGGCAAAACCGAGGGAGCGATCTGAATCGGCTTCGTCACGCGATCAGCCTAGTTGTAATACGCGCACGTCGCGACGTAACCCAGTGTTAATGCCGTAGAGTCACGCGCGTGGATTCACAACAGGTGCAAATCGAGCGGCTCGTCGCTGGCGGCGATGCGCTCGGCCGCCTCGCTGATGGGCGAGTGGTGTTCGTGCCAGGCGCATTGCCAGGTGAGGTAGTCGATGTTGAGATCACGCACACCAAGAAAGATTTCGCGCGCGCTCGGCTGATCAATATCGTCACCGCGTCACCGAGCCGAATTGCGCCGCCGTGCGAACACGTCGCCCGCGGCTGCGGCGGATGCTCGTGGCAACACCTCGCAGTTGACGCGCAGATGACGGCAAAACTCGAGATCGTGCGCGAGGCTCTGAAGCGCAACGGCAAGATCACCGACATCGAGGTGGTCGCGGGCGGCCGCGTGGCCGACCGCGGTGCGCGTACGACTCTGCGCATGGCGGTTGACGCTAACAATCGACTCGGATTTCGCCGTGAGTCGACGCACGACGTCGTAGACACGCCGGTGTGTCTGGTCGCGCACCCGCTGCTGAACGAACTCATTGCAGAACTAAATGTCTACAAGGCCGATGAGTTGACCCTGCGTTGCGGTGCGGCGACGGGCGAGCGCGCGGCGTGGGTGCACGACAAAGATGGTCGCGGTGCGGTTACTGGCCTGCCAGCCGGCGTGGCAGTTGGCCACGACGCCAAGATCCACGAGATTGTGCACGGCACGAAGTTTCAAATCACGATGTCGAGTTTCTTTCAGTCGTCACTAGAGGGTGCCGAGTTGCTGGTCGACGCGGTTCGCCGCGCGGCGGGCGAGCGCGCGCTTTCGGGCGCCGACGGCACGGTGATCGACGCGTACGGCGGCGTTGGCTTGTTCTCGGCGACGCTGCTAGATCACGACGTGCCGATGACGTTGGTCGAGTCGAACACGTCGTCGTGCCACGATGCCGTCGTCAACCTCGATCAGCACAACGCCAGCATCGTGCAGGTTTCGGTCGAGCAGTGGAGCGGCGAACTCGCCGGCCTTGTGATCGCCGACCCCGCGCGCAACGGTCTTGGCGCAGCCGGTGTTGAGGCGCTCGTGAATACCGAGGCGCAGCGAATTGTGTTGGTCAGTTGCGATGCCGTCGCCGGCGCTCGCGACACTCGGCTGTTGCTCGACGCGGGTTACAAGTGCAGCGAGGCCACCGTTCTAGATCTGTTTCCGCACACGCCGCATGTCGAGGTCGTCAGCGCCTTCACACGCGCTTAATTTTTTTGCGACTGGGGTTAGGCGACGGTCGATCCGTCGGCACGCGTCAGCGCCACAAGTTGTTTCTTGGTCGCTCGCCGCGTCGGTGTTGCCAGCAACTCGAAATTGATCCGCATGTTTAATGCTGACGTAATCCGTAGCAGCGTTTGAGTTGTCGGAAGAATCGCACAATTCTCAATTCGACTAATTTCTGCCTGGGCGACGCCAGACAATGTCGCGAGTTCACATTGGGTCAGACCTCGCTCCTTGCGGGCTCTTGCGCATGCCGATCCGACTGCATAGACGGCCCCGAATGCATCAAGCAACTCTTTCGACGCAGGACTCGTCCGCGCGCGTGGTTTGCCTGCGTACTCTTCGTAGCTTCGCATTAGATGTGAACCCTCGTTTCGAAATTATGGGCTATAACACATAGTACACGTGCGGCCCCGGCCACGAGTTGAGCCACCCAGCAAGATTCCGCCCGGCTCAAGGTTGTATTTAAACGCAACGTCGATAGCCGCGAATTTTGCATCCGGTAATCGATCTAAGAATTTCTCGACCGGACATGCACCCGATGTGTGTCGATGTACCCCAGTAGGGCCATTTGATTATCGAATATCACGCCGATCGCGTCGGCAATTACAGGACGCTGTCGCCCCGTGGGCTAGTTACGAGCGCAGCAGGCTGTAGTAAAGATGTGCGGCCGCCGGGGTGGCGGTGCGCTCAATCGAGCCGTAGCCGTCAAAGTTGCGAACCGCTGCCAAAACTGCTCTGTGAACCGAAACAATGGTGATCAGGGAGATAATTGCGAAAATGAACATATCCATAGTCTATCTACCCAACGGTAACGAGATAGTTGCATTGGTTAATATCTGTAAAATAGATACACGTCATCTCGCTGTACCCAGCCAAGATCCGCCGCACTTGGCCGTCGCCACGGCAAAGCAATTGTGCCCCCCCTCGGATTCGAACCGAGGACCTGCGGATTAAGAGTCCGTTGCTCTAACCAACTGAGCTAGAGGGGCAAACAACTATCGGTCGCAGAGCCTATAGCACCACGAGTGCTTTAAGAAATTAGATGCACCAGCAATACCGGAATTCACCGCGATTCGTGGTCAAGCGTTTTTGCGTAACCCGCCGAGAATGCATAAACTAACGAGAAATCGGGCATAAGTCGGTTCGAGGCGGAATGAATAAAATCACACGCCAATCGGAATCATCAAATAAACACAGAAAAATTGGGGTGGACGAGGGGTCTCGAACCCCCGGCCTCCAGGACCACAACCTGGCGCTCTAACCAACTGAGCTACGCCCACCAAGGCATATTGAGTGTAGACTGTCGGAGACGTAAATATTGGAGTTGATAACCATGTCAGCGATGGATTCCACGCTGCGGTTCTCTCTGGCTGATCGGGCCAAAGAGATCACTACACGAGAATTGGCAACATACGCAGAGCGTACGAAGGCCTCGCAACGGGCGAATGCTCGGGCGCGAAAGGTGCTGCCACTCGGAGTGCCGTCAAGTTTTCAGGCCTACGACCCTTACCCGATTGTTATTCGTTCGGCCGACGGCCCCAAGATGCACGATGTCGATGGCAACGAGTACACCGACTTCGACATGGGCTTCGGAGCACTATTCGTTGGCCACCGTCACCCCGCCGTCATTGCGGCGGTACAACGACAACTCGCAGAGGGCACGCTGTTCGTCAACCCGTGCGAGGCCAATGCCGAGGTCGCCGAAATGTTGGCGGCGCGTTACGGCTTGCCGATGTGGCGCTTCACCAACTCTGGTACCGAGAGCACGATGGATGCGATTCGTGTGGCGCGTGCCGCCACCGGACGCGAGAAGATCGTCAAGGTAGAAGGCGGGTACCACGGCCATCACGACGAGGTGATGGTGTCGATGAAGCCGCCGCTGCATCTGGCTGGCCCCGCTGACGCGCCAATTTCGGTGCCGTCGTCGGCCGGTATTTCATCGAGCGTTTTGCGCGACACGATCGTGATCCCGTACAACGACGCCGCCGCTCTTGAGCGCGCGTTGCAGTCGCGCGAGGTGGCGTGCTTCATCGTTGAGCCCGCGATGGAGAACATTGGCATCTGTTTGCCGCAGCCCAATTACCTGCAACAGGTGCGCGAAATCACGCAGCGCTACGGAACGCTGCTCGTGTTCGACGAAGTCAAGACCGGTATCACCGCAGGATGGGCTGGCGCATCGGGTTTTGTTGGCGTGCAACCAGATCTGGTGGCGCTCGCAAAATCGATCGGCGGCGGTTTGCCACTCGGCGCGTTCGGCGGCAAGCAGGAATATATGGATCTGATCACGAACGGCACGGTTGTTCATCTGGGCACGTACAACGGCAACCCGTTGTGCATGGCAGCGGCGAAAGCCGTTTTGACCGAAGTGTGCACGCTCGAGGCGACGGCGATCACTATCGCGCGCAACAAGATGTTGGTCGACGCCGTTGGCTCACTGATAACTGAAGCATCACTGCCAGCGCACGTCGTGCAGTTTGGTGCCAAGGGTTGCGTGACGTGGGCGCCCGAGCAGATTCGCAACTACCGCGACTATAAGGCCACCGATTTCGATCTGGCGTTTGCGCAATGGATTCACGGCATAAACCGCGGCGTGTTGCTGCCGCCGGGGCTCGACGAGCAGTGGCTGATCTCGGTGATGCACACCGACGCCGACGCGATGCATTACGCCGACGTGTTCGGCGAATTCATCGACGAACTTATTGGCTGAGGCTGATTGAGAATTTCAGTCTGGCGATTACTCGCTCGCGGGTTGTTGCGCCATTGCCCCAATTGCGGCGATCGGCACGCGTTTTTTAATAGCTGGTATCGACGGGCGCCGCAAGTTTTGCCGCGAGGCACGGCTGAAACAGAAACTGTTCGTACTCGTCAAAAATGAAACCTGCTGCTTCGATGCCGGCGTGCGTGTTACGAGTGAGCTTGCAGCCGCCGGCGAAACGAGTCCAAATTGGATTCACTAGGCGCTGTACTCGCGCCAATCGCGCATCGCTTGCCAGCACATGTTCGTAGAAACGCAGTTCGCCGCCAGGGCGCAAGACCCGCCAAATCTCGCTAAGTGCGGCGGCCTGGTCGGCGACGGAACACAACACCAGCGAGGTCACCGCTGCGTCGATCGACCCGTCCTCGAGCGGCAGATGTTCGGCGTCGCCGTCGACAACGCGCACCAATACCGGCGCGTTTCGCGCCGCTACCTCTGCCCGAGCGCGAAGGTATGACTCTGGTTCGACGGCAATCACTTCTCCGACCGTGTCGGGATAGTGCGAAAAGTTGAGCCCGTTACCGGCGCCGACCTCAACCACACGCCCGGCCAGCCCTGCGAGTAATTTCTGCCGGTGTTCGGCTACTCCTGATGCCTCGACCTTGGCGCTCATGCGGTGGTACATACGGGCAAAAACTGGATGATGTACGCGCGTTACCATCGTCATTGCTCCCCGCATCTTCTCTGCGTCACCGTCAGCGTAGTCCGACGCACGCACTCCGTTGCCCCGCGTTACAGTCCCTGCTTAACTAAACACATGGCATGGTTGCGCTGGGTTCTCGTCGGCGCCGGATTGCTCGTCGCATCATGGGCGGTACTAATTGTTTTGGCCAAGCGGCTGCCGCCTGGATTGGCGCGTGAACTTGCGGCATTCGTCCCCGCCTGCGCGACGACAATGCGCCGACTTCGCCGACATCCGGAGGTTCCGCGCAGCGCCCGATGGCTGGTCGTTGTGGCACTCATCTGGGTAATCTCGCCGATCGATCTCATCCCCGAATTCATTCCCGTGATCGGACCGCTCGATGACGTAATCGTTGTTGCTCTGGTGCTTAGATATGTGGCTCGCCGCGTCCCGCCCGAAGTCTTGTTCAAAGCCTGGCCAGGAGAGCCTCGACTCTTGGCCCGGCTAATTGGCCGCGCCTGATTGGTTACTGTCGACCAAACCGACGTCGCTTAGAAACCAGGGCGTCAACCTAGGGCAGGTTGTCGAGATCGGCGATGTCCTTATGGCGGCCACTGGCACGTTTATTCGTTTTTAGATCGTCGAGAGAAATTACGGGAACTTGCTGACCGCCGATGGTTTCGGTGGTCGATCTTTGTGCGCATTCCGAGTAAACCACGCCGTCAATGTCGGTGAGAATTTCAATTCGCACTGGCGCGTTTCCCATTCGAACTACTTGATCCGCTTTCATAAATATTTCGACACTAAGTTCGGGCAAGTCGAAACCAAATGCCCGAAGGCAGGCAACTATTTTTCGGCATTGGCGAGACTGCGCGAAACCCAAACATCCATATCCGACGTGGCGCGTGGATAGCCATGAATTGCAACGGCGAAGCCGCCTACTAGGAGATATTCAACGCTGTGGTCGTTGAGTAATTTCAAGAACTCGCTGAAGTCTTGAGGAAACTCGATCTGTTCCATAGTTCATCCTTCTAAGCAATAAGGCATGGGAGAGTCGAGATTGGCTAGATTGCGCCCACCAGTAGGCGCGATCGTCGTGATCGGCGTCGCTAAATGACGAAACCTCAATTGATTTATTGACCACATGTAAATTCTACCTCTCTGTTTTTGGTTGACCTAGACGCCATCCAATTGAGCCGATTCGAATACCGCCTTCATTGGTATGTGTGCATGGCGTGGCCGACCGCGGGCTCGATACCTGGGTGACTGGCAGCCGTAGGCCTTGCTGGGTTTGGGCTGGAGGATGCTTGACCGAACACCTGTTCGGGGGTATGGTTCAGGGGCGTTAGCAAACAATCGTGCAACACCCAGTTTCTAAGTTCCAACTTCTAAAACAACCAGAACTACCAAAGCGAAAGGCAAAATCATGGCAAAGCACATCGACAAAGAAAACAGCAAGAGCAATGTCAAAAATAATTCCGAGAATATTATTGAGCGCAACAAGGCTCTCGAAGTTGCTCTTAGCCAGATCGACAAGCAGTTCGGCAAGGGTTCGATCATGCGCATGGGCGAAAAGAAGTCAATGACAATCGCGAGCATCCCCACCGGGGCGTTGCCGCTTGATATTGCGCTCGGCGTTGGCGGTCTGCCACGCGGTCGCGTAGTAGAGATCTTCGGTCCCGAGTCGTCGGGTAAATCAACTCTGGCAATGCACGTGGTGGCCGAAGCCCAACGCAACGGGGGCATCTGCGCCTACGTCGACGCCGAACACGCAATGGATCCCGCCTACGCCGCGGCCATTGGTGTCGATATCGACAACCTCCTGATCTCGCAGCCAGACACGGGCGAGCAAGCACTCGAAATCGTCGACATGCTGGTGCGTTCGGGTTCGCTCGATGTGATCGTCGTCGACTCGGTCGCCGCGCTCACGCCGCGTGCCGAAATTGAAGGCGAAATGGGCGATAGTCACATGGGTTTGCAGGCCCGCCTCATGAGTCAGGCGTTGCGCAAGCTCACCGCTGGCCTCAGCAAGTCAGACACTGTGTTGATCTTTATCAACCAATTGCGCGAGAAGATCGGCGTCATGTTCGGCTCGCCCGAAACAACTACCGGTGGTCGCGCACTCAAATTTTATTCATCGGTACGCCTTGATATTCGCCGCATCGAGTCGATCAAAGATGGCATGGAGATCGTGGGTTCACGCACCCGCGTCAAGGTCGTCAAGAACAAGGTTGCGCCACCATTTCGCCAAGCCGAGTTCGACATTATGTACGGCAAAGGCATCAGCCGCGAGGGCGCAGTGCTCGACATGGCCGTCGAGATGGGCATCGCCAAGAAGTCCGGCGCCTGGTTCACTTACGAAGGCGAGCAACTTGGCCAGGGTCGTGAGAACGCGAAAACGTTCCTCAACGAAAACCCAGAGATCATGGTCCAGATGGCCGATCGCGTGCGCCTGCAATCAGGTGTGGGCGCTGGCGCGGCCGAGCCAGAGTTCAGCGAAAAAGACGACGCGCCGATCGAGCTCGACTAGTCGGTTCGCTTTAGTCGACCGGCGCTCGCAAGTCGCGCTGGCTCGCAAAGACTCCTGTCGGTGAGTGTGCCCTACGCACTCACCGACGGGGCTGCCAACTTTTATGGCGGTAAACTTGCAGTCCTGTGACTGGCAAATACATCGTGCGCACCTTCGGGTGTCAGATGAATGCGCACGACTCTGAGCGCATTGCCGGACTGTTAGAGACCGATGGTCTCGAACCGACAACCGTCGAAGACGAGGCCAGCGTCGTCGTCATCAACACCTGCTGCATTCGCGAGCACGCCGACGAAAAGTTGTACGGCACGCTTGGCACTCTAAAGAAGTGGAAGGACGCAGACCCCACGCGCCAGATCGTGGTCGCGGGTTGCCTCGCCCAGAAAGATAAAGACATTGTGCGCAAGCGAGCGCCGTATGTTGATGTCGTATTGGGCACTCACAACGTGCACCGAGCCGCCGAACTGCTGGCCCATTCTCGCAAGGTCGGGCCGATTACAGAGATCTTTGACGAAGCAGTGATGGACGACTACGCGCTCTTTCCTAGTGCGCTTCCCGTGAAGCGCGAGACTTCGTTTAACGCCTGGGTCACGATTCAGATCGGTTGCGACAACACCTGCAGTTACTGCATCGTGCCCGCTGTGCGCGGCAAAGAGATCAGCCGACCGTTTCAGGAAATCGTCGGCGAGGTTAAGTTGTTGGCCTCAAGTGGGGTCACAGAGGTGACTTTGCTCGGGCAAAATGTCAACAGTTACGGCCGCGACTTGAGCCTGGCTCAGCGTCAGTCGGGCGACCAAGACGTGAAGTTGCGCCCGCAGTTTGCGCAACTGCTGCGCGACGTCGGCGCGGTCGAGGGCATTCGCCGCGTACGTTTTGTGAGCCCGCACCCTAAAGACATGCGCACCGACGTGTTGTGGGCGATGGGCGAGACGGCCAGCGTGTGCGAGCACTTGCATTACCCGCTGCAGTCGGGCTCTGACGCGGTGTTGGCGCTGATGCATCGCGGTTACACGGCGTCTCGTTACCTCGAACGCATGGCCGAGGCTCGCTCAATTATCCCCGACTTGGCTGTTACGAGCGATCTAATAGTCGGCTTTCCTGGTGAAACCGAGAAAGACTTTCAGGCCACCCTTGAAGTTGCCGCCGAGGCGATGTTCGATGCGGTGTTTACGTATATTTACTCGCCGCGCCCGGGCACCGAGGCTGCACTGATGACGGATCAATTTATTTCTCATGAAGTCAGCGTCGAACGATTCGAACGCCTGCGAGTGGTTACTGAGCGCACCGCGCTCTTGGCGTCGCGCAGTCGCATCGGACGCGTCGAAGAGGTCATCGTCGAGGGCATGAGTCGCAAGAATCCAGACCGCACAACGGGCCGCACGCGCCAGAACAAACTCGTGCACTTTGTTAGCGTCGAACCGTTGCGTATGGGTACCTATGCGATGGTCGAAGTTATCGATGCGGGCAAGCATCATCTGATAGGCGAACTGCGCGAGGTCGGCGAGCGCCCGTCGCACAAGATCCGCATCGCCGTGCTGGCGGCGAACTGAAGTGTTGCAGTGACCGAATCGACCGAGACGGCACTAAAGCCCGTAGTTATTGTGGGCCCCACGGCCAGCGGCAAATCAGATTCGGCGATGGCCGCGGCGATCAAGCACGGCAACATGCAGATCATCGTCTGCGATGCGATGCAGGTCTATCGCAAGATGGATATTGGTACCGCCAAGCCAACCCTCGATGATCAGAAAAAGGTAATGCACCACTGCATCGATCTCGTTGACTCGCGCGCCAAATACACGGTCAGCGATTATCAGACCGCGGCGCGCGCGGCAGTGCTAAAGGTACAAAGTATTGGCGCTCGGCCGCTAGTCGTCGCGGGCACAGGTCTGTACCTGACCGCGCTGATCGATGACCTGCAGTTTCCGGGCAACTGGCCAAAAATTCGCCAAGAACTAGAAGCCGAGCTACACGTTGAGGTGCTATACAAAAAACTGATTGCCCTCGACCCGCTCTCGGCTTCGCGCATCGAGCGCACCAACCGCCGCCGCATCGAGCGCGCGCTCGAGGTGTGCATCGGCAGCGGCAAACCGTTCAGCGAGACAGGCCCGGGCACGGGCGCGTATCCAGACAACGGCATCGTGCAGATCGGCTTGTTATGGAAGCGCGAGTTGTTGGCCGAGCGAGTGGCACAACGAGTGCACAAGATGATGGACGATGGCTTTCTGACAGAGGTGCGCGACCTGCGTTCATCGTCGGCTCTTTCGCAAACATCGCGCCAGGCCTTGGGCTACAAAGAGTTGATCGATCATCTAGATGGCAATTGCTCGCTGGACACGGCGATCACGGCGATCATCACCCATACGCGCCAATTCGCAGTTCGCCAAGAACGTTGGTTTAGGCGCGACCCACGTATTCGCTGGGTCAATATTGAGAGCGACCCAGCCGGCGAAATCGCCTCGCTGTTGGCAGAGTCGCTGGGCTAAAATTATGTTGGCGTTTTAACAACATGATCGGTAGATAAATATCGCGCAGACAATAACTCTCACCAAGCACTCGGGCTTAGGCAACGATTTTGTCGTGCTTGACCTGACTCAACTCGGTGGTGTGTCAGCAGATTCTCTAGTTACTGACGAGCGGTGGGCTCAATACGCGCGCGAATGGTGCGATCGCAAGTCGGGTGTCGGCGCCGACGGATTATTGCTGCTCGGCGGTTCGCTCGGCGCAGGTCACTTGACGATGCGGCTGTTTAACTCGGATGGCTCGCAGGCCGAGATGAGCGGCAATGGCATTCGCTGCCTAGCGCAGGCTGCGTTTATGCGTGATGGGCGAAGCGACGCGTGCACGTATGTCGTGCACACCGTGGCCGGCGATCGCAGCGTCGAAGTTATGCCACAGAAAATGAGCCACGACACCTTGATGGCCAGCGTCGACATGGGCGCGATCGAGCAATTGAGCGAGCCCGCTAACTGGTCGGCGATTGGTTGCGACCCGAATCGGCCGGTAGCGCACATCTCGGTTGGTAATCCGCACGCCGTGGTCGGGGTAGAAGATGTGCGCGTGGTGAATCTGTTAGAGATCGGCCTCAAGGTTCCGCAAATAAATCTCGAGATCATCGAGCCCGGCCCTGAGAAACATGCCATCACGATGCGCGTGCATGAGCGCGGCGCGGGTATCACGCAGGCGTGTGGCACGGGCGCGTGTGCCAGTGCGTGGGCTGCGGTGCAGTGGGGCCTCGTGCCAGGAAACGTCACCGAAGTTCTTGTCCACATGGATGGCGGCGATGCCAGCGTGCGCGTTAATTCACCGACGCCCGGTCGCGTGACTCTCGTCGGGCCGACGCAATACATCGGCACGATGACGGTTGAAATGCGTTCATGAGTTCTCCGTATCAAGAGGCGCTCGGCCAGACGCTGATCGAGCGCGGTCGCCGCGAACGAATCGTGCTCGTCGCGGTGATGTTCGATGGTCATGACGAGCTTAAAACCGACGAGAGTTTGGACGAACTGGCGCGGCTGATCAATACGGCGGGCGCCGACGAGGCTGGTCGCATGACGCAGCGACGCGATCGCCCAGACTCGGCCTTTTATATAGGCAAGGGCAAGGCGCAAGAACTCAAAGAGTTGTGCTTGGCGGTCGACGCCGACACGGTGGTGTTCGATAACGAACTCGCGCCCGCGCAGCAGTACAACCTTGAAAAACTATTGGGTCGCACGGCGATCGACCGCACCGCAGTTATTCTCGACATCTTCGCCCAGAATGCGCACACCCTCGAGGGTAAGGCCCAAGTCGAGTTGGCCTTGCTGCGTTACCGATTACCGCGGTTGCGTCGCGGCGTCGCGGGGGCGATGTCGCAGCAGGGTGGCGGCATCGGCACGCGCGGTCCCGGCGAAACGAAACTTGAAGTTGATCGTCGGCGCATTCAAGATCGCCTCGCCAAGTTGTCGCGCGATCTCAAAGATCTCGGCAACACGCGCAACGAGCAACGCAAGGGTCGCGAGCGCAGCGGGCTTGGGTCTGTGGCGATAGTCGGTTACACCAATGCCGGTAAGTCCTCGCTGCTGAATCATCTAACTAGCGCTGGCGTGCTCGTCGAGAACCGCTTGTTCGCCACCCTCGACCCGACGACGCGACGCTTGGCGTTGCCAGGCGGCGAGCCAGTGCTGCTCAGCGACACGGTCGGGTTCGTGCGCCGCTTGCCGCACGCGCTTATTGAATCGTTCAAGAGCACGCTCGAAGTAGCGGTCGTCAGCGACCTGCTCGTGCACGTCGTTGACGCGACCGCGTCAGACCCGCAGGCGCAGATCGATGCGGTGCGTGAGGTGCTGAAAGAAATTGGCGCGGGCAACGTGCCAGAGCTCGTGGTTTTCAATAAGGCCGACCTCGAGCCAGAAGGCGCTGCTCACATGGCGGCCCAGTTGCCGGGCTCGGTCGTGATCTCGGCCGCAACTGGCCTCGGTATGCCCGAGTTGTTGCGCACGATCGGCGATCGAATGCGTTCGATCACCGCCGTCGTCGAATTGCTGATCCCTTACGAACGGGGAGATATTGTCGCTGCCGTGCATCGCGAAGGAGAAGTTGTATCAACTAGTCACGAAGAAGCCGGCGTGCGCGTGCGCGCGCGGCTGGCTGGCGCCTCGGTCGGCAGACTCTCGCAGTTTATGGTTAAGCCGTGACTAGTGAAACCGTGACTAGCCAGCCGGAAGATCAGCCGTTCGTGCCGCCGCCATACCCCTACGATCGCCTCGACGCGTTCAAGTTGCTGGCCGCCAAGCACGAGGGCGGAGTAATCGACCTTTCTGTTGGCGACCCGTGCGACCCGCCTCTAGCTGCAGTGATCGCGGCGCTGAGTAGTTCAAATGCCGAGCGCGGTTATCCGCCAAGCATCGGCACCGAGTCGCTGCGGTCTGCCGCTCGGGCGTGGATGCAGCGTAAGTTCGACATCGATATTCCGCTCACGCAGATCGCGGCTTGCGTTGGCAGCAAAGAGTTCGTCGTCACGACACCGCAGTGGATGAAATTGCGCGACCCGTCGCGTGACACGGTGTTGTACCCGGCGGTGAGTTACCCGTCGTACGCGATGGGCGCGGTGTTGTCTGGCTGTCGCGGCGTGGCTGTGCCGATGACGTCTACGGGCGGCTTAGACCTCGCGGCGATCAGCGCCGACGATGCCAAGCGCGCGCTGATGATCTGGATGAACACGCCAAGCAATCCAACTGGCGATCTCGACGACATCTCGGCCGTGGTCGCGTGGGGCCGTGCCAATGCGGTACCCGTGTTCAGCGATGAGTGTTATGTCGAGTTCACCTGGCGCGGCGCGCCATCAAGCGCGTTGCAACACGGCACGCAGGGCGTAGTCGCTTTGCACTCCTTGTCGAAGCGGTCGAACCTGGCTGGTCTGCGGGTGGCGTTTTACGCCGGCGACGCCGAGATAGTGCACTACTTGAAAGAAGTCCGCAAGCACGTCGGCATGATGGTGCCAGGCCCGGCGCAGGCCGCAGGTGTGGTAGCGCTCAACGATGACACTGCGGTGCGTGCGCAGGCAGACGTATATATGCGTCGGTTGCAACGAACGGCAACCGTGTTGTCGAAGTGGTCGGGCATTGAAATCTCGCTGCCTAGTGGCGGCTTCTACTTATGGTTTGACGCCGTCGACGGTTGGGCATTTGCCGAGCGCTTGGCAGTCGCCGGCGGCGCGCTAGTCAGCCCCGGCGATGTTTACGGCGCAGGCGGCGCCAATAATGTGCGCGTCGCTGTTGTGCAACCAGATGCGCGCATCGAATTGATGGCGCAACGACTCGGCGTGGCCTGAGCGATCTCGCCGCGACCCAGCGTGGCCGAAAATTACAATCGTCTTAAGACTGTGACGAGTTTGCCGAACACTGTGACGTCGTCGGCATCGAAGACCATCGGTTTCATCGTCGAGTTGCTAGGCGTCAGCGTAATTTTTGCGCCGCTCTTGCTGAAAGTTTTAATCGTCGCCTCGTCGCCAGGCATGCCGACCACGACGACGTCGCCGTTATTGGCGGTTTGCTGTTGACGACAGACCACATAATCGCCGTGCAAAATACCGGCATCGATCATTGACTCGCCGCGCACGCGCAACATGAACAGGTCGCCATCGCCCGTGAAATCCATTGGCAAGGGGATCAACTCTTCGACGTTTTCTTGCGCCAAGACGTTCACGCCCGCGGCGACATCGCCGACCAGCGGCACGTGCTTGGTGGGGCGTCGCTCCATGGCTACGCCACTCGAGCCTTCGTAACGGACCTCGATGGCCCGGGGTTTAGTCGGATCGCGGTGCAGGTAGCCGAGTTTTTGCAGGATCGCCAGGTGGTTGTGCACGGTGGCCGACGAACTGAGACCCACGGCCACGCCGATTTCTCGCACCGAAGGCGGATAGCCCCGCTCGCGCTGGTTTTCGACGATGAAGTCGAGGATGCCCTTTTGGCGGTCGGTCAGTTGGTTGGGGGCTTGGGTCATGGCTCCAGCGTACGGGGTTTTGGCTCCCGAGTCAAACACCTGTTCGTCAAACATTTGTTCGCCGTAATCCACTAACTCCGAACACCTGTTCGCTACACTTTAGACAACCCTCACAAACCAGGAGCCAGCATGTCACTAGTAATCAACACAGCCAGCTACCACGCCAATCCGGCCGTCTACCAGCACCGCCGCTGGGGTGTTTTCGCCGCGGTTGCGGTCGCCGCCACCCTGGCGGTATTCGCCATCGTCGGCGCCGTCGGGTCGTCGGCTCAGGCCGACCAGTCAGCCCCGAGCCGAGCCATGGCTCCGCGGGTTGTTATCGCCCAACCGGGCGACACATTGTGGGCAATCGCCCGTCGGGTCACCCCCAACGGCAGTATCACCGAGTTGGTTGAGCGGCTGGTGCAGATGAACGGCGACACGATCGCGGCGGGGCAAGAGGTCCGCATCCCGTAATCGCCAGTATGCACTCGTTACTCGACAGTATCGACCAATTTTAGAGGGTGTATTGTGTCGGCAGTGCGTTGCCCAAACTGCCTCTTTGATGACACCAAGGTCATCGACTCCCGCGACTCTGAACTTGGCGCGTCGATTCGGCGCAGGCGCAGTTGCACCCAGTGTTCGTACCGTTTCACAACCTACGAGCGCCTCGAAGAGATCGCCCTCAATGTGATTAAGCGCAACGGCACAAAACAGCCCTTCGATCGCAACAAGATCATTGCCGGATTGCGGGCCGCCGCCAAGGGTCGCCCTGTCGAGCAAGAGGCCCTGCTGGCAGTGGCCGAGTTGGTCGAAGACAACCTGCGCCTGATCGGTGGTGATGTTACGAGCGCCCAGGTCGGCCACGAGGTCTTGAACCAGTTGCGACTTGTAGACGAAGTCGCGTATGTGCGCTTCGCCAGCGTCTACAAAAACTTTGACGATGCCGCTGACTTTCGTCGCGAGTTGGCGCTGATCGAGAAGCGATCGAAGATGAAAGAACCTTCGGCCTAATTTTCTGTTTGCGCCGATTTCTAAGGTTCTAGTTTTTCTTGCGGAGGTAGCGCACAAATAAAAATCCGTCGTCTTCGAGCACATGTGCGATCTCGTATTTGTGCAACATCTCTGGCGCGCCACTAGACAACCGATTGCCGCCACCGCCGACAATTCTGGGGCTGATTGTGATATTGATTTCGTCGACTAAATCAGCTGCAAACATTGCGGCATTGAGGGCCGAGCCGCCCTCGAGTTGGGCAAACGTTCCGTCGATTTGACGCATCGCCGCTGCCAGGTCGACTGACCCGCTGCCACTGCGAACGGTTCTGATCTCGGCGCTGGCAATTTTTGCCGTGGCGTCATCGTCGAGATTGGCATCTTGGGGCATGATTAAGAACCCGCTCCCGCTCGTGAATAATTTACTGGTCGTGTCGACGTCTTTGTTCAGGTTGGTCGCGCGGGTGACGACGCCCACTGTGAGGCCTGGCTTCGACGGCGGGCCGTAACCCTCGAGCCGAACGGTGGCCGCGCCGACGATGATCACGTCTGAGATCTTGCGCAGACCCACCAGCACGCTGAGGTCGGCTGGGCTTGAAAGCGCCTGCGAGTTGCCGTTGACCACGGTTGAGCCATCGATGCTCATGACCATGCACATTCCGATCCACGGGCGGCCGTCGGGGTGGCGCTGGCGTATGACGCCGTAGGCGTCGGCGACGGTGGTCGCTTCAGCGGGTTCGGGCAAAATGCGCTTCACCCTGCAAATACTAAACGCAATGCAAATTTGAGCGGCCATTTGTGGCACGGTTATGTGATGGGAGATGTTGAGGCGGGCGATCGGATTGTTTACCGCACCTGCCCGTTGTGCGAGGCCACATGCGGGCTCGAGATCACAGTTCGCAATAATTCTGTGGCCAGAATTCGCGGCGATCGCGACGATGTTTTTAGCCACGGGTTCATCTGCCCCAAGGGGAGCACGCTTAAGCAACTGCACGAAGACCCAGATCGCTTGCGCCAACCTCTGATTAAGCGCAACGGCGTGCATGTGCAGGTGACATGGTCAGAGGCGTGGGCCGAAGTCGCGCGCGGGCTTGCGACAGTGATCGAGACTCACGGCCGCGAGTCAATCGGTACCTATCTGGGCAATCCAAATGCGCACAACTTGGCGTCGCTTATCTACAACCGCACTCTGCTTACGGGTATCGGCTCGCGTCAGCGCTTCAGCGCATCGTCGGTAGATCAATTACCGAAACAGGTTTCGTCTGGATACATGTTCGGCACGGCGGTGTCGGTGGCGATACCCGACATCGATCGCACTCAATACATTTTAATGCTCGGCGCAAACCCTTACGCCTCCAACGGCAGCCTGTGCACTGCGCCGGACTTTCCTGGTCGTCTCGAAGCGATGCGCGCCCGCGGCGGAAAACTTGTTGTCGTCGATCCACGCCGTAGTCGCACCGCCGACGAGGCCGACGAGTGGCTGGCAATTCGCCCCGGGACCGATGCACTATTGCTCGCCGCGATAGCCAACACCCTGTTAACAGATGGCGTTGCCGATGTCGGCGACCATGTGCGCGGTTTCGTCAATGGGCTCGAGCAATTGCCGGGGGCGCTCGCCGAATTCACGCCGCAAAGTGTCGAGCGCGCGACTGGCATTAGTGCCGACACAATCAAACGCATCGCCCACGAACTCAACGACGCGCCGAGTGCGCTCGTATACGGACGCATCGGCACGACGACGGTATCGTTCGGCACCACGGCGTCGTGGCTCGTCGATGTCGTCAACACTCTGACGGGCAATCTCGACAGTGCGGGTGGCGTGATGTTTCCGAAACCTGCAACGGGCGGGCCAACTGTTCGCCCCAAGCGTGGCGGCGCGGGGTTTCGCATCGGGCGCGGCCATTCGCGGGTCAGCAACTTTCCTGAGGCGTTAGGCGAGTACCCAGTCGGATTGTTGGCCGAAGAGATCACAACACCTGGCGCGGGCCAGATCCGGGCCTTCGTCACGGTTGCGGGTAACCCAGTCTTGTCTACGCCTAACAGCGTGCAGCTCGCCGCGGCGCTCGACGACCTGGAGTTTATGGTCAGCGTCGATATCTATCTGAATGAGACAACACGGCACGCCAACGTGATCTTGCCGCCGCCGTCACACCTCGAACGCAGCCACTACGACATCGCATTTAGCGGGTTCTCGATTCGCAACATCGCAAATTTCAGCGAGCCCGTCTTCGAGCGCGCCGCCGATCAACCCGACGAGTGGGAAATCTTGCTCAAATTGGCTGGAATCGCCCAAGGGTTGGGCGCCGACATCGAGGCGAGCGTCGTTGATGACTTCACCCTCGACTCGTTGCTCAACAGCGTGCTCAAGGATTCGTCGTCCTCTATATATGGTCGCGACGCGCAAGAGTTGCGCGCCGAACTGAGCCTCTATGGCAATTCTGGCGCAGACAGAATGCTCGACCTGCTGCTGCGCACAGGGCCCTACGGCGACGGCTTTGGCGCCGTGCCAGGCGGCATGAGTTTGCAAAAGTTGCGCGACAATCCTCACGGCATCGATCTAGGTGCGCTCGAGCCGAGGCTGCCTGAAATGTTGCGTACGATTTCTGGCAATGTCGAGTTAGCACCAGAGCCGTTGCTCGCGGACTTGCCGCGTCTCGCGAACTCGATGCGAGATTTTGACGAAGAGCAGATGGTGCTGGTTGGTCGACGCCACTTGCGCTCAAATAATTCGTGGATGCACAACATCGAAGTGTTAGTAAAAGGCAAGCCCCGATGCACGTTGCATATCAACCCGCAAGACGCCGCGCGTCTCGGAATCAAGGATGGCGCGAGCGCGCGCGTGACGAGCCGCGTTGGTTCAGTAGATGTCGTCGCTGAAGTAACTGATTCTGTGCGGGAAAGAGTTGTGAGTTTGCCGCACGGTTGGGGGCATTCGGTTAGCGGCACGCAAATGCGAGTGGCCGGCGAGCACTCTGGGGTCAACTCAAATGTGCTCACGGATGAACGCGAGATGGATCCGCTTTCGGGTACAGCGGTGCTCAACGCCATCCCCGTGACCGTGTCCGTCGCCTGAGGGCAGCCTCATCTTTGGTGAGGGCTACCAAACAGGTGAAAAACGGCGGTTATCAACAGGTCAGACACGGTTGTCCACCGCTAAAACCCCGTGTCCACAAGGGAATCCACAGAAATAAAAAGAAATTCACAGGGTTGTCCACTTCCAATTCACAGGAACCCTCTCTTAAACTCTGTTGTATGACATTTCGGTGTCACTTTTAGAAGTCGCACCAGGCGTTACTGGGTAAGGGTTTAAGGGCCCGAATGAATCGCAGAAATAAGCTGATGATGATTGACACGAGCTAATTACAATGCTGTAATGGCTCACTACAAGTTGTAGCCAAAACTGCGACTGGCGGTCAGTAAGCACAATATGTAGTGGTACATCAAGGTTTCCAAATTAGCAAGGTTTTTAAACGAGAAAGGTTTACAAAATGTCAATTGCCCCAGAACGTCTCGCTATCGGGATCCGTCGCCTATTCACATCTGCAGGTGTTCACCCATACGACCAGATGGTCTGGGAGAAGCGCGATGCCCGCATCGCCAACTGGAAGGACGGCACCAACGCCTTCGAGCAACTCGGCGTCGAGTTTCCAGTCGGCTGGTCGCTGAATGCTACAAACATCGTTTCGCAGAAGTATTTCCGAGGCACACCGGGCACGCCTGAACGCGAGCACTCGTTGCGTCAGGTGATCGACCGTGTCGCCGACACGATTGCGAACTGGGGCATCGAGGGTGGCTACTTTGCCGACACCGACGAGGCCGAAGCATTCCGCGACGAGTTGAAATTCATCTTGGTTACGCAGCGAGCCGCATTCAACTCGCCGGTGTGGTTCAACATCGGCGTGCCTGGTGTGCCGCAGCAGGCGAGTGCTTGCTTCATCTTGGCCGTCGACGACACGATGGATGCAATTCTCAACTGGTACAAAGAGGAAGGGACAATCTTCAAGGGCGGTTCTGGCGCGGGCATCAACCTCTCCAACATTCGCTCGAGCGCAGAGTACTTGAAGGGTGGCGGCACCGCCTCGGGCCCAGTGAGTTTCATGCGCGGCGCAGATGCATCGGCTGGCACTATTAAATCAGGAGGCAAGACGCGTCGCGCCGCCAAGATGGTGATCCTTAACGCCGAGCACCCAGACATCGAAGAGTTCATCTGGTGCAAGTCCCACGAAGAGAAAAAGGCCCGCGCGTTACGCGACGCTGGCTTCGATATGGATCTCGATGGCGCCGACGCGTTTTCGGTGCAATATCAGAACGCCAACAACTCGGTGCGCGTCACCGACGAATTCATGAATTCCGTCAAAGAAGACCGCGACTGGACCCTCAAGGCCGTCAAAGACGGCGCGCCGATTCGCACGATTCGTGCCCGCGACCTGTGGCGTCAGATCGCCACCGCCTCCTGGGAGTGCGCAGACCCTGGTTTGCAGTTCGACACCACTATCAACAAGTGGCACACCGCGCACGCCACGGGTCGCATCAACGGTTCGAACCCTTGCAGCGAATACATGCACATCGATAACTCGGCATGCAACTTGGCTTCGATCAACTTGCTCAAGTACCTCGGCGAAGACGATGTTTTCGATGTCGAGTCGTATCGCCACACCATCGAGGTGATGTTCACAGCGCAAGAGATCCTCGTCGGCAACGCCGACTACCCAACAGAAAAGATCGGCGAGAACAGCCGCATCTTCCGTCAGCTCGGTCTCGGCTACGCCAACCTGGGTGCGTTGTTGATGGCTCTCGGTATGCCATACGACTCGGACGGCGGTCGCGCTTGGGCCGCCGCGCTGACATCATTAATGACGGGTCACGCGTACGCCACCAGCGCGCGCACGGCCAGTCGCATGGGTTCGTTCTCTGGCTTCCCTGCCAACGAGCGGTACATGCTCAATGTCTTGCGGATGCACCGCGACGCCAACTACGAAATCAAAGACATCGACGTCGTGCAGCAAGATCTAGTCGTTGCTGCCAGCGACTCATGGGAAGCCGCAGTACGTGACGGCGAAGAGTACGGGGTGCGCAATAGTCAGGCAACTGTGCTCGCACCAACTGGCACCATCGGCCTGATGATGGATTGCGATACGACCGGCATCGAGCCAGACCTCGGTCTCGTAAAGTTTAAAAAACTTGTCGGCGGTGGCAACATGTCGATCGTCAACCAAACCGTGCCGCGCGCCCTGACCCAACTGGGTTACAACGCCAAACAGGTTGACGACATCGTGGCTTACATCGACGTCAACAAGACGATCGTCGGTGCGCCTGACCTCAAGGCCGAGCACCTACCTGTGTTCGCCTGTTCGATGGGTGACAACACGATTCACTACGAGGGCCACGTGCGCATGATGGGTGCGGCCCAGCCGTTCTTGTCGGGCGCGATCTCAAAGACCGTGAACATGCCAGAAGAGGCCACCATTGAAGACATTGAAGAGTTGCACATGTTGTCATGGGAGCTCGGCATAAAAGCGGTTGCCGTGTACCGCGACAATTGCAAGGTCGGTCAGCCACTCTCAACAGCCAAGAAAGATGGCGAGAAGGGCACGGCCGATGCCGCAGGCGCAGGCGCAGGCACGGCCGCCGCCGCAGGCGCAGTTAACAACGTTGTCGAGCGCATCGTCGAACGCATCGTGCACCAGCCGATTCGCCAGAAGTTGCCGCGCTCGCGTCGTGGTCGCACCTTCGAGTTTCGTGTCGCCGATTGCAAAGGCTTCGCCACGGTAGGCGAGTACGCAGACGGTCGCCCTGGCGAAGTGTTCCTCACCGTGTCGAAGCAGGGCTCAACCCTGGCCGGCATCATGGACGCCTTCGCTAAGAGCATCTCGTATGGTCTGCAGTACGGCGTGCCACTGCGCGCCTTCATCGAGGCGTTCATCAACACGCGCTTCGAGCCGGCCGGCATGACAGATGATGATGATATTCGCATGGCCTCGTCCATCGTTGACTATTTGTTCCGTCGCCTCGCAGTTGAGTATCTAAGCGACAACGAGCGCGCCGAGTTGGGCATCTACACCCGCGAAGAGCGCCTGCAGCCGACACTGCCTGGCGTTGAAGAGTCGCTGGTCGAGACAACTCAGGGCAAAGACATGATGGCCGACCCGAAGACGATCCCGTCAGTGTCTGACTTGGTGATCGAACTCGATCGAGCCGCGCAGGGCCAGCCACCTTATGGTGCATCTAAGCCAGCAAAAACTGGCCAGATTTGCTCATCGTGTGGTTCGGCAAACATGCAACGCGCCGGTGCGTGTTACGTGTGTGGCGACTGTGGATCGTCGAGCGGTTGCTCCTGATCGATAATTAAAAAAGGCGGTGGCTTGGCGTGATGCCGAGCCACCGCCTTTTTAGTTTCTAGCGTTGCGCCGCGCCGGGGAACGGTACTTCGCTTACGGTCGCGATGCGTTCGCCGGCCGATGTAACAACCATTGCCTTCGTGCCTGGCGATACATGATCGATAGCGATCATGCCAAGCGAAACATTGGTGTTGAGTCGTGGCGACCATACGGCCGAGGTAACCGAACCCACCTGCTTGCCGCCAATTATGAGTGGCCACGGGTCGCGCTGCGCAGGTACGCGTTGACCACTGATCGTAAATCCGCATCCACGGCGCGTAAGACCGCGATCACGTTGTACACGAAGGGCTTCGAGACCGATCGCATCGGTGCCAGCATCGAGCGAGCAGTACTTAGCGAGGCCAGCCTCGAGTGCGGTGTGTTTACGCGTGACGTCAGTGCCGTAAGTGAGTAGACCGGCTTCGATTCGCTCAATCAAGTTTGGACACCCTGGACCAACATCATATTTCTCGCCAGCCGCAGTCAGCGCGTCGTACAACTCGCCGCCAAGCTGCCAGTCGTTGACGTAAATTTCGAACCCGCCCTGGGCGCTCCATCCGCTGCGGGCCACAAACATCTCGTGGCCCTTGAATCGCATCGGGACGAATCTGAAGAACTTGATTTCTCGAACCGCGGCGCCAAAGACCTCGGCCATTAAATCATTGGCAAGCGGTCCCTGAACGGCGAGCGGGTTGACGTCGGGTTCGCTGATCTCAACATCTAGGCCGAGGCTTCGGGCAATACCGCCGGCCCACAGCATGACATCGCTATCTGAGATCGAAAACCAATAGCAATCTGCCGCTACGCGCAGCAGTACCGGATCGTTTATGAGTAGGCCGTCGTCGTCGCATACTGGCGCGTAACCGCAACGACCGACATCGTATTTGCGGATGTCGCGAACGGTCAGCATCTGTGCCAACTTCGCCGCATCGGGGCCCTTGATCTGTACCTGGCGCTCGCACGCCACATCCCAGATCTGCACCGACTTGCGCAAATGCCAGTAGTCCTCTTCGAGGCCGCGAAATCGGGTCGGTAGCAGCATGTGGTTGTACACGGTGTATGCCTGCACGCCTGACGCTTCGACGCGCGTGGTGAACGGCGTGTTGCGTAGGCGTCGGCTACGGGCAATCAGAGGTTCAGCAAATGACATCTTAAAAACTATAGTTGCTTACATTCGTACAACGAGGAGAGAATAATGTCAGCAGTTCGTGCAATGCGCGTAGGAAAAGTTAATGATGTGTGGCAACGCCGTATCGACATAGTGACGACCGGTGATCTCGGCGAGGGTGATGTGCTTATTGAAGTTGAGTACTCGTGTATCAACTACAAAGACGGACTTGCAGGCTCGGAAAAAGGACGTATAGCGCGTATTGATCCGTTGATCCCTGGGGTTGACCTGGCCGGCGTGGTGCTCGAGTCGAGCGATCCATCAATTGCTGTGGGCTCTTCGGTGATTGGGCACGGCAACGATATCGGGGTAGCGCACAACGGCGGTTTTGCTACTCACGCCCGCATCCCTGCGAAGTGGCTTGTTGTCATGCCAAAAGGGCTTACCTCGAAAACCGCGATGATGGTCGGTACCGCGGGGTTTACTGCGGCGTTGTCGGTCGACGCGCTCGAACGGGCAGGACTAAAGCCCGGAAGCGGTCCAGTTCTGGTTACGGGTGCAACTGGGGGTGTCGGCTCGTATTCGGTTGGCATGCTCGCCGCTCGCGGCTATGAAGTTGTTGCCAGCACGGGAAAGGCATCAGAAGGCGAGTGGCTTATGTCGATAGGGGCGTCGTCGGTAATTGATCGCAGTATTACGTCGGCGCCACAAACTAAACCTTTAGAAAAAGAGCAGTGGGCTGGCGCAATCGACTGTGTCGGCGGGGCAACGTTGGCTTACGTTTTGCGCACTCTGCGCTACGGCGCAGCGGTTGCAGCGAGCGGCCTAACTGGGGGTAGCGATCTGCCGACGACGGTGCTCCCGTTTATTTTGCGGGGAGTGAACCTCTTGGGCATCGACAGTGTGATGGCGTCAATGGACGCAAGGAAAATAATGTGGCAGCGCATCGCCACCGACCTGCGGCCACTATGGCTTGACTCGCAGGATTCGCTGGTGGTTGGACTTGATGACCTTGGCGCCCAACTAGATCTAATTTTGAAAGGTGCGATTAAAGGCAGAGTGTTGGTCGACCCGCGTCTCGCTTAGAGATTAAAATTTCAGTCACTAACACGGCATGGCATACGCTTGATGCCGTTGATGAAGTTGCTGCGCAGGTATTCGGGTTCGCCCGTGACTTGCAAATTCGGAAGTCGTCTACGGATCTCGTCGAACATAACCGAAATCTCGCGACGCGCGAGGTTGGCGCCCAAACAAAAGTGCGGCCCGCCGGCTCCGAAACCGATTTGTGCGGGGTTGGCAATTCTGGTCACGTCAAACTCGTACGGGTCTTTATAGACATCTTCGTCGCGATTACCCGAGTTGTACCACATCACTACTTTGTCGCCCGCCGCAATTTTCACGCCGCGAATCTCGGTGTCGCTCGTGGCGGTTCTGCGAAAATGAATTACCGGTGACGCCCAGCGCACGATCTCTTCAACGGCGTTCTTGGTGTTGGCATCGAAGTCGTTGAACCAAATTGCGCGTTGGTCGGGGTGGCGGGTGAGTTCGAGCATTCCGTGGCTGATTGCGTTTCGAGTTGTTTCGTTGCCGGCTACTACAAGCAAGATAAAGAAACTGCCGAACTCTTGTGGTGACATGCGCTCGCCGTCAACTTCGGCGTGCATCATCACGCTGGTGAGGTCGTCGCGCGAAGTTTTGAGACGGTCTTCGCCGAGCGCCTGGGCGTAGGCGAACATCTCAAGTGCGACGCTGATCAGGTTTTCAATCGTGCCACCGAAATCAGGGTCGCCTGCACCCAGGATCACATTTGTCCAGTCAAGAATTTGGCGCTCGTCAGATTTTGGAATACCCATCATCTCGCAGATGATCTGCAGCGGAAACGGCGCGGCGATGTTGCCTACGAAATCGAATTCGTGGTCATCGTGTTTTTCGATCACTTCGTCTACGACCGTGCGCGCCTTCACCCGCACGTATTCCTCGATGCGCGAGATTTCTTTTGGGGTGAATCCGCGCGCCACGATCGAGCGCAGTCGCACGTGCTTGGGGTCGTCCATGCTGATCATCGAGCCGAAAAATTCGTTGAGTTCGGTCGTGAGATCGACGATATTTGAGCCCTTGCCGCTGCAAAACAAGTGCGGGTTGCGGCTGACATGCCAGATGTCTTCGTGTTTGGTGAGCGCCCAATATCCCGGGCCGGCCGGGAAATTCATCAGTTCCATTTCGGCGAAGAACTTGACCGGCGCCTCGCGGCGCAGGGTGGCAAATACCGACTCGCGGTGGTCGCGCGGCGATGACCAGAAATCGGGGTCTGAGATGTTGATCTGGTCGAGTTCCACTGGCACTAGTTCCATCACAAAATGGTATCTTTCAGTAACTAATTACTGAGCATCGAACGGAGCAATTATGTCAGAAGCAGTCATCGTCGCCACAGCCCGTAGCCCGATCGGTCGCGCCAACAAGGGAACCCTCGTAGACCTCCGCCCGGACGACATGTCGGCGCAGATCGTGCGCGCATTAATGGCCAAGGTTCCGCAAGTGAAGGCCTCTGACGTCGAAGACTTGATGCTCGGCATCGGCCAGCCAGCGGGCGAGGGCGGCTTCAACATTGCCCGCATGGTCGCGATTCTCGCCGGACTCGACGATGTTCCCGGCGTCACCGTCAACCGCTACTGCTCGTCAAGTTTGCAAACAATTCGCATGGCCGCGCACGCCATCAAGGCTGGCGAGGGCGATTGCTTTATCGCCGCCGGCGTCGAGACCGTGAGTCGCTACCAGTTCGGCGCCAGTGACCTCGCGCCAAACGCAACCTTCAAGCCGTCAGGCGAGCGTACAAAATTGCGCGCTGGCGGCGGCCAGGGTACTTGGACGCCACCAGCGGGTTTGCCAGACGCGTACATCGCGATGGGTCAAACCGCAGAGAACGTTCGTGAAATTGAAAACGTGACGCGCGAAGAGATGGATGCGTTCGCCGCTCGCTCGCAGCAACTCGCGGTGAAGAACCAGCAAAACGGTTTCTTCGAGCGCGAGATCACGCCGTTGACCTTGCCCAACGGCACCGTCGTGGGCAAAGACGACGGCCCGCGCGACGGCACGACGGCAGAAGGGCTTGCAGGCTTGAAGCCGGTGTTTCGCCCAGATGGTCAGATCACCGCTGGTAACGCGTGCCCACTCAACGACGGCGCGGCTGCAGTGATGGTGATGAGCGCAGAGAAGGCAAAGAAACTCGGTATCACCCCGCTGGCAAGAATCATTTCGTCTGGCGTATCCGGGCTTAACCCTGAGATCATGGGCCTAGGCCCAATCGAAGCGTGTCGTCAAGCGTTGAAGCGGGCGGGCATGACGATCGATCAAATTGATCTTGTCGAGATCAATGAGGCCTTCGCGGCGCAGGTGATTCCATCTGCCAAGCACCTGGGGATCCCGATGGAAAAACTCAACACCCGCGGCGGCGCAATCGCCTTGGGTCACCCGTTCGGCATGACGGGCGCGCGGATTATGACGACGCTGATCAATGCCTTACAGACAGATGACAAGACCTTCGGCATGGAGAGCATGTGCGTTGGTGGTGGCCAAGGAATGGCCATGATCATCGAGCGCCTGAAATAATCTCTGGCTCTTACTGACTAGTGAGTAGAGCTGTCTTGTTGGCGCGTACGTGCAATATTGCTGCGGCGCCGGTGAGGGCCAGCATGAGCACAGACACTGAACCAAAAGTCACGAGCGGGCCGTAGCGGCCGTAAACCGAGGGCATGATGAATGCCATGAGTGTTGCACCTAGGAGACCAGCGGAGCCGCTGAGTCCCTGCGCCGCAGATGCTCGACCAGGTGGCGCCGCCTTGGCAACCGCGGCGGCAGTTGCTGGGAAGGCGACGGCTTGCGCGATGCCTTCGCCGACGTTGATTGCTACGACGATCCACAGCGAATCAAAGAATCCGTAGAAAAATACGAACGGCGTAACTGCCAGCATCGACCACAGTGCGATGCGTTGGGGGTCGCCGCGATCAGCAAGCTTGCCGCCAGCTGACGAGAGCAGTATGAACGGCACGCTGTAAAGCGCGAAAGATAATCCGACGATTAAGTTGCTGCCGCCCAAGTCGGTGATGTAGCGATCCCACAACGCATCAAAAACGCCGATCGGTAATTGAATCGCCATCACCACGAGCACGGCCACGACAATCCGCGGGTGGCGCAGCAACTCGAGACTCGGGCGGTTTGACTCGCTAGTGAGCACTAGCGTTGGAAACTTGCGCGGTGCAACGAAAATTGTTATCGCCAGCGCGACAGTGCCGAAGACCAAAAAAGTTGACGAGAGCCCGATCGGGTCAATCAGAATACTCCCGAGTAGCGGCCCGATGACGAAACCGAGAAGCTCGACGGCCGTGACTTTGCCGAGGCGCTCGCCGCTGCGCTGCGGGTCGAGGTTAGAGGCGATGGCACGCACGGCAGGAAACACGAAACCAAACGACGAACCGACAACGGCGCGCGCAAGAACGAATTGCGCCAGGTTGTCGCCCGTTGCGAAAAGTACAGAGCCCGTGCCAGCCAGCATCAGGCCGATGACGATAAGTCGTTTCGAGTAGCCGCGGTCGGCGTACGGGGCGATGAACAGCTGCACGAGCAGGCCCATCAAAAATCCGCTGCCGGCGATGAGGCCCAAGCCCGATGGCGCAAAGTGGTATGCGTCTTGCAGGTCGCCGAGCACGGCGAAGATCACGCTGTTAGCAGTGGCGGTGCCAAACGAGCAGGTCAGCAACAACATAAGGTCGCCGCGGTGTTGTTGCTCGATCGTTCTCGTGTCAGATGTCGCGGTTGTAGCGTTATTCATTGAACCAGTCACCGTCCCAATTCTTCGAGTACGGCGTCGCCGAACACGGGCCATGCCTCGCGTGCCCAAGTGTCGAAGGCGAGGTCGGTTAGCGCGCAGCAGGCAACGTTGGCCACCGGGTCGACCCAGGCGAAAGTTCCTGATCCGCCGAAGTGTCCGTATGTAGATGAACTGTTGCGCATGGCCGTCCAGTGCGGCGACTTGTCGGCGCGTAACTCTGGTCCCAGACCCCAACTGCACGGGTTGTAGTAACCGAAACCAGGCACGACGCCGTTGAGGTCTGGGTATTGCGAACTGGTCGCTTCTAAAAACGTGTCGCGTGCAATCAGCGTTGGGCGACGCATCTCGGCTAAGAACCTGGCCATGTCGTTGATGTTGCAGTACACATCTTTTGCCGCACTGCCGTCGAGGTATGCACTCGTCATCGCCAGGGGAGAGAACACGGCCTCGCGTAAGTAGTCGGCGAATTCAAATTGCGTCGCCGCCGCGACGTGCTTGGCAATCATGTAATAACCCGAGTTCGAATACACGCGCTTGCGCGCTGGCGAGATCAGCGCATCGGATTTGCTGAAGCCGTAACCGCCCGAATGGCTGAGTAGGTGTCGTAGCGTACATCCGTCTTGGCCTACAGGGTCTTCGAGGCTGACCGAACCATCTTCGACTGCGATCAGCGTTGCCCACGCAGTCATAACCTTGGAAATCGAAGTCAAGTGAAACACCGTCGCGGTGTCGCCGTGAATTTGCAAATTATCGTTGTTGTCGATAACCGCGACGGCGACGTTGGGCGCGGGCCACTGCCGCACCAAATCGAGTGCCCTCATGGCTATTAATTATTGCTGCGAATTAGTTCTGCAACGCGGAATGCAAGATCTAGCGACTGACGCGCGTTGAGGCGCGGGTCGCACACGGTTTCGTAACGATGGTCGAGATCTTCGTTACTCACGGCTTCGGCGCCACCCAGGCACTCGGTGACATTCTCGCCAGTGAGTTCAATATGAATGCCGCCCGGCCAAGTGCCTTCGGCGCGGTGCGCGGCGACGAAACCAATAATTTCTTTCATGATGTCGTCGAAGTGACGAGTCTTTCGGCCATTCGGGGCGGTGAATGTGTTGGCGTGCATCGGATCGCACGCCCACACGACTTGGTGGCCCGCCTCGCGGACTCCACGAATCAATGGGCGCAAGAACTCTTCAACATCGTTGGCTCCCATGCGCGAGATCAGGGTGAGGCGGCCCGCGATGCGCGCTGGGTTCAGCGTTTCGCACAGCGAGATCAGGTAGTCGACGGTGGTGGTCTTGCCGATCTTGCAGCCGATCGGGTTGCCCACGCCGCGCAAGAACTCAATGTGCGCGCCGTCAAGCTGGCGAGTGCGCTCGCCGATCCACAACATGTGCGCGCTGCAGTCGTACCAGGCACCGGTGAGTGAGTCTTGGCGGGTGAGCGCCTCTTCGTAGCCAAGAATCAGTGCTTCGTGGCTCGTGTAAAAATCGACTTGGTGCAGGGCGCTATTGGTTTCGGTGTCTACGCCGCAGGCGTGCATGAATGCGAGCGCGCGGTCGATTTCGGCGGCGACCTGCTCGTAACGTTGGCCCTCGACGCTCGAGGCGACGAACTCTTGGTTCCAGGCGTGCACGCGGTTGAGGTCGGCAAAGCCGCCCTTGGTGAAGGCGCGCAACAAATTGAGGGTGCTGGCGGCCTGGTGATAGGCCTGAATCAGCCGCTCGGGGTTGGGCTTGCGGGCCTCGAGATGTGGGGCGGGGTCGTTGACCATGTGGCCACGGAACACAGGCAACTCTTGGGAGCCGACTGTCTCGGTGTCGTTAGAGCGCGGCTTGGCAAATTGCCCGGCGATGCGCCCGACCTTGACGACGGGCACGCCCATCGAATAGGTCAACATCACGGCCATCTGCAAAATAACGCGCAGCTTTTCACGGATGTTGTTAGCAGTGAACTCTTCGAAGCTCTCGGCGCAGTCACCGGCCTGCAGCAAAAACGCGTTGCCGCTCGCAACCTGACCTAGCGCGGTTTGCAGTGATCGCGCCTCGCCGGCAAATACCAGCGGGGGATACGTGCCGATCTGCTTTAAGGCGCGGTCGAGATCGCCGCTATCAGGCCACTGCGGTTGCTGCACGGCAGGGAATGCCTGCCACGATGAAGGTGTCCAACTATGCGCCATGGTTACTCACGATAATCGCTCGATCGCGCTGAACCCGCAAGGGTTTAGACGGTGAGAAAATCGTCTGCGTCTTCGCGGAGCGAGTCGACAGCGCGGCTCACCAAACGGCGGGCTGCTTCAGCGGTAACGCCAAGTTCTTCGCCAACTTGACGAAAGCTCTTGCGCTCGCCATCGTGCATGCCGAAGCGTGCCTCGACTGCGTAACGGGCACGGTCGTCGAGCGTGTTCAGCAAGTCGCTGAGCAAGTCGCCGTCGACCAACGCCATCACGGCGTCTTCCGGGCTGATGTCGTCGTTAGGTACGAGGTCGCCCAATGTTGCGTCGCCGTCGTCGCCAATTGTTTTGTCGAGCGAGACAGGCGTGGTGAGGCGGTGCAGTTCGGCGTTGAGCGAGTCAAGACCTTCGGCATCGCCGGAGCCCTGACGCAACGCGGCACGCAGTGTTGCCGAGCGATCGCCAGGGATACGAATCAGGCTGGCCTTTTGGTCAAGCGCGCGACCGATGGCCTGGCGAATCCAGAAAGTTGCATAGGTCGAGAATTTGAAACCACGGCGCCAGTCGAACTTGTCGACAGCGTGCTCGAGGCCTAGGTTGCCCTCTTGAATGAGGTCGAGAAGATCCATGCCCTGTGGCAACGGGTAGCGACGAGCGATCGAGACGACCAATCGAAGGTTGGAGCGAATGAAGTGATCCTTGGCCTTGGCTGCGCCGCGCAAGTCGGCGCGAAGTGCCGCGCCGCGTTCGCCGGCCTGTATCTTGGCGGCGGCGTCACGGCCGCGCTCGATGGCCTTCGATAAGTTGCGCTCGTCTTCTGCGTTGAGAAGCGCGACTTTGCCGATTTCGTTTAGATAGAGTCCGATTGCGTCTGACATATTTGTACCGTTTTCTTGTTTTGATGAATATGAATTCTTGGCAGAAAGTAGGCCCGCAGTCGTCAAGTACTGAATTTCAGTTCTTAGACGCACAACCGACGAAAAGTTGAGACCAAGTGCTTCAACTGTTCGTCCGATCGTTATGACGGGGTGGGGTTTGGGGGGTTACTGGACGGGTATGTAAGAATAGTTCATCGGTCAAAAAATAGATAGACCTTAAGAGAAATTTATTAAAATTTTTTGAGCCAATGCCAGTAAGGGTTTCCCTTTTAAGGCGGCCGCCAGGCGGTGGGAAACCGCCCGTTGTTGGGTAGAAGCAGGCGTTCGTAGACTGCTGGGGTGCCCCAACTAGTCGGACTCTTCGGCGGCACCTTCGACCCGCCCCATGTGGGGCATCTGGTCACAGCCGTAAATGTGCGCCACGCCCTGAATCTCGACGTCGTCGTATTAATGGTTGCCAATGACCCGTGGCAAAAACACGGAACGCGCAATATCTCACCGGCGCAAGACCGTCTCGCAATGGTGCGCGCCGCTGTTGCTGGCGTCGAAGGCTTGGTCGCTGGCGACGACGAGATCACGCGCGGTGGGCCAAGTTTTACCGCCGACACGTTGGCGCTGCTCGCTGCTCGCTACGAAGGCGCCGAGTTGTTCACGATTTTGGGTGACGATGCCGCCAGCTCGTTGTCCTCGTGGTCGCGAATTGATGAAGTCACGTCACGCTCGCAACTTGTCGTCGTCGACCGACCGGGCTCGCCTGTGACGCCGCCGTCAGAGTTCACCTGGCTGCGCGTTGAGTCGCCGCGACTAGAAGTCAGCAGCACCGATTTACGAGCCCGTGTCGCCGATGGCCGGCCGCTCGATTATTTGGTCACCGAACCAGTGCTCGATGTCATCTTCGAGCGCGGCTTGTACGGCACTAAACGTGTTTCACGTGGCGAAGATTTGAGTAAGGCATGACAGCGATACCTTCGCGCCAGCGCAAGCGACTCGTCGGCGCATTGATCAGCGGTCTCGCCGCGGCATGCGTGTTGCCAATCGGAGTAATTGCTGGCGGCAGGTCGCTGCTCGGTTCGTCGGGTGGTCGCAGCGTCGACGCCAGCCAGCAACTAAAAATCCCGAGCACGCCGATGGCCCTGCTGGCGACGGTCAACGATGTCAACGCCTTAACGACGATAACTCTGTTCGTGCTCGCGCCCGAAGGCGTCGGCGGCACGATTATTTCTCTGCCGGCCAACACGCGAGCCGAATTAGTCGGCACAGAGGTGCCCCGCACACTCGCCGATAGTTACGCCCAAGGTGGTCTCGCTGCACTAGCGATTGACGCCGAGGGAGTTCTCGATGTGACGTTTGCTAGCGTCGGAGCGCTCGGCATCGCCGAGACCGCTGTGTTGCTGTCGGCGGTGCCGACGATTCATGCTGAACTTGATAAGCCTGTGGTCAACACGCAAATAGTTGCGACAGACCCGAACGCGACGACTTCGACAATTAAGTCGCGCTCCAAAGTTTCGACCACTACATTGCCGCCAGTGCCACTAACGGTCGACACCGAACTGTTCGCGGCGGGCGTAATCGATCTCGCCCCAGATCAGGCCGCCGCGGTGTTGGTCGCCAAACGCGCGGGCGAGCCCGAGAGCGATCGCCTCGGGCGCACGAAGTCGTTGTGGGTCGGTGTGGCCGCTGCTGTCGGTGGCGGAGTAGCGATTGATCCTGTCCTCGTAACCGAGACGACAATCGCTGGTTCTGCGCCGAGCGACATTGCCGCGTTCGTGCGCTATGTGTTCGCCGGGCCAATTCAGGTCTGGCAACTCACCGCCACACCGCTCGCGGGGGCCGATAATCCGACAGGCGCAGACATGTACATGCTTGACCGCGCCGAAGTTCTGCTGCTGATGGCTAGTGTTGCGCCAAGCTCGCTTGCTGGCGCGGGCGGTGGTTTCTCGATGCAGGTGGATAGCCCGTTCAATGACATCAGGATCTCGCATGCGATCGTCGAGCGCCTCTCATATTTAGGCATCGGCGTGGCGCTGGTGCGCGAGGTTGCCGGCCCTCCGAGCCAACAGACGGCCTTTAATTACCTAGACAAGGCTTCGATCGAGGGGTCTCAGGCAAGCCTCGAGTCTGTTTTAGGGGCGCTCAAGTACTCGAAGATGACTAGATCGGTCGAGGGAGTCAGCGCGCAAATAATTCTTGGTCAAGATTTTGCCGATTTCATCGCTGCGACTCCTACATTGCCAAGTACAACTATTGCTACGACGGACGGATGAAACATGAAAACGGTTAGAGACTCGATGGCTTTGGCGCGCATAGCGGCTCAGGCCGCTGACGATAAGCAGGGCAGCGACATCGTTGTCTTGAACGTTGGCGATGTGCTGGCGATTACCGAACTGTTCGTTGTCACAAGTGCCAGCAACGCGCCGCAGGTGCGCACGATCGCCAACGAAATCAGCGCCCGCATTCGCGAGCAACTCGGCGTGTCGCCGCTGCACAGCGAGGGAGTCGGCGAGCAGCAGTGGATCTTGCTCGATTACGGCGACGTGGTCGTGCACATCTTCGCCGAAGAGAGCCGCCGCTTTTATGAGATCGAGCGCCTCTACACCGACGTGCCCGTGGTCGACTGGCGCGCCGCCTGAAAATAGCCAGCGCCGCACTTGACGATTTGATCGCCGCAACGCGCCAGCGTTACGCGTCAACTCGTCCAAAAAGCCAAGCGCTACACCACCGCGCCGTTGCGGTAATGCCTGGCGGCAACACTCGCACGGTTCTGCACTTCGAGCCATTTCCGTTTCGCGTCGTCGGCGCCGACGGCGCCATTTTGCACGATGCCGATGGTCACCGCTACATAGACCTGCTCGGCAATTACACGGCGGGGTTTCTCGGTCACGCCCCGGCCCCCGTGCGCGAGGCCGTCGAGCGTGTCTTGCGCGATGGATGGTCGATCGGGGCAGCGCAGGCTGGCGAAGTCGAATTGGCCGAATTAATCTGTGCCAAGTTCGCCAGCATTGAGCAGGTGCGCTTTACCAACTCCGGAACCGAGGCCAATGTCTATGCCATCGCCGCGGCGCTACACCACACGCGCCGCCAAGGCGTGCTGGTATTCGAAGGCGGATATCACGGCGGGGTACTCTCGTTTGGTCATGGTTCAAGTCCCATAAATGTCCCGCACTCGTTTGTCATCGGCACCTACAACGACATGGCCGCGCTTGAAGAGCTGTTCGCCGGTGATCGCGGCCAGCAGATCGGGTGTGCGGTCGTCGAGCCGATGCTGGGATCGGCAGGCTGCATCCCCGCGACGGACGAATTCCTCCAGCGCCTGCGCAAACTTTGTTCGCTCCACTCTGTGGTGCTCATATTCGACGAGGTGATGACCTCGCGCCTCGCCCCTGGCGGTGCTCAGCAACTGGTGGGTGTTACTCCTGATATGACAACGCTGGGCAAATACATCGGTGGCGGGTTCAGCTTCGGAGCCTTCGGCGGCACGCGCGAGATCATGAGTGTCTTTGGCGGTGGCTCGCGCAACGATGCGCCGCTTGCCCACGCCGGCACATTCAACAACAATCCGGTGTCGATGGCGGCGGGCGTCGCGGCCCTTCGTGAAGTAATCACTGATCACGCCGTGACGAGTGTCAACGCTCGCGGCGACGCCTGCCGAGACGCTCTCTCCGCAGTGTTTGCCGAGGCGGGCATACCGATGTGCGTGAGCGGTCGCGGTTCAATGATCGGGGTGCACGGTTGCGCCGGGCCCGTCCGCACGCTTGACGCTGCGTCCGCTTCAGACGACAGGTGGAAAGAGTTGTACTTCTTTGCGATGCTCGAGCACGGTTACTATTTGGCCCCACGCGGTTTCATCGCTCTGTCGCTTGAGGTGACCGACGTGATGCTGGACGGCTTCGTCGCCGCCACCCAGGGCTGGGCCGAGGAGATGGCGACGATCCTATGACTTTGCCGATGGCAAATAGATACCAAACAGATACGCTCAAGAACGATATTCGGGGCTATAGCTCAATTGGTAGAGCGCTTGCATGGCATGCAAGAGGTCAGGGGTTCAATTCCCCTTAGCTCCACGAGATCAGGGGGTGGGCAGTGAACGAATTAGCCAATGTTGCTCTTGATGGTGCCGTTTCGCTGCGCAGTCTCGTTAAGCAATACGGCGAGCGTAAAGTTGTCGACGATGTCTCGCTAGACATTCGCGCCGGCGAGTTCTTTTCGCTACTCGGGCCATCGGGATGCGGTAAAACCACCACGCTGCGAATGATCGGTGGATTCGAGATGCCCGACTCCGGGCAGATTTTGATCGACGACCGCGATGTCACCTTTGACGAACCAGAAGTTCGGCCGCTGAATACGGTGTTTCAGAACTACGCGCTGTTTCCGCACCTCAACGTCTTCGATAACGTCGCCTTCGGCCTGCGTTTCGAAAAGGGCAAAGTTGCCAGCGCCAAGTCGACCAAAGAGCGCGTGATGGCGGCGCTCGAGTTGGTGGCGTTGGCCGCGTTCAGCGATCGGCGCGTGCCGCAGCTGTCTGGCGGCGAACAGCAACGTGTGGCGTTGGCGCGCGCGTTGGTGTTAGAGCCAAGCGTGTTGTTGCTCGACGAGCCGCTCGGCGCACTCGACGCCCAGTTGCGTGCGCGGCTGCAAGTTGAGTTGGCGTCGCTGCAGCGACAGATCGGTATCACCTTTATATATGTCACGCACGATCAACACGAGGCGTTCACCATGAGCGACCGCATCGGCGTGATGCGTGACGGCAGAATCATCCAGGTCGGCCAGCCGCGCGAGATCTACGAGATGCCGGCGACCCTCGCCGTCGCCAAGTTTGTCGGCGCGGCGAACCTCATTTTGGGCAAAGTTGTCGAACGAGGCGTAGTGCAGGTGGGTGACGAGAAGTTTGCGGCACCAGATAGCGCCCCGCTCGGCGACGGCATCGTCATGATTCGCCCCGAAAGAATTCGCGTAGGCTCTGGTTCACGCAATGCCATCATCGACCGCGTCACTTTCGCTGGTTCGTCTCTGCGCATTACCTTGCGAGTCGGTGGCGTGCAGTTGATCGCGGAAGTGCCGAACGACGAAAACTCGCGCGGCCTGCGCGACGGCGCAGCAACAAGCTTTGATGTTTTGCCAGACGCGGTGCGCGTCTTGCCCGCAGAAACCGCCTAACTCATTCGCCCATTCGGGTGACGTCGGCGAGCGCAGCCCTAATACCGCCCGATTCACCCTGACGCTTGCGGCGAATTGAGAGAGCGAATAATCCGAGCGTTAGCACGCTGAGCGAAGTGATCACTAAGAGAGTTGCAAGGGCGTTGAGCGCCGGAGTGGCGCCGCCCTTGACGGATGAATAGATGCGCAACGGTACGGTTTCGGAATTGATGCCCGACGAGAGAAAACTCGTGATTACGAAGTCGTCGATAACTGTGGCGAACACCACCACGAGGCTCGCCATCACCGACGGCCAGAGCATCGGCATCAGCACGAAGCGCAATGCCTGGAGTCGAGTCGCCCCGAGGTCGCGCGCGGCTTCTTCGAAACTTGAGCCGATTGATACGAGTCTTGCCCGCACGATCACGACGACGCTCGCGATCGAGAACGTGACGTTGCCTAACAACTGCGCCGGGTAGCCCAGCGGGATGCCTCTGAACAGGCGAGTGAAAGTAAGTAGTAGGGCCACGCCGATCACGATCTCTGGGGTGATTAGCGGCACGGATGTGAGGCTCTGTACCGCGCCAGAAGCGCGTCCCTTGAGTCGGTGCGAGCCGATGGCAAGCGCGATGCCGATTGGGGTGACGATGACCATTGTTGAAACCGCGAGCACTAGCGAATTTAGGATTGCTGCGCGCATTGTCGGGTCGTGCAGTACCGACGAATTGGGGTCGCCTGTCCACCACCGCAGCGAGAACCCCTGCCAAACAGAACGGCTGCGCCCGTCATTAAACGAATAGGCGACTGCGATTACGACTGGCACGATGCTCCAAATGATGTAGCCCCAAATTATCGCCGGCAAAAGGCGCGGCTTGCGACGCTGTTGGCCGCTCACCGCACGCGCTCTCTACCAATTCGTGCGGTGCTGCGCAGGTACCACGACAGTGCGAGCACGAGAATGCCCGAGAGCATTAGCACGAGCACCGCGCCGCGTTGGGGTTGGCTCGAGTTATTGATATAGAAATCGATTTGGTTTCCGAGCATCTCAGTACTCGGTGATCGCGACAGCAGATCGTTTGTGTAGTAGTCGCCGAACATCGGTAGCGCGATCAATACTCCGGCCGCCGCGACGCCTGCTTTTGCCAGCGGGATCGTGACCAGGCGAAACGCCGCGCGCGAGGTCGCTCCGAGGTCGCGCGCGGCTTCGATCAACTTCCAGTCAAGGCGCTCGAGCGTGACGTACAAAGGCAGAATCAAAAATGGCAGGTAGCCGTAGACCAACCCGAGGATGACGGTGATCGGCGAACCATCGAGCCAGTTGTAGTGCACGCCGAAATAGCCGACGAAGCGCGCGAAGAGCCCGCTGGGGCTTAGCAGGTTTACCCACGCCAGCATCCGCATCAGATAATTAACCCAGAACGGGATGATGATCAGGGTCAGCAGCATTAGGCGGCGCTTGCCGGCGTGACGCGCCAAGTAGTAGGCGATGGGGAAGCCGATCGAAAAACTGATGATCATCGCCGAGATCACGAACACGAGCGTGCGCAAGAACACGCCGCGCAGCGGACCGGATACGACGCTAGTGAGTACCTCGCTGGCCTGACCGAAGTCCCAGTTGATGGGGTTCCACTGCGGCACGGCATCTCGAAATATTGGGTCGAGAGTTCCGAATGCGACGCAGGAGACCGCGTAAAACGGGACCCCGAACAGCGCGACGAGCCACAACGCCCCCGGTGCAGCAAGTGCCGCCCACAGCCGGGATCCGCGTTTCAGGTATTTGTCGAATCAGCCAGCAGTGAACCCGGCCCAGACGTCGAGCCACAGCGCGTCGACGTCTGGCGTAAGACTGACGAGACGCTGTCCAGATGCGTATCGCTCTGGCGTGACTATCGCGTCAATCAGGGTTTCGGGGATTGCGCCACTCGACAGCAAACTTTCGCCCGTGATTTCGGTGAGGGCTGGTTGGTAGCCGACGTACGATTGGTTCTTCGCGGCGACCTCGACGTCGAGCAAGTAGTCGATGAAGCGGTGGGCGAGCACCGGTTTTTTAGACGCAGCAGTAACGCACAAGAAGTCGTTGGCGGTGATCGTTTGCTCGGGGTACCAAAAGCCGAGCACCGATGGGTCGGTGTCGGTTGGTAGGTTCCAGATCGCTGTGAGAATGTCACCCGACCACATATGGGCCGCGTCGCGGTTGCCGGCGGGAATCTCTTGATATGAAACGATGTCGACTCGCGGGCTTGTGGCATCGCGCAGTCGTGCCAGGTTTTCGCCGGCGGCCGAAAGTACGGCGGCGTCGGCGGTGTTGACGTCATTTGCGCCGGCTTGAAACATCGCCAGGCTGATGGTGTCGCGGTACGAGTCAATGACCGCCGACTTGCCTTTCATTTTCGGATCCCACAACAGGTCGTAGCCAGCTGCGGTTACTTCATCGGTGCTGATTCGATCAGAGCGGTAGCCGATGCCGTTGCCGTAAATGACGTGCGCGATCGTGTACTGCGACCCCTGGTCGTAATACGGGTCTTGCAGCCCTTCGATGAGGTTGCCAAAGTTGGTGAGGTAAGTGTGATTGAGCGGCTGCAAAATTTTCGCTGCCGACAAGCGCGCCAAGGCCGTGTCGGTCATGCCGATTATTAGGTCTGGAGTAAAAGTGCCGTTGCGCAGTTTGGCGAGTGCGGCTTCTTCGCTGTCGTAAATAGTTTGCGTAATCGTGACATTGAACTTCTTTTCGAAATCAGCGATCACTTCTGGGTTGGCGTAGTCGGCCCAGTTGAGAATCTCGAGAGTTCCCGATTCTTCGGCGAGCCCATCGGCAATCGCTTCGCCAACTTGTGGAAGCGTTACTGGTTTGGTTGGCGTACCGATTACAAGTTCGCCACTCGACGACGAGCCCGACGAGCCACACGCGCTCAGTAGTGATGGCGTAACTACAGCGCCGCCGATTGTTATGAGTGCCCCGCGCAAAAAGTCTCGTCTTTGCATGCGTGTAACATTAGTCACCATGAGTTCATTAGACAAATTGATTGCTGATGAAGAGTCCCGCTTCATCGCCAGAGTGCCGAAGTCATTCGAGATGCATGCGCGGGCTAGTCAGACAATCCCTGGAGGTGTCGCTTCGAGTTGGGCGAGTTCTCGACCTGTGCCGATCTGGGTAGACCGCGGCGAGGGTGCCCACGTATGGGACGTGGACGGCAACAAGTACATAGATTTTCACTCGGGTTACGGGGCCAACATTGTCGGTCATGGCCACCCCGCAATTGTGCGCGCGGTTCAGGATCGGGTCACGAAGGGTACACACTTTGCCCAGCCGTCGCCAGATCTGATCGTCGTAGCCGAGGCGCTCGCGATGCGCTTTGGGCTGCCCAAGTGGCGCTTCAACAATTCGGGCTCTGAGGCCACGATGGACGCGATCCACCTAATGCGCGCAGCAACTGGGCGAGATTTAATAATTAAAATTGAGGGTTCGTACAACGGCCATCACGATTCGGTGCTGGTCTCGATTTTTCGCTCAGCGCAAGAACTTGGTCCGCAAGAAAATCCATGGCTTGTGCCGAGCGCGGGTGTGCCGCAGGCGATCGCCGACTGCGTTCGTATCGTGCCGTTCAATGATCTGCCAGCACTTGAACGGGTCTTTGCCGACCACCCGAATCAAATTGGTGGAATGATTTTGGAGCCGATGATGATGAACGCCGGCATAATTGTGCCGTTGCCCGGGTACTTGGCGGGCGTGTGCGAAATCGCCCACAAGCACGGTGCACTGGTGGCCTTTGACGAGGTTAAGACAGGTTTGGTGGTGCACTCTGGCGGGGCGACGAAGTTGTTCGGAGTAACTCCAGACATTGTCTGTTTGGCGAAGGCGCTCGGTGGCGGGGTGCCGTGTGGGGCGATCGGTGGCAGCGAGGAAGTGATGTCGCTAGTCGAAGACGGCCGATACAACCAGATCGGAACCTTTAACGGCAATCCACTGACGATGGCGGCGGCCAAGGCGGTGCTGAACGAAGTGTTGGACGAAGGCGCGTATGTCAAGGCCAATGAGATTGGCGCATACATACTCGAGCAGTCACTCGCCGTATTGAAACAACATGGCCAGGCGGCCTATGGGCATCAATACGGCTTCAAGTTATGCATAGTTTTTAGTGATGAAGTGGCGTCAGATTATCGAAAGTTTCTCTCGTTTAATACGGGTGTCAGCCACCTGCACTTCTTGAAGCAGTTCAATGGCGGAGTGTTTCTGCCGCCCTGGGGCAAAAGCGAATCGATCACATTGTCGGTATCACACAACCGCACCCACGCCGACCAGTACATCGCCAACGTTGAAGCGTTCGCCGCCTCGTTGGCAGAACTAAGCGATCGTGGGTCCGTCGAATTCGCCGCTGGGAGTTTTAACTAGCGTTGGTCAAGGTCTTCGTGGTACCGCTTTGCGATACTGTTTGACGAACCGCTGCGCATCCTTCTCCATATCGGTGTGGTAGGCGCCCTTGAATGAGCGCGAAGCGACGCCGCGCTGAACGCGCACTGAGACCGCGAAGTCTTGGCTATTGACTAATTCGTTGAACGCAATGGTCGGCGACAGGTCTACTGGTGGGTTGGCGGCTACCTCGGCGGGGAAGACGTATTCGGTGATCACCGTCGTGTGCGTCGCTGACCGCGGTATGTAAGTGCTGATGGCGACGCACGTCGGCATCACGTCAATGAGCATGTTCGGGTAAACGTATATGCCGAAGACCGAGTAGTCGTCCATGTCGTCCATGGTGGCCAACAACGGCAGAGCCTCGTTGTGGGTATGCGACACTGCCGTCTTACCTGGGGCAAGGCTGACGCCAAAATCGGTACGATCGGTCTGCTGCGTGTGTCCGGTGCCGTAAACAGGAACCAAGTCACATAGCTCTGGGTGCACTACGCCGCAGTGCAGGCATTCGCAATAGTTTTCGGCGAGGATCTTCCAGTTAGCCTGCACCTCGTCGACGCTCGTGTGCGCACTCTTGAGCGAGCCGAGTTCGAATTTCTCTAAACTGCGCGGATCGAAACAGAGATTGTCGAACCACTCGATCAGCGTTGGCGCGTTGTTGTCTAGGCAGACGAAGAGGAAACCCTGCCACTCGTCGACACGTACGGCTTGCAACGAAATACCTTCGCGGTCGAACGACTCTTTGTCGTGGTGAATGGCCGAGACGAGTTTGCCCTCAAGCGAATAACTCCACGAATGATACGGGCAGGTGATCGCGGCGCCGAAGCCCGAACCGCTCTGGTCGCACAACTGTGAGCCGCGGTGCTGGCAGACATTGTAAAAAGCGCGCAACTCACTTGCGCGGTTGCGCACCACGAGGATGTTTTCATCGCCAACCATGCAGACCAGGCGGTCGCCAATTTTGTTCAACTTGTCGGCGCGACCGACGTAACACCAATGCTTCGAGTAAATCTCTGCCATCTCTGTCGTAAAAACATCTGCCGATGTGTATTCTTCGCGCGAAAAACTTTGGCGCAAGCCTTGAATGTCATTAGATGTCATTGACGTTCTCGTTTCTAGTTATTTAATATTTTAGTTATTTTTCTTGCCAATTCAAACCAACAGGTACGTCTTCGTAATCCACAGTCCATAATCGCGCCGCGTACAAGTCGTTCGATACGTATGCGCGGTATCCGAGAAGTTGCTGCTGCTGCGGCGTCATATTTTTGGCGATATCCTGCGGCACGCCAATGCAGCCGGCCTCTTCGGGTGTCAGCCAGCCGAGCAGATATGACAGGTGTAGTCCCTGGCGCCAAACATCGCTGGTGTTGTTGGCGCCGCCGCCGTGTAGCACCTTGCCGCTGTAGATGAGGCCGCTGCCAGCGGGCATTACGGCCTGAACGATTTCGTGCGGCTCCGGCTGGCGAGAGAAGTCGCCCCACAAGTGACTACCGGGCACGACTTGGGTGGCGCCAACATCGGATGTGAAATCTGTGATCGCAAACATGCAGCTAATGGTCACGTCTGGCGCAGTTAGAGAGCACATTGCCGGCCAGTTGTCGGCGTCGCGATGAATCCATTGGGCCTTTTCACCAGGTCCGATGATCATCATCTGGCCCGTGTTCATCCAATACGAGGCGCAGTTGGCGAGCAGGGCGGCGTCGGCGACCTCGCGAAACAGCGGATGCACGAGCACGTGATCGGCGAATGTCTTGGAGCGCCAGGCCAGGCGCGTGAACCGTTTGGTATTTGAGCCCCAGAATTTTTGGATCATCGGGTCGTCGGTCTTCGCCCCGGGCGCGATCGCTACTGTTGGCTCGACTAGTTCGGCTTGCAGTTTGCCAACGACATCTTGCGAAAGCATATTGAGCACGATGACGCCGCCATCGCGATTGAAAACGGCGAGAATTTCGGCCAGCGAGTTTGTCTTAGCGTCGAGACTTTGCAACACCGGAGTTTGCACGATGTTCATTGCTTTATTGTAGCAATCAAGTAGTTTCGTTGGGTGCGCGTAGATCTTCAAATCAATCAGGGCCAATGTACATGGCATGAAATATGGGCTTCAGCGCAAGCAGCCGAGCGCAATGGCTATTCAACAATATGGATAGCCGATCATTTATCAGGTTCGGTGATGAATGCGCCGACGATGCCCGAATGTTTTACGTTGTTGGGCGCGCTTGCGGCTACGACGCGACACATCAACATCGGTTCGCTTGTTATCAACGTTGGTAGCCGACACCCTGGCTTATTGGCAAACGCCGCGGCGACGGTGCAAAACATCTCGAGCGGCAGATTTATTTTAGGACTCGGCGCCGGCGCCTCGCCAGACAGCACGTTCGCGCAAGAGCAACGCGCGCTCGGCATCGAGCTACCAGCAATGATGGCTCAGCGTCACGCCAGGCTCGAGCACGCGCTCGATGTGATTGACGAAATATGGTCGCCAACTCGCGACGAAAAGTTCGCCGCGTTTCCGTCGCCAGAGCACGATGTGCCGATCATCTTGGGTGTCAACTCGGCTGCGCTCGCGCGCATTGCTGGTGCTCGCACCAACGGCATCAACATTCGTGCCAGTCATCCGCAACGCGCTCAGATCTTGGCGGCGGCGATAAGCGCAGCGACTGGCGACAGTGCTGCGGACCGTGCCGGTGTCGTTGACCGTGGCAAAGGTCTTGGTGACTTCGATGTTTCGGTATGGGACTGGTTCGACGAATCGCTGCTCGACCCGCAGTCGCAACAACGCCAGCAGTTTCAAGCCGAGGGCGTGAACAGGATTATTTTGCTGGTTCGCGGCGCGCCGGACCTCGCGCGGTTAGAAGAGACGCCAGTTAGCTGATCACGATGTTGACGAGCCGCTTGGGCACGATCACGACGTGGCGCGGCTCTTTGCCGCCGAGGAACTGAACGATCTTTTCATCCGCCAGAGCAAGTGCGCGCAATTCGTCGTCGCTCACGTCGGCAGCCACCGCGAGGCGAGAGCGCACCTTGCCATTGACCTGCACCGGCACCTCGATCCTGTCGCGAACGAGCATCGCCTCGTCCACCTGCGGGAACCCGACATAGGTGATCGATCCGGAGTTGCCCAGGCGCGACCACAACTCTTCGGCCATGTGCGGGCACAGCGGCGAGAGCATCTGCACGAGGCCCGTCGCGATTTCTCGCGGCGTCGAGCCTGATGCGTTGACGTGTTGCGTGACGGCGTTGTTCAGTTCGATCAACTTGGCGATTGCGGTGTTGAAGCGCAGGTGTTGCATGTCGGCACCGACGCCGTGAATGGCGCGGTGTAGTTCGCGGCGCAACTCGATCGGCGCGGCCTCGTCGCTGACGTGCAGTTCGTTGCTGTCTTCGTCTACCAAGTTGCGCCAGACGCGCTGTAAAAACCTTTGCATGCCGACGACGTCGCGGGTGTTCCACGGGCGACTCGCCTCGAGTGGGCCCGTCGACATTTCGTAGAGACGAAACGTGTCGGCGCCGAACTCGTCGTACATTTCGTCAGGCGTGACGATGTTCTTGAGGCTCTTGCCCATCTTGCCGTACTCGCGCGTGACGCTCTCGCCCTCAAACTCGTAGCCGTTGCCAACTGCGATGACTTCTGTTGCGGGCACGGTCTGGCCGCGGGCGTCGCGGTAAGCAAAGGCCTGAATGTATCCCTGATTAAACAGGCGATGAAACGGTTCTTCGCTGCTGACGTGGCCGAGATCGAACAACACTTTGTGCCAAAAGCGGCTGTACAGCAAGTGCAACACGGCGTGTTCGACGCCACCGACGTACAGGTCGACGCCGCCGGTGTGACCGTCGTGCTTCGGCCCCATCCAGTAACGCTCAACATCCTTGTCAACGAACGCCGCGTCGTTGGTTGGGTCGAGGTAGCGCAACTCATACCAACACGAGCCCGCCCACTGCGGCATGACATTGACCTCGCGACGGTATTTGCGCATGCCGTCGCCTAAATCCAGATCGACATGCACCCACTCATTCACCCGAGCGAGCGGCGGTATCGGATCAGAGGCGTCGTCGTTGGGGTCGAGTGATTGCGGTTTGAAGTCGGCGAGTTCTGGCAACTTCACGGGCAATAAATTGGCGGGCACGGCGATCGGCTGATCGTCTTCGTCGTAAACGATCGGGAAGGGCTCGCCCCAATAGCGTTGGCGCGAGAACAGCCAGTCGCGCAATCTGTAAGTGACCGCGCTGTTGCCGTGGCCGTGTTGCTCGAGCCACGAATTGGTCATGGTCGTGGCCTCGGCCATTGTGCGCGCGCCGTTGAGCGTGAGAGTGTCGTTGCTCGAATTGATATAAGTGCCTTCACCGATATACGCCGACAGCCATGAGTCGCACGAAGTTGCTGCTGCGATGCCGTGTTGCGCGAACCACTCGGCTGTGGGCATCTGCGTGGCAACGATCGGCAGGTCGTACTTGCGGGCGAAGTCAAAGTCGCGTTGGTCGCCAGACGGCACGGCCATGATTGCGCCCGTGCCGTAGCCCATCAATACGTAATCGGCAATCCACACAGGTATTTGCGCGCCCGTCATCGGGTTGGTCGCGAAAGCACCGGTGAAGACCCCGGTCTTGGCCCGGGTCTCGTCTTGGCGCTCGGCGTCCTGCGTGGCGGAAGCCTCGGCGCGGTATTTCTCGACGGCGTCGCTTTGCTTTGGCGTCGTGAGCGGACTAACCAGTTCGTGTTCTGGCGAGAGCACCATGAACGTCGCGCCAAATAAAGTGTCTGGGCGCGTGGTGAACACCGTTAGATCGCCGCAATCAGTCGCGAACTTGACGTGTGCGCCGACACTGCGACCGATCCAGTTGCGCTGCATGATTTTGATCGGCTCTGGCCAGTCGAGTCGATCAAGATCGTTTAGTAAGCGGTCGGCATATTTGGTGATCCGCATTGTCCATTGGCGCATGTTGCGTTTGAACACGGGATAGTTGCCGATGTCGCTGCGACCCTCGGCGGTGACCTCTTCATTGGCCAAGATCGTGCCGAGACCGGGGCACCAATTAACAGGCGCGTCGGAGAGGTAAACGAGGCGGTAAGTGCTGAGCAATTCTTGGCGCTCGACTTTAGAAAGTAGAGCCCACTCGCCGCGTCCGGTTTCGCGCTTGCCCGATTCGAACTCGCCGACTAGTTCGCTGATCGGCCTGGCCCGATTTTGTTGCTCGTCGTACCACGAGTTAAAAATCTGTAAAAAGATCCATTGCGTCCAGCGGTAATATTTTTCGTCGGTCGTGCTGATACTTCGCCGCGGGTCGTGACCCAGACCGAGGCGGCGCAACTGGCGTCGCATGTTGGTGATGTTCGACTCGGTGTTGACGCGCGGGTGAATGCCGGTGGCGATTGCGTGCTGCTCGGCTGGCAGGCCGAAGCTGTCGTAACCGAGCGCGTGCAAAACATTGAAACCGGTCATCCTCTTGTAGCGAGCAAAAACATCGGTGGCGATGTAGCCGAGCGGGTGACCAACGTGCAGGCCCGCGCCCGACGGATACGGGAACATGTCGAGCACGAAAAGTTTCTCGCGGCCGGCGGCCTTGGCTGGTTCGGCGAGCGGCCCGGCGGTGTTGGGTGCCTCAAACGTGCGCTGAGCGTCCCAAAAATCCTGCCAGCGCGACTCGATGGCGTTGGCGAGTGCCGAGTTGTAGCGAAATTGGGGGATCTTTGATCGCGGATCGGACATAACGCAACTATCGTAGAGGACAAATAACGATTAGGACCTCAATGCCTCGACAACCGCGCCGCTCTACTTCGCGAACGACTAACACGCGCAAGCACAGTTACCCCCGTGCGGCTCGCGTCAGCGAGACGGTTCGTCATGTGGTGGCCGAAGAACTAGTGCGAATCGACGACGAACGCTTGAACCTCGTCACAGTGACGTCAATCGACGTGGATGCCGAGATGAATCGCGGCATCGTTTATTACGACTCGCTACAGGGGCCAGAGGGCGACGAGCAGATAATCCAGGCCCTTCGCGAACACCGCAAGCGCCTGCAGTTGGCGATTGCCGAGCAGGTGCATTCTAAGCGCACGCCGATATTAGAGTTTCGCCCCGACAACGCACTACGGGCCGCCGCGCGAATCGACGAGATCTTGCGTAATGACCCGATGCGTACCCGCAATCACGACGACGTCGCCGAATAACTTACAAAGGCGACACGAGCGTGGCCAAACGCCGACCACCGACAGTTCACGGGCTGGCGATAATTGATAAACCTGCGGGCGTAACTAGCCACGACGTTGTCAGCCAGTTGCGCAAGCACCTCGGCGAAAAACGCATCGGTCACGCCGGCACGCTCGACCCCGACGCGACGGGAATCTTGCTGGTCGGAGTGGGTTACGTCACGCGCCTGATGCAATTTTTGAGTGGCCTCGACAAAACCTACGAGGGTGAAGTTGTGCTCGGCTCGACCACCAATACGCTCGACTCGGCCGGGGTCGTAACCGCAACTTTTGACATGAGCGGCGTAACTCTGGAGGCCGCGCGCGATGCCGCCGCTCAACTGACCGGCCCGATTATGCAAACACCGCCGATGGTTTCGGCCCTCAAAGTCGACGGGGTGCGCTTGCACGAACTCGCGCGTCGGGGGATAGAGGTAGAGCGCCAACCGCGGCCGGTGACTGTGTACGAATTCGAAGTTGAATCAACGCCCGACTCGTTGGTCTTGGCGATTCGCGTGCATTGCTCGGCCGGAACATATGTGCGGACACTGGCGGCAGACCTTGGCGCGTTACTTGGCGGCGGCGCTCACCTGCGCAACCTGCGCCGCGTGGCGGTGGGCGAGTTCGATCTGTCACAAGCGCGACCGCCGCTTGAGGCGCAACTGTTGCCGGCGATCACCGCCGTGCGAAATTTAACGTCTGTTGTTGTTGACGATGCGACCGCGTCGATGGTGCGGCACGGTCGCGTGTTGAGCGCGTGGGCTGGCGTTGCACCGTGGGCTCTTAGCGACGAACACGGATTGCTGCTCGCGGTGTACGAACCATTCGGTGACGGGCAGGCAAAACCAGTCGTCGTTTTAGCCGAAGCGATAGCGTGAAACAGATGCGAATTTTGCGAGAACTGTTGGCTGGGCATGGCGCCGCGCTAGAAAAACCCCGCTCTGTCGTGACCATCGGTGCGTATGACGGCGTGCATCGGGGTCATCAGGCAGTCATCGCCCAGGTGCGCGAGTCGGCGCAACGCCTGGGCTGCAACAGCGTGGTCGTCACCTTCGATAAACACCCCGCCGCAGTTGTGCGCCCAGAGTCTGCGCCTAAGTTGCTCCTAGATGTTGATCAGAAACTCGAGTTGCTCGCCGCGACGGGTGTCGACGCCACATTCATCGTCGCGTTCGACGAGGCCCAGGCGCTCGAAGACCCGGCCGATTTCGTGCGCAGAGTATTGGTCGATGGGTTGCACGTGCAGCTAGTTGTAGTGGGGGAAGACTTTCATTTCGGCCACAAACGCAAGGGCAACGTCGCGATGTTGCGCGAACTCGGGCTGCAATACGATTTTGCCGTCGAGCCGATTCGCTTGATCGCGCGACCAGACGGCGTCGCCGAACCGGTGAGTAGCACCGCTATTCGCCGTGCGCTTGCGGGCGGCCAAGTTGAGGTCGCCGCACATTTATTGGGCCGCCCATTTGAGGTTCGCGGCATCGTCGGTCACGGTGACAGACGGGGCACAGCAATAGGGTTTCCCACCGCCAACGTCGAAGTACCAACCGTAATGTGTCTGCCGAGCGACGGCGTTTACGCGGGTTCCTGCGTCTGTGCCGATGGCTCAACGCACGCGTGCGCTATCAACCTCGGCCGTCGCCCAACATTTTTTGAACACGCCGAGCACTCGATACTCGAAGTTCACCTACTCGATTTTTCGGGCGACCTCTACGGTCAAAGGTTGAGCGTGACGTTCGAGCATTTCTTGCGCAGTGAGCGCAAGTTTGATGGCATAGAGGCGATCAAGGCTCAGTTAAAAGAAGACGTGGCCAACGCTCGTCAGGCCATGGGCGTCCAGTAATCAGCGCGTCAGGTAGTCAGCGCGCGATTGCTGGCTCCCCGTACGAAGTTGAGCGTTGCCGAAGTGTGCGCCCGAGCGGTTCTACGAACTCGCGAAACGTTTGCTCGGTCATGCCCTGACCGTGGCTGGCCCCTGACGCGCGCGAAATATTTTCATCCATCAAGGTGCCGCCCAGGTCATTGCAGCCACTGCGTAGCATTTGGACGGCGCCCAACTTGCCGACCTTTGTCCACGAGATTTGAATGTTGTCGATCAGACCGTGGTAAGCGATGCGCGCGATGGCGTGCATTAACAAAGTCTCGCGGAACGTCGGCCCGCGGCGCGCCTTGCGTTGCAGGTAGATCGGCGACGCCATGTGTACGAACGGCAGACCAACGAACTCGGTGAAGCCGCCCGTCTCTTTTTGTAAGTCGCGTGTACGCACGATGTGCTTGGCCCACGAGTCCGGGTGTTCGACCGAGCCGAACATGATTGTGATGTTGGATGGTAGGCCAACCTTGTGCGCAACGCGGTGGCATTCGAGCCACTGTTCGGTGTTGATCTTGTCGGGGCAGAGGATTGCGCGAATGTCGTCGTCTAAAATCTCGGCGGCGGTACCCGGCAACGATGCGAGACCGGCCTCGCGCAAACGAATTAAATACGTCTCGAGGTTTTCGCCGAGGCGACGCGCGCCTTCTGTGACCTCGAGAGCGGTGAAACCGTGAATGTGGATGTTGGGAGCGGCTTCTTTAACGGCGTGCGCGACGTCGATGTAGTAGTTGCCGTCAAAGTTTGGATGAATGCCACCCTGCAGTGTGACCTCGGTTGCGCCCATGTCCCAGGCTTCTTTGGCGCGACCAGCGATGTCGTCGAGCGTCAGCAGATATGGAGTGCCGCGCAGGTTGAGGCTCATCGGCCCCTTCGAGAACCCGCAGAACCTACACTTAAAGGTGCAGACATTGGTGTAGTTGATGTTGCGGTTGTGCACCCACGTCACGTTTTCGCCGACTACTTGCCTGCGCAACTCGTCGGCGTACTGCGCAACTTGCAAAACCTCTGGCCCGCGGGCGTGAAACAGGGCCACGATCTCGTCGTGGCCAACCTCTTGGCCGAGTTCATGACCGCGAATGATTTCGCTGATGCGACTAGTTGTGTTGCTGGCCGTGTTGCTGGCCGTGTTGCTGGCCGTGTTGCTGGCCGACCCGCTGGCCAGCGCGTACTCAGCGGGGATCAAAATCGGCGGCGCCTGGTTGGCGCCCGAATACCACTGCGTCGAGCGATGACCGACCAGCACAACCTCTGCTCCATCCAAGACGATATCTTTCGCAGCTACTTTCTCGGGCCACACCTGGCCAGGATCGTCGCGGCCGAGGCCCTCGGCGTCGCAACGATCCATCACGGCAAAGTGCAAAGAGTCGTCGAGCCACATTGCGGGTGCGTGTACGAACTCTGGATAGATGGTCAGTCGCGGCGCGAGCGCCATGCCGCGCGCCTCGGTGACTTCGCGCAACTTGTCGAGCAGGGGCCACGGGCGCTCGGGGTTGACATGGTCGGCGGTGATCGGCGAGACGCCACCCCAGTCGTCGATGCCGGCGTCGAGCAGCATTCCGAAGTCGTCGCTCAGGTTTGGCGGGGCCTGCAGGTGAATCTCTGGCGGCAAGATCAACCGCGCCACGGCGATCGACCACAGGTATTCGTCTTGTGGGCAAGCCTTGGCGTGTTGCATGGTCGTCAGCGGCTTGGGTAAAAAATTTTGCACGATCACTTCTTGCACGTGACCGAACTCGGCGTGCGCCGCGGCGATCGCTTCGAGCGCGACAATGCGATCTTGGCGAGTCTCGCCGATACCGACGAGAATGCCCGTCGTGAACGGGATCTTCAGTTCGCCCGCGAAACGCAGCGTGTCGAGACGGCGTTGTGGCTCTTTGTCGGGAGCGCCGCGGTGGCAGTCGAGGTCATCGCGCAACGACTCGAGCATCATGCCCTGCGACGGCGACACCGCGCGCAACATCGCTAACTCGTCGCGGTACAAAGCGCCGGCATTGGCGTGGGGTAGCAGGCCCGTCTCGCGCAACACCAACTCGGCCATGTCGTGCAGGTAATGCACGGTGCTGTCGAAACCATTGGTGCTTAGCCACTCGCGCGCCACTTCGTAACGCAACTCGGGGCGCTCGCCGAGCGTGAACAGCGCTTCGTGGCAACCGGCGCGCGCACCCTGCATCGCGATATTCAAAACCTGGTCGGCAGAGAGGTAAGGGTTCTCGAGTCGCGCTGGCGGCTGGGCGAATGTGCAATACCCGCACTTGTCGCGGCACAGCATTGTTAGCGGGATGAAAACCTTCGGCGAATACGTGACCCGCGTGCCATGTGCGCGATCGCGAATCTGGCGCGCCTCGAACATCAACTGTTCAAGCGGCATCTGTTCGATTGCTACAGTAACTTCGTGCTGGCGCAAAGACATCGGACCCTCCCGGGGTTTCGAGGTGTTTTCAGATTGCCAGTACCCGACCAACATTGACCACCGAGTATTGATGAAAGGGATGGTGGCTCTGCCGTTATCGCCGCGCCTCACCACCGTAGCGGGTCAGATGCGCCACCCCACGTTTGGGGACTTGGGGGTTTAGCCCAAATTGGGTTTAATTGAGGCCCAGAACCGCAACGATGGCGTCATCAATTGACCATTGTTCATCGACGTTGACGCGACCGATGCGCTTGCCAAGCCGCTCAATCGAAATGGCACTCATCTGTTCGAGTAAAACACGAGTAGTTTGCTTCTGCACCGTAATCTCTGGGCGAATTGATGCTGGTCGAGCACTTTTTGAAGTAGGTGCAACCAAGACAACCGATCTGGGCAGCAGTGCGTCAGATTGCAAGATGACAGCAAAGCGAGGGCCGTGTTGCTCGTTCTTCGTACCTTTATGGATAGTGATGGCAAAGATGTCGCCGCGATTCATGATCGATAAAACTCACAGGTTATGTCAGTCACGCAATGACTCCATCAATTGGGCAACACGCTGCATCTCTTCTCGGTCGAGCGGGTCTGCCTCAAGGGCGGCGATCTCGGCGGCGAGTCGCTGTGGGTTGGCTAGCGCTGCGGCCGACTCAACTAGCGCGTACCGAATTGCATCTGACTGGCTCATGCCGGTGGCCTGCAACTTGCGCAACGCCCGTTTGGATGGGAGGTCGAGTCGGAAAGATAGGGCTTCGGCCATGTCGTTAAATGTATCACGATTTGTCATACTAATCATTGGCTGTAGGTTTCGGGGCGAACGCGGTGGGGCAGCGAACTCGCGGTGCCGCCATCGGGATATGCGACTGTTAGCTCGCGCGTCGGTGGGTCAAGCTCGAGAGCCCAACGATCTTCGTGCACATTGCGATGATGCGTAGAGCACAACGGCACCAGGTTGTTCATGTCGGTAGGGCCGCCGTTGCGCCAATACCGAATGTGGTGCGGCTGGCAGCGATTAACAGAGACATGGCAATCGGGTATCGCACAATGTGAGTACATCGCCTCGAGCGCCAGCCGTTGATGTCGCGAGGCCAGGCGTGACCCTCGTCCGACGTCGAGCACCACGCCGTTGCTGCCCAATACGACAGGGATTATCTGGGCCTCGCAGGCCATGCGTCGGATAGTTTCGAGCGGCAACTCGGTGTTGAAACCTGTGTGCATCACCGAATGATCGTGCAGGCCGCCGACGAGAGTTTGGTAGTCGATTACGACCGAGACTTCGGCGCGGGAATGATGTGACGAGAGTGTCTCGGTGCTGCCAAACCCGGTGTTGCCAAACCCTGTGTTGCCTAACCCGGCGTCAGCCAAACCGCTGCCGTCGACGAGCGCCACGAGGGCGAGCGCAGCCAGATGACCCTGCTTGCGTTCGTCGGTCGGGCAGTTTTCTGGGAGCGCGCCATGAAATAACTGCTCGGCGCCCTGCTCGATGCGCCCGATCACGCGCAAGCCTGTCTCGGGGTCGAGTTTGCCGTGCAGGTGAACCATGCCCGAGTCGCGGTCGACCCAGTGGCGCAACGAAGCATCGCGGCATTGGCGCTTCAACTTAATTGACCCGCCGTCGTTGTGAATGCGGGCCACCTCGTGCTTGATGGCGCGCGCGAAATTATCTGGCGTGGTGTGCGTGGCGATGTTGTTGAGCCACTCGCCGCGCTTGGTGAGTTGCGCTGATTCGAGTGGATCGAGTTGTTGCAAAGTACGCGACATCACGTCTAGGTGTGCTGTCGAGATGCGCCCCGCCGTGAAGACCTTGGCGAGTTCGGGGAAGTGCTCTAGTGTCGAGGCGCGTTGCACCTCGCGGTAGGCCTCGAAGCGCGAGATGTTGCCCGCCGTCGCCAATACATGTTGAGCATTAATGCTGGATGACTTAGCCGCTAACTGCGAGAGCCTGTGGGTAAGCGCGATCTTGCGCCGGTCGACCCAAGTCTGCACCGTGGCGATTTGGCCTAGCGCGGCGCGAATCGCCTGTTCGTCGTAGTCAGAGACATCAGACGACTCAAGCCGCGTGATGATCTCGGAAATTTCTTGCACTGCGCTCATCAATACCCCAAGTTGCGACGGCGTCGACAAACGCGCCGGCCGCGAGAACGAAATTCAGGTTGGGGTCAAGAACTGAACCGACTATATATAGGGGGTGTCGCAGGGTTGCCCGCGATCGCGACTTAGTTCGCCCCCAGCGCGCGAAACAGCGTACGCACGTTGTGTCCACTAATTGGCACGCGATGACCAGTACGGCTGATGAATCCGAGCTGTACGCCCGTGGCAGGGTCGAGCACGGTGAAGACTTGCTCGTGGCCGTCGGAGTCGACGATCACATCTGTCAACAGCGGCACGCCAGCATCTGATAAGGCTTCTTGCACGAATCCAGCGTTGAGCACCTCGATCGCGATGTGTTGCACGCCGGAACCGTGCGCGGCCAGGTGCGCCTGCACGGCGGGGTCATTGTCCGGCCCGACCAGCACCACCGTCACTCCGCCAGCGTCGGCAGTGACAATCGCGTTGTCGTCGGTTGGCTGCACCTCGAAGCCGAGGTTAGATAAAAATTTCTTTGCGCCAGGCAGATCGGCGACAGCGACCACCACGTGATCGATGCGGCACGCCACAGTGTCGAGCGCCGAGCGCAACGTGTCGGCCTGTTTTGACGGTGCAACGTTCGCCAACGTGTCGGCCACTTCGATGCGATGGGTCTCGGCCAAAATAATACGGAACAGTTGTTCGGCGAAATCTGGGTCAACGCGATCGTTGATCGCCCATTGCCTGCGACTCGTCAAAACCTCGCGCACGCGAGCCGGCTGAATTACCGTCGCCGCAGTGTCGGCCTTGACAGTCGCAACTTCGCGACAGACATCGAGCCGCTGCGCGAGCAACGCCAAAATCGCCGCGTCGATCTGATCGATTTGATTACGCAACTCGCCGAGATCGCGCGCCATGATTATTTACGCCACCAACGTTTGGCGCGATCGAGTCGCGGCGCCATCAACTGTTCGACATGTTTGGCGAGCACATCCATCTCGATGTTCACGGCGTCGCCTGCGCGTCGCACGCCGAGAGTCGTGACCGTGCAAGTGTGGGGGATCACCGCGACGCGAAACGTATCGGCCGTGAGATCGAACGCTGTCAGCGAAATACCGTCGACCGTGACCGAACCCTTCTCGACGATCAGGTGCATCAACTTGCGCGGCAGGCGCACCACTAAATCTGGCGCCGGCGACACGACATGCCCGACCGCGTCGACATGACCGAGCACTATGTGTCCGCCGAGCCGATCGCCAAGAGCCATCGGTCGCTCGAGGTTGACTAGATGGCCAACTTTGAGAGCGCCGAGGTTTGTGCACGAGTAGGTTTCGTCGCTGACGTCGGCCTGCCACCAGGTAGTGCCGTTGTCAGAACCGGTGGCGACAACGGTGAGGCAACATCCATTCACGGCTATCGAAGCGCCGATTGCCGATCCTTCCAAGACGGTGGTGGCGGCAATCTGCAGCGTGTTGCCAGAGCGGGCGTAAACCCGGCCGCATTCCTCTACGATTCCTGTGAACACAGCAATTCACACTACTTATATGGCGTTGGATAATTAGGCCCAGATATCGGCCCAGATATCGGCCCAGATATCTGAGCCAGAGCGCAGCCCGGGTGCCCAGGGTGGGTTTGGCGCCCGTCACGGTAGATTGGATGTGTCCATTGGGGCTTCGGCTCTGGTGTGATGCCACTGGCAATCCGGCCAGGGCGACCTAAGAGCCTCGCAATTTTGCGAGACAACGAAAGGCAATATCGTGACGATCGCGTCAAAACAGGACACAATGTCCAAGCATCGCCAGCACGCCACTGATACCGGCTCACCAGAAGTGCAAATCGCGCTCCTGACAGAACGTATCAACAGCCTCACTGAGCACTTCAAGACTCATGGAAAAGATCACCACAGTCGCAGAGGGCTATTAATGATGGTTGGACGTCGCCGTCGGATGCTTGACTACGTCAAAGACCGTGACATTGAGAAGTACAGAAAACTTCTCGAGACACTCGGCCTGCGCCGTTAAGACACTCGTCGTTAAGACACGCGTCACGAAAACCACATAACGGGCAACATAGTTTCGGTTGTCAGTCTCTGATTTCGCAGCCCGGCCAAGTGCCATGGGTTGCGAGGTTGTCGACTGGGAATCGACTAGTTGCCCTCTAACTCTGCCTTCGCGTTCGTAAACGCGGCAGAGACGAAAGGACACAATCATGGCTGATGCCATTTCAGTCTCGGGGCCAATTAGCGGCACCGAGAAAACACTCACATTCGAGACAGGCAAGTTTGCTTTGCAGTCGCAAGGCGCAGTAATTGCCCGTATCGGCAAGACCACAGTGCTCGCCACCGCTAACGCGGCCAAGGGCGTGCGCGACGGTATCGACTTCTTCCCGTTGACAGTTGACGTCGAAGAACGTGCTTACGCGGCAGGCAAAATTCCTGGCTCGTTTTTCCGTCGTGAAGGCCGTCCAAGCCAGCACGCGATTCTTACCTGTCGACTCACAGACCGCCCATTGCGCCCAGCATTTCCTGATGGATACCGCAACGAGACGCAAGTAGTCATCACTGTCATCGGTGCCGACCAGAGCAACCCGCACGACGTGTTGGCGATCAACGCGGCCTCGGCCTCGTTCATGATCAGCGGCATTCCGTTCGACGGCCCAATCGGCGCAGTGCGTCTGGCTTACGGCCAAGACGGCGCGTGGATTGCTCACCCAACATTCACCGAAGGTACAGAGTCAACGTTTGAGTTAGTGGTCGCAGGCCGCGAACTCAGCAACGGCGAAGTCGCGATCATGATGGTCGAGGCGGGCGGAACCGAGAAGAGCTTTACCTATTACGCCAACGGCGCACCGAAGGTGACCGAAGAAGTAATCGCCGAAGGCCTCGAGGTCTCGAAGAAGTACATCAAAGAGTCGATCAAGTTGCAGCGCCAATTGGTCGCCAGCGTGATTGCCACTCGCGGTGCCATCGAGCCACTCAAGTACACACCGGTTCTTGACTACAGCGATGAATTGTGGACGGCAGTCGAGAAGTCGGCTACCGCCAAACTGCAGCCAGCGATCAAGATCTCGCTGAAGAGCGAGCGCAACGCCGCGATCGACGAAGTTACTTCGGCAACAGTTGCCGAACTTGCTGGTTCGTCAACGGCGCCAGGCGCGTTTGCCGGTCAAGAGAAGCAGATCAAAGAAGCAGTTCGCTCGCTTACCAAGAAGTTGGTGCGCAAGCGTGTTGTCGAAGACGGTATCCGTATCGACGGCCGTGGCCCTGCAGACCTGCGCCCAGTTTCGGCAGAGGTGGGCTTGTTCCCAACCGCGCACGGCACGGGCTTGTTCCAACGCGGCGAGACGCAAGTTCTCAACGTGTTGACGATGGCGATGCCAAAGATGAACCAGATGATCGACTCGATCACCCCTGAGACATCGAAGCGTTACATGCACGACTACAACATGGCCCCATGGGCTAACGGCGAAACGGGTCGCGTTGGTTCGCCAAAGCGCCGCGAAATCGGCCACGGTGCACTCGCCGAGCGCGCCCTGTTCCCAGTCGTTCCAAGTCAGGAAGACTTTGCCTACACGCTGCGTCTCGTCAGCGAAGTGTTGTCGTCTAACGGCAGCACCTCGATGGCTGCGGTGTGCGCGTCGAGTCTTTCGTTGATGGATGCGGGCGTGCCAATCGTGGCGCCAGTTGCCGGTATTGCAATGGGTCTGATCTACGACCAGGGCAAATACCTCGCGCTTACCGACATCCTCGGTGCAGAAGATGCATTCGGCGACATGGACTTCAAAGTTGCTGGCACTGCAGACGCAGTAACCGCGTTGCAACTCGACACCAAAATCGAAGGAATCCCAAGCGAAGTTTTGGCCGCCGCACTGGCGCAGGCCAAAGATGCGCGCTTGAAGATTCTCGGCGTGATGAACGCGGCAATCGCCGCGCCACGAGCAACGGTCGCCGAGAGTGCGCCGAAGATCGTGACCTTCACAATTCCTCTAGACAAGGTCGGCGAAGTCATCGGACCAAAGGGCAAGGTCATCAACACCATTCAGCAAGAGACCGGCGCAGAGATCAACGTCTCTGACGACGGAGCAACCGGAATCATCACCATCGGTTCGCCAGACAACGCCAAGGTAGAAGATGCCCGCGCGAGAATCTTGGCAATCGTTGATCCGCCAACAGCAGAACTTGGCGCGACATATTCTGGACGCGTTGTGAACATCGCCCAATTCGGTGCGTTCATCAACATCTTGCCTGGTCGCGACGGCCTGATCCACATCTCCAAACTTGGCGGCGGCAAGCGCATCGCCAGAGTTGAAGACGTGCTCAACCTCGGCGACGAGGTGCAGGTTCGTGTCGACGACATCGACGACCGCGGCAAGGTCAGTCTGAGCCTGTTGGGCCCAGATGGTCAGCCAATCACCGGCAGCGCAGAAGGCGGCGAATCTGGTGGCGGCGATCGCGCCCCTCGTGACCGCGCTCCGCGCGAGCGCAGCGGCGGCGATCGTGCTGGTCGTGGTGATAGCCGTGGTGATAGTCGCGGTAATGATCGTGGCGGTCGTGGCGATAGTCGCGGTAATGATCGTGGTGGTCGTGGCGATAGTCGTGGCGGGGCTCGTCGTGAGCCAAACCGCGGTGCTGCTGCGCCAAGCGACGTCAAGTCGGTCAGTTTCGAGGACGAGTTCAATAGCGAACAGCAAAACGGCTAACAACCGTTTCGCTATTCGCCTAGTCTCATCGTCATGGTGCGTGTCGGAGTCATCGGAAGCGCTGGGCGAATGGGGGCAACGGTGTGTGCTGCCGTTGCCAACGATCCTCATTTAGAACTAGTTGCAGTGGTTGATCCTGGTGCGCCAGGGTCAACCGTGCACGGTCTAACAGTCGCCCGCGAATTGCGGGCGCTCGCCGATGCCAACGTCGAAGTCGCAGTCGACTTCACCGTCGCCTCTGCCTCGCGCGTCAGTTTGCCGTGGCTGGCGATGCACAATATTCACGCCGTTGTCGGCACGACCGGTTTCACCGACGAAGACATCGCTAACTTTCGCCTCGCGTTTAGTTCTAGCAACTGCCTAATCGCGGCCAACTTTGCAATCGGCGCGGTGTTGATGATGCGCTTCGCCGAAATCGCCGCACCGTTTTTTGACACAGCCGAGATCATCGAGATTCATCACGATGGCAAGGCCGACTCGCCATCTGGCACGGCCATCACCACCGCACAACGTATGGCCGCGGCGAGTAACCAATGGGCGCAAGACCCGACCAAACACGAGGCGATTGCTGGTGCTCGCGGGGCCAAGGGCGCTGGCGGCATCCCGATCCATGCCGTGCGCATGCGCGGGGCTGTGGCCAATCAAGAGGTCATCTTGGGTACGCAGGGGCAGACGCTGACGATTCGTCACGACACCACCGACCGTGGGAGTTTCATGCCCGGCGTCGTGCTGGCGTGCAACAAAATTTCCGAGCACAGGGGCTTGACGCTCGGCTTAGATTCGCTGCTCGGCATCTAGCCGTAACTCTTCACTTTTGGTGCTTAGTTGGTGCGCTGCGTTAGTGTTAGCGCACATACTGGGGGTGCGAAATGACCGTAAATATTCCAGAATCGATTGCCGACGTCAATGCGCAATGGCTAGCTGAGGCGACCGGCTTCGATATCAAGTCGATCTCTATTGAACAGATCGGCGTCGGCATCGGCGTATCGAGCGCGGTTTACCGAATCAAACTTGAGGGCAACAACTGCCCGGCGAGCGTAGTTGTGAAATTGCCAGCGCTCGACGAGGCCGCGGTGTTCACTTCGAGCATTTTGCGCATGTACATTCGCGAGGTCGAGTTCTTTAAGACTCTGGCACGCGACTGCCCGTTCAAAGTTCCGGCTTCGTATTACGGCGACGTCAACAAAGAGACGAGCCAGTTCGCGATTGTGATCGAAGATCTTGGCAAAATGCGCATCGTCGATCAGAACATCGGCATGACCATCGAAGACGCGCGCGTCGCGGTCGACGGCCTCGCGCATTTTCACGCCAAGTGGTGGGGCAAGGGCGACGCGCTGGCAGAGGCCGGCACGACGGTGAGTTTGGGTGACCCGATTTATCCCGCAATTTTGCCGATGGTGTTTGGGGAAGGTTGGGAGAAGGTCACCACGCAGATGACTGTGCCGCAGGCGATTATGCAAGTTGGCCCGAAGTGGACTGCCGCACTGCCTCGCTTGCTGCAATCACTCGTCGTTGGGCCCAATACTTTGTGTCACGGCGATTTTCGCGCCGACAACATGTTGTTCACGAGCGCC
>Ga0209491_10000497_pt1 | contig 78765 bp, 79 predicted proteins | sample BON02_FD_187213 | JGI IMG/M metagenome (GOLD analysis project Ga0209491, IMG submission 187213) | Freshwater microbial communities from Lake Bonney liftoff mats and glacier meltwater in Antarctica - BON-02 (SPAdes) (version 2) | ecosystem: Environmental > Aquatic > Freshwater > Ice > Glacier...
ACTGGCGGCACATAGTCAAGTGACTCGTGGATTCGCCGGCTGTTAAACCAGTCGACGTAGTTAAGTGTTGCCCATTCAACATGTTCGACGTTGCGCCAGGGGCCTTGGCGATGAATCAGTTCAGTTTTGTAGAGACCGTTGAATGATTCGGCAAGGGCATTGTCGTAGCTGTCACCCTTGGATCCAACCGAGGCCACGATCGCAGCTTCACTCAGTCGTTCGGAATAGCGAATCGATAAATATTGAACGCCTCTGTCGCTGTGATGCACCAAGTTGGACAAGTCGTTTCCATTACGTGAGTAGATCGCCATCTCGAGTGCGTCAATGGCAAGATCACTACGAAGTGATGTGGAGATCTGCCAGCCCACAATAAATCGACTAAATACGTCGATGATGAAAGCCACGTAAACCCAGCCACTATGAGTCTTCACGTAAGTCAGGTCTGCTACCCAAAGCCGATTCGGCGCTGGGGCCACGAACACTCGATCCACCAGATCACTAGGTCGATGCTGGTTTTCGTTGCTGATTGTCGTGATCTTAAATTGGCGACCACGCCTAGCCCCGCTCAAACCTTCACTTTTCATGATCCGCCTAACGGTGCAGTGTGCGACGTTGACACCTTCGCGATTTAGCTGCTTCCAGATCTTCTTTGCCCCGTAGACCCCATCACAGTTGGACTGATGCACCCGCAAGATCTCAGATTTTAGCGCTTCATCACGTTGTCTTCGTTGGCAGACCGGCCGTGCTTTAGTGGCGTAGTACGTCGAAGGGGCGAAGTGCAACGCTCTGCAGATCGGCTCGACCCCCCACCGACTCTTGCGAACGTCGATATAACGAATTACTTCCTGGTTTGACCGCCCGGCTCGGTCGCAAAGAAAATCGATGCGTCTTTCAATATGGCGTTAGCCCTGCGCAGATCCTTATTTTCACGTTCTAGTTCCTTGAGCCGAGCCCGCTCATCGGAGGTGATCCCGGCGCGAGCACCGAGATCTATCTGAGATCTACGGACCCAGGCCCTGAGTGTTTCTGGCGACATACCGAAGAGCTTCGAGATAGCGGTGAAGGCAGCCCACTCCGACTTGTAGTCCGAGCGGTTGTCATTCACCATCCTCACAGCTCGTTCACGTAACTCCGGCGAGTAATGGGGTATTTTTGACATGAAGTAATCCTCTCAGAGGATTTAGTCTCCAGGAAACCCGGCACGATTCAGTAGCTACTCTTGGGCTCCCTGCCATTCCCTTTCACGGGCTCCGACATACTCACGCGACTATCTTGCTAAGAATGGGAATACCGGCGCACGTAGTCTCTGCACGTCTCGGGCATAGTGGCGTAACGATTACCTTGAGCACCTATGCGCACGTGCTACCAAAGCAGCAAGGCGAGGCAGCTCAACAATTTGCGAGCTACATAGAGACAACACCTAAGAGCAATGTAAGCCCACTAAAGCGAGCCAAATAATAGTTTGGTAGACGAATGGTAGACGGGGCACTTACAAGCAAGTAAAAAGTTATACATTGCAACGGGTATTAAGTGTCCGAGGGGGGACTTGAACCCCCATCCCTGTGAAGGGACTAACACCTCAAGCTAGCGCGTCTGCCAATTCCGCCACTCGGACCGGTGTACTGGGCGTGCCCAGCCCCGTAAGAATACCTGTAAACCAGTTGTTGACCCAACTGCCAGCGTTGTACACAAAGTATTCAGGGGATGCACCAGAATGTGGGTATGACTATTGAACCGCTTGCTGATGTTGATTCCGAAGTTGTTGAACTTGTCCGCGACTTAATCAAAATTGATACCTCAAATTATGGGGATGGTTCTGGTCCAGGTGAGGCACTAGCTGCCGAATATGTCGAGGCAAAACTTAAAGAAGTTGGCATCGACTGTGAGCGCTATGAAACAACAAGTGGCAAGCGCCAAGGTGTTAATGCGCGGATTGAAGGAAAGGATCCAAGTAAGCCAGCGTTACTTATTCATGGTCATTTGGATGTAGTTCCTGCTGAGGCTAAGGACTGGACATACCCACCATTTGCTGCCGAAGTTCATGATGGCTTGATTTGGGGTCGCGGCGCAGTTGACATGAAGGATGGCGATGGCATGATTCTGGCGCTCGCTAGATCATGGGCACGCAATGGAGTCCAGCCAGATCGAACTATTGTTTTAGATTTCTTGCCTGATGAGGAAGCTGGAAGTGAACATGGTTCAGGTTGGCTTGTGGAAAATCGTCCAGAACTTTATCGAGGCGTGACACAAGCAGTTGGTGAGGTTGGTGGCTTCTCGCTGACTTTGCGTGATGATGTGCGGCTGTACTTGGTTCAAACTGCGGAAAAGGGAATCCGCTGGATGAAACTAAAAGCAGAGGGAACTGCAGGCCACGGATCATTTTTGAACAACGACAATGCGGTAACAAGATTGGCTGAGGCTGTTGCTGCTGTTGGCAATCATAAATTTGATTTAGCTCTTACTCCGACGGTGCGAGATTTCATCAAGGCAGTTTCGGATGCTCTTGGTATGGAGTTAAGTGCTGATGACCCAGAGGAATTACTCGCACAGCTCGGGCCTATCGCACGCATCATTGGGGCAACACTTTCTAACACCGCTAACCCGACTATGTTGAACGCGGGATACAAGCACAACGTGATACCAGGCGCAGCAGAAGCCATGATTGATGGACGGTTCCTGCCAGGTTACGAAGACGATTTGATTAAGGACATTGAAAATTTATTGCCGCCTGGCGTAGTGCTTGAGGACGTAGTCAAAGGCATTGCACTTGAAGCTCCGTTTGAAGGACCGATTATTGAGGCGATGGGGGCAGCAATTCGCGCCGAAGATCCGTTCGGTACACCCGTTCCGTACACAGTAAGTGGTGGAACAGACGCCAAGGCATTTAGCACTTTAGGTATAACTTGCTACGGCTTCCTGCCGCTTCTTTTGCCGCCTGAACTTGATTTCAGCGCCATGTTCCACGGGGTAGATGAACGGGTTCCAACTGAGGGACTTAAGTTCGGCGCGCGCGTTATGGACCGGTTTGTCCGAAGTTTGTAATGTTTCTAAGCGGTGCGCTGCAAATGATAAATCTTGCGCCGCAATCTAATAGAGCGTCGGCCATCCTGGCTGATGTGCACTCGATCTAATTCCCAACGTTCTATTTCTGCCATTGAAGTTAAGTAGTTCTTTACATCTCCACGCTTAGCATCCCGATGAAAACTCATCTCACGAAATTCCCAAACGGAACTCATTGATTCCATCCGAAATCTGGATAACCACGTTCTATTGCAGAAACTTCATCAAGAGCAGTTTGAATCTCAGCGGGTAACTCGGCGTCAAAGGCGTTAATTACACCACGTAATTGCGCAGCAGTTCGCGCGCCAATGATTGTGCTGGACACTTGACTTCGTGCGCTCACCCATGCCAGTGCTACGTCGATTGGTGTCAGCCCCAGACCTTGCGCAGCAGTGCAAACAGCGTCCACTATTGAGCGGGACCGATCATTTAGATACGGTGTCACAAATGTTGCGAAGTGAGCTGTAGCTGCTCGGGAATCTGCTGGTGTGCCATTTCGATATTTTCCGGTTAACACCCCGCGGCCAAGGGGAGACCAAGCCATAATTCCAACGCCAAGATCGGCGCTAGCGGGAATAACCTCTCGTTCAATGCCGCGTTGGAGAAGTGAATATTCCATCTGAGCACTAACGATTGGAAAGTCGCAACCGAGTGCTGCCTTTGTTAACTGCCAGCCTGAATAGTTCGAAATTCCCAAGTAGCGAACCCGACCACTATCAACGGCGTACTTGGCCGCGCTTAAAGTTTCAGTTACCGGAGTGTACGGATCCCAAGCATGCATGTGCCAAACGTCGATGTGACTTCGGCGTAGGCGCTTGAGTGAGCCATCTAATGCGGCTAACAGATGTACTCGCGAGGTGTCGCGGCGGCGGTTACTGCGGACATTCCCAGCTTTAGTTGAGAGGACCACGTCAGGATGATCTCGAATTAATTCCCCAACAATTTCCTCGGCAACACCGTCACTGTAAACATCTGCAGTGTCCAAAAACCGGCCACCGGATTCGTAATAGAGATTGAATTGGTCCCGAGCCTCATGTATGTCGGTATCTCGGCCCCAGGTCATTGTTCCTAATGAAAATTGCGACACCAAAAGTCCACTATTTCCAAGGGCTCTCAGTTCCATAAGATCACGCTAACGTTTGAGAGCAGGAATATATTGCGATGCTTAGTGTGTCTTACGAATTTTTTAGGAGTCTTGTTGGTTGATGTGACGCTACAACTTTCCTGGCTGCAAGCGATACTTTTGGGAATCTCGCAGGGCCTTACTGAATTCCTTCCGATTTCGTCAACAGCACATACTTTGATAATTTCTCGGCTCTTAGGTTGGCCTGATCCAGGCGCAGCATTTACTGCAGTCACCCAGATTGGCACTGAGTTGGCGGTAGTTCTCTATTTCCGAAAAGATTTAGTGCGAATTATCTCGGCTTGGTTTGCCAGCTTCATGAGTAGAAGCGCGCGAGCAACGCCAGATGCCAAGATGGGCTGGTACGTAATAATCGGGTCGATACCGATTGCGGTAGCAGGAATCTTTTTCAAGGATTCCATTGAGACCACAGCGCGAAATCTTTGGCTAGTTGCCGTTGCGCTTATTTTTATGGGAATACTTTTAGGTTTAGTGGATCATTTTGCTAAACACACTAAAGAACAAAGTGATCTGACTTGGCGTCACGCAATTTACTTTGGTTTAGGTCAAGCGCTTGCATTAATTCCCGGTGTATCACGAAGCGGCGCAACTATCACCGCAGGTTTAGCTATGGGCTTTAAGCGGGACACGGTGGCGCGCTATTCATTTTTATTAGCAATTCCTGCAGTCTTTGGATCAGCTGCGTTCACGGCTGGAGACATATCAACTGATGATTTTGTTAACTGGCCCGCAACTATCATTTCGACCGTGATTTCATTTATTGTCGGCTATTTTGTAATTGCGGGCTTGATGAAGTATCTGCAGACTCGAACGTTTCTGCCATTCGTCATTTATCGAATCACACTTGGCTCGGTGCTGTTGGTTTTGCTCGCTACGGGCGTACTTACTGCTACGTAACTTAGGTCCCGTTACGAATAGTCTTTGACTATGGGTACTTTGCTGTTAATTCGTCATGGCCGAACTGATGCCAATGCATCTGGCATTTTGGCTGGTCGAACACCAGGGGTAGTGCTCGACGAAGTAGGACGCGAAACCACCAAGGCACTTTCACTTCGACTCAAGGAAGTGAAAGTAGCGCAGGTTGTAGTTAGCCCACTGGAGCGCACACAAGAAACCGCTGGTTTGCTTTTTGATCCGAGTATTCCGTCCACACTTGATGACCGGCTAATTGAATGTGATTACGGAACTTGGCAGGGTTTAAAGTTAAGTGAGCTGGCGGTACATGAGCTTTGGCCAATCGTGCAGCAGCGTCCAGATGAAATGATTTTTCCAGATGGTGAGTCCATGAACGACATGGCCGCCCGAGCCAGTGCATCGATGCGTGAATGGGACGCCAAACTCGTAGCTGAACATGGAAATGATGTGGTGTGGGCAGCGGTTAGTCACGGCGACATCATTAAAGCAATTTGCGCAGATGCCATGGGTCTACCACTTGGAAAATTTCAGACCTTAATGATCGATCCTGCATCCGTGAGTGTTGTGCATTATTCGGAGCAGGGTTCTGCTGTCGGCAAACTAAATGACACTGGGGAGTCCTGGCTGGCTAAACTTAACGAGAAGACCAATAAGGCGCCTACTCTTGGCGGCGAAAGTGGAAAGGACTAAACGAGAATGCCGCGTATTGTCCACACTTTCGATAATCCAGAACGTTTTGTAGCGGGCACAGTTGGTGTGCCAGGTGAACGTACATTTTTTCTGCAAGCCCGATCTGGCGCTCGCACGATCAGCGTTTCCCTTGAAAAGCAACAAGTTGCCCTTTTGGCAGATCGCTTAGTTGAGTTGCTAGATCAAGTGGCGCGTGCTGAGGATATTGAAATCTCCTACCTTGGTCCCGCCGATTTAGAGCCGCTAGACAATCCAATTCAAGAGGAATTTCGAGTTGGCACACTTGCTTTAGGTTGGAATACTGAAAGTCAGCAAGTAATTATTGAGGCTCATGCTGCGACGGAATCATTTGAAGATGTGGCTGATTTGGAAGAAGACTCTGCCGAAGGACCAGACTTACTTCGGGTTCGACTCGTTGGTTCAATTGCGACAGCGTTTTGCATGCGAGCTAATGCTGTTGTGGCTGCTGGCCGGCCACCATGTCCTCTTTGTACGCAGCCGCTTGATCAGCAAGGCCATATTTGCCCGCGAGCAAATGGTTACTTGCGTAGAGGTTAAAAAACTGGCCATGGCACTGATGGCCAATGCGGGCTAGGTGCCGGCATCTTCTTGGCCTCAATTAGTTTTTCTAGTCTTGTAAGTAGCGCTGAAACTTCATCATCACTTAATAACGCAGTCAATTCGCTAGCTGGAATTTTTTCCATCGCGTTTTCCAGGTCTAAAATGAGGCTTGCTGGAATTGGTTGATTTATCCAGCCCCATAAAACGGTGCGTAACTTATCCTCTTCATGAAACGTTAAGCCATGATCGATCCCAAATAAATTTCCAGCTTGATCGGTGAGAATGTGTCCGGCTTTTCGATCTGCATTATTTATTAACGCATCAAACACAGCGATCTGTTGCAACCTTGGTTCATCCGCGTGAGCCAGCGTAACTTCAGCACCGGTTTCATCAAGACCAGTAATAATCGTTAGCCAATCTTTGGGCACTTGGCCAGGTGTAAAAATGTCGACAACGGTAACCTGCGCTTCAAGCCAATTTTGAAGTGAGCCTACGCCATATGGACCCTCACTAAGTCGAGTTTGCGGGACCAAGTTCCAACCCAAAAGCTCGCTCATGACGTAGGCAGCGCGTTCACGTTTATGCAGAGTTCCGTCGGGAAAATCCCACAAGGGGCGTTCGCCAGATTCGGGTTTATAGATGTAGCGATTAGCCTCGTCCTCAACGACCAAAGTCGAGTTCGATGCGTTGACCATTTGGCCTATTACCTTTAGTGATTTCTCCATGGCAATTCCACGATAACTCAAATAATCCCGAGCAGCGCATCGACTGCGCTGGCCATACCCTGCGTTGGCTCAGTGTTATCACCTGACAACGTTTCAGCTACCCAGTTATCAACAATTGAGACTGCCACTGGCGTATCTAAATCATCAAGCAACGCAACTGTTAACTCAGTTACAACATTCTTTGCGCCACTTCTTTGGCTAAGTGCCTGTCGCCAATGGGCAAGTTTTGTTGTGGAAAGCTCTAATTCAGCATCGAACCATTCCCAATCACTTCGGTAATGATGCTGCAATAATGTCAGACGAATTGCCATTGGATCCGTGCCTGCTGCGCGCAATTTAGAAACAAAAACCAAGTTGCCGAGTGACTTACTCATTTTTTCACCATTTAATGCAACCATTCCGGCATGCATGAAATTACTTGCAAAGGGACTTTCGCCCGTGAGAGATTGCGCGTGCGCCGCGCTCATTTCGTGGTGCGGGAACTTTAAGTCACTACCACCACCTTGCACGTCAATCTGGGCACCTAAATAATGTGTGGCGATTGCCGAGCATTCAATGTGCCAACCAGGTCTACCTTCGCCGAGTATTGACGGCCAGTAAGGATCATTCCCACTTCGACCACGCCAAAGCATCGGATCAAGTGGGTTGCGCTTTCCAGCCCGATCAGGGTCGCCACCACGTTCAGCAAAAATTGTTGACATCTGATCCTTAGTTAAATGCGAAATTTCACCAAGCATGTTTGATGTGGACATGTCGAAATAAAAATCATCATCAACTTTGTAAGCCACGCCGTTATCCAAAAGTGCCACAATACTTTGCTCGATGAGTTCCATTGCCTCCACAACACCGACATAATTCTGTGGTGGGATCACGCGCAACGCAATCATGTCACTTTGAAAAAGTGCAATTTGTTCAACAGCAATGTCTTGCCAATTCCTACCCGTTTTCAGAGCGCGCTCAATTAAGGGGTCATCAACATCAGTAATGTTTTGGGTATAGTTAACATCCACACCACAAGCACGCCACGCTCTCATTAAAGTGTCAAAAGCTACGTATGTTGCTGCGTGACCCATATGCGTTGCGTCATACGGCGTGATTCCACAAACGTAAAGAGTTCCCGTGCGATCAGTTGGTAATTTTCGCAACTCTTGACTGGCTGAATCATAAATAACTGGAGCACTGGGGGATTGAGGCATCACAGGTATCGCGACTTGCCCCCAAGGTTGCATAACTAGATTCTATGAGTAGCGAGTGAATTCAAAGCAGAGTGCTAAAGCAAAAGTCGGCACAACTTAATTTTCACGCCGCCGTAAATATCTCTCAAATTCTTTGGCGATTGCCTCACCAGTAGCTTCGGGTAATTCAGCCGTGTCTTGAGTTTCCTCTAGGCCACGCACGTACTCCGAAATCTCATCATCATCAGTTGACATCTCGTCAACTCCAAGTTGCCAGGCACGCGCTTCTTCGATGAGTAAATCAACTGGGATTGAGGTATCCAACAAGTCTTCCAAACCACGGATTAGAGCTAATGTTGCTTTCGGGCAAGGTGGTGTTGCAACATAGTGTGGGATTGCGGCCCAAAGCGCAACGGATGGAATACCTTGCACTTCAAACTCTGACTGCAAAATTCCCAAAATTCCAGTTGGTCCTTCATATTTAGAACTTTCAAATCCAGTTATGGTCTGCATTGTCTTATTTGAGGTCGTACCACTAAGTGGTACCGGCCGCGTGTGAGCTACATCTGCGAGCAAAGCGCCAAGAGTTACTAAAACAGTGTCTTTATCCATTTTCAGTTGGCTCATAATTTCAGCGCAAAACTGCTTCCATTTCATGCTTGGTTCAACGCCGTGCACCAAAAAAATAGTCGTGTTAGGCATAGTGTCAGCTTTAGCGCGGAACACTGTTGTTCCTGGCCAGGCAATTTCTCTATCGCCAGCAAGTCCAAGACTTACCTCGGGACGATTGAACTGATAGTCGTAGTATTCATCGCCTGGAAGGTCGACTATTTCCTCGCAATGCCACACATCTAGTAAGTGCTCCAAGGCATCAGTTGCACTCTGTCCAGCGTCATTCCAGCCACCAAATGCAGCTATCACGATTGTGGAACCGTGCGGAAAAACTTTGTCTTGATCCAAGCCGCACACCCCGATTCATTTGCACTTCGCTCTAGTTTATGGGCGCCTCCTTGCGCGCGTTGGGCGAGGAGGGTAAAAACTGGGAGACTAGATCAATGGAATCCGTAAGCGTTGTAAGTACTGCCCGCCCCGCTCAATTTGCGGCTGGAGATCGGGTTCAACTTACAGATACGAAATCACGCAAGCACACCATAGTGCTTGAAGTTGGTCGGGAATTCCACACAAATCACGGCAGCATCAAGCACGATGAATTGATTGGCGTAAGTGAGGGATCAGTTGTTACTTCCTCAGGAAACATGATTTATTTGGCATTACGACCATTGCTATTGGATTTCGTTTTAAGCATGCCACGAGGCGCAGCAGTTGTTTATCCAAAAGATGCCGCAGCCATAGTTGGCTTAGCGGATGTATTCCCAGGCTGCGTTGTTGTTGAGGCTGGAGTCGGATCCGGAGCATTGACTTGCTCGTTGTTGCGCGCAGTTGGCTCAGGCGGTTATGTCTACAGCTTTGAGCGACGAGAAGATTTTGCAAAAATTGCCCAAAAGAACGTCAAGAATTTCTTTGGTGAGACACCAACAAACTGGCAAGTTACTTTAGGTGACTTACAAGATGAAGTTATCCAGCTTCCGGAAGCAAGCGTTGATCGTGTGGTTCTCGACATGCTTGCGCCCTGGGAATGCATTGACAGCATCGCTCAAGTCCTTCGTCCGGGCGGGGTCATAATTGCCTACGTTGCGACAACAACCCAAATGTCCCGGTTTGTGGAAGACCTGCGCCTCGATAAGCGTTGGACGAATCCCGAAGGTCAAGAATTGATTCAACGCCCTTGGCACCTTGAGGGTTTGGCAGTCCGGCCAAATCACAGAATGCAGGGGCACACTGGTTTCCTCGTAACTGCTCGCAAACTGGCACCTGGCACGGTATTACCAACCCGGCGAATCCGACCGACTAAGGGTGGATTAGATAATGTTGCAGTGTCGAGTGCGCCAGAGAGCGAAGATCAGGAGTCATCATGAGTGAAGCAACTACTCCAGATCAATTACGAGCGCTCAATATTCGCATCGATAATTTAGCTGAATCAAACACTAAGTTGACTGCAACGCTTCGTGAGGCACGTGAACAGATCATTGGCCTTAAGGAAGAAGTAGATCGCCTAAGCGCCCCACCAAATGGCTACGCAATCTATTTAGGAGATGCGAGCGACGATCTAGTTGATGTCACAATTAACGGTCGCAAGATGCGTGTTGCAATGGCTCCCGAAGTTGATCGAAGTGCCTTGCGTCCTGGGCAAGAAGTAATTCTTAATGAATCCATGAACGTAGTTGTGGCTGGTTCTTTTGACGATCAGGGTGAGATCGTAATTTATCAAGAGACTTTGGAAGATGGCTCGCGCGCAATCGTCACCGGCAGAAATGACGAAGAACGTGTCATACATTTAGCATCGCCACTTCGTGATGTCGCTCTTCGCTCAGGCGATAGCTTGCTAGCTGATATGAAAGCCGGGTACGCGTTCGAACGCATCGCGAAATCTGAAGTTGAAGATTTAGTTTTAGAAGAAGTGCCCGACATAAATTATGAAGACATTGGTGGGCTTGGCGATCAAATCAACATGATCCGCGACGCTGTTGAACTGCCGTTTCTACATCCGGAATTGTTCAAGGAGTACGACCTCAAACCCCCAAAGGGTATTTTGCTTTATGGTCCACCAGGATGTGGCAAAACTTTGATTGCAAAGGCTGTAGCGAATTCACTGGCAAAGAAGGTTTCAGAGATTTCTGGCATAGGTGAGGGTCGCAGTTATTTCCTTAACATCAAGGGACCAGAACTTCTTAATAAGTTTGTCGGCGAAACCGAACGACAGATTCGAATAATTTTTCAGCGAGCGCGGGAAAAGGCCAGCGAAGGTACGCCGGTAATTGTGTTCTTCGATGAGATGGATTCACTATTTAGAACTCGCGGTAGCGGTATTTCAAGTGACGTTGAGAACACCATCGTTCCACAGCTGTTGAGTGAAATCGATGGCGTAGAAAGTTTGGAAAATGTCATTGTTATTGGCGCCTCTAACCGAGAAGACATGATTGATCCGGCGATTCTGCGACCTGGCCGCCTTGATGTCAAGATCAAAATCGAACGTCCAGATGCCCAAGCAGCATTGGACATCTTTGCAAAGTATCTTACGGATGACCTGCCTCTCAATGAAGTGGATTTAGCCGTACATAACAATGACGCGCGGGCAACTGCAACAGCGATGATACATCGCGTTGTTGAAGAGATGTACGCAACAACTTCTGACAATGAATTCCTGGAAGTTACTTATGCAACTGGGGACAAAGAGATCCTTTACTTCAAGGATTTTGGTTCTGGGGCAATGATTGAAAACATTGTTAGTCGGGCAAAGAAAGCAGCCATCAAATCATTCCTAACGGTCGGGCAAAAGGGAATAACTATCGAGCATTTATTGCAGGCTTGCTTGGATGAGTTCCACGAAAATGAAGATCTACCTAACACCACTAATCCTGATGACTGGTCGAGAATTTCTGGCAAACGTGGCGAGCGAATCGTTTTCATGCGTACTTTGATTCACAGTAAAAAGGGTGTCGATTCTGGTCGCAGTATTGACACTTCACTTTCTGGCAATTCCTTTTAGGAAGTAAGACATGTCCGTTCGTCGCGTGATGGGTATTGAGTCTGAGTTTGGGATTTCGAACCCAAGAGATTCAAGTGCCAATCCAATGTTGCTTTCAAGTCAAGTTGTTAATGCTTATGGCAACGTCGTAATGCCTGACCGGTTGCGCCGGATGCGATGGGATTACGACGTTGAATCACCACTGCGTGATGCTCGTGGTTTTGATATGAGTAGAGCGGACGCTGACCCGAGTCAGTTGACTGATGATGATTATGGTTTGGCGAACTTAGTGTTACCAAATGGGGCGCGTTACTACGTTGATCATGCGCATCCTGAATATGCTTCCCCTGAAGTAACTAATCCATATGACGCAGCGCTCTGGGATTTTGCGGGCGATCAGATAATCGAACGCAGCGCTAGGTTGGCGAGCACGTTAACTGGTGAGTTGATCACCGTTTACAAAAACAACACCGATGGTAAAGGTGTTAGCTACGGTACGCATGAGAATTATCAAGTCCAACGTGATGTGCCGTTCACTGATCTGATTAAGTATTTAACGCCATTTTTCGTAACTCGCTGTATCTTCGCCGGTGCAGGACGTGTGGGGCTAGGACAAGACATCATTGAACCTGGATTTCAAATTTCGCAACGAGCTGATTTCTTTGAGGCAGAAGTAGGTCTAGAGACAACGCTGCGGCGCCCAATCATTAACACTCGAGATGAGCCGCATGCCGATCCCGATAAATTCCGACGGCTACACGTAATCATCGGTGATGCAAACATGTCGCATCGCGCTACTTACCTGAAGATGGGCACAACCGCGATCGTGCTTAGCATGATTGAAGCTGGATTCCTGAATCTGAATTTCGAACTTTACGACTCCGTGACGTCTATGCATTTGGTAAGCCACGATTACGAACTGAAAACTAAGCAACGATTGCGCGACGGTTCAGAAATGTCGGCCATTGAGATTCAAAAGTTTTACCAGCAAAGCGCCGTTGAGTTCTTGGCTGCAACTGGTGAGCGGGATGAGATGGCCCATGACGTAGTTAAACATTGGGGACGCATTCTGGCCACTCTAGAGTCCGATCCCATGTCACTTGTAAATGAAGTGGATTGGGTGACGAAATTATCCGTCCTTAATGGTTATCGCTATCGCGATCAATTGCTGTGGAGTGATTCGCGGTTATCTGCGATTGACATACAATTTGCAGATTTGCGTCCCGAAAAGGGATTAGGGCTGGTGCTACAACAGAAAGGCAAAGTGGATGTGATGTTTACCCAAGAACAGCTTGCTGCGGCGGTTGCTAATCCACCCGCGGATACCAGAGCCTATTTTCGAGGCTCGTGTATTTCCAAGTACTGCAACGAGATTGCAGCGGCATCTTGGGATTCAGTGATTTTTGATCTTGGACCAGATTCAACTTTAAAGCGAGTTTCCACACCAGATGCCCTGGGCGGTGTAAAACTCAACGTCGAGGCGCTATTTGCCAGCAGTAGTGATGCCAGTGAATTGATAGCAAATCTTGAACTCAGGCACCTATCAAGTGAGTAAGTCCCTGCAGCACACCTGCGCAAAAGCATGAAACCAGTGGAATACTGTTATTGGCAAGATCAACAGGAAACGAGTAATTATGAGTGAGCGCGACTTCGTTCGAGGTGGTTCTGAGCGGGATCAAAATGAAGAATTGGCTCCGTTACCAACCGCTTCGGCTTCTGCCATGGATGTATCGGACCTGTTAGACGCCATTGATTTAGTGCTCGAAGAAAACGCTGAAGAGTTTGTAAAAGGTTTCGTTCAAAAGGGTGGCCAGTAGGTGACCAGTGGCAAGTTGGATAAACGAATCTTCGGTATTGAAACCGAGTTTGGGGTCACCTGTATCTTCCAAGGCCAACGACGCTTAACTCCAGATGAAGTAGCTCGCTATTTGTTTAAGCGAGTTGTCTCGTGGGGGAGAAGCTCCAATGTTTTCTTGCCTAACGGATCGCGCCTCTATTTAGATGTCGGTAGTCATCCTGAGTATGCAACAGCTGAATGTGACGATTTTCATGACTTGATCGTTCAGGACAAAGCCGGTGAACGTATTCTTGAAGAGTTAATCATCGATGCGCAACAGCGGCTAGCTGAAGAAGGTATCGAAGGTGAAATTTATCTTTTCAAAAACAACACGGACTCTGGTGGAAATTCCTACGGCTGTCATGAAAACTTTTTGATAAAGCGCCGCCAGGATTACTTGGAACAGATCGAAAGTTTGTTGCCATTTCTCATCACCCGTCAATTAATTTGCGGTGCTGGAAAAGTTCTTACTACTCCACGAGGAACTATTTACTCGCTTTCCCAGCGCGCAGACCACATGTGGGAAGGAGTATCTAGTGCGACTACTAGATCTCGACCAATCATTAACACGCGCGATGAACCTCACGCTGATTCTGAGGCGTATCGTCGACTGCATGTAATTGTGGGCGATTCAAACATGTCAGAGATGACGACACTACTAAAAGTGGTGTCAATGGATTTGGTGTTGCGGCTTCTTGAAACCGGCAATCTGAAGCGAGACTTTACTTTGGATAACCCAATTCGGGCGATTCGTGATGTATCGCATGACATCACGGGGCTTGCAACCGTGACTCTTAACTCTGGAACAACAATGACTGCGCTTGATATGCAGTGTGCATATTTAGAAATGGTTAAAGAATATGTCGCCACTGGCGATATGAACGTTACAAGGGAACATGCGATTGCCTTGGAGTTGTGGGAGCGGACACTTACAGCCATTCAAACTTCAAACTACGCTTTGATCTCGCAAGACATTGATTGGGCCATCAAGAAACAATTGCTTGACACCTACCGAATGAAAAATAGTTTGGAGCTTGATGCACCAAGAGTTGCGCAATTGGACTTGGCGTATCACGACATAACTCAATCACGTGGCTTGTTTTACTTGTTGCAAAACAATGGTCGAGTCAATCGCGTGACAACGGATGAAGAAATCATCAAAGCACAAACCGTGCCACCGCAAACTACTAGGGCGAAGCTTCGTGGCGATTTTATTTTGGCAGCGCAAGAAGCCGGTAAAGACATAAGCGTTGACTGGGTGCACTTGAAGATGAATGACCAATCCCAGCGAACTGTTCTTTGCAAGGATCCATACGCAAGCGTGGATGAGCGAGTTGCGAAGTTGATCGAATCCATGCAAAGTGCGGATGCCTGATCAGCAGCGCACTATGTCGTTGGGTATTATTGGAGCATGAAACTTCGCGCCCCAATCTTGCTTATATCCGCTGCCTTAGTACTTAGTGGCTGCTCCAGTTCAGAGACAGAAACTGCCCCTATTGTGACTTCGGGATCGGAGTTGACTGGAGTCACCGTGAGTGTTGACGTGACAGGGGAGGACCTAACCGCTGAACCAGTAGTTGTCATCACGCCAGGGGATCCAGCCGTTGAGTTAGGTATTACTGACTTAATTGTTGGCGAAGGCGATCCATTACTGGCTGACTCAACTTTGACCGCGCAATACGTTGGTTATGGCGCAGCAACCGGATTAATGTTTGATGCTTCATGGACTCGTGGCGAGCCAGCTACTTTTCCACTTGCAAATGTTATTTTGGGTTGGCAAGAGGGTCTAGTTGGTATGCAAGTAGGTGGTCGCCGAGTGTTGGTCATACCTGCATCACTTGGATATGGCGAGAACCCACCTCCCGGTAGTGGAATCGAGCCAGGAGAAACTCTAATTTTTGTTGTAGACCTAGTAAGTTTCCAGTAAGTAACTCATAGTTAATAAGGACAGACATGCAGCCACCAGAGTTTGATTTTCCAGAAGGCCCAGCGCCAACGGAATTAGTAATAGCTGATATCACTGTTGGCGATGGAATCGAAGCTGGACCCGGGCAAACCGTAACCGTGCATTACGCGGGTATTGATTTTGAAACCGGCGAGCAGTTCGATTCATCGTGGGATCGTGGGGAATCAATTGAGTTCCGTCTTAAGGGTCTTATTGTTGGTTGGCAAGAAGGTATTCCGGGAATGAAAGTTGGCGGTCGTCGCAAACTTACGATTCCACCTGAAATGGCATATGGTCCAGCAGGAAGTGGTCATCGCCTTGGCGGTAAGACTCTAGTTTTCATTATTGATCTGCTAGCAGTTTCTTAAGCCATGGCAAGAGCGCGTACTGAGCGCATGCTCAACTTGCTCTTCGTACTTTTAAATTCATCTGTACCGCTTACTCGCGAGCAGATTCGCGAGCGCGTTCCTGGCTATGGCGAAACCAATGAGGCATTCGAAAGAATGTTTGAAAGAGATAAGGCTGCTCTTCGCGATCTAGCAATTCCAGTTGAAACAAAGCCTGTTGATTTATTTCATGATGACGTGGTTGGTTATCGAATCAATCGTAAAGATTGGTTGATGCCAGAGGTCATTCTTACTTCGCAAGAGCGAACTTACTTGGCGTTGGCTGCAAGTGCTTGGCAAACTGCGCAACAGCGAACTGCTGCGCAACAAGCTGTTCGGCGAATCTCAGCGCAAGAACAAGAAGATCTCCCGGTTATTCCCATTTCATTGGCAAAGGGACGAAAGCATATTCCCGAATTGCTAGCGGCAATTTCTTCAGGCCACACTGTTTCTTTTGACTATGTTGGCGAAGCTGATTCCACGGCTGTAAAGCGAACCGTTGATCCGTGGCGCGCTCTGCTTCACAGCGGGCGTTGGTACTTAGTTGGTTTTGATCAAGACAAAGGGGAAACTCGAATTTTTCGAACTGATCGAATTGTGGGTGAGATATCAGAAACCAAGCAGAGCGTGCTTGAGCCGATGCCAAAAGATTTCGACATCGCATCCTTAATTGCACATTGGGAAGTGGTCGACCATGGCAAGTACACAGCGAAAATTAATCTCAAGCCAGGAAGAGGCGCCTCGTTACGTCTGCTGGCAAGTGAGGTTGTAGTAGGTGAAGAATGGGACACTTTAACGATTCCGTACTTCCATGACTCTGCGATCGTGGGGCTGATAGCCAGCTCGTGCGACGTGGCCCGAGTCTTAGAACCAAAGTCACTTCATGAGGCAGTAACTCGAGTAGTCAATACAACTTTGTCGGTGCACAACAATGGCAAATGACCTCGAACTATTAATTGAGATGCTGCCTTGGATGGTTGCAAATAATGGTGCTTCACTTAATCAAGTTGCTTCACAATTTGAGATCACTGATAAGTACGCTCTTGAGTTGATCAGCCAACTCGTCGTAACAGGTCCTTCCCAAGATGGCGGCGGATTAGTTGACATTGATTTTGAGGATGCCGATTCGATTTACGTCTCTGATGCAAAGTCATTAGACCGGCCAATTAAGTTCACCAGTCTTGAAGCCACAACTTTGCTAGGTGGTCTGCATTACCTCGAACAGTTTCCAAGCTTGGCAAGCTCTGAAATTGTTGCTGGCTTGATTACGAAAATTCAATCGCTCTTACCAAGTTTAGAGAGTCCAATAAGTGTCATAGCTACTCCGATCTCAGGACCGATTCAAGAAGTGCTAACAACAAGTATTGCCAATGAGCGAGCAGTTGCTATTTCCTATGGCGCGCTATCCAAAGAAGACGTCTCGCAGCGAATAGTTGATCCAATTGCGCTTTATGTGCGTGATGACTTCACATATTTACAGGCGTGGTGTCGCAGCTCGCAGGCTTGGCGCAATTTCCGCTTAGATCGAATTATGGAAGCGTCTCAGACTGATGAGGCGATTGCCGTCCCGCAGGATGTCGATGAGATTGAGGCTTCAAGGGATTATTTGGCGGTGATCGAATTGGATAAGGCATACTACGGTCAACTTGATCAAGTGGACATTGTGAGCTTCAAGGAATACATGTGGCATGCCGTTGAGGTACAACTAAAGGTCTACTCCAGAGATTGGCTAATCTCTGTGATCTTGGCCTCACGTGGTCGAATGCGCGCCATTGGACCGCCTGATCTAATTCAAGGGCTGGTGGAACGAGCAAAGGGCTGGGAATAGCCAAGTCTAAATAATGCGATAACGTTAGTTAAACCACGGTCAGGAGTTAAGAATGCGCGCAATCTTCGAATCGCCAGCAGGCATTATTTTGCTGCTTCTTGTGATTGTTCTATTTGGTGCTCGCAGACTCCCTGAAGCTGCAAAGAGTGTTGGAAAATCTATCAAAATCTTTAAGTCTGAAATGGATTCCGATAAAACCAAGTCTGATCCAGATCCAAGCAGCGACAAGATCTAGTTTCTTCGATGTCCGATATTTCGGTCGAAGCCCCGCAGTCAGATGGCATGACACTGCTCGAACATTTCTCGGAGCTTCGCAAACGACTTGTTAGAAGCGCAATTGCATTGCTTGTCTGCACTGTGTTGGTGTGGCGAGAATTTGAAACTATCTTTGCTCTAATTCGCGCACCTTACGACAGCGTGCAGGGGGTTGGTTCAAATGCGATCCTTGCGCTAACGGGAGTCACAAGCGGTTTCTCGCTTCAACTTAAAGTATCTTTAGCTGCCGCTGCGGTTGTTTCAAGCCCAATCTGGATCTTTCAGATTTGGCGCTTCATCTCACCTGGACTAAAGCGGAATGAGCGTAAGTGGGCTTATTCTTTCACTGCCGTTGCTGTTCCACTTTTCACAGCAGGGGTGCTGTTGGCATACTTCGTCATGCCTCGCATGTTAGACATACTCTTCACCTTCACGCCTTCTGATGTTCAGAATGTAACGAGTGTCGATAGTTACTTGAGCTTCTTTTTAACGCTGGTATTGTTTTTTGGAATTGGATTCCTACTACCATTGGTTTTAGTAACTTTAAACTTCGCAGGAATCCTAAGCGGGGCTCGGATGCGAGCTGCTTGGCGCTGGTTAATTCTGGGCAGTTTCGTTTTCGGCGCAGTTGCAACCCCAAACGGAGACCCGCTAGCAATGACATTTGTAGCTCTGCCGATGATCTTTCTAAGTGTTATTGCAGTTGGTATTGCCTTATTCAATGACAAGCGCAGAGATCGGGCATTAGCCGCAAGACTCGAGGACTAGAAGTGCAAGCACTTCTGATAAAACCAGCTGTAAAAAAATCGCGTTCTGGCCAACGAATCATTTCCGAGTTGCGTGATCTTGGGGCGATCGAATTGGTTGGCTCAACAAGTTCGCAATTGCGCCCTGAAATTGAAGCCCTACGCGTTGCTCATCCTGACCTTATTATCGTTGCGTGTGGCGGCGATGGCACGGTTCATCTAGCTGTGAACTCGTTGCCAGACCTAGAGATGGCAATTGCGGTCGTACCTCTTGGCACGGGCAACGACTTCGCGAGGTTCCTGGGAATTAAGAATCCACGTGAAGGAATCGAAGCGCTCAAGAGTGGGCGAGTACAAGTCTTTGATTTTGGTTTAATCGAGTTGGCCAGTGGTGAATTGCGAAAGTTTGTCGGGGTTGCATCATGCGGTTTTGATGCGCAAGTCAATGAACGTGCAAATACTTATCGTGGACCAACAGGAGTGCTTAAGTATTTGATTGCACTTTTTGTTGAATTAGGCAAGCTGTCAGCGCGCCAGTTAGAGATTTCCATATCTGGTCAGTCCGTGAGTAAGCAGAAATTGACGCTGGTTGCGGTTGGCAATACCACTTCATATGGCGGTGGCATGAAAATGTGTCCAACGGCTGATCCGCACGATGGATTATTTGAGGTCACTTTCGTAGCGCAAGTATCAAGGCGCTTACTGCTGCGAGTACTACCAAAAGTTTTTTGGGGCGCTCACGTCAAACATCCGCTAGTCACCCAAGTCGCGTGCGCGCGAATTGAGATCGCTGGTGAACCATTCCCGGTCTATGCCGATGGCGAACGCGTTGGGCAAGGACCAGTCTCAATCCACGTTGTCGCGGGTGGTCTGCGAGTGTGGCAAGCCGCAAGTCTTCACACGCCGTAACCTTGGGTTATGGAACAATCGCCAGCCGCCAAATATGCAGCTGCGAAATCCAGAGCTAAAGAATCACAGGGGTTGCTTGGCACATTTCAAGAATCACTGAGTTTCACCCTCGATGATTTCCAACTGAATGCTTGTCGGGCAATCGACAAAGGCTCCGGCGTCTTGGTGGCAGCTCCAACGAGTGCGGGCAAGACGGTAGTGGGGCAGTTCGCGGTTTACACGGCGCTTTCAAGACAGTCCCGATGTTTTTACACCACACCGATCAAGGCACTTTCTAATCAGAAGTTCAACGAGTTCGTTGAGTTTTATGGTGCAGAGAACATCGGATTACTGACGGGCGATAGCAGCATAAATGGTGATGCTCCGATCGTAGTTATGACTACTGAAGTACTTCGAAACATGCTTTATGAGGGTTCCAATAGCCTGCAGGGACTGAGTCACGTGGTTATGGACGAGGTGCACTACTTAGCGGATCGAAACCGTGGAGCTGTTTGGGAAGAAGTAATAATCCATTTATCAGAATCAGTTTCGGTCGTCGCGCTTTCTGCAACGGTGAGTAACGCCGAGGAATTTGGAGATTGGCTGCGCACCGTACGCGGTGCCACTGAAGTCATAGTTGAAGAGCATCGACCAATTCCGCTTCATCAACATGTGATGGTGGGTGATGAACTTCATGACTTATTTGTAAACGTTGCTCGAACTAAAGTGAGCCCCGAACTTCAAAGAATTGCGCGCAATGATCGTCAACAGTCAAGTCATGGTTATGGAAGAGGTAATCGATTCCGCAGTAGGTACACGCCGTCAAGAGTGGATGTTATTGAAGCCTTGGACCGCGCAGATCTATTGCCAAGTATTACTTTTATATTTTCGCGCGCTGCCTGTGATGATGCGGTTTCCCAATGTTTGGCAGGTGGCGTTTCTGTAACAACACCCGAGGAACGCCTATTAATTCGCGGCATAGTAGATGCCCATTTTCCAGAAGCAAGTTCAGAGGAATTGCGCGTCTTAGGTTTTGCTTCCTGGTGTGAAAGCTTAGAACGCGGTATTGCCGCGCATCATGCTGGTTTACTTCCTGCTTTTAAAGTCGTGGTTGAGCAACTGTTTCAAGCCGGACTTGTCAAAGTGGTCTTCGCAACGGAAACATTAGCACTTGGGATCAACATGCCAGCGCGAAGTGTTGTGCTTGAAAAACTCACTAAGTGGAATGGTTCAGTCCATGCTCCAGTAACTGCAGGGGAGTACACCCAACTGACTGGTCGAGCTGGTCGCCGGGGAATCGATACCCAGGGGCACGCCATCGTGGTCTGGCATCAAGAACTTGATCCTGATTCCTTGGCAGGTCTCGCGAGCGCGCGCACGTATCCCTTGAAATCCAGTTTCAAGCCCTCTTACAACATGGCAATTAACTTGATTGGAAAATTCGGAACGCACCGAGCCCGCGAGCTTTTGGAATCTTCTTTCGCCCAGTTTCAAGCGGACAGATCCGTTGTGGGTATGGCAACACAAATGCGCCGCAGCGAAGACGCGATTGAGGGATATGCGGATGCCATGGAGTGTCACCTAGGTGATTTCGCGAGTTACATGAATTTGCGCCGCACGCTAACTGATCTTGAAAAGGATACAAAGCGTGATGGAGTTCGGGAACGCAGGAATAGCGCGACAAATTTTCTTAGCGAGGTAACCCGAGGCGATGTAATCATTATTGATTCCGAGCGTCGTTCCAGCGTTCCTTTTGTAGTACTCGATGAAGCTCGTGATTTTGATGATCCACGACCAAGAGTAATGTCGCAGTCCAGAGTCGTTAAGCGAATTAGTTACGCGGATATTGGTGATCAAGGGCGAATTGTTGGTCGAGTAAATTTGCCTGCCACTTTTGATTCTCGCTCACCAAAAACCCGTAACTGGTTAGCGGACCAAATGGCAGTTGTTGCCAAAAGTGCTCCACGTGAGCAATCCGCGAGAGTCTCGGAGTCAAAGACTGACATTGAGCTATCGCGACTTCGTAAAGCTATTCGCGCCCATGTCTGCCATGGCTGTAGCGATAGGGAAGAACACGTGCGTTGGCATGAGCGGATCTACACGACCAGGCGTGAGATCGATAAATTGGAATCAAAGGTTGCGTCGCGCACTAGCTCGATAGCAAAAGAATTTGATCAAATTTGTTCCGTGTTAACAGAACTGAAATATCTTGAGATTATTGATGGCGGCCATGCCGTAACTGACGCGGGCGCAGTGCTAGGAAGAATCTATTGTGAGCTGGATTTACTCGCGGCAGAATGTATCCGAAGCGGAATCTGGAGCAAGTTATCTCCTGAGCAAATGGCCAGCGCAGTGAGCACTTTGGTTTTTGAATCCCGACGTGATGACGGCAGAGACCCGCAAAACATTCCAGATGGTGAATTAGGCATTTCCTTAACTGAAATGGTTTACAAGTGGGGCGAGTTAAAAGAGATTGAAAACCAGCATCGAATGGATTCGCTACGTGAAATGGATCCAGGTTTTGTTTGGCTAACTTTGAAATGGGCCAGAGGTCAATCAATCACTCAAGTGTTGAAGAGCACTGATCTGCAGCCTGGTGATTTTGTGCGTTGGACAAAGCAAGTGATTGACTTACTTGGCCAAGTTTCGCTGGCAAGTGATGATCCTAAAGTTGCCCGCGCCGCACGAGCCTCCGGTGATCTGATAGCACGCGGCATAGTTGCTTGGTGATGACCCATGAGCGATAACCGAAATCTCTACTTCGACACTGCAACTCTCTACTATCGAGCATTCTTTGCGGTTCCCGAAAGCATTGTGGCTCCAGATGGCACGCCTTCGGGGGCTGTACGTGGTTTCCTCGATATGGTCAGCGCTATTGCGAAGCAATTCCCCGCACAAGAAGTCGTCTTTGCTTGGGATGACGATTGGCGACCACAGTGGCGCGTGGATTTAGTGCCGACTTATAAATTGCATCGCGTAGATGAGGAAATTTCCGATCAGCCAGATGCTGCCTTTGAGGTCATCCCAGATGCGCTCTCACCACAGATTGGAGCAATTAGTTTTATCCTGGACGCCATAGGGTTACCAAGAATTGGCCAGATTGGACATGAAGCTGATGATGTCCTGGGCGCACTTGTTGCAAAATCGTCAGGACCCTGTGACGTCGTCACAGGTGATCGAGATCTCTTTCAATTAGTTAATGACCGCGAGAACAAGCGAGTCATCTCAATAACTAAGGGAGTAAAGAATCTAGAAGTTGTCGATGATGCCTACTTGAGTAATCGCTATGGAATCAGTGGCGCGCAGTATGCAGATTTTTCTATGTTGCGCGGGGACCCATCAGATGGTCTTCCTGGGGTTAAGGGTATTGGCGAAAAGACGGCAGCGCGCCTAATCAATGACCATGTTGACATCATGGGCCTGATCGCGGCTGCTAAGGATGATGCGACAACTCTGGCTCCAGCGGTTCGGGGAAATTTACTGGAAAGTCAGAACTACATGAAGGCAGCGGGCAAAGTAGTTCGCGTCAAGACTTCGGCGCGACTTCCGAAATCGCTACTTCTACCCAAGAGCGTGAAGGATCCAGAAAGTTTGGCTTTGCTTGTTAGCGCCTGGGGAGTGGAGAAGCAGGTAGCGCGACTGCTCAAGACACTCGGCATTAGTTCGGTAACCTAGAGTATGGTTGCAGATTACACCGCTCGAATTGCGCAAGTTGCTAGCAGCTTGGCTAGTTCCGAACACGAGGTTATTTTCATAACTCCAGGAGCTGACCTGAGGTATTTAACTGGCTATGACGCGCTGCCACTTGAACGGTTAACTTGTTTAGCGGTTCGCAGTGATGGCAGATCCTGGCTTATCGTGCCCACTTTGGAAAAACCTGCTGCACTTGCTCATGGTGTTCCAGATCTTGGAATTGAGTTGCTGGATTGGCAAGAAACGCAAGATGCCTACAAAATTCTTCTTACACAAGTTGGTAAACCAAAGAATCCACTAGTTAACAATTTGATGTGGGTTGAAAAGGCGTTTGGTATTCGCAATGAACTTGGCTCAGAGTTGCAGCTTGCTGGAAAATTACTTTCCGACATTCGTGAGATCAAATCTGCGCAAGAAATTGAGTATCTACATGAGGCTGGACGGGCCATCGACGAGGTGCATTCGAACATGCATCTTTGGCTTCGTCCCGGACGCACGGAACGCGAAGTGGGTAAAGACATTGCAGAGGCAATTCTTGCCAGTGGACACATAAAAGTTGATTTCGTAATCGTTGCTAGTGGCCCAAATGGCGCAAGTCCGCACCATGAACTTTCCGATCGGGTAATTCAAGCAGGTGAGCCAGTAGTTGTTGACATTGGTGGAACCATGCCCAGTGGTTACTGCAGCGATTGCACACGGATGTACGTCTGCGGTAAGCCGCCAGCGCAGTATCTGGAGCATTATGAAGTTCTGCTAAGTGCCCAGGAAGCCGCGCGTAAGCACGCTAAGCCAGGAGTGTCTTGCGAGTCAGTAGATGGTGCGGCGCGCGATGTATTGGTAGCCGCTGGATTAGGAGAGCAATTCATCCATCGCACTGGTCATGGAATCGGCATGGAAACTCACGAAGAGCCATACATAGTGACTGGCAACAAGCGCTTACTCGAACCAGGACATGCATTCTCTATCGAGCCAGGTTTTTATTTCGAAGGTATGTACGGCGCGCGTATTGAAGACATTGTTACCTGCACAGCAGGTGGCATTTTAAGTGCGAATAACACTTCGCGAGAATTAGTTATTCTTTAGGGCTGACTTATGCGATATCTAATTGCCGCAATTGCTGGCGCCATAACGGCCTGGTCATTTTATCCAAATCATTGGTGGGCAGCAGTTCTCGGAGTTGCACTGATTCTCTGGACCATTGATTTTCAATCACGCCAAAACCGCGTAAAGCTTGCACTCAGTTTCGCCCTGACTTTTTATGCATTTCACGTGCAATGGGTAAGTGTTCTAGGAAATGATGCTTGGTTTGGATTGGTATTGATCTGTACTTTCCCTTGGCTCCTCATGGCCGTACTGCCAATTGATTCAAAGAGTAGGTATTTTTATTTTGCGCCAGCAGCTGTCATAGTTTTGATTGAAGTACTAAGGGCAAGTATTCCCTGGGGTGGTTTCCCGTGGGGCTTACTTGCGTACAGCCAACTCGATGGTCCGCTAGTCCCACTTGCCACTCTTGGCGGCCAGGGTTTAGTCACTGGTGTAGTAGTTATCTTTGCTGCGACTTTGGTGAAGTTTATTAAGTATCGAAAGTTTAAGGGACTAGTAATTCCGCTCATCATTCTTGGCTTTGCCAATAATGTGGAGCCATTCACTTCACAAGAAAGCATTACTCTTTCGGCAGTTCAAGGTAATGTCCCGCGCGCAGGGCTAGATGCAAAAACGCAAAGGTTGACGGTCTTAAATAATCACGTAACCATGACTCGAGAGTTGTTGGCAGAGGTTTCCGATGGCACTGCTGCTAAACCTGACCTAATTGTTTGGCCAGAGAGCGGCACCGACATAGATCCACTGCGCCCAGGAGCATCAGCAACACAGATTACCCAATTGGTATCCCAAACCGACATTCCAATTTTGATTGGCGCTACAACTTGGGCTGGAACTTTGGCAGGGGAGTCGGGCGCTGGTCCAAGAAATTCAGGAATCCTTTGGACTGCGCAGACGGGTCCAGGACAGATGTATAGCAAGAATTATTTGGTTCCATTCGGTGAGTACTTGCCACTACGCAATCTATTAGCGCAATTCATCACCAGATTCGATCAAATTCCAAATGACTTCGTCGCGGGCCAGGCACCAGGAGTCTTTGACATTGCTGGGAAGAATGTTGGTGATGTGATTTGCTTTGAAGTTGCATATGCAAACCACATCAAAGACACCATTTCTGCCGGCGCGCAAGTCATGGTAGTTCAAACTAATAACTCCACATTTGGAAATACCACTCAGCCAGAACAACAGTTTGCGATCACAAGGTTTCGCGCGATTGAAAATCAACGTGCCTTCTTAGTCGCTAGTACATCTGGTATCTCTGGCTTAATTTCAAATGATGGCAGCGTAATTGCACGGACTAAACAATTTGAACCCGCGTTAGTCACTGGGGAAGTGGCTTTAATCTCCGAAAATACCAACACTCACAATCGTCCGTACTGGGTGTTTTATGCAAGTGCAATTGTTGTCGTGATGTCATGGCGGCGCAATCGAAAGTAGCGAACTACCAGGTAACACTTATCCACTAATCAATGGTTTAGACTAAAGCAATGTCAACAGCCAATCTCGGTAAAATCTTAGTTGTCATACCTACCTATAACGAACTTGAAAATCTTCCCATCATCGTCGCAGGTGTTCGAGCAGCGGCGCCAGAAGTAAGCATTTTGATTGCAGACGATAATTCACCAGATGGCACTGGGGAAGTAGCGGATTCGTTAGCCGCTCACGACAGCTCGGTACAGGTATTACATCGCGCAACTAAATCTGGCCTAGGCGCGGCCTACCTAGAAGCATTCCAATGGGCTAAAAATAATGATTTTGATGTTGTGGTTGAGATGGACGCAGATGGCTCACATAGCCCTACTGATTTAGTACGAATTCTGGCTGCTCTATCTGACAGCGATGTAGTTTTGGGTTCGCGCTGGGTTAAGGGTGGACGAGTAGTTAATTGGCCATGGAGTCGAGAACTGCTATCGCGCGGCGGAAATCTCTACACCCGGCTATGGCTTGGGATACCACTACGAGATGCAACGGGCGGCTTTCGCGCCTACCGAATGACAGCAATCGACAAGCTCGATATGTCCCAAGTCGCAAGTCAGGGTTATTGCTTCCAAGTAGACATGGCATGGCGCGCTGTGCGATCCGAACTTAAAGTTACTGAAATACCGATTACTTTTGTGGAACGCGAATTCGGCGAAAGCAAGATGAATCAGGCCATCGTAAAAGAAGCACTTTGGCGCGTAACACAATGGGGATTGGCTAAGCGAGGCTCCGACCTTAAGAAGGTACTTCGCCTGAGCAAATAGTTTGGGTTACGCCGTCTTCTTTGGATGTCGCAAAACTTCAAGCCGTTCCTTGAGAATCCCCTCAAGATCTTTTATCGTCCGTCGCTCCAACAACATATCCCAGTGAGTTCGTACGTGCTTGCCTGCAACTGGTTCGGGTTTAGCTGCGCCGAGAAGCATTCCGGTTGCCCCACACGCACAAGGCCACGTACTGGGAATCTCATCAGCTTCAACTGAGAATGGCATCGTCACCTGATGACCTTGATCGCAGACATAAGATGTAAGCGCCCGCGGCGCGAATAATCCATTATCGGATTCATAACTTGTGGTTCCCATCCGAGAACCTCTCATTGCGTCAGACATCTTTGCCTCCTGTAACTAACTCGAAGTACTCGTGGTGATTACTCACAACGTACTTTTTGCTTGTTAAGTTTTTACCCAAGAAATGGTTAACTAAACGTAAAGATTTAGCAAACCGCATATCCAATCGATAAATAACGGTAATCAGTACCCGATAAGATACATTATGTCAACTAACTTAAATTCCTAGGCAAAGTCAGAAATGGGTGGGCACGCACAAACTAGGTTGCGGTCCCCATACGCTCCATCAACGCGGCGCACAGCTGGCCAGTATTTATTCTCACGCAGGCGAGCAACTGGATAAGCAGCTTGTTCACGGCTGTAAGGATGATCCCAATCAGCCATCAAGAGAGTCGCTGTGTGTGGCGCGTTATGTAGCGGATTGTCATCTACCGGCCAAGTTCCAGCTTGGACTTCGGTGATCTCCAGCTTTATGGCTTTCATGGCCTCAATAAACCGGTCCAACTCATACAGAGATTCACTCTCAGTTGGCTCCACCATGAAGGTGCCTGCCACTGGGAAGGACATAGTTGGTGCGTGGAAACCATAATCAACAAGACGCTTAGCAACATCATCGATGGTGACGCCAGATTCCTTTGTAATCTCGCGCAAATCCAAAATACATTCATGCGCAACTAATCCGTTAGCGCCTACATACAAAATTGGGTAATCCTGCGCTAAATGCTTTGCGATGTAATTTCCAGACGCAACTGCAACTTGCGTTGCCTTGGTAAGACCTGGTCCACCCATCAAGCGAATGTAAGCCCACGGAATTGGCAGGATGCCTGCGCTACCCCAAGGTGCTCCGCTGACTGCTCCTACCCCACCATCGGCGTAACCACGAGCTGTTGGACCTGCTTCAGGACGCAATGGATGTGAAGGTAAGAACGGTGCAAGATGCGCACGCACGCCAACTGGTCCAACACCAGGACCACCGCCGCCATGCGGAATTGCAAACGTCTTATGTAGATTCAAGTGCGATACATCTGCGCCAAATTTTCCTGGCTTAGCGAGTCCCACTAATGCATTTAGGTTTGCGCCATCAACATAAACCTGACCACCAGCGTCGTGAATCATTGCGCAAATGTCAGACACTGCAGCTTCGTACACTCCGTGTGTTGACGGGTATGTGATCATCAAAGCAGCAAGTGTTGATTCGTGTTCCAAAATCTTGTGCTTAAGGTCGTCCATGTCTACGTTGCCAAAGTCATCGCAACCAACAACTACGACTCGCATGCCAGCCATTACTGCTGAGGCTGCGTTAGTACCGTGCGCGGAACTCGGAATCAAGCAAACATTGCGCTGGCTATCCCCGCGAGATTTGTGGTATCCGCGAATAGCAAGCAAGCCAGCGAACTCGCCCTGTGATCCTGCATTTGGTTGCAACGAGACTGCGTCATAACCCGTTACTTCAATCAACCAGTCTTCGAGTTCTCTGATCATTGCCAAGTAGCCAGTCACGCTATCAAGAGGCGCGAACGGATGGATACCAGCAAACTCTGGCCAAGTAATTGATTCCATCTCCGTTGTGCCGTTTAGTTTCATGGTGCACGAGCCAAGTGGAATCATAGAGCGATCAAGTGCGATGTCTTTGTCAGAGAGCCTTCGGATGTAACGCAACATCTCGGTTTCACTTTGATATGAATTAAATACTGGATGCTCCAGGAATGCAGATTCGCGGTGCAGGTCACTGGCCAGCGTCTCCCCTTCCATGCTTGGCGAATAACTCGTAGGAAATGTTCCGCCAGTTGCATCGGCTAACGCAGCCCAAACTTGCTCGACCGTAACAGTAGTAGTTGTCTCATCAACACTTAGCGAAATTGTGTCACTATCGATTTCCCAAACCGTGATACCTCGCGTACGGGCTGCGTTCACTATGCCTCGAGCTTTGCCCGGAACGCTTACTCGAATCGTGTCAAAGAATTCCGCGCTTACCGAAGCGCCAGCAGTCTTTGCTAGACCTTGCGAAATTCCGTCGGCCAGCGCATTCGCACGACGATGTACGTTGCGTGCAATACGGCGCAGCCCGGTAGGTCCGTGATAAACCGCATACATCGATGCCATGACAGCAAGCAATACTTGCGCAGTACAAATGTTGCTGGTTGCTTTGTCGCGTCGAATGTGTTGCTCGCGTGTCTGTAACGCTAAGCGGTAAGCCTTATTGCCATCTGCGTCAACGCTGACTCCAACTAGTCGACCTGGAAGAGAACGCTCTAAACCATTACGAACTGCCATAAAGCCAGCGTGTGGTCCACCAAATCCCATTGGTACACCAAAGCGCTGTGAAGAACCAACAGCGATGTCTGCCCCTAATTCCCCTGGTGACTTGATAAGAGTTAGCGCAAGAAGATCTGTTGTTACTCCGATCAATACACCGGCGTCCTTAGCAGCCTTGATGATCGCTTCCAAATTACGAACTCTGCCACTGCTGCCTGGGTAGCTAAGAAGTGCGCCATAACTTTCTGGAATTTGTTGGGTGTCAACATCAATAAGAACGAGTTCGATTCCAATTGGTTCTGCGCGCGTTGCAAGAACTGCCAAAGTTTGCGGATGTGTATCAGAGTCAACAACAAAAACATTTGATTCACTCTTTGAACTGCGACGCATAAGTGTCATTGCTTCTGCTGCCGCAGTTGATTCATCAAGCAGCGATGCACTTGCGATGTCTAGTCCGGTTAAATCGGTAACCATAGTTTGAAAATTGATTAAGGCTTCTAATCGACCTTGGGCAATCTCTGGTTGATACGGCGTGTAAGCGGTATACCAAGCAGGGTTTTCAGTGATGTTACGCAAAATCACACCAGGTGTGTGCGTGCCGTAGTAACCAAGACCAATCATGGAAGTTAACACTTCATTTGCATCAGCAAAGGCTTTAAGTTCAGCTAGTACCTCTGACTCACTTACGCCGTCAGCGATTGCAAGTGGCGCAGGATTCTGGATATTTATTGGAACTGCGGCATTACTTAAGTCACTAAGTGTGCTGTAGCCAAGGAAAGAAAGAATCTTTGTTAAGTCGCTGGTGTTTGGTCCAATGTGACGATCCGCAAATTGCTCGTAGGAATCGTGGTGAGCTTGAACTGTCATGCTGTGCCTCTTATGCAGTAGAAGGATCGACCGTCTCCGGCCCTCCTCCTCTGTCATGCAAGCACTTCAGAGTTGCTGATTCCAAGTAGTCCTTTTGCCTGAGAGGTTCTGAGGAGCATTGCCCCGTCGGCGTCGCACTGGCTGTGCGCTCTCTCCCACTCGGAATCGATAGCATTTAAAGCGTACTACTGGGACGAACTTGTCGCGCGTTATTCCCCTACGACTCGGGCCTGGCGACGAAGGGATAGCTCATCCGTGGCTGCCGAATTAGCAGAATCCGAGACGGCGTACTCAAACTGATCGCTAGGAAGCGAGGCCAAAGTACCCTCAATCTCTTGCCAAACCCGTCCAACCGCGATACCAAATACCCCTTGGCCACCCGCCAGTAAGTCAAAGACTTCATCGGGTGAAGTGCATTCGTAGACGCCTACGCCATCGCTCATTAAAGTGATTTGGGAAAGATCGGTAGTGCCGCGTTCCCGCAATTGTTCAACTGCAGTGCGAATCTGCTGCAAGGAAACCCCAGTATCCAAAAGTCGCTTTACGATCTTGAGCTCAAGAATGTCGCGGAAGCCATACAAACGAGCATTGCCCGAACCTGTGGCTGGCCGAACAGTTGGGGTCACAAGTGAGGTGCGAGCCCAGTAATCAAGTTGGCGATAAGTGATGCCCACTACCCCGGCAGCGATCGGTCCGCGGTACCCAACAGCAGGAAGTGAATCCATGGCCGTTTCATCGAAAAGCAAACCTTGTTCGCCCGCAGTAATGACCGCTGCTTCCCGCGCAATATCGCGGTGAACTTGCGCTGTGTTATCTGGCGTATTGCCAAGATCTGACATGCGGTACTCCTCGCAAAAAAACAGGGAGTGCCGACTTATCAGCCCATGGGGAACCTGTGTTCCTTCACAATAGAACTAGCGGATATCGAGGTCAATGACATTGCCATTCGACACGCCGAAGTCTAAGCCTCAACCTTTAGTTGAGGTTACGAACCCCCATAAACGGTGCCTACTTAACTGAAATCGTTAGGTTCAATCTCATCTAAGAATGCTCGAAACTTCTCCAATTCATCCGCGCTCATGTCGGCTCCGCTTGGACCATCACCAACTGCAAACTCATCTGAGTCAGTTAAGTCCATGCCAGCAAAATCCATGATTTCCTCAGTAACAAAAACTGGGACACTCGTTCGAACTGCCAAGGCAATTGCATCTGAGGGTCGGGCAGTAATTGAGTCATGGTTAAGGAAATTTAAAGTTGCAAAAAAGGTGCCTTCGACAAGTTCGCTGACGGTCACGGAAGATACTTGGCCTCCTAGTTGCGCAATCGCAGCCACTAACAAATCATGAGTCTGGGGACGAGCTGGAATCACTCCATCAAGTGCAAGCGATATAGCACTTGCTTCAGCGGTGCCAATCCAAAGTGGCAAGTATCGCGAAGCATTTTGATCGCGCAAAATTAGAACAGGCTGATTGGAAGGCACTTCTAGGCGGATTCCAACTACATCTACTTCTCTCACAACAATAAGTCTATTCGTACAAGGCCTACTTGGATTAACGCACGTGAAATGTCCAACTAGTTCTGACGGTCGATTACTTCCCTAACGAGTAAGCCGTGTAGTGAGATTATTAAGGAAGCCAGCGTTAGAGAGATTTCCTGCGCCTGCGCGCGAGCAACTGGAGTCCGCTGCGACGCAGCACTTTTCACTATTGGCGAAAACAAATCGACTTCTCGGCTGGCACTAGAGAGCACAGTCTTCAAATGCCTTGGATCCAAGCCAAAGCCACGCAACGTCAAAGATAAGGAAACTACCGCCGAAGCCGTCACTGAAAAGTAGCCTTGGCTATCGGGCTTAACTAGCCCAAATTCAACAAGCTGGTCCAGGAATTCCGCATCACTTTGTGTGTCAGCAATAAGTTCCAAACGATTCATGCGCACGCTTGACGCTGAATCTGATGTTTCTAGCGATTGCGTACTTATTAATGCCCGTGGTGGTTTTGGCGTAGTGTCGCCAACTACAACTGGTTGCAAACCACGATTTAGTGCATCAATGTGTTCTTTAATGACGCGTAGCGGTAAAAAATGATCGCGCTGCATTCGCAGAACGTAGCGAAGGCGCTCAACGTCAACGAGTGAGAACTTGCGGTAACCACTTGGGGTTCGCTCCGGCAAAACTAAACCATTTGACTCAAGGAATCGAATTTTTGATATTGAGATGTCTTCAAATTCATTTCGAAGTCTAACTAGTACTTCACCAATACTAAGTAATGCCGGTGAATCCTTAGAGAAATCGACGTCTGGTGAGTTCATCTACTCCCCTGCAGGAATTGCCAGAACAAAAACAAATCTAAATTTTCCAATTTGGACTTCATCGCCATCTGACAACGTAGCCGTGCTAACGCGATTCTTATTAACGTAGGTTCCATTAAGCGAACCAGCATCGGTTAAAGTCCACGAATTGCCAACATATTCAACGATTGCATGCTTGCGAGAGACCGTGACGTCATCGAGAAAAATAGCACTATCTGAGGATCGACCTATGGAGACCTTCTGTGAGCCCGCCAATGCAAATTGCATACCTTCAAGCGCGCCACGTCTAACCACGAGGTAAGCGCCGCCGCTGGGTAGCTGCGCTAGTTTCGCAGCGTCAATCGCAACGAACTCGCCTGTTTCCGGATCGGCCGCAAGTGAGATCATTCCAGTTTCGCCGAGATTAACTGGCACAGCCTTAGTTAAGTTATCGTCCTCGTCGTTGCTACCCATGCCTCTACCCTAACGTGAGGCTTAGCTTGAAGTGAGGTCCTGGTAGGCAGCAGCGCTCAAAAGTGTGGCAGCCAGAGCCTTGGCATCGCCCGAAACCTTTAGATCCACGATCCAACCATTGTTATAGGGGTCTGAGTTCATAGTGTCAGGTGAAGTTTCAACCACATCATTCCTAGCAACCACTTCACCAGAGACTGGTGCGTAGATATCGCTCACACTCTTTGTTGACTCAACCTCGCCACAGGTTGATCCTGCAGTCAATTGATCTCCGACATTCGGCAACGAAACGAAGACGATATCGCCAAGTGCATCTTGGGCATAATCAGTGATGCCAAAGCGAATAGTGGATTCATCCATCACGCGAACCCATTCGTGTTCGGCGGTGTAATTTAAGTCTGCAGGTATGTTGCTCATGAATAAATCGTACGCTACTGCAAGTTAGGAATTTGGCAGGGGCACAGTTGCGGAAATGACGACATTTCGACTCTCGTCAATGGATATCTCTGCGCCACCGGCCCCGACAGTATCAACTAGTCCGCCCGGAATCTTTATGGCGGGAATTAGCACAGCAGGATCTCCAATTACTGAAATCAGAATAGGAACTTGCAAAGCAGTGCCTGAGATCGTGACCCCGTCATTACTGTCCGCAAACCACGAATTTGCCACGACTCGAATTTTTAAGTCAGCATCCGAAATTTGAATCGCAATCGCCCCAGAGTCCCTTAACTCTTGGATCGCATCAAGCAATGTCGAGGAACTCAAATTTCCGGCAATTGAAATCTCTATTCCAGAGGCAGTAATCTCTTCGCTACCCGCTAACACACCTAATGCATCTGCACGTCGCTTAGCTTCGTTTAGCGCCGAATATTCATCGCCACCAAGCAGGGTCTCGCGCGCATTCTCAAGCCGAGTATTTTCTGCCTCTAGTCGCGCCTCGCGCTGCGCCAAATCATCCAGAAGACTTACCAGATCACTCTGTCGTGCATTTGATAAAATCGCATCAGAATTATTAGCGGATATTGCTGCAGTCAAAGTGAATCCAAGAACCAAAAAAAGCACCGTCATGACGAGCTGTGTTCCGGTGCGTTGTGGGGCCAAGGAGCGCTTTAGTCGAAATCTTGCCTCAGCAGAAGTCTGCGCGGGACGGAATTTACGAGGCGCCGAATGCATTCCCATGGCTAAGCCTTAAGTAAATGTCGTCGCACCGCGGCCACGTTTGCGAAAATTCGCATTGTAAGCACGACGACCACACCGGTGGACATTTGGGAACCAACGCCAAGCTGATCTCCCAAAAATACGATTAGTGCAGCAACAAGGACGTTGGACAAAAAAGAAATAACAAAAATTCGATCGTTAAATAAGCCATCAAGGACCGATCGAAACGCGCCAAAAACTGCGTCCAAAGCCGCAACTACTGCGATAGGTAAATATGGCTGCAGCCAAATAGGAACTGTGGGCTGCAGTAAAAGACCAAACACAATGCCAACGAGCAATCCGATGGCTGGGATCACGGCGAGTCCTCTTTCGAATCTGATGCGGCAGCTGGCAAAGTAACTTCGCCAACTGTTTGTAGTTCCCAGAATACGCCGTAACTTGCCTCTAACTCTTCAAGCAACAACCCAGCGGTGCTTTCACGAAACCTCGCTGCTAATTGATTTGCGTCGCCCGCTATTGCGGTTACAACATACGGCGGTATCAACGGACGGTAGTTGACCAAGATGGCCTCTCCCGCTGATCTAATTGCAGTAGTCGGCGTCAATCGTCGACCATTAATTGCAATATTAGTGGCCCCAGATTGCCAGAGACCATTGACGATAAGTTGTAGATCTTGATCTATAACTCTGCCCGGTTTATTGTCGATAGTCGGATCTGCAGTACTAGTTGCGTCATCAATAGTCACCGTGACTCCACTGCCTTTGACTTCAGTTTGCCCAGTCGCGCTTCGTAACCGTTCTAAACGCTGCTGCGCTTGCTCGCCCAATGAAGTGCCGGCCAGAATAGAGATTTCAGCTGAAATCAAATTGTTCTGCGAAGTTAAAACGCTTGCCTCTAGTGCCTGGACTCTTTGGTCAGCCGCCTGTACTCGGTCAACCAAGGCATCTCGCGTTAATGAATTCTCAGTCGCCTGAAGTCGAGTTTGGGCAATTGCCATACCCAAAACCACGGTGACCAATGTGGCTGACAGCGCAACAATTAGAACTCGAATTGAGTCTCTACCGCTTCGACTCTTGTAGTTTGTCTTGTTTGTTCCGTCGTAGTCTGATGCAAGCGCATCTGCGAGCAACGCATCCAGAGAAGCATCAACTCGCATTTAATTTACTTCGCATCAACCAGATCTGCCTCATGTAGAGCAACGCGGCATACCAATACATGGTGATTCCCCAAAATAAAAATGCCCATCCAAAAACATGCGCTACTTCCCCGTAAATATTTTGGAAATTACCAAGCAAAATTAATGGGAGCGCATATAAGAGATTCATGGTGGCGGCTTTACCAACGAAATGAACTGGGATACCTGTGATGCCAAATCGTTTTAGATAAAGCAATACAAATGACATGAGAACGTCGCGAGACAGTAAAACAACTACTACCCAAAGCGGAATCAATTCTCGAATATAGAGCGCCATTAATGCGGCCAGTACATAAAGTCGATCAGCTAAAGGATCTAGTAACTCCCCTAATCGACTGAATTGATTTAACTTCCTTGCTAAGTAACCATCTAACCAATCCGTGAATGCGCTTACAACCAAAATATATAGTGCAAGATCATCGCGCTTCGGCACCACTATTAGCCAAAAGAAAATTGGTACACCAACAAGTCGCGCAGCGCTAAGTGCATTTGGAATGGTTGCAATCTCTCGAGACTTTTGCGCGCTCACTGCAAACCCAATGTCTGGTTAATCCTGCGCCTCACACAGCAAGCCTACGGTTAAGGTGATCAATTCCATGCGGTAACCTTTCTCGAGTAAGAAAAATTAGCCCTGGTACTCCAACTGGCAGAGAGCGCGGTCTCAAACACCGTTCAGTGTGGGTTCGAATCCCACTCAGGGCACCAAAGTCCACCACTAAAAACACACACCAAGTGAGATTTGTGGGTTCGAATCCCACTCAGGGCACCATTTTCTACAACGCGGAGAGCGAACTCCGCAGCGTCGCGACTTGACCTAACAGTCCGTTAATGAATTTTCCAGATTCTGGAGTACTCAGCACACTAGCAATTTCTACTGCTTCGGATACCGCCACACCACTATCTACCTCTGGGCGCCACAGTAACTCAGCGATACCTACTCGAACTATTGCGCGATCTACAGCTGGCATTCGTTGAAGCGGCCAGGCCTTAGAGTAGGTGTCGATAACTTCATTGATCCGTTCAATGTTCGCTTCCACAAGCGCGGCTAACTCGATCGCGTAGTCGTTAACGTCGGGATTGCGCTGAAAAACATCTGGTGACATGACACCACGTTGTTCTGCTTCGAAAAGAGATTCGACAGCTCGCTGGCGCGCTTTGGTTCGAGTGCGCACTTAGTTAACGCGACCTTGATACGAGCCATCACGAGTGTCTACTTTAACTTTTGTGTTCGATTCAATAAATAGCGGAACTTTAATCTCAGCACCCGTTTCAAGTGTTGCGGGCTTGCTGCCTGCACTTGAACGATCACCTTGAAGGCCAGGTTCGGTGTAGGTGATCATTAATTCAACCATTGCTGGCAATTCTAAATAAATTGGTAAGTCGTTGTGAATCGCAACAACGCCCTCCTGATTTTCTAGCATGTACTGGGCTCCATCACCAACAATTGCATCAGAGAGCGTGTACTGTTCGAAAGTTTGTAGATCCATGAAAATCCAGCCATCGCCATCACGGTATAAATACTGCATGTTTCGCTTATCGACATCTGCTGTTTCAACTGATACGCCAGCGTTGAAAGTCTTATCAACAACCTTGCCCGTCAATATGTTCTTAAGCTTGGTGCGCACAAACGCTGGACCTTTACCTGGCTTAACGTGCTGAAATTCAACAACTGTCCACAGCTGTCCATCGATGTTAAGGACTAAGCCATTCTTTAGGTCATTCGTTGATGCCACGTGCACTCCTCGGTAAATTTCTAAATCTCAATAAGTTCATACGGTAAATTCGTTAGGTTAACGTAAGTTTCAGACGTGACCACAACTGTATCTTCTATTCGAACTCCCCCACGATCACGCAAATAAATCCCAGGTTCGATAGTAAGTACCGTATTTTCCTTAATCTTATCTTGCGATTTCCGACCGAAAAACGGATTCTCATGGATCTCAAGTCCAACACCGTGTCCAAGTCCATGAGTGAAGTACTCAAGGTGCCCACTGGCTTTCAGGGATTCATTAACTACCTTTTCAATCCCCAAATATGTTGCTTGCGCGTTCAAAGCATTTCGCCCGGCAGCTTGCGCTGACGCCAAAGCTTGATAGACCTCTACTTGCCAATCCGCTGCTTTACCTAAAACAACTGTTCGCGTGCAGTCTGCATGGTATCCATTTAGCTTTGCGCCGAAATCAATTTTTAAGAAATCACCATTACTCAATTCGCGCTCGGATGGCTCATGATGCGGGATTGCGCTATTTGGACCCGAAGCAACGATTGAGCTAAACGCGATATCATCAGCCCCATATTCGCGCATGTTAGCTTCTAGTAGATTTCTAACCTCACGCTCGCTTTGTCCCACTTTGATTTGTTCAAGTGTTTTACGCCAAGCCGCAACAGAAATTTCGCACGCGAGTCGAATGCTACCGATCTCCGCATCATCCTTTACCTGCCTGTGCGCCTCTATGATTCCAACTTTTGCCACAAACTTTTGCTTAGGGAATTGTTTAGACAGCGCGCTCAATTGCGAAACCGTTAAATGAACGGACTCAAACCAAATCTCTTGGACTTGATCCTTGCCAATCAAAAGCTCACTTAAGTTACGCCCTATAACAATTTCGACGTCAAAGCACTGTTTTGAACTGGCAATCTCGTACCGAGAGTCAGTTGCAAGAATCGCTTTTGATTTTGAAATTAACAATGCAGCATTTGAACCAGTGAAACCACATAGATATCGGATGTTAATGAGATTGGTTAGGTAGAAGGATTGTCCATCTTGCAGCGTATCTTGAATCTTAGAAATTCGAGTTTGAGTCACGATGAGGCTATTGCTTGCAACGCCAATACATATGACTGCGCTCCAAAACCACTTATGGTTCCTTGAGCTAAACCGGAAATCAATGAAGTGTGTCTAAACTCTTCACGTGCTAACGGGTTGCTTAGATGAACTTCAATTAAACCTGATGACAACAACGCAGCAGCATCCCTGATCGCAATCGAATAATGCGTAAAGGCAGCTGGATTAAAAACGACAAATGTCTTCTCAGCAGCAGCCTCGTGTAACCAGCCAATAATGACTGCCTCATCATTTGATTGCCGAAAATCTATTTCAAAACCAAGTTTGTTTCCAACATTGGTACAAAGTTTTTCGATGTCGCTAAGTGAGAGCGTGCCATAAATCTCAGGCTCTCGTGTTCCGAGTTGATCCAGATTAGGTCCGTTCAAGACCATGACTCTACGCATAAGTCTCACCTTGCCCTAGTTTGGCATGAGCAGCAGTGAGCAACGCCGTATCTGGTGCTTGCAAAATTTCTGGCTGCCCGAGCCTTCCAAGAATAATAAATCTGAGTTGATCACCGCGTGATTTTTTATCTATTCGCATGTTCGCCAATAACGATTCAAATGTTCCGCCCGAGTAGTTAGTCGGCAGGCCAACTCCAGAAAGAATCTTTTTATGCCGAGCTACATCCGCGTAATCCAGTCGCCCAGCTAAATACGCCAACTGAGCAACGAACATCATGCCAACACTCACTGCATCGCCATGTCGCCAGGTAAAGTTTTCTTGTCGTTCAACGGCATGACCAAAAGTGTGACCGTAATTGAGAATTTCACGGCCGCTGGCGGTACCCAGCGTTTCCCGTAAATCATTGCCAACGACATCCGCCTTTACTTGAATGGCTCGGGCAATAATCGTAGGAGCGTGTTCCCAATTAGGGTTCTTCGCGCCTTCAAAATCTGATTCGATTAGGTCCAAAATCCTGCCATCACGAATAAAACCACATTTGATTACTTCGGCCAAACCACTTACATAATCCTGTTGACTTTGCGAAGTTAGAAAATTTAAATCGCAAATAACTGCAATCGGTGAATGAATTGCGCCTACTAAATTCTTTCCAGCCGCGGTATTGATTCCAGTCTTGCCTCCAACTGCCGCATCAACCATCGCTAACAAAGTTGTGGGAACGTGCAAGACCTTGATTCCACGGAGCCAAGTGGCTGCAACGAATCCAGCTAGATCTGTGGTGGCACCGCCGCCAATCGAGATAATCAGATCATTTCTGGTAAATCCAGCTTCACCGAGCGCGGCCCAGCAGAATTCCAAAACTTGCGAAGTCTTTGCATTTTCAGCATCCGGCACTTCAATTCCAATAGACGTTACATCAGGGAGATTTGCCCGCAACGTTCCAGCAATTTGCATCATGGACTTGGGGTGAATCACTGCCACCTTGGAGACACCCGATAAGTGGTTGTTAACCATGTGCAATATGTTTCGGTCAACCATAACTGAGTAAGTATGGTCAGCAAATACTTCAATCGCTTTCACGATTTCACGCCCGCTGCATTCAATTCATTCAAAATACTTGCGACCACTTCATTTGGGGTCAGCTTTGAAGTGTCAATTGTTAACTTGGCTACTTCCTTGTAAAAAGGTTCGCGAGCATTCATTAACTCCGCAAGTTGGCCTCGGACATTTCCAAGCAATAGTGGGCGGTTGCGATTCATACCAACACGATCAACGGCCTGTGCTAAACCAGCCACTAACCAAATCGCAGTCGTACCCTTCACAAAATTGCGTGTTTCATCGTTACCTAGTGCGCCCCCACCAAGAGCAATAACAACGCCACTTTTTTGCAGTAAATCAGCAATAACATCATGCTCAAGTTTGCGAAAGATTGGTTCACCGTCTTGCGTAAAAATATCGGAGACACTCTTACCTGCCTGTGCTTCGATAACCCGATCACTATCGAAAAACTCTTGCTTAAGAGATTTAGCAAGCAGTTTTCCAACTGTTGTCTTTCCAGCTCCAGGCACACCAACTAAAACTATTGGGGACATAGCTACATCCTCAGATGTGCACGGAAAGAATCAATGTTGCGAGCAGTCTCAGTCACATGGTCGCCACCAAATTTTTCCAATACGGCTTCGGCTAAAACCAGAGCAACCATGGCTTCTGCAACCACGCCTGATGCAGGTACTGCGCACGCGTCACTACGTTGGGAAATTGCCGTTGCTGCCTCGCCGGTTTCAACATCTACTGTTGAGAGCGCTTTTGGCACTGTTGAAATTGGTTTCATGGCGGCGCGCACTCGCAATGCTTCACCTGTGCTCATGCCGCCCTCAGTGCCACCACTTCGGCCAGTTTGCCTTCGCAATGTGCCGCTGTCACTAAAAATTTCATCATGCGCCTCGGAGCCACGACGTCTTGCGGTTTCGAAACCATCACCGATCTCTACGCCCTTGATGGCTTGAATGCCCATCAGCGCTGCAGCAAGTTTGCTGTCTAAGCGCCGATCCCAATGTACGTGCGAACCTAGACCAACGGGAACACCGTGGGCTACAACTTCGACAACTCCACCCAAAGTGTCGCCATCGGATTGCGCCGCTGAGATTTCAGCCTGCATAGCTGCGCTCGCTGTTGGTGAAAAACAGCGCACTGGATCTTTATCAATGTCCGGCAGGTCCGCAAAATCTGGAATTTCAGTGGAATCTGTTTCAACCGATCCAATGCTGACAACGTGACTCAGGATTGTGATTCCAGCAACTTGCTGCAAGAACTTCTTTGCAACTTCGCCAAGTGCTACTCGCGCTGCAGTTTCGCGCGCGCTCGCTCGTTCCAAAATTGGTCGAGCATCATTAAGTGAATACTTTTGCATGCCGGCTAAATCAGCGTGCCCAGGACGCGGCCGAGTAAGCGGTGCGTTTCGGGCAACGTTGACTAAGTCGGCTTGATCGACAGGGTCAGCAGACATAACGTCCTGCCATTTAGACCATTCGGAATTTGCGATCGAAATTGCTACTGGACCGCCTTGCGTGAACCCATGACGAATTCCGCCAGTTAGAGAAACTTCATCTTGCTCAAACTTCATTCTGGCCCCGCGGCCAAAGCCAAGGCGTCTACGTGCTAACGCCGCCTCGATGTCCTTGGTACCAACTTCAACGCCTGCTGGCAGTCCTTCGAGAATCGCGGACAGAGCTGGTCCGTGAGATTCTCCAGCAGTGAGCCAACGCAACATGGCTCTATTCTTTCACTATTTGATCAATAACACCGAATTTGATGACTAAATAGTGCTTAGGCCACGCGCTAACAGCTCAAGGTTAAGACCCGCTCGCATGTCATCAATCGGTGCCGCTTCGTTAGTCAGCAAAGTAACTTGATGCCCAGCCTGATGAAGCAACATGCTGAGCCCAGAAGTCACTTCCCCACCGCAAACTAACCACGATGCCGCAAACTGCGTAGGCCAAGGATGATAAACAACGTCCAGTAAAATTCCCTTAGGTTGCCAAACGTCTTTGGCGATTTCGTCGAGTACTCCCACAGGCGTGGTGTTGATAACGACATCGCTCTCGAGCCATTGCAAATCGTTAACCTGTGAGTGCGCAACTTCGATGCCAATCTGTTTTCCCAGATCGATCAGCACAGCGACATCCAACTCATTTCGAGCCACGCAATGCACTTGAGTGATTCCAAGCTGCGACATTGCAGCCAATGCTGAGCGCGCAGTGGCGCCAGAGCCAAAGAGTGTTCCCAAGTGCGCCGAAGAGATTCCCTTTTCTGTCAGCGAATCAACGATGCCAGCCACATCAGTGTTGAAGCCAGAAATGCCTGAATCAAAAACTAATGTATTTATCGCTCCAGTTTGTGAAGCTACGGCATCAATCGTTGTTGCAACCTGGAACGCAGCTTCTTTAAGTGGCATGGTGAGCGAAACACCCAGCCATTCCTCATCAAGTGAAGAAATGAAACTTTGAAAGTTCGACTCTGTTACCTCAATCGCACTGTAAGTGTGATCCAGTCCAAGTGAGCGGTAAGCGCTGTTATGAAGCACGGGTGAGAGTGAATGTGAAACTGGGCTGCCAAGCACTGCAGCTTTCACTAGTAACACACACCATCATTGGCTGCGCAAAATGCCAGCAACTCATCCTTGTAGATTAAAAACTCTGGATAGGAGCGAGTAAATTTTGTTTCCTGCGTATTCAAATCAACAGTAATGAAGTAAAGCCAATCACCTGGCTCAGGATTAAGTGCTGCTTCGAGTGCCTCTGCGCCTGGAGCGTCAATAGGTGTGGGAGGTAAACCCTCACGTAAGTATGAGTTGTATGGCGTATCAGTATTAAGCAACTCAGTTGTCAAAATAACCTCTGTCTTGTTGAGGCCATAATTTACAATCGAGTCAAACTGCAGGCGCATAGGTTCGGCCAGGCGATTGTAAACAACCTGCGCAATTTTCGTAAAGTCGCGTGGAGCACCTTCACCTTCAAGTAGCGATGCGATTATGAGAATTTCATATGGTGTGCGTCCCATAGCCTTCGCCCGATTGTCTAAATCGATCCTGACTGCTTCGGAATTAAATTTTGCCAGCATCGCACTGATCATTTGCTCAGCGCTGGTTCCTGGCGCAAACTCATACGTTACTGGGAATAAAAATCCTTCAATGTTTCCATTCGCATAATCTGGGAGTCCCAAATTGTTAGCGTTAGCGATCGCAGCTTCAAAATCCTGCACTGGTATTCCGGTCGCCTCAACTAACGCAGCAATAGTCCAACTGGTTCGCTTGCCTTCAGGAATAACTACCCGCGTAACCACTCGATTAACGGGATCAAGAAGAGCCAGGATGGCATCAGAGCTCTTCATTTCTTTAAGTAAGTTGTAACTTCCGGGCGCAATGTTTGCACTATCTTGATTTTTGTTTGCAGCGGCAATGAACCCATCTACGGAAGCGACAACACCAAGTGCCTTCAAGTCATTGCCGATTTTTGCAAGCGTTGCGCCTGGTTCGATTTCGATTTGAACGGACCCAGAACCAGGGCCAGGAAAATCTGGAGCACTTGAAAACATAGACACTGCTCGTGGAGCCACTAAACCAATGGCAACAATTATTCCGACTAATACTAAGAAGTTCCGAAAACCAGTCTTCTTGGTTCGCCTAGGCGCTCGATGTGATTTCTTGGTTGTCGGCGAAGGCTGATCGCTAAGTGAATTTGAATCACTCATTAGTTACCACCACTTCCTTGCCAACGAATTCTCCCTGGCGCTTTTCTGAATCTAAAGCGTGTTCCAATATTACGATGGCTGCCGCTTGATCAATAACTCCTCGACTGGACTTTTCAGTTCGTCCTGCTTCATGTAAACCGCGCTGGGCACTGACAGTACTTAGTCGTTCGTCAATCATGCGAACCTTAATTGCCTGTGTTTGTGCCTCCGCAGATAAGGCTAGTGCCAACGCTTGGGCAAACTCACTTGCTCCAAGCGTTGACTGAGTTACTTCACCATTTAAGCTCAAAGGATTTCCAACATAAACAACAATTGGCTCATGCTCTTTTATTAATTTAACGAGTTCTGCAACAGCGTCTTCGCCTGCCGCAATAGTTTTAAGAGGTACTGCCAGCATGCCATCTGGATCGCACTTGGCCACGCCGATTCGAACTGAGCCAACATCTATGCCAAGTCGTACGCCGCGAAGCAACGCTCTAACTTTCTTTGCTGCTTATTGCTGCGCTCAATGCGTCGTCAAGACCTGTGACCTTTGCGCCGCCACCTTGTGACATTTCAGCGCTGCCACCGCCTCGCCCATCAACTGCAGGCATCATGACTTTTAGGATGTTGGCCGCTGAAACTCCAGAGTCGCGAGCAGCCGCATCAGTGGTCACAACGAACGCAACCTTGCCGTCGTCAATTGTCGCGCCAATTAGCACGTAATCATTTCCCTTAATGCTTGCCTTGGCTGAACTAACTAGATCTCTCAGATCTGTCGCGCTCGTTCCTGTAGGGGCAGTGAATCGATAATAATTTGTATTTGCAACCTTTGTTGGCGTACCAACAAGTTCACCTATGTTGCTTGTTAATGCAGCTGTGCGAGCCTTAGCAATTTCTTTCTCCGCTTGCTTGAGACGTTCGAGCATTTTCGAAATGCGATCAGGTAATTCTTCAGCACGAACTTTAGTAAGTTCTGCGAGTTGACCGACTAAATGATGTTCGCGTGCCAAGAATCGATAAGCATCTGCGCCAACCAAAGCTTCGACGCGCCTGATTCCCGCACCGATGGAACTTTCTGACAAGAAAGTAATAACGCCCAACTGACCTGAAGTTTGCGTATGTGTTCCACCACAAAGTTCGCGTGCCCAGTCGCCCACACTCACAACACGAACTTGATCTCCATATTTTTCACCGAATAGCGCCATGGCGCCAGTGGCTCGCGCTTGCTCTTGTGTCATCAATTCAGCTGTGATTGCAAGATTATCTAAAAGCACTTCGTTAACACGAGCTTCGACATCGCCTAATACTGATTGCGGTACTGCCCCAGCGCTCGGAAAATCGAATCTAAAACGTCCCGGTGAATTCTCCGAACCCATCTGTGTTGCCGTATCGCCAAGTGCTTCTCTAAAAGCTTTATGCACCATATGTGTTGCCGTATGCGCTCGCGAAATCGCCAATCTTCGTTGTACATCCACTTCGGTTATTGCGTCGCTGCCTACTGCAACGCATCCCGAAACAACACGGCCCCGGTGCACGTAGAGACCAGGAACTGGAGTCTGAACGTCATCAACTTCTACAACGCTGCCGTCAGCAAAAGTAATCAAGCCTTGGTCTGCAAGTTGACCACCACCCTCTGCGTAAAACGAAGTTCTATCTGTTAGCACTTCAACATCGTCGCCAAGATTTGCGCTTTTTACATCTATGCCATCGACTACAAGGCCCGTGACCTTGCTCTCCGTCTGCGTCTCGGTGTAGCCGGTGAACTTTGTGACCCCAGACTTACCCATGATTTCGCGGTAAACCGTTACTGGCACAACACCACTTTTGCGCTGAACCGAATCAGCTTTCGCCCTGGTGCGTTGTTCTTGCATCAGGCGCCTAAATCCTTCTTCGTCAACAGCTAAGCCTTGTTCAGCAGCCATTTCTAACGTTAAGTCAATTGGAAATCCGAAAGTGTCATGAAGTGCAAAAGCACTGTCACCACTAAGTACCTTCGATTTCTTTGATTTCAATTCTGTTGCGGCTAAATCAAATAGCGACGTACCTCGTTCAAGGGTAGAAAGAAAGGACTCTTCTTCCGCTTTTGCAATTGAGAGAATTCGACTTTGCTCATTTAGTAATTCTGGATATTGTGGCGCCATGGCTTCGATACTTGCCATTATCAATTCCGCAATACAAGGTTCATGCGTTCCAAGTAAGCGCATGTTTCTAACTACTCGTCGCAAGATACGGCGAAGCACATATCCACGGCCTTCATTGCCAGGCAGAACGCCGTCGGCAATTAAGAACGCGCAAGTGCGCGCATGATCTGCAACCACCCGAAGTGCGATGTCAGAGTTTGGATTAGCTCCATATTGTTGCCCGCTCAATGCACTGGCACGATCCAAAATGATTCGTGTGGTATCAATCTCGTAGATATTTTCCACACCCTGCAACAGCGCAGCCATACGCTCAAGACCCATACCGGTATCAATACTTTTTGACGGTAACTCTCCTAAGATTGGAAAGTTTTCCTTGCCGCCGCCAGCTCCACGTTCAAACTGCATAAAGACGAGATTCCAAACCTCTAGATAACGAGTCTCATCTGCAATCGGCCCACCCTCACGTCCATGCTCTGGGCCGCGATCATAATAAATTTCCGAGCATGGCCCACATGGTCCAGGTACGCCCATCGACCAGTAGTTATCAGCCATGTCGCGGCGCTGGATTCGCTCCATTGGAACACCAACTGTGTTGTGCCAGATATCAACGCTTTCATCGTCATCTAAATAGACCGTGACCCAAAGTTTTTCTTCTGGAAAGCCATAACCCCCATCAGCGACGGAAGAAGTTAGTAGCTCCCAGGCGTAAGGAATGGCTTCTTTCTTAAAGTAATCGCCAAAAGAAAAGTTTCCACACATTTGAAAAAATGATGCATGTCGCGTTGTTTTTCCGACCTCCTCGATATCTAAGGTTCGGACAACTTTTTGTGCGGACACTGCGCGCGGGTAAGGTGGCGCTGCTTCCCCAAGAAAATATGGCTTGAACGGAACCATTCCCGCATTAACAAAGAGCAGCGTTGGGTCGTCAAGAAGTAAGCTCGCACTCGGCACAACGGTATGACCTTTGGACTGAAAATAGTTCAAGAAACGAGATCGGATTTCTGCAGATTCCACTTTTCTTAACCACCTTCCTCATCCTGGGCTCTAGCTCGCTTAATTAAACGATCAAATAATGTTGCTTACTGCCTAAACCTTAACGAACATGGGACTTAAGGGCTTAATCCCTACCCAGTAACGAGCGAATCTTTTGCAAAATCTCTCGCGTCACACCTTCTTGGCCGTGTGGTGATGGCTGGTAATAACGCGCAGTCTTTAGTGGCTCGGGCAAGTATTGCTGACTTGCCACACCCTGCGATACGTCATGGGGATAGATATAGCCAACGCCATGACCCAAATCTCCAGCGCGCGCATAATGCGAATCTCGTAATGGCGCGGGTACTACCCCAATGTCACCCTGCCTCACATCAGCAATTGCTCGATCAATTGCAAGATAGGCAGCATTTGATTTAGGCGCTAGTGCCAAAGAAATAGTTGCTTGCGAGAGAGTAATCCGAGCTTCTGGCATTCCGATGAGAGCTACTGTCTGAGCCGCAGCGACTGCGACACTCAGCATGGCGTTATCAGCAAGTCCGATGTCCTCGCTAGCACTGATCATTAAGCGACGAGCGATAAAGCGTGGATCTTCCCCGGCTTCCAACATTCGCGCCAAGTAGTGCAGCGCTGCATCAACATCTGAACCACGAATTGATTTAATGAAGGCGCTGATTATGTCGTAATGCTGATCGCCTGCTTTGTCGTATCTAACTATATTGTGATCACTTGCAGTACTTATGTCAGTTTCCGAGATTTCCGTTCGATCATTACTGAGCGCAACTCCGGCCGCAGCCTCAAGCACTGTTAGAGACCTGCGCGCATCTCCCCCAGCAAGTCGAACCAAAATGTCCTGTGCCTCTTTGGCAAGTGATACACAATTGTTTAAGCCGCGAGGATCAGTAACAGCGCGCGCTAAAACTTGGCGGATGTCATCATCGTCTAATTCGGAGAGCGTAACGAGCAAGCTTCTCGACATTAATGGCGCTATGACTGAAAATGATGGGTTCTCTGTCGTTGCTGCAACCAAAGTCACCCAGCCATTTTCCACACCAGGCAAAAGTGCATCCTGCTGAGTTTTGTTAAACCGATGAACTTCGTCAACAAAAAGCACAGTTGAAACGCCATACATTGACTTATTCTCTTGCGCTGCGGAAATGACATCACGGACATCTTTTACGCCAGCATTAATCGCTGATAACTCCATGAACTTTGCTGAACCTGCTCGTGCGATTAACGCGGCCAACGTTGTCTTTCCACTACCGGGCGGTCCCCAAAGAATTACTGACGACTTAGTGTCAGTATCTCGTGGTTGCAACAACTTATTAAGTGGGCTACCGATTGCAATAGCTTTGCGCTGACCCACAAACTCCTCAAGAGTTCTTGGTCGCATTCGAACCGCAAGTGGTGCACTTGCGCCACTTTGATCAAATAATGATTCAGTCATTACTCGCGGCATCGGCATCTGACGCGGCATCTGGATCAACGTCGATACCTGCCTCAAGTCGTTGCTGGGCCGTGATCGAAGTAGGCGCGCTTGTTAGCGGATCAAAACCTGCGCCGGTTTTTGGAAATGCAATGACATCGCGCAAACTTGTTGCTCCAGAGAGCAGCATGCAGATGCGATCCCAACCAAAAGCGATTCCACCATGTGGTGGTGGTCCAAATGCAAAGGCATCCAATAAGAATCCAAACTTGTCTCTTGTTTCTTCCTCGCTAAGGCCAAGTAAAGTAAAGACTCGTTCTTGAACGTCGCTGCGGTGAATACGGATAGATCCACCACCAATCTCATTTCCGTTGCAGACGATGTCATACGCCCAAGCAAGAGCCTGATCAGGAGCCTCCTCGAAGCGATCAACCCACTCGGCATTTGGCGAAGTGAATGGATGATGCACAGCAGTCCAACCGCCGTCGTCAGTTCTTTCAAACATGGGCGCATCAACGATCCATAAAAATGACCATTGGTTATCGTCGATTAAGCCACAACGTTCCCCAACTTCTTGGCGAACCGCGCCCAAAAGTTGTTGAGTGGTTGATTTACTGCCGGCACCAAAGAACGCGCAATCCCCTGGCTTAGCTCCAAGATGAGCTGCAAGACCATCCCGCTCTGCATCAGTCAAATTCTTTGCAACAGGTCCACCGAGAATTCCATCTGTATCAAAAGTTACATATGCCAAGCCTTTAGCGCCTCGTTGCTTTGCCCATTCTTGCCAAGCATCAAAGGTGCGACGAGGTTGGTCAGCACCACCAGGCATAACAACGGCGCCGACAAATTCATTTTGGAAAACTCGAAACTCAGTGTCTTTGAAATATCCCGTGCAATCCTTTAATTCGATGTCAAAACGTAAATCTGGTTTATCTGAGCCATAACGATCCATGGCCTCGAAGAAAGTCATGCGAGGAATTTTGCCTATTTCATGGCCTAAAGTTCCGTGCCACAATTTACGAACAATCGCTTCGCCAACTTCAAGAATATCTTCTTGCTCAACGAAGCTCATTTCAATGTCGAGCTGAGTAAATTCTGGTTGACGATCCTTGCGGAAATCTTCATCGCGGTAGCAACGAGCAATTTGGTAATAGCGCTCCATGCCGCCCACCATAAGTAGTTGCTTAAACAATTGTGGGCTTTGTGGCAAGGCATACCAATGGCCTGGTTGCAGCCGAACAGGTACTAGAAAATCACGAGCACCTTCTGGAGTACTTCGAGTTAGTGTTGGTGTTTCAATTTCAATGAAGTTGCGTTCATGGAGAACTTCGCGCGCCATTCGATTGACATCGCTGCGCATTCGCAAAATATTTCCAGCCACAGGTCGACGTAAGTCTAAGTATCGATACTTAAGACGGGTTTCCTCACCCACTGTGATCGCATCATCGATTGGGAAAGGAAGCGGTGCACTCTTACTTAGCACTACAACTGAGTCCGCGATTACTTCAATGTCACCTGTTGCGATGACAGAGTTGTCATTTCCTTCTGGTCGGGCTTGTACGGTACCCACAATTTGCAAACAAAATTCCGAACGTAGCTCGCCCGCTACAGATTCATCACGAACGACAACCTGAACGGTTCCCGTTGAATCGCGCAGATCCAAGAAGGCAATTCCCCCGTGATCACGCCTTTTTCCTACCCAGCCAGCAAGTTTGACTTGCGAACCAGCATCGCTTAAACGGAGCGCGCCGGCATTAGTATTTCGGAGCATTCATAATCCTTAATCAATTGAGTTTTTTAAACGGGATTTCAAGTCATCGATAAGTGAGTCTACGGGGACACTTTCCTGGGATCCAGCGACAAGGTCTTTGATAACAACGGTTCCAGTTGCCATCTCGTCTTCGCCCAAGATGATTGCAAACTTCGCGCCACTGCGATCTGCGGATTTCATCGCAGCTTTCATTGATCGACCATCGTAGGCAATGTCAGTGTTGATCTCGGCCGCACGTAATGAAGCGGCTAAGGCAACTATCGCGCTGATTGCAGGTTGATCAACTGGTACTAGAAACACTTGCGCAAAAGCGTCGCTAACTAAAGTGATGCCCTCAGCTTGCACTGCGAGGCAAGTTCGATCCACACCCAGCCCGAATCCAACGCCACCAATTGCTGGTCCACCTAAAGTTTCAATCAATCCGTCATAGCGTCCACCGCCACCGATTGCAGATTGCGCACCCAGCCCGTCGTGCACGCATTCAAATGTGGTTCGAACGTAATAATCTAAACCGCGAACAAGTCTTGGCGCATTTTCGTAACCTACGCCTAAGGCATCTAGATATTGCAAAACTTGGGCGTGATGGTCCTTGCACGCTTGGCAAAGATGATCTGGCATTAGTGGCGCATTCTTTAATTGCGTCTGAACGTTCTCGCGCTTGTCATCCAAAACTCGTAACGGATTAATCAAAATCTTTGCTTGCGTAGCTTCATCGAGATCGCAAGTCTTAAGAAAAGCCACTAAGACTTCTCGGTATTTGGGACGACATTTATGGCAGCCAAGTGAGTTAACTAAAATTCGAACTTGCTTTAACCCAAGTATGTTTCGTTGGGCGTGGTGCGCCATCCAGATCACTTCAGCATCGAGTGCTGGATCTGAGGAACCAATCGTTTCAACACCAACTTGCGTGTGTTGGCGGTATCGCCCAGATTGCGGCTGTTCATATCTAAAGTGCGGACCGGTGTACCAAACTTTTGCAGGAAGTGCGCCGCGATCCATTCGATTTTCCAGCATCGCGCGAAGTACGCCAGCGGTACCTTCTGGCTTCAAAGTAAGACTGCGGCCACCTTTATCCTCGAAAGTGTACATCTCTTTGGAGACCACGTCAGTGGACTCCCCAACTCCGCGAACAAATAATGCTGTGTCCTCAAAAATTGGTGTCTCTATGTATCCGTATCCAGAATTTCTTGGCGGAGTTGAGAGCGCATCTTTAACTGCAAGCCACAACGCAGAAAATGGCGGCACCACATCGTAGGTACCCTTTGGTGCCTTAAAAAGTTCGCTCATATCGCGCTTAAGCCGCTAGCCACTCGCAACAAATATTGGTTACTTGCTTTTTCAGTTGCCATGTCACTTGACGGGCCATGACCTGGATAAACCAAAGCTGAATCTGGCAAATGCAAAACGACATCGCGAAGCGAAGTATCCATATCATCCGGTGAACTCCCCGGTAAGTCTGTGCGACCAATGGCACCTGCAAACAAAACGTCACCAGTAAAAATCTGCTTGCGATCGCCATCGAACTCAAACAAAATGGACCCTTGGGTATGGCCAGGTGCATGTAGCACTGTGAACTTTAAGCCAGCTAATTCCAATGTCATTTTGTCGGTAACTTCACGAGTATCCGATGGCTCAGCAAATACATCGTCGGTGGCCATCATGTCCATCAAGGCATTCTTTGTTTCAATCGAAACACCCGCACTTGGATCATTCAACAAGAATCGATCATCACCATGGATAAATGCCGGAATTCCATAACCAGTTGCTACTGGGAAGATCGACCACATGTGATCGATATGTCCATGCGTGAGCATTGTGGCGATTGGCTTTAGATTCTTTTGCTCAATGATCTCGCGGATTTGTGGCGCGGCGCCTAAACCTGGATCAATGATTATGCACTCTGAGTTTTCTCCTGTAGCCAAGACATAACAGTTGGTCTGCCAAGGGCCTGCGCCAAAGCTTTCAATTAACATTTTCACGCCTTTGTGCTCGGAATTCCCCTAGGATACCGTGATTTGTGGCAATTCCTTGGCACCGTAGAATTATGACTTGTGCCTTCAAAACGTGATCGAAAATTAGCCCACGATAAATACCTGCGTCAAACAAATCGACGTGCCATTCGTCGGTTGCGCAATCGTTTCATTGGTGTGGCAGCAATTGGTCTGGTGCTCATTTCAGTTCCACTTTTGGTTACCTACCAAAATACGCAAGCAGAACAAGCCCTAGTGCAACCAGCCGAATCACCAAGTAACGCGCCAACTGCTGTGTCCGTTTCAACTGCTGCGCCGATAGCAGGCTGTGAACTCCCAGGGGCAGTTCGCGCCAACAACATCATTTATGGCGCTGCTGCGACGGATCTACCGACTGCAAGTTCCTTCACTTTAGATACAAACTGTGGCGTAATTGAATTTGCTGCAGAGCCAGCGGCGCCAAAAACAGTTGGCACGATGGCGTGGCTAGCTAATCAAGGTTTCTTCGACAAGACGGCATGCACTCGGATCACGACCCAAGGAATCTTTGTGCTGCAGTGTGGTGATCCTGCAGGTGATCGCACTGGCGGACCGGGCTTCACATTTGCCGATGAGAATCTGCCACTACCTGGAGCTGATGGAACTTCCATCTACCCACGCGGGACGATTGCAATGGCTAACAGTGGACCAAATACAAATGGCAGCCAATTCTTTTTGGTTTACCAAGATTCCCCATTACCACCTAATTATTCCATCTGGGGCAGCATTACTTCGGGTCTTGACATTATCGAAAACGTTGCAACTGCTGGTGTTTCTAATGGTTCATCGGATGGTTCACCAACCCAAGCAATCGTAATAAGCCAAGCTTCAACTACGCCATAATTGGAATCTGCACACAAGAGCCCAAACGGGACCCGATCAAGAGGACTTAGCCATGACAACCAGTAATGATTTTGGATACGTAGACGAAGCCGGAAACGCATTTTTGAATGGCACACCAAGTCCCGTAAAGGTTGGGCAATACGCAGCTGGAGACCCAAGTGAAGGTCTGGCATTTTTCACTAAACGGTATGAAGATTTGTTAGCCGAAATTGAACTAGCAGCAGCGCGACTCAAAGACGGTAAAGGCAACCTCGAAGCGGTTACTGCGTTAATCGAACGCATTGAAAAAAGCATCAGTGAACCTAATCTGCTTGGCGATTTAGAGAAGATCAAAGCTGGCAAGGATTCGCTGTTAGCGGGATTTGCTGAGAAGAAAGCTGCTGCTGTAGAAAAGAAGGCCGCAATCAAAGCTGCAGCGCTAGCTCGCCGTGAAGAATTGGTGGCCTTGTCTGAATCCCTAGAAAAATCCAATGCCTGGAAAGTAACTGGCGAGAAATATAAGGAATTACTAGACGAGTGGAAAAAACTACCAACGACAGATCGCGCAAAGGAGCAAGAGCTCTGGAAGCGATTTAGCCATGCTCGCTCAGGATTTGATAAAGCGCGCCGCGCTTATTTCTCTACCTTGGACGCCAGCCGCACGCAAGCAGTAGCTGCCAAGAAGTCTCTGATCAAGAAAGCCAGTGAGTTAGCTGAGTCATCCGATTGGGCTAGCACCACCGCAGCATATAAGAAATTGATGGATGACTGGAAGACATTAGCGCGGGCTGCAAAAGGTGAGGAAGAAAAACTTTGGGCAGAATTTAAGGCTACCCAAGACAAGTTTTTCACAAATCGCAATGCTGCGAATTCAGTTCGCGATGAAGAGTTCACCAAGAATTTAGACATCAAACTGGAATTGCTTAAGCGTGCCGAGACTCTGGTACCAGTGAAAAGCGTTGACGCCGCAAAAGCTGCACTTCGCGAGATTCAAGAAACTTGGGAAAAGGCCGGACACGTGCCTCGTAACGAGAAAGAAAAGATCGAGCGACGGTTAAAGGCAGTCGAAGACGCGATCCGCAAAGTTGCTGAAGAACAATGGCACCGTACTAAGCCTGAAGTTGTAGAGCGCGCCAACTCATTAGTTACCTCATTTGAAGCAAGTATCGCGAAATTGGAGAAGCAGCTAGCCGCCGCGGTTGCAGCCGCTAAGACAAGTGAGGAAACAAAACTTTCCGCGCAACTAGCTCAGGCTAAGGAATTGCTCGAAGCTGCTCGCTCCGGCGCCGCAACTCTTAAGTAACTCCAGACACTAGCCCCGCTGGATTCTTAAACGCGGTACGCGTCGTACACGCCATCAATACCGCGAACGGCTCGAAGCACGTTATTTAAATGGGATGGATCTCCCATTTCAAATGTGAATCGAGAGATTGCGACACGGTCTTTTGAAGTAGTTACTGAAGCATTCAAGATGTTTACGTGCTGATCAGAAAGCGTGCGCGTCACATCAGACAGTAATCTGGCTCGGTCGAGTGCCTCTACCTGAATGTTGACTAGGAAAATACTTGATTTACCCGGCGTCCAAGCAACCTCAACAAGGCGCTCTGGTTGTTCGCGCAATGAGTTTGCGTTCACACAATCAGTTCGATGTACCGAAATACCTGAACCCCGCGTCACAAATCCTAGAACTTCATCACCTGGCACGGGAGTGCAGCAACGAGACAACTTAACCCAAGTGTCATCTGCTCCAATAACCGTGATGCCAGGATCGGGCTTCGCGTCCCGGCGATGCGCAACTCGGCTTGGCAACACTTGCTCAGAGGCATCTTCATCGACTCGTTCATCGCCGCCATGTAAGGCAGTAAATCGCGTGACAACTGTTTGCGCGCCTAAGTTACCTTCTCCGACTGCAGCATAAAGCGCTGTCACGTCCGAGTAATTAGATTCAATCGCCAAGGTGTTGAGAGCATTGTTTGTTAAGAGACGAAGCGGGACACCTGCTTTTTTCATTGCCCGAATTATTGCTTCTTTGCCCGTCTCAATTGCTTCTTCGCGGCGCTCTTTGGAGAACCAGGCTTTTATCTTGGACTTAGCTCGCGCGCTTGCGACTATGTTGATCCAGTCTTGCGATGGACCAGCAGAATCAGATTTGTTCGTAATTACTTCAACGTTGTCGCCGTTAGACAACTTGGTATCTAGTGGTGCCAGCTTGCCATTTATTCGAGCACCAACGCATCTATTTCCTACTTCAGTATGGACGCTGTAAGCAAAATCAATTGGCGTGCTTCCAGCTGGCAACGCCATCACTTCACCCTTGGGCGTAAAAACATACACTTCGGCGGCGCCTAGATCATCACGCAACGAATCCATGAAGTCGCCAGGATCTGCAGTCTCACGCTGCCAATCTAGAAGTTGGCGCACCCAACCCAAGTCATCTGGGCCATCTTTGCCCGCGACTCTGTCTTGCTTGTAGCGCCAATGTGAGGCAACGCCATATTCCGCTGCTCGATGCATCTCATGCGTGCGAATCTGAAACTCAACTGGTTTGCCATTTGGGCCGATAACCGTTGTGTGCAACGACTGATACATAGTGAACTTTGGCATTGCTATGTAATCTTTAAACCTGCCAGGGACCGGATTCCACCGGCCATGAATTATTCCAAGTGTCGCGTAACAGTCTTGAATGCTGTCTACTAAAATGCGAACGCCTATCAAGTCATAGATGTCATCAAAATCACGACCTCGCACAATCATCTTTTGATAGATGCTGTAAAAATGCTTAGGTCGGCCAGAGACGACTGCTTCTATTTGATTCTCTGTTAAATCACTTGTCACGCTATCGACAATTGTGTGCAAGCTTTCATCGCGTGCGGGCGCTCTCTGCGAAACAAGACGGGCTATCTCTTCACTCATTTTTGGGTAAAGCGAGGCAAACGCTAAGTCCTCAAGTTCCCACTTAATCGAATTCATACCCAAGCGGTGTGCGAGTGGTGCGTAGATTTCTAGTGTTTCGCGCGCCTTCTGCTCTTGCTTCTCGACAGAAAGGTAGGAAAGACTTCGCATGTTATGCAATCGATCAACGAGCTTTATAACGAGAACTCGGATATCTCGCGCCATAGCAACTACCATTTTGCGAACGGTTTCAGATGCGGAAGCTTGCCCGTACTTTAACTTGTCCAATTTCGTAACACCGTCAACTAGGCCAGCAACTTCATCGCCAAAGTCTGCGCGCAAATGCTCCAAGTCATATTCAGTGTCTTCAACAGTGTCGTGAAGCAATGCCGCAATGATCGTAGGCGTGGTCATACCTAAGTCCGCGAGCAAACCTGCTACAGCAATCGGATGGGTGATGTACTGTTCGCCAGATTTGCGATTCTGTAATCGGTGAAAGTAGTCCGCTGTTTGGAAGGCACGAATAACTTCGCTTCGATCGCTGCCTGGGTGGTAGTCCAACAAAGTTTTAATTACATCGGCGAGTTGATCCGGGATTGGAGTATCAAGGCCTTGCGGGAATCTCTCTTTTAGCGCTTGCACAAGGGGCGCTGCTGCGACTTCGCTGGTCATGTCGCCTCCTAATGTATAACTCCCATTCTATTTGCAATCTATAGAACTGCGAAGACATCCACATTTGGGTCGCGATGTGCGACTTTGGAGCTACCGCCAAGAAAAGCAAGGTCCAGCAGGACGGTTATCCCAACTACGGTTGCGCCACATTTCTCGATTAAGTCAATTGCTGCGCAAGCGGTCCCACCAGTAGCTAAAACATCGTCCACAATAAGAACTCGATCGCTCTTAGTTAACGCGTCTTGGTGAATCTCGATTGAGTCGGCGCCATACTCTAATTCGTAGTCTGCGCGATATGTAGCACGCGGAAGTTTGCCACTCTTACGAATAGGGACAAAACCCAAATCCATGTGAGCTGCAAGAGCGGCCCCAAGAATAAAACCTCGTGCTTCCACACCAACAATTCGCGTGAGGTTAGCGTTTGCGAAGTGGTTTGCGATTTCGGTATTTACCCATTTTGTAGCCGCTGGATCACCTGAGATTGGCGTTACATCTTTAAACACCACACCAGGTAACGGGTAATCCGGAATCTGTGCGATTAAAGCAGCAACTCCGGCTCGATCCATAAAGCTAGTGTCCTGATCTTCGAGAACGAGTCTTCTTTACCGTCTGCTGTCTTGGTCCAGCGGCCGAAACTGTTGTTACGCCTGAGGACATAACCGGCTTAAATACTTCGGCTTCAGATCCGCTCTTTCGTCGAGCGGCTACGCGGTTGGCTAGTGCAATAGTTGCTGGCTGACGTTCCTTGATGTGGCATAGCACTGGAGTCGCTACGAAGATTGAGGAATAGGTACCAACTAGCATTCCAACAAACAAAGCCAAAGCTAAGTCGTTGAGCGTTCCGACGCCAAGCAATGAGACACCAACAACCAAAATTGAAAGTACAGGGATCAACGCAACTATGGAGGTATTAATACTGCGAACCAAAGTTTGATTCAGCGCAAGGTTGGCAGCTTCGCTGTAAGTTGATCTCGATCCCGCGTAAATATCCTTTGTGTTTTCCTTAACTTTGTCGAACACCACAACCGTGTCATACAAGGAATATCCCAAGATCGTTAGGAAGCCAATCACACTTGCTGGTGTTACTTCGAATCCACTAAGCGCGTAGATCCCGACTGTAATCAATACGTCATGCGCAAGCGCAACAAGAGCGCCAACGGCCATAGGCCATTCAAAATACATGGACAAGAAAATGGCGACCAGAACCAAAAACACAACTAGCGCACGAGCCGCGTTTTTCGAAACTTCTTCACCCCAGGTTGGTCCAACTAATTGCACCTTAATGTCCGATTCAGTTACAGCAAAGGAGGTTGCTAATGCCGCGCTAAGTTTGTTTGAATCTTCAGTAGACAACGCAAGTGTTTGGATACGAACTTTATTTCCGCCGATGACCGTTACCGAAGATGGTGTCTCACCTGCAGCAATCACAGTCTCGCGAGCTTTGGTTACTGATTCGTTATTTGCCAATGCAAGCGGCACCGAGAATTCGGCGCCACCTTTAAATTCAATTCCTAAGTTGAGTTTTTGAACACCTAATGTGGTGATTGAAAACATGATCAAGATTGCAGATACTAGGTACCATGCGCGCCGGCGCCCAACGATGTTTATTGATACGTCACCTCGATAGAGGTCATTTCCTAGTTGACTTAAGCCAGCCATTAGTTAGCCTCCTGCTTCAAATTTTTGACACCAAGTCGAGTTGGCGAAACGCCCGTCATTGCTGAATCTTTATTCATCCATTTAGAAGACCCTAACCGGGTTACTAATGAACGAGTCAGCATGAAGGCAACGGCTATGTCGACAAAGGTGATCAATCCGAGTGTGAACGCGAATCCTCGAACGTTTCCTACCGAAAGATAGAACAGGATTGCTGCAGCTAGTAATGAAACGAAGTCGGCTGCTAAAATCGTACGCCTAGCTCGGATCCACCCTTGTTCAACGGCGACACGTAGCTTTTTGCCTTCTCGAATTTCATCGCGAATTCGCTCAAAGTAGATAACGAACGAATCCGCCGTGATACCGATGGAGACAATGGCTCCAGCCACACCAGCAAGCGTCAACGTGAATCCAATTCCGCGACCTAAAATTACAAACAGGAAAAATGTCATTGCTGCAGCTACAAAAAGACTAACTACCGCAATTGCGCCGAGTGCGCGGTAATAAAGAAGTAAGTAGATGATTACGAGTAGCAGACCAAATCCGCCAGCAATTAATCCAGCACGTAATTGGTCTGCGCCAAGAGTAGGTGAAATTTGCTGAACTTCATCTACTTCTAAGCTCACTGGAAGTGCGCCGTACTTAAGTACCTGAGCTAGTGCTCGCGCCTCATCAGCAGTGAATGAACCAGAGATCACAGCGGAGCCACCAAGAATAGGTTCATTAACTGATGGCGCGCTGATAACCACTCCATCTAGAACAATGGCAAACTGATCATTAGGTGCTTGTTGCGCTGAGAGTTTCTGAGTTGAAGTTGCAAACTTCTTTGCGCCTTCAGTGGTCATCAATAGTTCAACTTGCCACCCGCCAGCACCTTGTTGTGGCAAACCTGCAGTGGCGCTTTCAATGTCAGGTCCAATTAAATCCGCTGGAGCCAAAACATACTTGTACGAACCATCTTTTTCGCAACTGATTAGGTACTGAGAAGGATCATCGGTTGCGCCATTTAAGATGTCCGAAGTGCTGCAGTCAAGGGAAGTGAACCGGTCCGGAAAGTTGCCAGAAGCATCTGGCGCTTGAATCGGTGGGACAAGTAATTCTGGTGCGACGCTCACAGCTGGAGCTGGTTCTGGTGTTACTTGCGGAGCCGGCGTTTCGCTCGGCGCCGCGCTAATTAATGGTGTGGCAGCAGGCGATGCATCAGTAGCTGTTGGCGATGCGGAGGGTTGTGGCGTGCCAAAATCAATGGCAATTACTGGGCGGAAATTTAATTGCGCAGTTGTTTTTAATTGATCAACTACGGTGCGACTTGTTTCACCTGGGATCGTAACGATGATCTTTGCAGTATCGCCAGATCCTTGAACTGCTACTTCTGATTCGGCAACACCGAAACCATCCACGCGCTGACGGATTATAGCTACTGTCTGATTAAGTTGTTCTTGGCTCAGCGATTGTCCAGCGGTAACTGATGGCGCAAGAATAACTTGGGTGCCACCGCGTAGGTCAAGGCCTAATTTTGGCGAATGACTCTCACCAGGCAGAAAAGCCCAAACAAATAGGCCAACTAGGCCAAGAGTGAATAGCAATAGTGACCGGCCTGGACGGTAATGCTTAGCCACTTATAACTGCCTTTTCATTGAAGATTCGGTTGCAGCGTTCAGCGATTCAAACTGCTGACCCACAAACCACAAGTTTAGTGGGCATTTCAATCGCCGATTTCACCGCCCGTTAGTCCTCGAGTGGTAATTGATTGGGTAAATTCGGCCGTTTTCGGCCAAGCGCACCCCATGCAGCTGGCGTAGCAACTCGACCTCTCGGGGTGCGAGTTATGAATCCTTGGCGCACCAGAAATGGTTCGCAGACACTATCAACGGTTTCTGGCTCCTCACCTACTGCAAGTGCCAATGTCGATAGACCAACAGGACCGCCGTCAAACTTATCGATCAGAGCCATTAAGACTGCGCGATCAAGTCGATCAAGTCCTAAGTCATCAACTTCGTATAACTCAAGTGCTGCTTGGGTTCTTGCAACGGTGAGTACCCCATCATGATGGACCTGCGCGTAGTCCCGTGATCTGCGCAATAGACGATTCGCAATTCTTGGTGTGCCGCGCGATCTGCGAGATAGCTCTGTTGCGGACTGTTCATCTATATCAATCTGAAGTGCTTTTGCGGAACGGTGCACAATTCGTTCTAGTTCACTTGGTTCGTAATAATCCAAATGCGCAGTGAAGCCAAACCGGTCACGAAGTGGTGCGGGCAACATTCCAGCGCGAGTTGTTGCGCCAACTAATGTGAACGGTGGCAGTTCCAGTGGAATTGAAGTTGCACCTGGTCCTTTTCCAACCATGACATCAACGCGAAAATCTTCCATCGCCAAATACATCATTTCTTCAGCTGCCCGCGACATGCGATGGATCTCATCCAAGAAAAGGACTTCCCCTGGAATCAAGCTTGAAAGTATGCTCGCCAAGTCGCCAGCATGTTGAATTGTTGGGCCACTTGTGATGCGAAGTGGAGCGCCGACTTCAGCCGCGATGATCATTGCCAAAGTAGTTTTGCCAAGCCCTGGCGGCCCTGATAGCAAAATATGATCAGCGCTAGCATTTCGCTGCTTTGCTGCGCTCAAAACTAAATTCAGTTGATCTTTAACACGCTGCTGTCCCACAAAATCTGCAAGCGAAGTTGGGCGTAGCGCAGCATCGGCGACTTTCTCTTGCGCAGCTAGCGCTGGATTAACCATTCGATCGCTCATGCGCCAGCCAAGATCTGTAAGGCCCGACGAAGCAAATCTGAGGTTGCGCTCGGATCATCAACGCCTTCTTCAATCACTGCTGAAATCGCGAGTTGCGCTTCCCGCGCACTCCAGCCAAGTCCAAGCAAGCCTTGTTCTACTTGCGTTTGCCAGAGCGCAGATTTACCCGAGGCGTGAGTGCCGCTTCGAGACGGTGTTCCGATTCGATCTTTTAATTCCAAGACAAGTCGTTGTGCGCCTTTAGCTCCTACACCAGGTGTCTGCTTTAGTCGAGCTAGGTCTTCGTTGCCAACCGCGGTTCGCAACTCGTCAGCAGGTAGCGCCGACAAAATAGTGAAAGCGAGTTTAGGACCAAAACCAGAAACGCCCTGAACAACTTCAAACATCTCGCGGTCCTGGGTATTTGCAAATCCAAAAAGTGTCAGTGAATCTTCTCGCACAATTAGTGAAGTAAACAGTGTTGTCTCGTTGTCCACTCGAGCTTGCGAGATAGTGTCTGGTGCGCACATCACCATCATGCCAACGCCGCCAACGGCAATGACTAATGAATCAGGTCGAATCTCAAGTACTGGTCCCCTAATTGAAGAAATCACGAGGCATTCACCGCAGCAATCTTTTGCATGTGTTGCGCGATCCTGGCATTGCCTTGACCCTTCCACGCATGACAAAGTGCCAGAGCTAGCGCGTCAGCTGCATCTGCGGGCTTTGGCGCTTCTTTCAAATTTAATAGCCGAGTAACCATTGCGGTTATCTGAGTTTTATCGGCGCGACCGTATCCCGTTACGGAAGCTTTAACTTCGGTAGGTGTGTACATTGCGATGTCAAGACCACTTCGAGCTGCAATCAACATAGCTACCGCACTTGCCTGCGCAGTTCCCATCGCGCTTCGCACATTGTGCTGGCTAAAAACCCGCTCGATAGCAACCGCTTGTGGTTGGTAAGTTTGGAATAAATCACTCATCTGGGTTTCCAGCTCCAAAAGCCGAGCCGGCAAATCGGCCGTAGGTGGAGTGCGAATGACATGGACCGCAACGAATGTGGTTCGCCGGTTGTTGTCGAGATCAACGATTCCCACGCCACAGCGCGTTAGACCTGGGTCGATACCTAAAATCCGCATTTCACCTCCGAACATCTGTTCGAAAGCCTAATACATCAGGTGCCAAAAGTGGCGGATTTAATCACAAAGTGGAGAACTTCCAAGTGTCGAAATTTGAAAAATAGCCAGAATATAGACATTTCCGAACTACGCCTCTGCTAGCTCCGCCAGAACTTCTTCGGAAATGACTTTGCTCACTCCGACATTTGCGAACTACGCCTCTGCTAGCTCCGCCAGGACTTCTTCGGAAATGTCGATGTTAGTAAACACATTCTGGACGTCATCCACATCCTCCAAGGCTTCAATTAAAGCGAACACTTTTCGAGCCGTATCGGCGTCAACTGGAACTGACATGTTTGGTACGAAAGTTGATTCAGCAGATTCATAATCAATTCCAGCTGCTTGCAGTGCTTGGCGAACTACAACTACATCCTTTGAATCGCTAATGATCTCCACGCTGCCCCCATGATCATTGACTTCATCGGCGCCTGCTTCTAATACGGCATCAAAAATTTGCTCTTCGGATGCTGCGCCTTGTGGCACCATCACAACACCTTTGCGTTCAAACATGTAAGAAACAGAACCCGGATCTGCCATAGTGCCACCATTTCGCGTAACGGCGACTCGAGTGTCCGATGCAGCGCGGTTCTTATTGTCCGTCAGACATTCAATGAGGATCGCTACCCCATTTGGTCCATAGCCTTCGTACATTATCGTTTGGTAATCAGCGCCACCAGCTTCAACACCTGAGCCACGCTTAACTGCGCGATCAATGTTGTCATTGGGAACAGAACTCTTTTTCGCTTTCGTAATGGCGTCATACAAAGTTGGGTTAGCTGATGTGTCGCTGCCACCTAAACGCGCTGCAACTTCAATGTTCTTAACTAACTTGGCAAACAACTTTCCACGGCGAGAGTCAATAACCGCTTTCTTGTGCTTAGTTGTTGCCCATTTTGAATGGCCACTCATGCTGACCTCACCATTTCTACAAAATATTTATGTATGCGCAAATCGGACGTGATTTCGGGATGAAATGACGTTGCCATGAGATTACCTTGTCGCACTGCAACTATTTGTTCTGACCCAGTTAACGACATTTCACTGGGAATAGTAGCAAGAACTTCTACTAAATCACTTGCTGATTCAACTAGCGGCGCGCGAATAAAGATCGCATGAAAATCAGGTTCACCAATAGCTGGAATCTTCAAGTCAATTTCAAAGGAATCAATTTGGCGCCCAAAAGCATTTCGCTTCGCTGTGATGCGTAATCCACCGATTGTTTGTTGGTCGCTTCGACCATCTGTGATGGTGTCAGCCAACATGATCAAACCAGCACACGAGCCATACATTGGAATTTGCGAACTAAGTTCGCGCAACGGCTCGATTAAGTTGTTTTTTACAGCCAAGATACTCATGGTCGTGGACTCCCCGCCAGGAATTACTAATCCAGCGAGACCACTTAATTGCTCAACAGTTTTTACTAAGCGAATCTGCGATCCAAGTTCAGTAAGGCAGTGGGCGTGCTCTCGCACGTCACCTTGAATTGCGAGAACCCCAATTACTGGGGACATGGCAACTACCAGCCGCGTTCAGCCAAGCGATGTGGCGCAGGAATGTCGGCAACGTTAATGCCAACCATTGCTTCACCGAGACCACGAGTTGCTTTTGCAATTTCATCTGGGTTATCAAAGTGCAGAGTAGCTTGCACGATTGCATTCGCGCGCTTGACTGGATCTCCAGATTTAAAAATTCCAGATCCAACGAATACGCCGTCAGCGCCAAGTTGCATCATCATTGCTGCGTCCGCTGGAGTAGCAATTCCACCTGCAGTGAATAGAACTACTGGAAGTGCGCCTGTTTCGGCAACTTCACAAACTAGATCGTAAGGAGCCTGTAATTCCTTAGCAGCAACATAGAGTTCATCTTTACTCATCGAAGACAATTTACGGATTTCACTCTTGATTGTTCGGATATGCATTGTGGCATTGGAAACATCGCCCGTACCAGCTTCACCCTTTGAGCGAATCATTGCGGCACCTTCGTTAATACGGCGAAGTGCTTCACCAAGATTTGTGGCACCGCATACGAACGGAACAGTGAACTTCCATTTATCAATGTGGTTTGCATAATCAGCCGGAGTTAGAACTTCTGACTCGTCAATGTAATCAACACCAAGACTTTGAATTACTTGGGCCTCGACAAAATGTCCGATGCGTGCCTTCGCCATAACTGGGATTGAAACAGCTTTAATGATTTCGTCAATCATGTCTGGATCGCTCATCCGAGCTACGCCACCTTGCGCGCGAATGTCAGCAGGTACTCGCTCAAGGGCCATTACTGCGATTGCGCCTGACTCTTCGGCAATAATCGCTTGCTCTACGTTGACAACGTCCATGATGACGCCGCCCTTGAGCATATCCGCCATACCCCGCTTTACGCGGGTGGTTCCCGTTACGCCAGTATTGCTAACGTCTGATTTTGCTTCCTTGGCCATGATGTCCTCTTAAAAAGTTGCTCGGATGCTCAAGTCTAGCCACCAACGGGAGTTTCGCTAGTTGGCTAGAGTTCCCAGAATTTGATCCTCCAACGCAAAGCGCGCTGGAGGTTTGGCGAAACCAGCCAAGTGGGCAAACCGCACCAAAAACTGCTCCCGGATCTCGAGGCAATCGCGCACCGCATCGGTATGAAACTGGTGACTCATTTGGATTCGGGTGCTGACTTGAGCTAACTCTTCCAGCAAGGCGCCAGCGTGAGCGATGCTACGGATTTCGTTGACTTCGTCCTGGTCCCCCAACGTCATTGCCAGAATTCCGGTCAATTCGTCCTCGACTTCAGTTCGGGCGGGAGAGGCAACTTCAGGCAGAATCAAAACTTCGTGGGCCGCTTGCCCCCAAATAACTGACAGCGCTGGATCGATACCGGGCACCGCTGCTAACTCTGCAACGATTCCACCGCGTCGTAACAATTGTCCATGGAGCGCCAGCTCTGCAACATCAATGCGGTGATGCAAGCGGTCTAGTCGGCCAGCTTGGTGCGATAAGTACCAAATACAAAACGCAACAAAACCCAAAATAAAAATACTTTGACTACTCATAGCTCACCCCGAGGTTCTGGCGTAATGCGGCCACGTCCCAGCCGTCCAATTAATTGTCCAGTGAAATCTGGTTCAACTTTAACGCCAGGAACGCGAATTGATTCATAAACATTCACGATCTCTCTTGCAACTACATTCCAATCAAATTCATTAGCCCGAATTTTTCCTTGCTGCACAAGTGCAGCACGTTTTGCTTCATCACCCAATAAATCACAAATTACGCGAGCTAAGTCAACGGAATTTTCATTTTCGAATGTGACTCCAGCGCGTCCAAAATCTAGTACGCGGTCGAAGGCTTCTAAGTTGCTCGCCACAACTGGTGTTCCACTTGCCATGGCTTCAAGTAAAACAATTCCAAAAGATTCGCCACCAATGTTAGGAGCAACATAGATTGTGCCTGATGCAAGAACGCTTGCTTTATCTACTGGCGCAATCATTCCAAGGACGGTAACACTCGCTCTATCAGCCTTTGAAAGTTTCTTTAAGGCATCGTCTGGTTCACCCGGACCGGCGATCAACAATCGCACTTGCGGGAAGTTCGCTCGAATTTGCGAGTATGCGTTAACTAGAATCTCGAGTCCCTTGCGTGGCTCGTCGCCACGCCCTAAAAACACAATCGACATATTTGGTCCAGGCCAACCAAACATCGGAGTAGCTTTCGCAAATGATGAAACATCTACACCATTTGGAATCACTACTGCGTCGCCACCGACATGTTTTATTAAAGTTGCTCTGGCTGCCTCACTAACGGCGATGCGCGCAGATACTTTTTCCATGGCGGTTTGAGCCAACTTAGAAAGTGTCAAGATCATCCGAGAACGATCCATTGCGGAATGCCATGTTGCAACAATCGGACCATTTGCCGCCCAGCAGGCCAGCACGGAAAGACTTGGCGAAAGTGGTTCATGCACATGAAGGACATCAAAGTCGCCTTCTTCAATCCACTTTGAAACTTTGCGAGCCACTAGTGGACCAAAACTGAGTCTTGCAGTTGAACCGTTGTATTTAACAGCGCGCGGCTTTCCTGTCGAAACGACAAACTCTGGGAGAAAATCATCAAATTCGGCAGGCGCCAGCACGCTGACATAGTGCCCCATTCGAATTAGAGCTTGCGCTAAATCATTTACATGTGCGCTTACTCCCCCAGGAATATCCCAGGCGTATGGGCAAACAATTCCGATTCTCATTGGCTGGCCTCGGAATTGGCAACTAAGTCCGGCCACACAGGTTGCAGTTGGTGCCAGTTGTTGGGATGAGCTGAAATGTGTGTCTCAAAATTCCTTATTATTTGACCCGATATCTCCTGGGCCCGACGCAAGCGGTCGCGGCCTTGAACTGGAGTGCGATCGAATTCAATTTCATTATCGAAAGTGATGACCATGCTCTCCCCGTCATACCATGCTGCGCAAGTAAACAGTGGGCGTCCAGTATCGATAGCAAGCAGCGCGGCGCCAATTGGAATTGAAGTCCGATGTCCAAAGAATTCGTTACTCATACCGCTGTTAGCAACATCTCGGTCGCCCAAGAGCGCAACTAGCTCCCCTTGATTGATGTGCTCACGCAGAAACTCATAAGTCCCGCCTTGGCCAGTTAACGGCATAAGTTTCATACCAAGGGCTTCTCTCATAGTTAAGAACTTTTGGAAAACCCCTTCGGGTCGCAGGCGCTCTGCAATAGAACAAAGGGAACCGAAGTAAAGCGCGGCCCAGGCACCCGCTAAATCCCAATTTGCTAAGTGTGGGAGGGAGAGAATTACGCCACCAGATTTCAGCGCGGCTTCAAGAGGCTTCACGTTTTCAGTGCGAACTGTTCGTAAAATCTTTTCTTTTCCAAATCTAGGTAACAAAAAAGTTTCGCAGTAGTAACGCAGGTAACTTTGCATTGCGAGCAGACTCAAACTTCGAATCTGAGGATTCGATGCGTCCATGCCTTTAACTCGAGCCAAGTTCAGTTCGAGCTGGCGAACACCAGTGGTTTGTCGCTTCCACACAATATGAGCTGCCTGGTTAAACAGCCAATAGGTAAATCGAGTCGGAAGCCGCCAAAGTAGGTGCCAACCTAGCCAGAAAGCGACATCCACCGCGGTGGATTTGAGATTCATGAAACCAATTGTTTACGAACGTAAACAATTCTCTGGATAACGGTAATTGTGGAAACAATCGCAAGAATTACAAAGGCATAACTCATCACGTCAGTTACCAGGCTTGTTAAAAGTAGTGCGACCCAAATGAGAATATTGCGCTCAGCGCGCTCCGCAATTCCGATTGAGCATTTCGCATTTAACGCCTCCGCCTTTGCTCGTGCGTAAGAAGTCATTAAGCCCATAACTAACGCCACCACACCCGCATTTACAACTACATCACTATTTGGTAAATCGTTATTGGCGTAGTAAAAACAAATGCTACATATAACTGCTGCATCTGATACTCGATCTAATGTGGAATCTAAGAATGCGCCCCAAGGCCCTGAGGTTCCAAGCATGCGAGCCATAGTGCCATCAAGTAGATCGACAAGACTAAAAATTCCAAACAAAATTGCGCCAAGCAAAAATTCACCACGTGCTAGAAATGCCACGGAAATAACGAACGTCGCGCCAGCGCCAAACCAAGTCAAGGCATTAGGGGTGATCCGGGCTCTAATTAATAGCTTGGCAATCGGGTCAACTAAATGCGCCAAGGAACCCCGAGAATTAGCATTATCGAGCACCGTTGCCTCCTGGACTAGTGATTGACCACTACGATTCGTATGGATATGTCGATGTTACCGAGTGCACAAGCAGAGTCTGGGCAGCCGCACGTCTTGATCTATTTAGTTACCTCAGATACTGCGGACTTCTCGACACTTAGTGCCAACTTAGGTGCCGATCTCAGTGCGACTAATCCCGTTGTAATGACTTTTCAAGATATGCCAAGCGTGGCAATTCTCGCCCATTCACAGTCACAGATCGATGCTCGCATTATTCAATCTTGCGACGCACTTGTAGTCGCACTTGATGGCAGCACTGGTGTTGGCCCAGAAATATTCATTGGTTGGCAGCAAGCTCGGGACCAGTCATTGCCCCGACACTTTCTGGCTACAAACACCGTTCATGGCCGGGCAGATTTTGACGAATTAAGCGCCATCGCAATAAGGACTATGGAGCCTGATTTGCTGGTTAGGTTTTTACCCATTGATTCAGATGATGAATCTTCACTCGCTGGAGTTTACGACCTTTTAACCAGCGAGATTCAAACGCGCAGTGCGCAGAATTGGATAACGGTTTCTGCTGATCCCGAACACATTGCAATAACTAGCACGGCTCGCGAAGAACTGTTCGAGCATCTTGCGTACTCCGGACTAGACGACGCCACGCTAGCCAACCATCGCGCTGGCCTGCCCATCAGTGTCACAAAACTGGAATCTGCCTGGCTACATTCTGATGTTATATCAATCACGCCAGTTGATTCGGGTGTTGGCATTCAAGTTTTTTCCAACTGGATAACAAACTTGAATCCAATATGGCTACCCAGCGTCGAAAGTCAGGAGGCTACTTCTGATGTATCTCATACGCAGGAGCGACTTGGATCAGTTATTACCCAAGAAATTGCTCGGATGTGGGGCCCACAAAATCAAGAGGCATTAGTGATGAGCGCAGTTGGTCAAACTTCTCAAATAAATGTTGAGAAAGAGTGCGCGGCGTTAGTCATCGCAAGTGGACTCGAACCAGGCGCTACCTTACGAAATGAAAACAGCACTTCGCTGTTAATTACTCCAGCTTTCTGAAAGTAACTCTCTTGTTCGCTCAATTAATTCTGGCAAAACTTTAGTTCCGCCAACAATTGGCATGAAATTGATGTCATGTGACCAACGCGGAACTACGTGCTGATGAAAGTGATCTGCAATTCCAGCCCCAGCAACTGAACCTTGATTTAAGCCAATGTTAAATCCTTGAGCGTTACTGACCAATCGCAGGGTGCGCATGGCCTGGGCAGTCAATTCGCTTACTTCGCGCATTTCATCAGTGTTCAATTCATCCAACGTCGCAACGTGACGATTTGTACAAACCAATAAGTGCCCACTGTTATATGGATACTTATTCATTACGACAAATGCATGCTCCGCTCGAAATACAATTAAGCCCGTTGAATCATCAACGTTCTGGGCAATACAAAATGGGCACGAGTCCACATCGAAGTTCCCAGCTTCCTCTACCAAGTACTGCTTGCGGTGCGGCGCCCACAATCGATCCCAGGCATGCGGACCTCGTGGGTCATTGCTCACGTGCAATTCCTAAATCTGGGCACGTGAAGCAACGATCTCAACAATTTTTGCAATAGCTTGCGCAATCGGCACACCATTTTCTTGCGTTCCGTCGCGAAATCTAAATGAAACCGCATTTGCAGCCACATCTTCATCTCCAGCAATCAGCATGAAAGGAACTTTTTGGGTTTGCGCTGTTCGTATCTTTTTCTGCATCCGTTCATCCGATGCATCAACTTCAGTTCTAACTCCATGCTCTCGCAACTTCGCAGCTACACCGTCTAAGTAATCAACGTGCACATCGGCGATTGGGATGCCAACAACTTGAACTGGCGCTAACCATGGTGGGAACGCGCCGGCATAGTGCTCGAGAAGTACTCCAAAGAATCGTTCAATCGAACCAAATAACGCACGGTGAATCATTATCGGTCGCTCGCGGGTGCCTTCGGCGCTTTGGTACTCAAGATCAAAGCGTTGCGGCAACTGAAAGTCCACCTGGATTGTGGACATCTGCCAGGTACGTCCAATTGCATCTCTTGCCTGCACCGAAATCTTTGGTCCATAAAACGCAGCGCCGCCTGGATCTGGAACTAACTCAAGTCCGGACTGCGCAGCTGCTTGCGCTAGCGCAGCAGTTGCTTGTTCCCACTCTTGCTCTGTACCGATTGATTTTTCTGGATTGCGAGTGGAGAGCTCCAAATAGAAATCATCCAGACCATAATCACGCAACAAGTCCAATACAAAGCCAAGAAGATTCTGTAGCTCGCCGCCCATCTGATCCGGTGTGCAGTAAATATGAGCATCGTCTTGTGTCATGCCGCGAACTCGTGTTAAGCCATGGATTACTCCCGACTTTTCATAGCGATAAACCGAACCGAATTCAAACAAACGCAACGGAAGTTCGCGGTAAGAACGACCACGTGATTTATATATCAAATTATGGAACGGGCAGTTCATGGGCTTTAGATAATAATCTTGGCCCTGACGCTTAACTGTGCCATCTTCATGAAGTTCTTCATCAAGGTGCATCGCAGGAAACATTCCTTCGCGATACCAATCCAAGTGACCAGACTGTTCAAAAAGCGCGCCCTTCGTTATGTGAGGCGTGTATACAAATTGATAACCCGCACTTTCATGGCGAACCCGTGAATAGTCCTCCATTTGCCTACGGATGATTCCACCTTTTGGATGGAACACTGCAAGCCCAGAACCAATTTCATCTGGGAACGAAAATAGATCAAGGTCTATACCAAGGCGTCGATGATCACGCTTCTCGGCTTCTTCCAACATGTTCAAGTACTGCTTTAGTCCATCTTTTGTTGGCCACGCAGTTCCATAAACACGTTGCATCGATTCATTCTTTTGATCCCCGAGCCAATATGCAGCTGAAGTTCGCATCAGCTTGATAGCGCGGGCATCGATGTAACGGGTATCAGGCACGTGCGGGCCACGACACAAGTCGCACCAGCGTAACTCACCACTACGAAGGTCGATGTTGTCGTAAATGGTAAGTTCGCCGCCGCCAACTTCCATGACGTCTTCCGACATAACAGTTGCATCATCGTCAGCGCCAAGAAGTCGAATCTTAAAAGGTTCATTCTTGAGTTCGGTGCGCGCAGCATCGCGAGTAGTTACCCGCCTTGAAAACTTCTGTCCAGAGTTGATTATTTCAACACACTTTTTTTCAATTGCCACTAGATCTTCAGGTGTGAAAGTTCGGGTAGTTCCGAAATCGTAAAAGAAACCATCTTTAGTCGGAGGACCAATGCCGAGTTTTACATCAGTGAAGACTGCTTGGGTAGCTTGGGCAACTATGTGCGCAACACTGTGTCGCAGAACTGACAAGCCAATTGCGTCCGAGATCAGAATTGGTTCGACATTATCGCCTTCAGCTAATTCGTGACTAAGGTCAACAACTTCGCCATTGACTCGAGCAACCACTACTTGGCGAGCCTTGTCACCAACTGCGTCGTAAGCGCACGCGCCGGCATCGATGGCAGTACTTATGCGATCGGGCCCTACAAGTACGTTAAGCACGTGGTTTCCTTGTCATCGAGAATAATGACCTAATTCTACGCAGGCATCACGCATTACACATAAAGGTAGGACGCGCAGCGCTAACTAAACTTCGATGTTGAAGAAGTCTTCAATCGGTTCCACGAATGGCGCAAAGCCTTGCATTGTTGCTCCCCATTTCGCCCAATATGCATAAGCAAGGGTGATGGTGATCATGGTGGCAACCAAAATGATATTCATCCGCTTCTCACGATATTCTCGGCTCATAACAAGCTGAGCTAAACGAGAAGTGAACGCCTTAACTGGATTTAGCAGCCGCTGCGCCCAGGCATACTCAGTCGCGAGAATAATTAGTCCCAGAATAATTACGGCCCAACCAGGACCTGGGAATAGCAAGAAAAAGATTCCCAGGGCAACTATCGTCAGACCGACTACAAAGATAACGGTTCGCCATGCCGCATCAAGTGTTCGATTGGTTCTAATCGAATTACGGCGGCCCATGTACTTGTGATAAAACCGATCAGCGAATGAAAGTTTCTGGCCAGACTTGTTAGGACTCATGGGTTCATGTTTCTCGTGCGCTGCTGTTGAAAAATTTCGGCTAGCTTCAAAGTTACTGTCCCAACGTCAAGCGTGCGCTGATTGCCTACTTCCAAACTAGCGTCTAACGAAGCAAGGTTCGTAATGGGTAACACGTCGCGGGTCGAAGAAGTTAAGAACAACTCTTGCGCCTCCCAAAGCTCAGCGGAACTGACATCACGTTGTTCAATTTCAATTCCCGATTCACCTGCCCACTTAATTACCAAATCGCGTGTGACTCCCCTTAGAAGTCCGCTTGCATCTGACGGCGTCACAACAACCCCATTTGATACCAAGAATACATTTGACCCAGTGCCTTCACTTAATCGCTTGGAAGTGTCGCAATAAAGAGCTTCGGAGAAGCCGCGTGACTTTGCAGCTTCAAGTGCAAATGCGTTCTCGGCATAAGAAGTGGTTTTGAGTCCAGCAAGTGGCGAATCTTCGTTTCGGGTCCACGGCACTAATAATGCTGAAGTTGACTCTGGCCATTTATCCTGCGCCGAAATGGTAACAACCAATGTTGGCTCTGCGTTACTTCGTTCCGAACCAAGCGGACCCGAACCACTTGTTACGGTGAGGCGCAATCTTCCAAAATCCATCGCTTGGTGTGCGCCAAGCACTTGATCGATCGCCAAGTTCAACTTACTAACTTCTGGTAGCGCAATTCCTAAGCCAGAAGCTGACTTTGCTAACCTCGTTAGATGCAAGTCCCGCGCGAAAACTTGGCCATCTAGAACGAGAAGTGTTTCAAAAACCCCATCAGCCACCGTGAAACCATGATCGAGCACACTAATTTTTGCGTCCGCAACATCAATGAGATCGTCATTTACCCAAAAGTGTGTGGCCTGCATGCCTCTTAGTCTAATTCCATTGCAGCGATGTCAAGTAGCCTCGAAGCTTTGAGTTGCGTCTCGTGCCATTCACCTAACGGATCGCTATCCCAAGTGATTCCTGCTCCAGTTCCAAAATTTATTTGTCGTTGCGTTTTAGTTTCGCTTTGCCAAAAAGTGCGGATTCCAACGGCTAGCTGCGCAAGGTTTTGATCAACATCGATCCAACCAAAACTTCCACAATAGATTTCGCGCGGTGCAGTCTCTAGTCGGCCAATGACTTCAAGTGCGCTGCTCTTAGGAGCGCCACTAACTGAACCTGGTGGCGACATTGCCTTCAGAATTACTTGCCAGTCAACTTTGTTTGGCAAGGTTCCTTCGACGTCGGAGACTAAGTGAACTAAGCCAGGATGTTGCTCAAGACGAAGTAGGTCTACAACTTGAACCGAGCCAGGCTCACAAACTTGCCCTAAGTCATTTCGAATCAAATCAACAATCATAATATTTTCGGCTTGATCTTTATCCAGAAGTTCAGACTCAATGCGAGCCGTTCCTTTGATTGGGCTCGAGCGCAATACTTGACCCTTTCGCGAAATAAATAGCTCAGGAGATGCACTGACTATTCGAACATCGCTTGCAAATCCGGAAAGTGATTTCGGAACTAATAACGCACTTAAATATGGAGCTGGATTATGTTGCGCTAAGAGTTTGTATAAACCAAGCACATCAAGATCACTGGTCAGTGACGCCGACATCACTCGACAAAGATTTGCTTGATAGACCCAACCGCGCGCAATGTCCGACTTTATCGATTCAACTGCTTCGGTGTATTGCTTCTCTGACATCGATGAGATCCAACTATCAACTGCAATGCCTGGATGTTTTTGCCCTGCTGAAGATTCCATGTCAATTAGAGATTCAAGGTCCAGCGGTTGCACATTATCAAAGCGAAATGCCGCGAATTCACCTTCAAAAGTTTGGGTAACTGCCCACCAGCCATCGCTGCTTAATCGATTGATATCAGTGGTTGACTCCACTAATTGCGTTGCCATTTGATTGCCAAATATTGCAATGGCATGGCCTTGTGTCATGTGAGTAGTTTACGAATGTTTGTGAACTAGAGCCCGCTGACTTTGAACCCATGCCTTAATTGGGCTAAGGTAACGAAGTCAGGTTAAGCCTGTACGCGGATGTGGCTCAGTGGTAGAGCATCACCTTGCCAAGGTGAGGGTCGCGGGTTCGAATCCCGTCATCCGCTCGGAAAGCTCATAACTGGGCTTCCCCGGTGGAGTGGCCGAGAGGCGAGGCAAGGGACTGCAAATCCCTGTACACGGGTTCAAATCCCGTCTCCACCTCGCTTGTAACTAGTTAATAATTAAGACTTAACAAGTAGCACGATGAAAAACCGTAGTTTTCTACAACGGTCGATTGGCGCAGTTGGCTAGCGCGCTTCCTTGACATGGAAGAGGTCGCAGGTTCGAGTCCTGTATCGACCACCAGAGAAGTTTCAGCGCTCGGTTAGGGAGTAACTTGTGGCTCTGAACTTGACCACGGCATCACTGCCAGAGATTGCCGCGCTTTATCAATCTCCAAAATCCTCGTGGGTGCGAGCCAATATGGTGGTATCCCAAGATGGACAATTTGTAGGTCCAAATGACACTTCGCGCGATTTAACAAACTCGCAGGATTTATCGCTGTTGTTGTTATTGCGCGCACTTTCAGATGTCTTGCTAGTTGGCGCAAACACTGCGAGACAGGAAAATTATCGAGCGCCAAAAAAACGAGACGAATTCGCTTTCCTCAATCGACCAACACCCACCCTTGCAATTGTCAGCTCAAGTTTGGATTTGGATTTATCTGCTCCACTTTTTCATGGTGGCGAAATGCAAACGATTGTTATCAATGCGGGCGATGCTAAGCCATCTGCGGAATTGGTCAAGGTAGCTAAAGTAGTTTCAGTTTCGAGCGGCAGTGATTTTGGGAATAAATTGATTGAAACTCTTTCTAACTTAGGATTACCAAAAGTTACTTGCGAAGGTGGTCCGGGATTGTTGGCGCAACTCCTGGCTGCAAATGTGGTTGACGAATATGATTTAACTATTTCTCCTGTGGTGAGCGGTGTCGTAAGCAATCTTCCAGATGTGTTACCTAATGACTTGAACTGGGACCTTGCTGCAACAGCGATTGCTGGCGACTTTAAGTTCCAGCGGTATCTAAATCGAAAAGCATAAACATGATTTCTACCGTAACCTTTAACCATGGTTGCAAAAGTAGAAAAGTCTGACGAGCAATGGCGCAGTGAGTTAAGCGCCGAGGAGTATCGCGTGCTGCGGGCCTCTGGTACTGAGGCTCCATTCATCGGGGAATACACCGACACTGAAACGACTGGAGTCTACGCTTGCCGCGCCTGTGGCGCAGAATTATTTAAGAGTGACGCAAAATTCCACAGTGGTTGCGGGTGGCCATCATTCTTTACTCCCCTTGCCGCCGAATCTGTAATTGAAATCAAGGACAAGTCCATGGGTATGGTGCGAACTGAGATTCGTTGCGCTGCATGCGACTCTCATCTAGGACATGTCTTTGAAGGTGAGGGTTACAAAACCCCAACTGATTTGCGCTATTGCATCAATTCAATTTCTATGACGTTATTACCTGGAAGTTAGCAACTAACCCAAGGCAAGTAATGCAACGCCACCAAAAGTGATGGCAATGCCAATATATTGGACTCGCATCAATCGCTCTTTATGGATCCACCAAGCCAGCAGTACCGTGACAATCGGATAAAGCGAACCAAGAACTGAAACTACCGAGAGCAAACCAAGCGATGCGGCAAATGTGTAAAGCACGTTTGCCCCAGCGTCGCAAGCTCCAATTGTTGCCAACATTGGTGTGTCCCGCTTTTTTAACCCGCCCATGTTTCGAACTACTAACAACAACGCAATAACTATCAAAACTTGCACAGTTCGCATTGCGGTCACAGTCATTGTTGGATTTACCCGAGCACCGATTGCCATAAAGTAAACCGCAAAACCAAAACTCACTGCTGCAAATAACGCCAAGAAAACCGGGCGCGGATCAACTCTGCCATTTAGTTCTGGGCCACTTGCCAGAATTACTCCAAGTAACGCAACTGCAATTCCAGTTAGCTGCATGTTTGAAGGTTCCTCGCCCTGCAGTAAACCGATTGTCACTGGCACAACTGCGCTGAGCGATGAAATTGGCGCGACTATTCCCATTTGGCCAGTGGCTAATGCGATATAAAATCCGACGAGGCCAAATAATCCCATGACGCCCGCTATCGCGCCATTAATCCAAACCGCTTGATTCCAGGTCCAAGCTTGAAATGCAATCGTAAGTAACGAGACGAAAACTAAACCAAAACTTTGTGAGCCGCCGATAACGGCAATTGCCTTGCGCTTTTTACTTAGCGTGCCACCAAGAAAGTCGGATAATCCCCAAACCAAACTGGAAAGTAGTGCGAGAATCACAGGCATTTGGTTAGCCTATCCAACCGCGCGCCTAGAGCTACATCTCGTTCATTGTTTATATGCTTATAGATAATGGAATTAATGGGAGCAGGTGTATCGACCGTGGATGTTTGGGAGAGCGCACTAGCTAGCCTTAAATCTCCAAAACTGCGTTCAGAATTTGTACTGGAAGAAGTGCCGGCACCAGGGCGCCTGGCCCCTCACAGTATTGCAATCGCGGTAGAAGCAATCGATGCGGATGATGAAGAACTAGCTGTTGGCCGCTTTATTGTTCTGCATGACCCAGCAGGTCAAGATACCTGGGATGGCACATTTCGAGTGGTTTCCTTCGTGCGAGCTCCAATTGAATCTGATGTTGTGACCGACGATCTATTTGATGAAGTCGCCTGGTCTTGGCTAACAGATGCACTTAGCGATGCCGGCGCGGATTATCACAATGTATCTGGAACCGTAACTCGCACCGTCTCGCGCTCATTTGCAGGATTGGAAGATCGCTCAACGCAAACAGATTTAGAAATTAGAGCGTCTTGGTCGCCAGATGGTGCTGACTTGTCGAATCACATTGGCGCTTGGCTAGCATTAGTTGAAAAGAGTTCTGGCCTCATGCCATTGCCAGATGGGGTTTCTGCGCTTTCTCATAAACGCTAAAAAAATTTACTATGACATCGCAAAATACTGACCCTGATGACGTGATTTCTCCTACCGAAGAAATTTCAGAAGTAACCAGCGTTAAAGTCTCGGAGCCCCGCGATGGGCTTCCCAAAATTGCCACCACAGCGGCAGAGTTACTCAAAATAGTTGAAGCAATTTCCCAAGGCACTGGACCAGTGGCTTTAGATGCTGAGCGCGCTAGTGGTTTTAAATTTAGTCAACGTGCGTATCTGATTCAACTGCGACGCCAGGGCTCAGGTTCGCACTTAATCGACCCAACAGGTTTTGAGAATTTGAATCTGTTGCAAAACGCATTGCAAGATGTGGATTGGATTTTGCACGCAGCTTCGCAGGATTTAGTTTGTCTTGCAGAAGTTGGACTCATTCCAACTGCTGGACTATTTGATACTGAATTAGCTGGAAGATTACTTGGACTCCCGCGAGTTGGTTTAGGACCAATGATTGAAACCCAACTTGGTTTTTCGTTAGCAAAAGAACATAGCGCCGCGGATTGGTCAACTCGCCCACTGCCTGAGTCCTGGTTAAATTACGCTGCGCTAGACGTGGAGTTCCTTATTGAATTGTGGGAAGTCTTAAACCAGCAACTAACTGATGCTGGCAAATTTGATTGGGCAGTACAAGAATTTGATCACGTTCGGCGCACCACACTTCCCATCGAACGGGTAGATCCATGGCGGCGAACTTCGGGTATGCATGTCATCCGCAGTTCGCGCGAAATCGCAATAATCCGTGAGGTTTGGCAAGCTCGTGATGAAATTGCTCGCGAGCAGGACATCGCAGCTGGCAGAATCCTTTCAGATTCACACATAGTCACACTCGCTAATTCTGGACTCACTACAAAATCTGAATTGCGAACACTTTCTTTCATGAACTTACGAAATGTAAAGCGGCACGCAGATACTTGGATTGAAGCAACTTTACGAGCGCATTCGCTTCCCGAGGATCAACTTCCACCCCTAAAGTTGCCAGCCACTGGCACGCCAGCACCTCGAATCTGGGAAGCCCGAAATCCTGTGGCTTGGCGCCGACTTGAATTCACCCGGGCAACATTAACCACGACTGCTGAAGAGCTAGTTTTGCCAATTGAAAATCTAATGACACCTGAAACCATTCGTCGAGTGCTTTGGTCCCCGCCAGAAAATCCCGAATTACTTCAAGCGGAGTTGCGTAACTTTGGGGCAAGACCATGGCAAATAGAAATTGTTGGTCCAGTTTTAGAAACTGCCATTTGGTCGCTGAGTGAGAGTTAATCTTCAAAGTAAGAGCGGCCGCTAAATAACTGTGGTTTTAAGTCCCCGCCCAATGGCTTCAGAAATACCTTGGGCATCCAGATGTAACTTATTAAGGATCGACTTACGTGTGGCGTGATCTAAAAATTGCTTTGGTATGCCAAGGGACATAACACGGGTTTGCGAATTTACGTTGCGAAGCGCACTGCCAATTGCTTCACCAATGCCGCCGTCAACCAAGCCGTCCTCGATTGTTACTACATACTCTTTTGCACTCAAGTAGTTAACGAGTTCGGGTGAAACGGGTAAAACTTGGATTGGATCGATAACTTCCACTCTGAATCCCTGATCTTGCAAGTTCTTAGCTGCTTCCAGCGACTGGGTTGCCATAACACCTATGGCAACGATCGTTACTTCTGGTCGATCAGCAGCCAGCAGCACATCGGCGAAACCAAGTTGAGCAACGGCTGGAATGTCTGCTGGGACAGCTCCTTTGGAGAATCTAATAACTGTTGGGTGATCTGACTTTGCTACTGAATTTCGTAGCGCAGATTTCAATTGCTGGCCATCACGTGGCGCAAATAAATCCAAGTTAGGAACAACGCGTAGTAAGGCCATATCCCACATACCGTTATGGCTCGCACCATCATCACCAGTAACACCCGAGCGATCTAGCGCGAAAGTCACACCTGCGTTATGGAGCGCGCAATCCATGATGACTTGATCGACAGCGCGATTCAAAAACGTGGAATAAATTGCAATTACCGGATGGAGTCCGGCATGCGCCATGCCAACGGCGCTTGTTACTGCGTGCTGTTCGGCAATGCCAACATCGAAGGTTCGAGTTGGGAATTTTTCTGCGAAGGCACCTAAGCCAGTAGGACCAAGCATGGCTGCAGTAATTGCCACTAAATCTTGCCGCTCTGATCCGATTGCAACGAGCTCCCCAGAAAACACTGAGGTCCACGATTTTGCTGATGCCGTTAAAGGTTTACCAGTATCTGGATCAACTATGCCAACAGCGTGGAAACGATCCGCTTCATCTGATTCCGCTGGCTTGTAACCTCTACCCTTTTCAGTAATAACGTGCACAATGACGGGTCCACCAAAATCGC